>Ga0247765_1001297_pt1 | contig 12734 bp, 7 predicted proteins | sample UWRJL106311C6_FD_179949 | JGI IMG/M metagenome (GOLD analysis project Ga0247765, IMG submission 179949) | Plant litter microbial communities from Arlington Agricultural Research Station in Wisconsin, United States - UWRJ-L106-311C-6 | ecosystem: Environmental > Terrestrial > Plant litter >... | reverse complement strand
AAAAAAAAAAAAAAAAGGGACGGACAGACCAGGTGGCTCAGTGTCTGAGTGTCCTTGCACTGGGTGCCCATTGCCGCTGACCGGAATTGGCCGCTAAAAGCCGTTGTGCGACAGTGCCACCAAGCATCTCTGGCCTCAGTCGGAGCCGAGACGTGGAGAAAGCGCACCAAGTCGAATGACCAACCGGAACGCATCCTTAGCGCAGCCTCATCTCATCAGATTCAACAGGCGGTGAAGGCCAATTGGGATCAACACGGGTCGACACGGCTCGGCTCGGGTACCGGTCGCTGTGAAAAATTTTCAGGGCAAGGTGCCGAAGTTCGGGCATCGATGCATGGCGATGAGGCGACGAGGGGACGAGGTGATGGGGAGGTAGTGTGGAGGGGAGTGCAGTTTGTGCTGTCCAAGAAAAAAAAAACCCCTGTGAGACGCCATGCCTAGCGTTGATGATGACAAGGGCATGGGTAAGGGCTCCTCCGGAATATACTGTATGCGGGTACGGAGGGGAGTGCGCTAGGGAGTGTAGGAGTGCTGAGGGATGCATGATTTTTTTTCGTCGGTTGCACAGAGACTGCAAGGGGCAGGCGCGGTTGGCAGATTCGACAAGGATTCCAGGTGCTGGATCGGAGATGCCTGACCTGTGACGTGCAGTGTGGCGCTACACCAACAAATTCTCCGATTGATCTTTTGACGTGTACTTTTTATTTTGTATGTCTTGGTCGATAATGCAACTACAGCGGTTTTGCAACTTTTTTTTTTCTTTTATGGGGACCTCGGTACTCTTGTCGCCGTATCTTGCATTCTTCCTTACCGCATTGCCTGCCGTCCTCAGTCGCGTGTCGAGCAAGTAGTCACGTCCGCAAACGCCATCAAGGTGTCTGCTCCCGCTTGCGCGACGACAAGCGGTCAGAGAAATATTATTAACGTGCCAATCATAGCCGCTAACGGTTGGTCTATCGTTGAGACGCCGTTGGCCATCGTCTCTGTGCTACTATGGGGTGATACAGGTGGCCACCGGAAGCATCCGATGGGCGACGAAAAAAAAGGGCCCAATGCTAGCTATGTCATTTGCTCCAGCTCATCAAATCCCGACGCCGGCCGATAGGTTATCCCCCGCCTGCCATTCTGTCTCTTACTAATCCCTGATAACAATTGCAAAGGAACAAACAGACAAACACCAACTCTCCCACTCGCACACGCCCGACATGACCTAACGCAACACACTTGGTCCCTGTTCGTCACTCCGTCGCTGCTGCTTTCCCCATCGATTTGGGCCTCAATGCATACCAATTTTCCATTCTTCACTTTTCCATGTGCTGACAATCTGCACTCACCGCCGGATATTGACAGCAAGAACAACAAAAAGGCGCATGTCGCGTGCCCGCGCATACAGCACACACCTGCCCGAAATTTTTTGGGGTTTTCCTAATATGTTGGGTTTGAATGAGAGGGCGTGTCCAAATCAACCTCTGCGTCCTATGTCCATATCCGGCCACATCATCGTCATGTCGTCATATCATGCAGAGAAGCAGTCGCCGAACCTGCGCTATCCATGTAGCGCCAGGCACAGGTGATGGGAAGTGGGCGAGAGGTAGGTAGGCAGGCAGGCAGATGGAATGGTTGAGGGGTTCTGTTGCAAAATGCGAAATCTCTTCTCTCCCTTCTCTCGACCTTTACCTCCCCGCTTCACCTCCCGCCTTCTCCTCTCTTGCTCGCCATAACCTGGTTGTATTCATTGTAACCAAGGGTCGCGTACATACGAGACAAGTAAGTGGACTTGCCCAGCCCAGTCTTTGCGCGTTTCCAGGGATTTCTTTTGTTCTTCTAAGTAGACACTGCACTTTTTTTCCATGTCCATTGTTCCAACTTGGCCTCAGCTGAGCAAGATCACAGATACTAGACCACACTGCCCCTCGTCGACCAACCCCGCCCAGATACTAGATAGATGCCCCAGTATGGCTCCTGTTTCCCCAATGGAATGGGTCGCGGCCATGCTTGAGCGGGAGGGCGCTGGCCCAGAATACAATGAGCAGCGTTTGCGTCACATGGAACAGGAATCTGAGACAAGAATCTTGAACCCGAGCCTGAACCTGAACCGGGGGCCAGCGCAAACGCAGACTCAGATGCAAATACAGAGGCAGCGGTATGAACAAGCTCAAAATGATTATCAGAACATGGAAATCCAGTCGGAGACGCAGCAGGTGCGCTACAAAGGTAAGTCATGTCCAGTCGTTTGTCGAATTAATTCCAACATGAGAGAGACTTGATCTCGAATCTGAACACCTAATCTGATCACATTTCATTGGCAGCGCGCAGTATTTGCGATGACGACGACGGCGGCGACAATAATAATGCCGATAATACCAACGCTAGACAAGACCAAACTACCCGAGAGATCGCCGTACAAGACGGCAAAGACATGCGAGACCCCAAAGAAGTCAGAGATAAAGACAGAGACAGAGACAGTGAACTCACGGCGGCACAAGAGCTCAAGAACATACGCCATGACGTTTTTTTCTCTGGACTAGCAGAACAAGTCCGACTCGCTGCGTACAAGGCGGCGGGAGCGGCGAATGCAACGAATACCAATGACAGCGGCAGGGGAATTGCAAAGATCAAGAACGAGACCAGAGGCATGGATAAATACATGTACAAGAGCAAAGAAACATCCAAGGGCGAGGGCATGGATAAGAGCAAGGTCGTGGATCCACACATGTTCAACGGCAAAGGCAGGGCTGTTGATGATAATATCGATGACAACGTTGACCTGCTTGGTGTTGGTCATGTCAATGCAGACATTGACGTCGACACCGATGTTGTTGACATGGATGCTAATGTTGACCCTGATGTTGGCGTTAACGGTGGCGGTATCAGCAACAACAACAGCGACGACAGCGACAGCGACGTATTCATCAAAACAGAGCCGGATACAACTCCCCTCCCCATTCACGTCAGGCTCAGGAGCAACAACTCGGCAAGCTGTTCGAGCATGCAAGCACAACAACCACCACTGTCGCCCAGCATCATCACTTGGCAGTCGATTGCGCCAACTCCCATTTCCGCTCCGATTTCTTTCCACATTCCAACTCCCGTCGAATTCGGGGCTGAGAATCAGCATGTCGAACAACAACAACAACAGCAGATGATGCATGTTGACCCGCGGCAGCTGCAACTCGAACCGCAACAGCAGCAACCACAACAACATGAACCTGAGCTGGTGCGGGAGAAAAAAAAATCCATCTCTCATCGTATGGACTCGGGCTACTACCCCAGAACCAGCGTCGGTCTCAGCGTCCACAGTACCAGCTCCAGCTCCAGCTCCAGCTCCAGCTCCAGCTCCAGCACTGCTAGCGCTTGTAGCCTTGAGTCTGCCCCCCCGATGAGGAGAATATGGAGGATAACGGCACGGGGCATACGTATGGCTGCTGCCACGGGCACTGCGACAGGTGCAGGCACTACTGCGGGCATACTAGGCACAGGCATAATGGGCACAGGCGCTACCACCACAGACACAGCCTCTGACACAGTCACAGATACAAGCTTGGACAAAAGTCCCGCCGCCGCTGCCGCTACTCCTGCGAGTACGACTACTGCTACCACAATAGTGACGATGACTACAAATAACGAGATGCCCACACCCACGCCCATGCCCCCGGCGACCACGTTGAGCCTGAGAAAAAGCAAACGGAAGCGCGAGACGGAAAACAGCAAGGAAAAGTGGGAGCGCATATATTTGAGCTGCGACAGGAATAAGAAATGATTGATGCACATACACATGGACTAGTCGTCTTGGCCTTGTAGCTAAGTAGCAAGCTGCATATGGCTGTTGAATGGACTGCCTTGGACATTGCTTTTTTTTCTTTTTTTTTCTGTCTTTTGCCTTTTGAACTTTAACGGTTTCAATTCCTGGACTGGGAATGGAATGGCTTCGTCTTGGGTTGTTGCTGCCAATGCCTTTGGCAGCAAATAGCCTGCGCCCGTTTCCTTGGTGAGAGACGCTTCGGCTGGATTTGTTTGAACACACAATTTTTTTGGTCTTTTGTGCCTTTGCTGCTTCGGCTTTCAGCTTTTTCATAGGATATGGTGTCAGGGACTCGCTTGGCATACCCAGTTAGTTAATAGCAAGTGTCGGATGGCGCCTTTCTGGATTTGGGATATAGGTCAAAGTCGGCTAAATAACCCTCCCGAAAAGAGGGATAATTGCCCTGCTTAATCTTGGAAGGCTCCCTCTGATCAAAACAACAGCATCCTAAATTAATTAACTCTTAGCCATTTTTACGTGAGTAAGTTAATTTCCATTTTCTATAACTACGCAGCCTAACTAGCGAACACACTCGTCTATAATTAACAGTCTAATACACGTTTTTACCTACTTACGATACCTACTAGCTACGGACCCTATACTAATTAAAATCGTACAAAGCTCTAAAAATAAGTTTTATAATAACAATTACAACTTATTAAACCAAACTGTTGAAATGGGTGACTTAACTGGTCTCAGTGAGGTCTAGTATAGGGAGTTACAGGGGGTGAGTCCCTTGTAACGAGTATAGCGGAAGGCTCTAGAGGTATGATGACTGCTCGGGACAGAGTCAAAGGAAGCTAAGATCAGCATACCAACCTGTTGTAATAAGTGAGAATATAGGGGTCTATACCCTATAATAGGGTGACTACGGTGGGCTTTACATGGAGATTATGGGGGTTAAAAGGTTGCCTGAAGGCTATATATAAACTATTTTGCTTAAGGTAGAAGAAAGAGAAAGAATTAAGTATTAAAGATACAGGAGGAGAGATGGTTCTTTAGAGAGCCCTTAGTAAGTATAAGTTAATCTTATAGGGGGTAAGGGCCCTAAAATACAAAAGGAAAGACTATACTATAAAAGGAAAGGTATTTACGTTAGCTCTAGAATCCAACAGGTTTTAGGTAACGAGTTGGCTGGGTTTAACGTAATAATAGTGCTAGAGCCTACCCTATAGGCTTAGCTTATAGGTGGTGGGGCCCCCGGAACTCCCCGTTGGTTCTAATAGGTTTTTAATGGGTTTAGGAGGCTTGGCAGCCCCCCCTAAACCATAACAACTCCTCGTAGCTGTGGTAACTACACTTTGCCATAGTACAATCAATAGCACTCCTATGGCAGTAGATCAACTAGGCTACAGCACCTTTAGGTGCTGTAGCTACGGGCAATTGGCTGTAATTTCAACAATTACAAACTTAACTTTAATAACCTGTAAGTTACCCTTAGGGTTGGCCCGAACTAACGTATCCCGATAGATGTTATAATGTAAATAATATAGTATAGTAGAGGCTAGGTTTAGTGTCTGCTATTTTGTATGTAAAATTCTTCTTAAAGGGGCTACTTTTAGCCCTTAGAGCTAACATACATTCTATGTTAATTAGATACTGGGTACTTTTGTCATGGGTACCTTAACAAATTTAAAGGCGAGCGCTTCACGCTTATTAGTTAAATGCTCCTATGTAGCGGCGATGACAGCGAGTGAAGTCAGTTCTGGCTGAATGGCTTTTGCTAGAATATAAACGTTACGCTTACCAAGGCTCCTTAGTATTCATGATCCTTGTAATGGAAAGCACGCATTTACAAGATAGACTGCAAGATAGCATAGCCTAAAAGCGTTAATTTAAAGCTAAAGAAGAAAAGAAAAGAAAAGGAGAAAAGATTTCTCAAGCTATAGAATTCCTTTAGGTAGGTGGTGGGGGTGGTGGGTCCCATTTGCTCAGGCGGTGTGGGCCGGCAATTGGTCACTCCTGCGCATCGGTCGCGTGGGCAATCCCTAGGTCCCACACCGTCACAATCCTTTTCTCCCTCCCTTTCTCTTTTTTTCCAGGTTTAGTGTCTGCGTTTTATTGCTAATGAGCTTCTTTTGGGGCCTAAAAAAACGTGTGACAAAGGAAAACGAGTACCACAGAGGGCACTAGCCTAAACAGATTTGCTGCCTCAGACGGATGAGTTTCACCAAACATTTGCAATGTTTACGCGTGGGAGAGTTCCTTCCTCGGCTTATCTTGGTTAGCCTCAAAATGTGCTTGCAACATTTGCGTCTGTGGCGGTGGCTAAGCAGAGAGCCCCGCATTTTCGCCATATCTCCATATATTCCCTACCCCTACATACATAACTCAACAAACTCTGTTGTGGTCATTGAACCGATGATATTATTGGACTTAGATCCACTTCATTGAACTCGAGCAATCCATGCGACACGGTGATGGCATTTCGACATGACTTCTACGGCGTCTTCGAGCCTAGTACGGAGCAGCGAGCGATATTAATGGACAAATACCCCTCACGAATGCCCCATATGATCACGGGAGATGGTATTCCCCATCTCAAGTTGCCCGCCATGGATCCAACATCGCAGATCCGCCTTATTTCTCTGCTACCTCCTCGCAGGGCTCCCGGTCCGGACAGCATGGATTCTGTTCAATGCACGCTTGATGTCCACACCTTAACCAAGTCGCCGCCCTACGAGGCTTTGTCGTACGCTTGGGGCGGGATGGACAGGCAGGAACCCTTGGAAGTTGTCCAAGGCGCGAACACAGAGGATGAAAGTCTAAATGGAGAGGACGACGATAGTACGGTCTTGTTCGCGACTCCGCAGCTCGTCATGGCCTTGGCTCGCTTGCGGCTGCATAAACCTCGATTACTCTGGATTGACCAGCTGTGCATTGACCAGGAGAGCGTCGGAGAAAAGGGAGCGCAGATTCAACTTATGGCCGAGATATACACAAGGGCGACCCGAGTTGTCATATGGCTTGGCGAGCCGTTTCAGTATCCTCTGCAAGACGGGGACAGTGCTCACATCCGCGCTCTCATCGACGCCGTCACTTGTGTTGGCGGCCCGCCGTCCGACTCTGACGACGTGCAGCGCATAGCGTCCGTGGCTAGATTTGAACGACATCACCCTTCAGACGAGTGCGGGCGGAGGGTGAATTCCGCCAGGGGGCTGCTCGGCCGGCCGTGGTTTACTAGGGCGTGGGTATTCCAGGAAGCAAGTCTAGCGAGGGAGCTCGTCATCCAGTTCGGCAAGGAAACTTTTCGCTTCGAGGACCTCCTGAGGGTAGGTGAGGCGCTTGACGGATTGTGCCGGGCACAAGGGCTCCATCGGGACCACGCTTTCAGCATTGCGATAACGACTGGCGGGTACGAGATGATGAAGGTGATCCAGCAGACTCGTGCAGAGCGGGGATTGGTGCCGGAAGTTGGAGGAGCGCACGCCCATGTACAAGAAGCAGCCCAGCCCTTGCTGTGGAAGCTCCTCTGTGTTATGAGGCGTGTGCAGTGCTCCAAGCAGCAGGACCGAATATTTGCGTTTCTCGCCTTCCAGAATGACGAGGGCATCACAGCCTCGGCTGACGCTTACAACCGACCAGTGGAGGAGACGTGGCGCATGGCGGCAGAGAAGATTATTCAGGCGAGTAAGTCTCTGGATATTCTCGCAGCAGCTTCAGGCGGTGCCGTCCAAGGCCAGTTGTTGCCTGCGGCCATGCGGTTGCCCTCTTGGGTCCCAAATTGGGCCAATCCCTTCCCTAATGGACGGCCTTTCATTACCCCCACCACGAGATTCAGAGCATCAAGGGACATGGCGCACGAGTGGGCTCCGTACGATGATCCGAGGAAGCTACGAGTAAGAGGCAAAGTCATCGACCGCGTGCAGGCGCTCCTGAGCGCCCACAACCCGGCAGACAACTTTCAGCGGGCCAAGCACAGTGTCTGGTTATTCTCCGGGGTAGATCTCCTAGAACAGGCTGCGAGAGTGTACCTCAATTTTGGTGCTGACAAGGATACCAAGGACCGCTTGGGAGACTACAGCGAAGTCATGAAGCAGAAGCTTCGAGGGGATATTTCTAGAGTGTTGCTCGCGGATGGGGCATTGGGTCCCCGACAGCCACTGACGAAGATGGAACAGCACCAGGAGTACATGGAGCAAGAGAAGGGGCAGCGGGCGTGGGACTTGCGCTATTGGCAACAGATGGCTCAGAGGCGGCTCTCTGACGAGGAGAAAGTCATGGTTGCAGAGTACGAGTTCATTGAAGACTTGGTGCTGGTGGCGGAGGCGAAGCGGCTATTTTACACTGACCAACTACAGCTTGGTATGGCACCTAAAGTGGTCCAAGTAGGTGACGTTGTTGCCATCTTGCGCGGGTCCAAGACGCCCTGTCTCCTTCGGAAGGTTGAGAGCTCGGAGGCGTACAGCAATGCCGAGTACAAGATTCTCGGCCAGTGCTATCTTGGCGGGTGGATGTTTGGGAACTCACCGAGAGGGTTGTTCGGACGGGACCCAAAGGAGCTTTCGCATCCAGGTGCGAGGTGGTGGGAGGAGCAACCCGATGAGTTTATTCTAGTGTAACCATCTCATAAAATGTACTTAAGGCTCACGATCATGGCTGCCAAACGATAAAATGACAGGCGCTAGAAGTTTGCAACTCAAGCTATCGGAGTATATAGTCGCAATGGCTGTTTAAGTCTCAGGAGGTTTATTAACGCAACGGCTCAGAAACTGTTGAACAATTCACCTAACAACTAAGCCCTAGTACTGTTAGATTCAATATCTAGTATCTAATCACCAGTGCACATGCACCTATACCGTCAATTTGGGGGAGAAGAGTGCTCCTTTGGGTCTCTCAACTGTCTGATTCCCCGGTACTTGGGTTGTAAAATTCGCTACCATACTGCGTTTTGATTGGAGTGTTACTGAGCTGCCCCTTTATACCAGTTAAGGCAAGTCCCGATCAATCCTCCCCGTCCCAACACAGGGTGCACCTGCGCCACATAGTTAATCAGGTCTTGATGATTGAAATGACTGTGTGTGTGTGTGTGTGTGGTTATTCAACTATATGGTCGAGCTGATTGATTGATTGTTTGACTGGCAGAGCTATTGACTGTATTCATTGGCCTGGAAACTCTGAGTCTAACGATTGATGGTACCCAGTCGTAAATATGGCAACTAAATTCCTTCTTATTCTCGGATTAGAAAATCATGAGCATTTCAGTTTCCACTGTTAGCTTCAAGTAGGTAGGTAGACGTGGGTTTTGCGTCAGAGCAAGGGGCCGGAGGGAAGCCGTCATAGCAGGTCAATTTATGATAAAAAAAGTCTCGGGAAACCATCTGCTGAACCGGTATGGGGTTTTTTTATTTTTATTTTAAACGAATGGGAGATGGGCTTGCGGATTCCGAAAGTCTCCCATATAAAGCGGTGATCACAAACCATCAGATGAGCAAAAGGTCAAGCTTGTGTGTGTAGACAAAATGTGGAGGTCGGCGTTTTCCTATATATGTATTTTTTTTTATTCTTTTTTACAGCAACAGTTTAGTTAGCTAATGCAGATTCCGAGATATATATTGCCTGAAATCATCTGCTTTTCATGGGTCGTCGACTGGGAGCTTTTCCACGCATGTTTTCCTCCTCCAACGTACCCCCGACTACGGAATTTCGCGTTGTAATTCAATGCGTCAGCAGTATTAATTCGTAGCAGCAAGCAAATAAAATACACCAAGACGGTAAATGCTAGGGCCGATAATGATGATAACAATGATGGAAATGTTGAAAATCTAAAAACAGAACTTCAAAATGGTTCGCGCAATCGCACTGGAACTGAAGACGGAAAACCCATAAGTAAGACAATCTATCTATCTAAGCGGAGACACCATTAATCGAACTAATCTTGACCCCATCCCCGGCGAGAATAAAATATTAGGTTTTACCTAGCTACTCAAGATGGACCATGGCCACCTTGCCTCCCCCAGTATAATTCTTGGTCACAAACTGTTCAAAACCGCCCGTCGCCGAAACAAGCAACGTCTTGCCCACGGCGCCCTTTGCCCAGATGGCAGCCGTCGGGCCCAGCAGGGCCATCGTCGTCGTTGTTGTGTTTTTGGGTCCGCCAGCAATCGTGATTGGAGCGGAACCATAGGCATCCTTGCTGACGAAGCCGATGCCGTTGACGGGATCGGACTCAACAATGTAGACGTCGCCATTCAAGTCGTTGACAATAAAGTCATCGACGGGTGTGGCCGTGGCAACCATCTCGGGACTGCTGTTGCTGTCGAGGATCGCTTCGGTGCCAGTCGCCTTGATCCTCGCCACCAATTGCTGGTTCGTGTTGCTAAAGTAGAGGTAGCCCCGAGAGAGCTTGATGCCATTCACACCAAAGCGGATGTCGGTACGCGTCGGTTTTAGTAGGGGGTGATCAAAGTACGTCGTCAGCTGGAGTGTCTCGGTGTTGAACCGGTACACGAAGCCGCCGAGGCTATCTGCAATCAGGACGTACGGCGTTCCCGGCACAGATATGATACCGTTGGGCTGCGCAATGGTGCCCAGGGCAGCCACCTGCTTGACGATGGGACTGCCGCACTTTTTGGCAAAGGAAAGGCGGTGGATGGCGTACGAGCCGGGGGCCGGGCTGAAGGTCTGGAACGAAAAGTTGCCCGTGACGACAAAGAACACATCTGGCGTCGAGCCCGACGCGGTAATTCCGCAGGCACCCGTGGTATTGGCGAACGTGTGCAGGAGCTTTGGTGTCGAGTTGGACCGGGCCGCCACTTCGTAAATGTGTGGAAAGGTGTAGACAGTGGCAATGACAGATCCTGACGGTCGAATGGCAAGATTCTCAACCTCGGAGCCGAGAGGAAAGTCTTTGCTCGCTTCGATGACAAGGCCGTGAACAGAGGGCAAAAGGATGGCCATGAGCCAGAAGAAGACGAATGTGCTTGTAGTCATTTTTTCTTTCTTTTTTTTTTCCGGGAAAGATGTCTTGGATAGGTAGGTAGGCAGGTAGTTGTCGGAACTGCCAGCAGGTTTTTGGGAAACTGGACTTCCATGTTGTGCCTTTTATAGCTGGGCAAGAGATTAATGGAGATGGAGTCGCTGTTTACAGTATCAGACGTGGAGGCTCGCGCAATGAGCTGCATGCGGTATAGCGTAGGATCAATTACTGATGATCAGCCCTATGTGTATACTGCAAGTATATCATGGGGGTGGGACAGGACGTGTGGGGCTCATGTCGCGCAATGAGCTGTATGCGGTATAGCGTAGGATTGCGTCTACCCCGGTTTGCAGCGTTTGCGTCTGCCTTGGGGACGCATGTCAGGAACGCTAATTTATAGGGTTGCTTGCCAGACCAACGTGGTTCTTTTTCATCAACAACTGTCTGCGCGCAAGGAGCGGCGCACTATGCACCATGGTTAACATTGCAGGGCGGTCAAAGGGCTGCTTGACCTGTCGAAAACGGCGGGTTAAATGCGGTAAGCTGCTATCAATCTGGGACGCGCCTGACCAACATGCAATTTCACTAAACCGAACTGTCCGGAAGATGAGACCCGCCCAATCTGCAGACGATGTCAACGCTTGAATCTCGAATGTAGTGGGCCGAGGGGCCTTGCCTTTATCCACGAGAAGCAAAAGCCAGCGCTAGTCTCGGCCCCGCCCAGGGTTGTGGGCTTCGACGTCTACATCTGCTACACGCAGTCGCATCTTCAGCGCGATGGCCTGATTGCCTCGGCCATAACAGACGCCAAATCTGCCGACCTGATGCCCACGGGCACCGCGGTTGCTAGCGGCCAAGTCTCGCACCAGGTCATCATGAGCTTCGCCACCCTCCTTTTCGGCATCCAGCACCGGCAACCGGACATTGCCCGACACGGCTATGTAATGCACGGTGTTGCGCTGAGGCAGCTCAACCGGGTATTGGCAGATGCAACACGCCACACACGTGCTGAAGTCATCCTTGCTGTGGCAGCATTGGCAGTCTCGGAATTGTTGGTGCCCACCGGCCCGGGCAACTACTGGGCACACGTCATGGGTCTGGAACGATTGGTCGATCTTCAGGATCCCGCCACCTTCTGGTCTACAAGATCGCCCGGCTTCTGCAAAGGTGTCCGCTTCATGATTCTCGCCGCCGCCCTGAAGCTCCGTCGACCTTCGATCCTCGCCAGAACAGACTGGAAAAAAGCCATGAGGACGAATGCCTCGTATCAAGAGCTCGAGGAGCAGGACCTCTATGATGTCCTGGCTGACTCCAGCGTTCTACTCGCCGAGCGGCATGCTATGTCACCATCAACTGAGAAGGCGGATGGCACTGAGACAAAAAAAGAGCAGCGAGACGACATGGAGCGACGGGCACGCCGTCTTTTACAACATGTCCAACAATGGAGGCAGCGCTGGGATAGTAACAGTATCAAGAACATGAATCCTGTCCCCGACACTTCAATAAGCGAGGCATCATCTTTGATCACGGTTGATACGATCCCCAACCTTGACACAGCCATGATGCTCATGCTATACAACTTGGCACTCATGTACGTGTTGCAAAGCCTGGTGCCGCCGCTGTCGCTTGAGGAGACGACCAGCAAGAGCTATCATTTTGACCAGCGTACACGTATCGCGGCTAGGGAAGCGTGCCGCTGCATTCAGTATTACCTGTCGATAGGACGACGCCGGTTGGACGCAAGCGCTCCACCAATCATCCACTGGACTGTTTCCATGGCCTCCGAGAGGCTTCAACGGGACGACTCGGTTGAAGGGGCATGGATGCGAGATTTGCAGACCAGCCAAGGTGATAGGTCGTTGCCTGTGTATGGACACATCAAAATGGCCCAACTCGTTGGATGAATAACCATCTACAGTTTAGTGTCTGCAATAAAGCACGAGGCAAGACTCTGTAGGTAGTCTGGCCATATTTGAAGGAATTGCAAAGCTAAAAAGAGAAAGGGGTGAAGAA
>Ga0247765_1001296_pt1 | contig 12736 bp, 12 predicted proteins | sample UWRJL106311C6_FD_179949 | JGI IMG/M metagenome (GOLD analysis project Ga0247765, IMG submission 179949) | Plant litter microbial communities from Arlington Agricultural Research Station in Wisconsin, United States - UWRJ-L106-311C-6 | ecosystem: Environmental > Terrestrial > Plant litter >... | reverse complement strand
CGCTCTGGGACGTCCTCTACCTCGACGACCTCGGCAGCCTGCCGCAGCGCAGCGCCACCGCGCTGCGCAAGTTCCGCGACATCATCGTCCGCCTCATGGAGGCCGCGCGCGACCTGCCGCTGCCCGCCGTCCTCGACCGCCTGCTCGAAGAGACCGCGTTCATGGATCTCTTCCGCAAGGACGATCCGGACGACATGGCGCGCATCGAGAACATCCGCGAGTTCCTCTCCGCGGCCCAGGACTTCACCGAGTCGAAGAGCTACAACAGCGGCGACGACCAGGACCTCCTCACCTCCTTCCTCGACCACATCGCGCTGGTCTCGGACCTCGACTCTCTCCAGGAGGAGAAGGGCGTCTCCCTGATGACGCTGCACAGCGCCAAGGGGCTGGAGTTCAAGGCCGTGATCCTCCCCGGCCTCGAAGACGGCCTCCTCCCGCACTTCAACTCGCAGGGCGGCCGCGAGGACATCGAAGAGGAGCGCCGCCTGCTCTACGTCGGCATGACGCGCGCCCGGGAGCTGCTCTTCCTCACCTGCTGCCGCCGCCGCCGCATCGCCGGCCGCTACCAGGACCAGACCGAGTCGCCGTTCCTCCAGGAGCTGCCGGAACAGCTCATGGAGATCAAATACAGCCCGACCCTCTTCGCCCAGGACCGCTACAGCGACCGCACGCAGGAGATCTACTCCTTCTTCGGCCAGGGCCGCCCCAGCGCGCCGCCTGCTCATTCCGGGCCGGCCTATTCCAATCAGACCGCGTCACCCCGCTCCGCACCGTCCGCCCCGCCGCCGGGCCGTCCCAGCGGATTCGGCCGCCCCGCACCGTCCCAATCCCCGGCTCCCGTCGGCCGCCACGTCGTCCCCGAGCCGCAGGAAGTCGCCGCGCCCCGCCGCCCGCTCAAGCGCGGCAGCCGCGTCCGCCACCCCACCCTCGGCGCCGGCGTCGTCCTCGAGCTCGAAGGGCAGGACGAGGAAGCCCGCATCACGGTCTTCTTCGAGAAGGCCGGCAAGCGGAAGCTGGTGGCGAAGTTCGCGAACCTGGAGATGTTGTAGGAGGGCTCAGACCAGCCCCAGCTCCGCCGCCGCCTCGAGGATCTTCGGCAGCGGTTTCCGCCAGAGCCAATCGACGCGGAGACGGAATCCAGGGAGAGCTTCCGAGGTAAAGACTCCGTCCTGCACAGGAACGCGCGTAAATCCGCCGTCCGCCATCAGGCGGTAGAAATCCGCCTGCAGACGGAGAGGATCGATCAGCCAGTACTCACGGACGCCTGCCCGCTCGTACTCCGCCATCTTCTCGACCCTGTCCCTGGTTCTGCTGTCCAGGGAGACCACTTCCACAACCATGTCGGCCGGCCCATCCAGGTAAGCATCGCGGATCCGGTCCATCCGTTCCCGCTTCACGAAGAGCAGGTCGGGCTCGCGGCCTTGCGGAGGTACGGGCAGATACATGGTGAAAGGAGCGGTCGTCACCCATCCGAGATCATGGGTCTCCACAAAGATACTGAGGATGGAGAGGAGAAAGCGGACGATGTCCTGGTGGAAGGAGGAGGCCGGTGTCATCGGGATGATTTCGCCATCCACCCATTCCGCCCAGACATTTTCATCGAGGTTCGCCAGAAAATCCTCGAAGGTGCAATGGCCTGCACCTGGGTCGCGGGATCCAGGGATCGGAGACCGGAGAACCATAACATGGACTCTGGAGGACTCCTGAGTCGAAGTCAAGCGCATCCCTGAAACGTTTGCCCCTCCGCCTTCGTCCTTCTCAATGGATGACGATGACGGCCTTCGAGACCACCGCGGAACGGTACCGACGCCGGGTCTTCTCGTTCGCGCGCTCTCTCCTCTCGAATCACGAAGAGGCGGAGGAGGTGACGCAGGACGTGCTGATCCGCCTGTGGCGTCACGAGCGGCGCGTGGATCAGGAGCGGCTCGGCGGATGGATTCTGCGGGTGACCCGCAACGCGTGCTACGACCTGCTCCGGCGGCGCCGCGCCCAGGCCGCATCGGGTCCGCAGGTGGACGAAGAGGAGGCGGCGGAGGTGCGGAGCGCGGAGCCCGATCCCGAGGCTCTTCTCCAGGCGACCGATTTCCGGCGCAGCCTGAAGGAGGCTCTGGACACGATCGGCGAGCCGTACCGGACGGTGGTACTGCTGCGCGAGGTGCAGGGACTGCCGCACCGCGAGATCAGCGAGTCTCTCGGCATTCCGGAGGCTACTGTGCGCGTCCATCTGCACCGCGGACGCCGGCGGCTGCGCGAGATCCTGCGCGGCCAGTATGGAAGTGGATTTGGAGGTGACGAGAAATGATGGATACTGAAGGCACCGCACCACTCCGCTGTGAAGAGGCTCTCGATCTCCTCGAGCCTTCCCTCGACGGCGAGCTGAATCCCGGCGAAGAGATCCGCCTGCGCTCGCACCTGGCCGGCTGCCGCGCCTGTGCCGCCGAGCTCGCGCTGGCCGCGCGGATCCAGAAGGAGCTGCGCGCGCTCCGGCCGGCCGCGGTCCTCCCTTTCCCTCCGCGCCGAGGCGTGGCGCGGCCGGCGCGCCTGCTCGCCGCGGCCGCCATGCTGGTGGTGACGATCGGCGGCGGCTTGTACCTCGAACAGGTCCGCACACGGCCCGCCGCGTCTCCGAGCCCGGAAGAAATCGCCCGCGCCACCGCCGAGGCGCGCTTCGCCCTCGCCTACGTCGGCCGGGTGAGCCGTCACACCGGTCTCGACCTGCGCGACGACATCCTGCGCCGGAGCACGCAGCGAAAGGAGTCTCTCTGATGCGCGCCTCGCTTTTCCTCGGCTCTCTTCTGGTCCTGCTGCTGGCGGTGCCCACGGTTCAAGCGGGGCAGGCCGCACCGTTACCCCAGCCGGGAGCGCTCACGCTCCAGGATCTGAATTTGTTTCCACGCGACAAGCTGAGCGTGGAGATCAACCTCGAAGGGCCGCTGCTCCGCATGGTCGCCGAGTCGACGCAGGGGGACGATCCGGCCTTCTCCAAGCTGATGGCCGGGCTCAAGGCGATCCGCGTCCAGGTCTTTCCGCTCAAGGGGAGCGGAGGCGCGGAAGCCCTGCGGCCGAAGATCGACCGCGCCCTGCGCTGGCTGGAGGAGCGCGGCTGGCAGTCGACCGTGCGCGTCCGCGACAAACAAGACGAGACCTACATCTACGTCAAGCAGGCAGACGGCCAGATCGTCGGCCTCACCATCCTCACTCTCGGCTCTGATCAAGAAGCGGCTCTGATCAATATCGTCGGCAAACTGGACCCCGCCCAGATCGGCCGCCTGGGCCGCAGTCTCGATCTTCCACAGCTCCAGAAAGTTCCGACCGGAGGCAAGCCATGATGCGCAAAGCCGCTCCCCTGCTGTTGCTCCTTCTTCCGTTGACCGGATCGCTCCTCGGCTGCGCCAACGGCAGCCCGTCCGTCGACACCGTGCGCTGGGAGATCGAGCGCCGCCTCCCCGAGGCCCGTTTCGAGCGCGACAGCCACATCCGCCTCGGCCGCCTCACCCTCGGCCTCGCCCGCCGCATCGTCCACATCGCCGACCCTGGAGATCCCGACACCGCCGTCCTCGATCACATCCGCCGCATCGAGGTCGCCACCTACCGCGTCCGCTCCCTCCCCGATCTCGATCATCACCTGAACACCCAGACCGCCTTCGAGAAAGCCCTCTCTCAGAACGGCTGGACCATGTTTCTCCGCGAGCGCGACGCGAAGAGCCGCACCTGGATGTTCTGCCGCTTCGACGGCCAGAAAAAAATGAGCAATCTCTACGTCGTCGCCCTCGATCCCGCCGAGCTCACCCTCATCCGCCTCGACGGCCACCTCGACCGCGCGATGGCGGAATCGATCGCGGATCATCCGAAGGAGATGGTGAAGGAGATGAGCGGCGGGGAGGAGGAAGGACGAGATGCCCGGTAAGGGACGGCGTGACGGATGGTAGACTTCCTCCCGAGGTGAGACATGGTCATTGCGATTGAGCTTCCAGATGCACAGGCCGGTAAGCTTCGGGAGGAGGCGCAACGCCTCGGCATCCAGCCGGAAGAGCTGGCGAGAGCCGCCGTCGTCGACCTCCTCCAAAGAGAACCGAGCGACTTCGACTCCGCCGCAGCCTACGTTCTCAAGAAAAACCGCGAGCTGTACAAACGCCTGAGCTGATGCGCCACCTCAGCCTGGCCGAGGTGGCAGAGCTGCATCGGCTCGTCATTGAAGCCGCCGGAGGAATTCATGGCATCCGCGACCTCGGCGCCTTGGAGTCCGCTGTCGCACAGCCAAGGATGAGCTTCGGTGGCGAAGACCTCTATCCCACCCTCCTCGACAAGGCCGGCGCGCTGTGCTTTTCCTTGGTGCTGAATCATCCTTTCCTGGATGGCAATAAGCGCGTCGGGCACGCAGCCATGGAAACTCTTCTCATCTTGAACGGCTTCGAGATCAGCGCAACAATTCAGGAGCAAGAGAGTCTCATGCTCTCCTTGGCCGCTGGAGAAATCGGGCGATCTGAATTGAATGACTGGCTCCGCGAGCACGTCACACCGTGGAAAGGGTGAGGGCTCGTTCAAGGTCGAGGCGTCACCTCTTTGGGAACGGTTTAGGAAGGTAATGCTCCGTGCCGGGCCAGGCACGCCGAATCTCGTCTGCATGTTTTTCCCACCGCACGGGATCCTGGGGACCGCAAGTCGCAGGAAACCACGGAGCAGGTCGCGCGGTTCTTACGAGAAGGAGAGCGGAGAGGAAAAAAAGGATTTGTTTCACGTGGAAACGCCCTTTTCCGTAGACCGGAGCTGTGCGGTTTTGGTTCCATCGAGCCGTTGGACTGCACAATCGAGCGGACAGGGAGGGGAATCGAGCGGGTACACCCCTCTGCCTGCTTGATGGAGCCCGCCAACAGCTCGATGGACGTGCCCACCGGCTCGATTCCGCAGCCGGCGAGCTCGATTCCGCGGTCTGCCGGCTCGCTTCCGTGGTCCACCTGCTCGTTTCCGCTCTCCGGGCGCTCGCGGCTCAGACCTGCGGACCGGCTCCCATCCCTGGATCGTCCCACTCCGGCCTCTTCCAGGCGTTTTCCTTCTCCGGGAGCTTTTCCAAGCCCGCGGCCTCCAGGCGTTCTCCAAGGAGATCCATGAAGCGGTGCTGGCCCTTCACAACGGCGAGGTTCAGGAAGAGCTCGCGGGCGGTTCCTTTCTTCTCGATGACGAAGCGGAGGGCTTCCGTGCCGGGGCGCGGGTTGCAGGCGAGGACGGACGCGAAGGGGATGCGCTTGGGAGAAAAAGTGTGCAGCGGCTGGAAGGCGAAGGCGTCGTCTTCCAGGAAGACGGCGGGGCGGCCGGCGGTCCACCAGATTTTGCTCAAGGTGACCCAGAAGAGGAGGCTGTAGGCGAGGAGCACTCCGAAAGCCCTCGCCCAGCTCTCCCGTTCTCCGCCCTTGAACGTCAGCACCAGGCCGCCCATGACGAGCACCACGGCGACACCCCAGACGAGGGCGCGCCGGCTGGTGCTGCGCACCCAGGGACGGAACGGAAAGGTTTCTCTCACGCTCCGATCGACTTCAACGCCCGGTTGGCCACCGCCAGCATGGCGAGATCGGTCTCGTTCCCCGCCCGCATCTCGGTGAGGAGCTGCTCGGCGCGGGCGACCTGCGGCCGGCGCGCCTCGATCCAGCGGTTCAGCGAGTCTTCGGAAGCGGCGCCCTGGTCGGTCGCGGTCAGGACGCGCGTGGTCAGCTCGGCCTGCTGGCCGAAGAGGTCGTCGACGACGGCGGAGACGGCCAGCTTGTTCCAGGTCTTGTCCGTCGAGATCCGGCCGGCGGCCCAGCGCAGCCAGTCGAAGCCGAAGCGGGCGCCGATCAGGAAGTAGACGCGGCCGACCTGCTCCGGCGCCACGCCGGTGGCGGCGGCGATACGCACGACATCGCAGAGCGGCGGCGCGAGCCACGGCAGGCTGGCGACGCGCAGGGCCATTTCGTCCGGCACCCCGGCCTCCGCCAGCCGCCGCGCCGAGCTCGCCCGGATCTGCAGATCGGTGTCGGCGAGCAGGCCGTCCAGCTCGTCGTGGAGCTTGCGGACGGTGGCGCCGTAGGTCTTGATCAGCGCTCCGATATCGATCGAGGTGTGCCCCTGGCCGAGGAACCAGGAGGTGCCGCGCTCGGTCGCGCGGCCGCATTCGAGGAGCATCTGGTACTGCACCGCCGCGGGGACTTTGTTGTCCAGCGCCTCGATGGCGCCCCAGAGAGCGCGCAGGCCGAAGACCTCGCGGGTGATCACATAGGCGCGGGCCACGTCCGCCGGCGGCATGCCCGTGCGGTCCCTCACCTCGTGGAAAAAGGCGACGCCGACCCGGTTCACCATGCTGTTGGTCACCGCCGTGGCGATGATCTCGCGGTGCAGCCGGTGGCGCTTGATCTGCTCCTCGGATCGTTGGCGCAGCGCCGTCGGGAAGTAGAGCTTGAGGTCCTCCTGCATGTACGGATCGTCCGGCAGATCCGTGCGCAGCAGCTCGTCGTACACCGTCATCTTGGTGTACGAGAGGAGAACCGACAGCTCGGGCCGCGTGAAGCCCAGGCGCAGCCGCGCCCGGTCCGCCAGGGCCTCTTCGTCCGGCAGATACTCGAGGCGGCGCTTGAGCGGCCCCTCCTTTTCGAGCTGCCGCATGAGGCGCGCGACGCGGTCCAGAAGATGGTCGCCGAGCTGATGGGTCACCGAGATGGCCTGGGTTTGCAGGTAATTGTCGCGCAGCACCAGGCCGGCGACCTCGTCCGTCATCTCGCGCAGCAGCTCGTCGCGCGAGGGTCGCGTGAGCCCGGTCGTCCGCTCGACGTCGCCGAGGAGGATCTTGATGTTGACCTCGTGGTCCGAGCAGTCGACGCCGGCCGAGTTGTCGATGAAATCGGTGTTGATCCGGCCGCCGAGCAGGGCGTACTCGATGCGCGCGCGCTGCGTCACGCCGAGGTTGGCCCCTTCGCCGATGACGCGGGCGCGGACCTGGGCCGCATCGGCGCGGATCAGGTCGTTGGCGCGGTCGCTGGCGTCCGCATGGCTCTCGGAGCTGGCCTTGAGATAGGTGCCGATGCCGCCGAAGAAGAGCAGCTCGACGTCCGCTTTCAGAATGGCGTTCATCAGCTCCGGCGGGTTCACCTCATCCTGCGCGAGCCCGAGGAGAGCCTTGACCTGCGGCGAGAGCGGAATCGACTTGAGCGAGCGGGCGAAGACGCCGCCGCCGGCCGAGATCAGGGACGGATCGTAGTCGGCCCAGGAGGAGCGGGGCTTCTCGAAGAGGCGCTGGCGCTCCTCGTAGCTCCGCGCCGGATCAGGGTCCGGATCGAGGAAGATGTGCCGGTGATCGAACGCGGCGAGGAGCCGGATGTGCTTCGACATCCGCATGCCGTTGCCGAAGACGTCGCCCGACATGTCGCCCACGCCCACCACCGTGAAGTCGGTCGTCTGCGTGTCCTTGCCCAGCTCCCGGAAGTGGCGCTTGACCGATTCCCAGACGCCGCGCGAGGTGATCGCCATCTCCTTGTGGTCGTAGCCCGCCGAGCCGCCGGAGGCGAAGGCGTCGTCGAGCCAGAAGCCGTATTCGGCGGAGATCCCGTTTGCGATGTCCGAGAACGAAGCGGTCCCCTTGTCCGCCGCCACCACGAGATAGGGATCATTGTCGTCATAGCGCACCACGTCCGGCGGCGGCACGACGTCCTCTCCCTGGAGATTGTCGGTGAGATCGAGGAGACCGCGCATCATGGTCTTGTAGCAGTCGATCCCCTCTTCCTGGAGCTTTTCGCGGCCGGCGGGCGCCTTCTTGAGGACGAAGCCGCCCTTCGAGCCGACCGGCACGATGACGGCGTTCTTGACCATCTGCGCCTTCATCAGGCCGAGCACCTCGGTGCGGAAGTCCTCGCGGCGGTCCGACCAGCGGATGCCGCCGCGCGCCACCTTGCCGCCGCGCAGATGGACCGCCTCGAAGCGCGGGCTGTAGACGAAGATCTCGCGGAACGGCCGCGGCAGCGGCAGCTCTTCGATCCCCAGCGAGTCGAGCTTCAGAGAGAGGTAGCTCTTCGGCTTGCCATCCGCCCCGTTCTGGAAGAACGTCGTGCGCAGCGTCACCTCGATCAGGTTCAGGAAGCGGCGCAGGATGCGGTCCTCGTCCAGATTGGAGACGAAGTCGAGGAACCGCTCGATGTCGGCGCGCTTCTCGCGCAGAGCCTCGGCGCGGTCGCCTTCTCCGTTGTGTCCCCGCCGGGGGTCGAAGCGGATCAGGAAGAGGTCGACCAGAGCGCGCGCGATCTGCGGATTGCGCCCCAGCGTCTCCTCCATGTAGCTCTGGCTGAACGGGATCTGGACCTGGCGCAGGTACTTGCAATAGGCGCGCAGGATGGTGACCTCGCGGGCCACCAGGCCGGCGCGGAGGACGAGCTTGTTGAAGCCGTCGTTCTCCATCCAGCCGCGCCAGACGTGCTCGAACGCCTCGTGGAACGCCCCGCGGACCGCGTCGAGATCGACCGAGGAGCCGTCCTCGCTGATCAGGCTGAAATCGCGGATCCACACCGGCGGCTCGTTCTCGGACAGCCGCACGTCATACGGATTTTCGTCCACCACCTTGACCCCCATGTTTTCCAGCATGGGCAGGATGTCGGACAGCGGCACGGCCGGCGGCGTGCCATAGACCTTGAAGCGCAGGCACTCCGGTCCGACGCCGGACGGACGGTAGAGATTCAGCGCGAGGCCGTCCGTGGCGATCGCCTCTTCGGTCCGCTCGATGTCGAACACCGCGCCTTCGCCGGCGAAGCGGTCCTGATAGCTCGCCGGAAAGGCGCGGCGGTAGCGGCGGGTGAGCACCACCCCCTCGGACTCGCCGTAGCGCGCCACCAGCGCCTCGCGCAGGCGGTCCTCCCACGAGCGCGCCGCCTCGGCCAGCCGCGCCTCCACCGCATCAGGATCGACCTCCGGGATGCTCCCGGGCCGGGTGGCGACCACGAACTGGATGCGCGCCAGCACCGAGTCGGTGAGATGCGCCAGCGAGGACGTCACCGTGCCCTGGTACACCTCGGCGAGGATGGCGCCGAGCTTGAGCCGCAGATCGGTGTCGTAGTGGTCGCGGGGGACGAAGACGAGGCAGGAGATGAAGCGCTCGAACGGATCGCGGCGCGGGAAGAACGCGACGCGCTGGCGCTCCTGGAGATGCAGGATGCCGAGAACGATCCGGAAGAGCTCGTCCGCCGTGCCCTGGAACAGCTCGTCGCGCGGATAGGTCTCGATGATGTGGCGCAGGTTCTTGCCGTCGTAGCTGTTGGGCGCGAACCCGGCGCGGTCGATGACCTCTTTGATCTTCTCGCGCAGGATCGGGATGGACAAAGGGCTGCTCGCATAGGCGGCGGCGGTGAACAGGCCGACGAACAGCCGTTCTCCCGAGACCCGCCCCTGCGCATCGAAGCACTTCACCGCCACGGAATCCATGGCCACCGGCTTGTGGACCGTCGAGCTGCGGTTGGTCTTGTTGATGCGCACGAGGACCGGCTGGCGCAGGAAGTCGCGCACCTCGGGCGGCAGAGTCCCGAGATTGCGCAGGCCGTCGAACACCTGCACCGGCTCCTCGCGCAGCAAGCCGAGGCCCGTCTCGGGAAGCACCCGCGCCACCGCACGGTCGCCCTCGCCCTCGAAGCTGTACTCACGGTAGCCGAGGAAGGTGAAGTTGCGCGCCGCGAGCCAGCCGAGGAAGTCGATCCCCTCCTCGATCTCATGGGGCGCCAGAGGAGGCGGCTTCTCCTTCAGCTCCGCGCTGACCGCATGGCACCGCGCGCGCATCGCCGGGAAGTCCTCGACCGCCGCGCGCACGTCGCCGAGCACCGAGAGGAGGCCGCCTTCGAGCTCCGCGGGCCCGGCCGTGAGCTGGGCGTTGACCCGGATATGCATGTACGACTCACGGAGCGCCCCATCCGCCACCGCGCCGGGAGCCCGCAGCGCAAGGAGCCGCCCCTCAGCGTCCCGCTCGACCGTGAGGATGGGGTGGATCACCAGCAGAACCTCGGCCCCCTGGCGGTGCAGCTCCGCCGCCACCGAATCGACGAGGAACGGCATATCGTCGTTGACGATCTCGATGATCGTGTGCGCCGCTCCCCGTCCGTCGCCGTCCGGCTTGCTCAAGCGGATCCTGGGCACCCCTGGAGGCCGCTCCTGGCCGAGCTCCCACAGCGACAGCACCGCCGCGAGCAGCTCATCGGACGTCGCGTTGAGCACGTCCTCGGGCGACACATGCTCATAGACCTGCTGCGTGAAGCGGCGAACCTCCTCGCCGCGCCCCCCCGCGTGCCCGGCGGCCCGCTCAGCGAGCAGGTCCACGAGCTCCGTCTTCTGCTGTAGTTCTTGCCGCATCAACATAGTCGCTCCTCAGTCGCACCAGGCAAGGCCCGGACCCCGCGGTCCGCGCGGACGGGGGAAGTCTATCGCAGGGAAGAGGATGGCGGCATCAAGCGACAAGGCGAATCGAGGTCAGACCTTCGTCCGGCGCTTTTTCCCGGCCGGAGGGCGGGTGAGCCCTTCCGACAAGCGAACGAACTCCAAGAGCGATCGAAGAGCGTTGTTCACCGCCGCCGAATCGGGAAACGTCTCGGCAAGGTCTGGTTCCAGCACGACGATATTGGAGCCCTCCTGCAAGAGCCGTTTGTAGTACCGCCCCTTCTCACCTTGCGAGAAGTCGAAGTCGTACTCCGGGCGGAGATCATCTGTTTCCGGCTGAGTTTTGGCCTTCATAGCGTTTTTTCTCACGGTTAGTTGCCAGTCTGGCGCTGATCACACGCACTGCATCCTCGCGCTCCGCATGGGAGACAACCAGCAGGCGATCCTGCGCCGAGTAGCCGAACGTTACGAGCCGGGTTTCCCCTTCGGAATGGTCAGGATCGGGAAAGGTGGTCGCCAGAGGGTTGTAGAACACGGAAACGGCCTCCTCAAAGCCGACGCCATGCTTCCTGGCGTTGCTTTCAGCCTTTACCGGGTCCCACTCGAATCTCATGCGAGCATTATAGGCCGTGGGACAGCGCGGGCGCCGCCCTGCCGTGAGAACCCGCCCCGAATGTCATCCTGAGGTGAGGAACGAGGCGAAGGACCTGGGCGGGCGGAGGGGAAGGGAAACGCGTCAACTTTGCAACGCGTCGGGGCTTTCGTAGGGGCCGTCCGCGGGATGCCGAAGGCACCCCGCGTGGCGGCCCTGCAAGAGTCTGCCTTCCATCAGGAGAGAGCCGACGCCGGAGCCTTCTTCGGGGTTCGACTTGATGTGCTCGAGGATGAGCTCCGCTCTGGGCGCCCATGACTTCCACGGCATTGATCTCGCCGGTTCTAGTCATCGACGGTGAACCCTTTCTTTGTCTCGTCGTTAACCCAGATCTCCAGGAATAGGTCCTGATGAAAACTTGATCCACTTGTGTGATCACTCCCTTCGAAGAAGGACTTCCAGGGATCAGGAGGAATACTCTTGCCTGAAGTCCCGTTAGAGAAAAAGGATTCTGAATCCTCGCATGCACGAACATCATTGAAAGGAACCCACATATGAAATGGTACGGCAAGACCCTCTCTTTACTTCTCTTGATCCTGCCGCTCGTCACTCCTGCGCAGGCACAGTCCGGGGACGTGAGACCGGCCCTCCCCGGCAATCCCTCCCTTGGAAAGGGTACGACCGGCTCGGCCCTGGAGATCCGTCCGGAGGAGCAGCAGTTTGCGGACCTCGCGCTCGAGGAGCCGAGCAGCGCGGGGTTCTATTACGACAACACGGGAGAAATGGTCGTCCTTGTAAGTGACGCAGCACGCGATGCCGCTGTCCTGGATAAGATGCGCGGCGCCGTTGCCGCACACCGTCTCCTTGGCCCTGGCGGTGGAAGGCCGTCTTCCCGCATCAGAGCGGCGCGCGCCAAGTACACATTCTGGCAACTCGCAGCGTGGCGAGACATCGCTTTCGATCATGTTCTCGGTCAGATGGAGGGGGTGACCTGGCTCGATCTGGACGAAAAAGCGAACCGTGTGACGCTCGGCATCACAGCCGATCACTTTGCCAGCATGCAGGGACCAGTGCGGGAAAAGCTACGCTCGCTCGGCGTGGAGCCTGCCGCCGTGGCCTTCAAGAAGGTGGGCGAGCATGACTACGATCAGAGCTACACTCCTCCGGGCACGATCAACCAACAGACCTCCGATCCCATTGCAGGCGGGCTGGATATGCTCCTGCAACACAACGACGGCAGTTGGGGTGCATGCACGATCGGTTTCGCCGCGCAGCGCAACGGGGTCGCGGGAATCGTGAGCAACTCGCACTGTACAACGTTCATGTTCAATCCTGACACCGATCCGGTCTACCAGCTCTATCCGCGCCAGATCGCCACGGCTTCGGTGGATCCGAACGCCTACACGTGCGGTGTCCGCCGCTGCCGCGGCGCCGACGCTGCTTTCTTTTCGACCACCAACGTCGCTCCGATGGGTGTGGGGCTGATCGCGCGCACCACGGCACCCAACAGCGGCGGGCTCGGTGGGGGCGCGGGATCGCGCGCGGTCGATCCGAGCCGTCCTTACTGGTATGTCACGGGTGAGGAACAGGAGAATCTCTGGGTTGGGCAGCGGGTGGACAAAGTGGGAGCGACAACCGGGTGGACCTACGGGAACGTCACCGCGACGTGCGTCGATCACCAGCCGGATGGCAACAGCGTGATGCGCTGCGCCTATGAGGCGGACTACGCGGCCGATCATGGAGACAGCGGCGGCCCCGTTTTCGTCATCAACG
>Ga0247765_1001295_pt1 | contig 12753 bp, 10 predicted proteins | sample UWRJL106311C6_FD_179949 | JGI IMG/M metagenome (GOLD analysis project Ga0247765, IMG submission 179949) | Plant litter microbial communities from Arlington Agricultural Research Station in Wisconsin, United States - UWRJ-L106-311C-6 | ecosystem: Environmental > Terrestrial > Plant litter >... | reverse complement strand
CTGTTTCCAATTCAGTTATAGTTATTTCATAGTGTTGTGGTTGTGTAATTGAGGATACTTGTCGTGGGGTGGTAGAAAGTGGCTGACTCGCTTGTCTGGCTGACTCGCTTATCACGCACGTTATCGTTATATAATCCAAATTAATTAACTTCGAGTTACTATACGTTATCCTTTTTAAACGTTAAAAAACGTATCGTACAATCTAAACGTAAGATCATTTTATATAATATCTCCGAAAGCTAGTTAAACGTAAACAAAACTAACCGTAATATAACCCTATTATTTTCAGATTATATAACCTAGGTTTGGGCCGGGGTAGTATAAACGATCCTCAAATTATACAATCTGGCCCCAAAGATCCAATCCATCAGCTACGGCCTGGTAAATATACTAGCAATAATCATAAACCTGATTATTTTACATTATACGATATCAAAAAGCCCTTTATCTAAATTATCGGAATCCTTAACCTTAAAATACGATTAATATATAATAAATATCCGTATAACGGTAATAATAGCTAAGTAAATTATCGTATATTAATCCAGCGTATATTAACCGCTATCCTCCTAAACCCCTATAACCGCAAATACTAAGAAAAATACGCTATTATAATCCAAACCCTTAAACTTATAATCTAAAAACATAATCAAAAAGTTTAAGTAAATCCTATTTACAAAATCGTACAACTTACACTAGTTAATGCTATTAATAAACTCGTTAAATACGCTTTATTATTATCTTATCAGCTTAAACGGGGGTTAATCATCCTCGTCCAAGACTATTATACGAAAAATATACCCGATAATACGTTTCTAATAACTAATATACCGTACTATCGTCTTAGGTTCCAACTAAGTATTAAATAAGTAGGTTGGCTTTAGCTTTTAGTAATCTACCTAGTTAGCCTCGAAAAATACCATTATCCCAGTATTATTAATTATACAAAAGCCCTGGGCTAATCGTACGATCCTATTAAGGCATTCCCAAGCTGCTAAAAGCAACTTATTTAAATTAATAAAACTCTTAAATACCGTATAACCCTGCTAATACCAGCCTTCCTCAACCTTTATCGAAACTAATAACCAGACCTAATCTACTGGAAAATCCTATAAATAAATTACCTACCGTACTTAATTAAGCTATTAATTCGGTATAATCTTACCCTTAGACTTTTAAATAGTAATTATACGTTACTAGGTATCCTGGAAACTAATAATAATCTGGAAAGAGAAATCACCCTCCTCCTAAACCGGTAATTCCAATTGTATAATTTTTGGAACCAGTATAATTTTAAACTATTAAGATACGCGCCTTCTTGGGAAGAACCGTTGGTAAAAAACCCCCCCGGTCTATAGCTTTTTCGGAAGATATACCGGCCGCTAATAAGTATTACCTCCTCTCGTATAAAAATTAACCTAATTATAAACCTGACGGTAATACTTATATATTATTCGTACCTAAGTAGAAGCAATTAGCAATCGTACAATACGGGAAACCAACAACGTACCGTACAAGCTACAAACCGGTATATATCGTAGCGAAAAGCCCCCGTAAATAGGCCCTCTAATTCAGCAATTAATAGAATAAGCTCCGTTGGCATTTTAAAAGTACTAAGCGATTATTAATTATCGTACAAATTGGGGTTATAAGCTACCTCGAAAATAACCTATCGCTCTACAGGTATAAATTACTGGTATTAATCTTTAAAATATATTAGGATTTCGTTAATAAGAACGTAATATCTATATACAGTACAAACAAGCAGCTTATATAATGGCAAGATTTTAAACGGCTTTATCTTGCTTTTTAGTATATATTGTAATAATGATTTACTTTTTCTAAGCGAAATTTGCCTGCCGGGGTTAATCCTTTAGCTTATGTGCAGCCTCCCCTGGGTAGGGTATAAGTATTTAATTAGCTAGGTCCGGCCTTGGCATCGCTCCCTACGAAAATAGATACAAAACTTTCCTACTATCGTAACCACCTTAGGATTAATCGTATAAGCCTGGGGTTGGATAGGATTATATACGTGATTAAGAGCTTTTAATATATGTAGGTTTTATACGTTTTTACCAGAAGAAAGTCATCGGATCCTACTCCTAAAGGTTACAACGGATCCTACCCCCTGTGGGGCTGTGGGGCTATACAAATTTCAACGGATGCTACTAGCATCCGTTGCGGATTAAAGGATAGGGTTTTTTAAATAAATTTATAGGGACAAAAAAGTTTATTTATATAAGAAGACCCTAAATTTAAATACTCTTATATTTGCAAGGATTATACTAAATGAAATCGATTGTGTAGCGAATTGCAAACGTTTTAATTACTAGAAACTAGCAATTCGATATATATTAATTTCATTTATTTTAGTAAAGTAGCTAAATATATATTATATTGTTTATATAACGAATTCGGACCTTTTACACTTAACTTCTTCACACTCTAATATCTCAATAACTACGTATTATATAAGGAATCTTGTTGATAAAGCTATGGTTACAATGGTGATGGAGGCAAGTTATGGAGAAGAAGATAGATGAGTGCTTAATTCTTCTATCTAAGAGAGGGCGAGCCGTGGTTATTATAATTGTGACCATCGGCCCATTGGCCTCTAGCAGAGGCCAAAGGCCGAGGTGCCGAGGAGCTAAAACGCTGTGGCGTTCTTAGCGTGGTAAAATACGAGGTTTTATTGCAGGGCTCATTATGCTGTGCAGCACGCTGTACAGCACTATTTGTGCTGCGGCATAGTTGTGCTGTACAGTAGTGCGTGGCACTTATTCCCAACAAATCTAAAGAGATAGAAATTTTAGTTTTCTTCTTACAATTCCAATGGTACCATTCTTATACTTATACAACCCCAGGAACAAATTCGCGTCTACTCCCTGTACCTAAATCAAATCTACCCCCCATTTCCTGGAAAAGGTGGGGCAAAAAAAACCGAATCTAGTAGATTCCTACGTGGACTATAATTAGGTGCCAGAGGCTGCGGAAGAGGCTTAACAAAACCAAGTTTCTTCCCTCACTAAACGCTGACACGACGCGCTCTAATATATACTACGGTCTTTTCTATAGAGTTTAGCCAAAAGCCACAACCCTCACTAACCGCCAGTAAATCACAGGGGTATCAAATGCTCATCAACACCCATGCCTCCCGATCTCACCCGACACATGGTGCCGTAACGACACTTCATCCGTCTGTGCCTTTGCCAGGTGGCCCAAGACCTCCAATTCTGTGCCCTCATTGACTCTGCCCGTAGAGGCGCACAAGTCCTTGATGATAGTTCCAACGATGTAGTCGGCCAACTCCTTATCCTCCCGCCGATCTTCCTTCTCCAGTCGGAATCGCTCATCCTTGGACATGTCCTTCCGCCTCATGCCTCGAATCTCCGCCAGGATATACTGCAGGACTGCTTCAGGACACCGGCCACGGGGATTTCCGTGCTCCTGCCTGCGGATGTACCGTCTTGTGACGTCGGCTGCGCCGTCCCGTGAGAAAGCGATGCAGTAGCTCATTTTTATCCTCCAACCTGCGACATGTTTAGCACTCCTGCTTTCTGATGTTTTTGCTGATGGGATTCACGGCTTACCTTGGGTATATAACAAAGGATCATCCCACACCTCCTCGCAAGCGTCGACATGCACCCACCGGCGCTGATGCTCCGAGTACACCTCGGTCCAGACGTGGTCTTCAGCGTTCCATACCCATCGTGCTCGCGACCCCACGGCCCTGCACAGCATGGTGAAGCAGTTTGCCCACTCGCCAGCGCGTCCCCGCCTGGTCTCCATCAGCCTCCAGACATCGGAATACCGGGGAAACCGCTCGTAGGCTGAGCAGTCAGGGTGGGAGCACCGATACAGTTCCACCCGCATTGCTCCACACGCGCTCTCTTCAGGAGACGGCGGGGTGGAGCCCCGGGGTATCGTCGGCGCCCCGCATACCGTACATGGCGGGTTATTCACCCAGTTGAAGAAGGACCGCTTGAACCAGCGCAGCAGTGCGCGGATGACACAATCTTGGTATCCCCAGTCGGGACGACGAGTTGGCCCCAAGGACTCTGCTTGGGCTTTGAAGATCTGGGACTCCTCTTCGGCTTCTGAGTAGATGCGGTCTAACGGCACTTTTTGCAGTGCCTCGTCTAGGAGACCTGGGTTTTCGTATTTGGTTGGTGTCGCACTGAGCAATAGGAGCATGGAGCGGAAACGCCGAGAGGCCGAATCGTTTGGCGTCGGTGGCGCGAGGGGGCTTCGACTGATGTAAGGAGTGTACGGAGGCGGATCACGAACATTGGCGACTGGGCGGCTTGGCCAGGTCTGTGGCATGTCGGTGGGAGAGTTGATCCTCTTGTTGCAAAGAACCTCCTCGAAGCGCTCTCGGAGATGCCGTGCCCAGACCTCGACCACTGGTTCTGGCAGACGAGGTTGTTGACCAAGCCGACACTTGATATCCTCGAAAATGGCGTAGAATGGTATTATAACAGAGGTACCTTCAGCGGGCGATCCTGCGACGATGTGTCCATAGAGACTTCCGGTCTCGGCGTCAACCACCCATGCACCGCAATCTCCGACTTCGAGCGGCGATTCGAAGGTTGCGGTGAGAGTTTCCTGAAATTCCGTGCTCTGTGGGGAGCGGCTGTATACTGGGGTTCCTGATAGCGTCCCCCCCAAGACGCCTCTGGAAGTGGTGCAGAATACCCTCCTTGCTTCTTTCGGTTTCGCAATAGATGCAACGGGGGCTCTGCTTCCCTGCCCATTGGAACCTCGACGAGGAACTGCAATATCGCTCGCCCGTCTGTGGGCGGGGTGGGTAACCTCCAATAGCGCAAAGTCAAGGCCGGGACGTAGTCCGGGCTCGTCGAGGGAAGTGAGAAAAGGCGCTCCAAGTGTTAAGTTAGGTTGGGGCGGGAGTGAGTGATGTAGCTTCCTGCTCGCACAGCTCACTGATTGTGGACGCCCTCTCACCAGAGTTGGAGCGCCTTCCATCTCAACATCGGGCCCGCCATCGGCCTCTGCATCAATCTCGAATTCGCCGCCCTCGAAGCCATCGATCTCAATCTCGATATCGCTATCCTCGGTCATGTCCTCTGTGCCCATCTCGGATCCGCGAGACTCGAACACATGAGCGGCGGTAGTGTAATAGAACTTGTGTCTGATTTGAATCACCCCACCGATGGTCGCATACGAATCGCCGACGGATATCCTCATGCCGCTGCAGTGAGACGCATTCCAACTCGACGCCGGGACCTCGGCTTGGCGGGCTGATGCCGAAGTCCCTGCGGAGGCCAACGGCACGAGCTGGTCAAATCCAGGGGCCCTGGGCATATGTCCCGTCTTCATGCCGCGATAACCATCCAGGAGGCCACTCTCGACGATGATCCTTCGAACTTCCTTGCGGTGGGCGGCGACCTCGCAGCAGAAGAGGATGGTCGGGCTGGCGCTCTTCTCTGCTTTCCCGAGCATGTAAATGGACCATGTGACCCAGCTTGTGATTGGATCGACCGATCTGTCGAGGTAATTCTTGATCCTCGGAGCGATCTCGTTGAACGCGTCTTTCGCGGGGCCTTTAGCCTCCCAGCATGATATCCTGCCGATTTTGCAGATCAATCGGCCGGTTGAGAGCTGCGGATTGAGCCATATGCTGCTTCCCTTCTCCGGCCCCGCTAAGAAAGCGGAGAGCCCGGTTACTGTCTGGGGAAGTAGGTCCGAGGCTCGAAAAGTGGCGGCCATTTGGACGTCAAAGTTGAGAGGAACTGGTCCAAAATTGTCTGTGGCAGATTCAAACAAGGTTTAAATCCACATAACATCGTGGCTGGGGGGAACCCGTCGCCATAAGATGACCAATACATATTTGTAGGGAGCGCTGCGTTATCAAGCCGCCGCCGTGCTTTCGTCTCTGTTGGGTGGCTGGTGACGCGGCTTCCACACACCTGACGTACGCACCCCGCATTGGAGTGGTAGCCCTCCGCAGATTGGTCAACATTTGCCACATTTGTTATGTTCCACAGACGCGTCACTGAAAAAACTGACCGAGCTGACCGACATCTACACGTACTTCAAAAAGCATCGACGCCTCCACATATCAGAAGAAAATTTACCTCGCCTTTCAGGCAGCTGGAGGACATGGCGCAAGCCGTTGTTGACCGACGCAATGGAGTCACATAATACCTTTTTGGAAGCCTCGATCGTTGAGCAGAGCATCCTCTCCACGCCACTCTCTGAGCTCACCAAAAGCGTCATCATCAGCCATTTTTGGGGTTGCGCCGCCAACTCCACCACCGGCCAGCGACTTGGTAGTCCCAATGTGGGCGCAATGGATCTGGACGTATACTGGGCCTACTACACCAAAGAATGCGCCAACGCTCTGCACGACAGCGGTCGTCATGTCGCCACGCGGACGCACGCAGACATCCTCGACTGTGTTGCTAAGCTCAGGACCGACATGCGCCGCGACCATATCAAATCCGCGCTGCGCTCGAAACTGACGTCCCATCATGCCAATGAAGACGAGATGCTCGAGAACTCGGTCGACCTCGCCGCGAGCCTCCTCCTCATGGCCAATTTCGGATGTCGCTCTTACGGCTTCTCCGGACAGAGCAGCGTGCGCTGGACAAAAGGCTCCCTCCGCGAGTTCCTGCAGCGGTACTTTGAGCCCGAGAGGAAACTTGGCGAAAGCGTGAAGCTCGAGAAGATCTTCAAGGCGAGCAACCTCGACCGGATCGCGGGGCTGGAAATTGTGTGGACGGATAACCTAGCCGACCACCTGCGGCTGACGGATGATGATAAGAGGGTCCATATCTTTCACCATGCCTCGTTTCTCGAGGTGCAGAGAGAGAGCGCGGAGAATGTCCTGCCGGAGGGCTTGGCGGAGGAAACGCTACGGACGCTGGCGCTGCTTTGTCCGGCGAGCGATCACGAGACGAGGCAATGGATATCTGGCCTGCCGGATCACGGAAGGCTGGATAAGAGAGTCAACCAGTGTGGGAGGCTCAAGACGGATAGCCGGCGCATCGACAGGTTTGCGTTCTGGAGAGATAGGCTGGTGATGCTGAAACAGGCGTTCGATGAGGCTCAACCAAAGACGATGCGGCAGTGGTGGTATGACTCACGGAACGGCGTTCAGTGGTATACTTTCTGGGTTGCGGTGATGGTGTTGGTGCTGACGGTTGTGTTTGGACTGGTGCAGAGCATTGAGGGGGCGCTGCAGGTTTATGCCTCGTTTAAGTCGTTGGACTCTCCGGGCTGACCTTTTTTTGTTCTCTTTGGAGGAAGTGGTACATATTCGAAATAAAAGATGGTGATGGGTGGGTCGTTTGCGCTGCCAATTGCGGCTGCTAGGTGCAGGCCGTAAGAGCGTCGACGCCAGCGCAACAACAGGTGCAGCCGCCCGAGACGACGTACTACTTTTATACCTTCTAGGACGAGCGGGAGCCAGGCCGGCGGGTTGGGTTCGAGTGTTACGCCGCACAGGCTCCGAGAGAGGATATACCTCGGGCGATCTCGAGATCTTCCGCAAGTATCGCCGCTCCGGCGGGCATTGACCCGGCTGTGTTTATTAAATACGAGGTAGAAGTGCGTGCAATATACCCATACGCTCTGCGTCGTTTACCGCACCAATCAGGCTCAAGACGTGGTACTGGGGTGGCTGCATCACCAACGACTACAAGACGTATATCTACACGGCCGTATCGCCCGAGGGATCATGGGCCAGGAAAAACGTCATCAATTCATGTTACTACGACTGCGGAATGCTGGTGGACGACGATGGCACAATGTACGTTGTCTTCCTGACCAACTGGAACACCAAGCAGCTCTACGTCGTCCAGCTTTCAGCCGAGGGCAAGGAGGTGAAGAGATAGCAGGTGTGGACAACAGAGAGCTCACTGAGCAATGTCGAAGGCTGGCGTATTGTACAAGCGCGGCGACAGCTATTACATCCTAGGAGTTCATCCGATGGACGGTAACATCATCCTCAAGGGCAAGTGGTCCCTGGGGTCCCTTCTGGCGTCGGCGACGGTGGACAGGAACTAAGAGTTTGGGGCTTGGTATTGAGCTCCCTGTTCGGAGAGAGCGGCAGTGAGGGAGAAGGAGAGAAGGACAGGACGGAACGAAGAGTGGCGTAAAAGATGCGCAAAATCAGGGTAGAAGAAGGCGTGGCAGACAGAAGTAGAACAAGGGAGCACGGCTCTGGGGGACGAGAGAGAATTAGTCATGCGGGGTTCATTCCAATCATTGACCGCCACGGTAGCAACTCACAATTTGGGGGCTATTGCCCCTCGTCAAGCTTTTCCTGAAACCAACGAACCGCAATTCAGCACGCGCATCGTCAAAGACACAGCAACAAGATAATTATGGACATGGAAACAACCTTGCTATGCTCTGTCTGCAGAAGCCTGCCTCAAGAGGCCTTTGCCCATCCTCTCCACGACAGTATCGTGGCTCCACCGCGGTTCCCTTTGAGACGCCCAGCGGAAAACTCTCGCTTTGATCTTGGCTCCTATAGGCGCATTCGTCAAGCGGCGTCAGAAGGCTGCCCGCTTTGTGCCATAATCATGGCAAATAGCGCAGACTGGTCGGTCACTTCCAGAGCTGGTGGGACTCCTCTTGTTCCCGAGGAAGCGGACGGGGGGGTCGGTCTATTTCCGTCCAACTCAGGGCCTGGCATATCTGTCCGCAAGTTCGCTTCTGTTCGGAGTATTCTGCTCATTTCTACAGTCATCCCCAAGCATTGGGGTAAATTCCACTTCCAGTTCGGGGATTTCGCGCAAAAATATTCGAGACTGACAAAAGCCAATAGAGTCAACCGGCAAGCCCTTGCACGCAGCCGACATGGTCAAGAAATGGCTCGGACAATGCGATAAACACGATGCTTGTCGCAGCAAATCCCGGGACATCGCGTTCGTACCCACACGCCTCATCGACCTAGAACCCATCGACACAGGCCAGAATCCCCGGCTCCAATTCGCCACCAATCTTCGGGGCCAGCGAGTGGACTACGTTGCCCTAAGCTACTGCTGGGGAGACAAGATGCCACACAAGGCCAAGACAAAGACGACAAACGTTCAAGCTCGCTTCGCGCACGGTATCACCACGAGCGACCTTCCACTGACCCTAAGAGATGCCATCGAGTTCGCGCGCGCGCTGGGCATCCGGTATATATGGATCGACGCCGTGTGCATCCTGCAGGACTCGGAGAGTGACTGGCAATCCGAATCCTCCAAGATGTGTCACGTCTACTCGGGTGCGTATTGTACCCTGGCAGCCTCGGCGTCCCGCGATACCGAAGCAGGACTTCCGAGATACAACTTTGTCAACAAGCTAGGCCCCGAAAGTGCCCTTTTCTCCTTCCCGGCCGGAGCAGCCCCAGACGAAGAGGCCGAGAGGATCTGTCTCAGCGCCAGCAAGGACATTAAAGATCATGGCACCGTCCTCTTTCAAAATCAAGAACCTCTCCAAACGCGCGGCTGGGCGCTGCAGGAACGCCATCTGTCCCCCCGGGTCGTGTACTTTTGCAAGGACAGGCTCTTATGAGAGTGCCTCGCGGGGACCTCGTCCAGCTACTACCCCTGGTTCCCTTGGTCTCCCTTGGAGACGGAAACGCGGCGCATATTTGACTCTGGGCAGTCGATGCAAAATTTCTTTGACGGCGGAGGATGGGAGAAACTCATCCAAGAGTATTCGCGCCGGAACCCCACACACAAGAAGGATAAGATCTACGCCATCGAAAGCCTGGTTGCCGCTCTCGACCGGCCAGGCAACGACCAATACGTCGCCGGGCACTGGCGAAGCGCCCTACCCTCCTCCTTGTGTTGGAGGCGGGATACGTCCCCCCGCGGGGAGCCTAGCGGCCGCAATCTTAAACGAGCACCCAGCTGGTCGTGGGTCTCCATGGACGGCGCCATCACATTTTTCCAGGTGCCGCCACCGTCAGTCCAGGCCACACTGTTAGCCGCGCGATCCGAAACGTTCCGCGATCCCATTATAGGGGTACGATACGAGGGTTGGATCAGGGTGCGAGGACGACTGAAGCGTTTTGGTCTTCGAATAGACCCCCCAAGCCCTGCCTTGACAGAAATCGAACCTGACGGATGGCTGATTGATGACGGCGCCCCACAGCTGGGCGAAGTTGGCCATGCACTTCTTGACGAACCTTCTATGTTCCTCGCAAACCAAACGGAGGTTCAAAACGTGTTTTGCTTGGCGATTAGCCATGATCGGAGCCCGCCGTCTAGCTTTGACGGGAAGATGGAAGCGACCCTGGCCTTGATAATCGTCCCAACTCAAACAAAAAGTCATTTCCGTCGCGTAGGAATTTCCATTGGCATGGATATGAAGAGTTTCGGAACCGCGGTATCTTCCACGCTCACGATAGTTTAACGTGGCGCCTTTTATACAGACCGGCGAAGGAAGGATTCACCTCGGCGTCCCACCTTTTGTCAGAAGCACTGCACCTTTGATCTACGTGTGGAGAAAGTTCAATTGTTCTCCGGCTTTCTGGCAGGGCAATTATAGAAAATAAATATATGGTGGCATATGATTGACGTCCGCGGCGTTCGCTACTGCATCAAATTCCACAAAAATTCCACCGTACTCTGGCCACGGAGGTAGATACTCCTTTGCCCTCTCATTAACCTCCAGGTTGATAATTCCTTTATCATCCCTGCTGGCGTGGACCGAGGATGCAACTGTCCAGAATTGGCATCGGTCCTCATAAGATCGACGCGGAAACCGAAGTACGAGGTGTTTTAACTGAGAGCGCTGGGACTTGCTGGATCGCATCTTATCCAAGATTTTCAGCGCTAGTTGCTTGCGAGGCTCTTGGTGATGCAGGCCAAAGCCAGTAGGACCATAGGCATTCCAAGTGTGCGCATCTGCGAAAATGTTGGCCGAGTCTGGAAGGTTTACGTTGATGAGGATCGACTCTAGTTGTTCCGCCTCGGCCAGTTTGCAGATGACGGATTGTATCGGCTGCTGCTGCTGCTGCTGTTGTTGTTGCGCATCATCTGTGGGAGACAACAATGACTCAGCCTCTTCGAGTTGGATATCTAACTCGAGCCGTGTAAGCTGGGGGAGCCCTTGGATTACTTGACTCGTAGTGGTAGGCGTCCACACGAGCGAGCGAATCATGGGAGGAGAGTGTATGGCTAGGCTGCGCAGAGACTTGGCATGTTGAAAGATAGCCGACCAAATGGCGGATGCGTCTGGCTCATAGTTGATGACGTGAAGCTCTTGGAGGCTCCCGATTGACGAGATGAAACCTCGGACAATGGCTAGATCCGCGCAGCCGAGAGCACATAGATCCGGCACCCGGTAGCGACTCAGCGATGTCTGGAGTTTTCTAATCTTGGCGACGCTCTCAGGCATATTAAGGCGCAAGTCTTCCATGAGGATGCCTGGGCATGTTCTTCCAAAATCCACGTTGCCGGTATTGATGTCCATGATGTGAGTGCTCTGACAGGTAAAAGGTCTGTTGGTAGATAGCCCTCGGATTGCCTGGCGACGGAAAAGGGTATTATAAGGACGCATCGCAGGGACTTGTGATGGAAAGTAGCAAGCTGATGCTCGTCTCTCAGTCGTTGTTCTTATTTGAACGATTGCCCTGCAGGTTTTCTTACTCAGCCACGCCGCTATCAGCCTAGCGGGGAGCCAATAGACTACACTCCAGTATTGTGCCTTACCTTCGCTATGACGTGCCCCACCCCTTCCCACCCCTCCAAATGGGGTTTGGCTTCAATCAAAATATCTGTAAGAATGCGCGCAGGTGGGCTTTGGCATGTAGAATGGCCTCGATTAGGCCCATCGAACGGTGTGATTTGCCTGATTGCGTTCCAGACACGCGCGTGGTGATTGATGGATAATGTCTTAACTTTTTGCAGACCACCGAAAAAAGTGGGCCATGCCAAGCTGAGGTAGCCCCTAGCGTCCCACTCATGCGCCGCCACATTACCTTTGGTAGGATAAAAGCGAAACTCGAAGGCTGATTCCGCACCGCACCGGGAATTCGCGAGCCCGGCGGCCAGCACTAAGAGTTACACTCTTTGATAGTGAAGGGGATGTAGGCTCGTCTTCCGAACGTGTCCTTTGAGACTGAGGTTTATGATACCAAGACAGATAATTGGGCGGCCTAAGCTATTAATTAATACAGCTTCTACTACGACCACTTTCTACCTTGTCGCCTTGAGAGTGTGGGGGCAGTGCTAACCGCCTGTTTGCTAAAGCGCCCCAGTCAGGGCATTAGGCTCCCGGTACGGCAGGGTAGTGTAGTGTGTTGGAGTATTGGTGTGTAGAAGGCGCTCCTGGCTTGGCAGCTGGTGGACCTGCTGCAGACGAAGCTAAGGTATGTAGTAAGATGAAAGCTGGTAGAAAAATGGCCTCTATTTCACTCAGCGTGCAAAGTGTGGTGCCAAAATCTGGGCCCAGCTATACTAACTAGGGCGGCTGCAGCCGATGACGATGTGTCCAGGTGAGGAATTGCCGGCAGTTTTAGAGTTTGGGTCCCTCGCCTGAAGCCGTCCAAGCAGGGTCCAGAAAGGCCGCTGACTGGCAGGGCCTCAGAAGGCAGCTAAATCAACAGGACTGCGAGAGTCTTGACCTAGTTAGAATTTCCGGCTAGTGCACATAGCGAGGAGCTGTCTGCCGTGCGGGTGTTGGTCGGGGGGTTGACGGCCGGATTCTTGATGCCGTGACGGAATGCGATCCGGCCAGGTAAGCATGTGTCGCGGCGATGGGGGGGGGGGGGGGTTTGCCGCACACCCG
>Ga0247765_1001294_pt1 | contig 12761 bp, 15 predicted proteins | sample UWRJL106311C6_FD_179949 | JGI IMG/M metagenome (GOLD analysis project Ga0247765, IMG submission 179949) | Plant litter microbial communities from Arlington Agricultural Research Station in Wisconsin, United States - UWRJ-L106-311C-6 | ecosystem: Environmental > Terrestrial > Plant litter >... | reverse complement strand
CGTAGTTGTGGTGACTGCACTTTGCCATAGTGCAGTCGGCAGCACTCCCAGGGTAGTAGATCAACTAGGCTACAGCACCCAAGGGTGCTGTAGCTACAGGGCAACTGGGCTGTAATTTCAACAAACCCAACGATAGCCAAGGGGGGTAAAATCACCGCCTTGCCTCAACACTTCTTAAGCCATCCTTGTGATCTGGGCCTTGGTTGGAGCGCGCCCTGCAGCTTCCTCGTTAAGAGCCCAATCGACTAAGAACCTTTCCTAAACTGGTAATAGTTTTCTGGCTTCTATTTGGCCCGCTGGCCTGTTGGTTGCCCCGCGGAGGCGGTCGCTCAATGTTGACCGCGGCACGTTGAACTCTTGGGCGGCATAGCGCAACGTTGCGCCATTTTGAACCGCATCAATCGCGGACTGAATATTCTGCTCACGCATTAGATCCATTGCAAATTTGGTGGGATTTGGGCTAAAAACCTGGGTGTGGTGATGAAAAGAAATGTGGTGGTTGTCTTTTGGGTCTGCAGATCGCAATGTCCGGAAAGTGGGTCGTCCGGTTTGGGGGTCGCGACCTCTATGCCGCGGCCGCCAGAGGGGGCCGGGCACATACAGAGACCCGGTAGTCAGGGGCGAATTATAACGCCAGCTAGACGAAGCTCGAATCGGCCAGCCGCAGTGTGTTTCTCTGGTAAGAGATGGATACTGAGCGTGCCCGGTTGCTGGGTGAAACCCGCTGGGCAAGATTGTTGCTTCAGGAAAGACGCAAGCCAACTTAGGCTCTCAATTTTCGACGCGTCAAATTGCACGGTGGTTGTTGAGGAAAGAGCAGACCACAGAAGGACAGGCACGAACTCTGGGGCCTACAGCACTCCACGCGAAATTTGTCAATAGCCTGAGGCAGCAAAGGCGGAGACTCCTTCCTCTTTCTGCCTTCGCGACTTCTTTCCCTTCTTCCTATCTTCGGTTGCGCCACATCGGTTTGTCACCTTGACCAAAAACTCCAGAGAAAAGTTCAACACCCATATTACGTGGAAAGCAGACCACCCGCCACTTCTTGGAGCTTGGCGATCTGCCGTGAATAAATTACAACGTCCCTCCCCTTGTGGACCCAATGCCATTCAAGTGGCTATCTCGACCGATTGCTGTGACAAAGTAGCTCTAGACCGAATCCGCTACATCATCCCGCTGAACGAACGACGCCATCTGTTCCAGCCCGAAAATGCTCATCCCCTCCAATCCCGAGGTTCTTCACATTCAGGACAGACAATGCCGAGTAAAAGTCAGATCTGACTTTCAGGAGCTGGCCTTCTTGGCCGGGTAGAGGTTTCTCCCATATTGTAACAAGGAGGCAAGTTGACTTGTCCTCCACGGTGCGATTGTCTAGGATCGCGAGTGCCCTGTTGAAAATGGGCGGTTTCAGTTTCTGCTGGGCGAATTCCCAGATCTCCTCGGCGGTCTTGCCGAGAAAGGGAAATGTCGACTGTGCGGGGACCGGGATTGTAGTTGGGCTGTCAATGGTTGAGGGATCGATGTTATTGATGAGGACTCCTAGGCCTGAACATCAGTTTCCTGTCCAGCCTGTTGGAAGCACGTAGGCAGTGGTGGTGCGTACCCACGTCATGGATGCCCTCATCAGCAAATTCGGGCACACTGTATGCCTTGCAAAAAAAGTCGTCTAGGATATCTTGCGGGATTCTTGCAACACAAAAAACCGCTGTGTTGTCGTCGAGTGCCATTCTGGACAGTTGGGTTTGTATGGAGGTCTAGTTCGGTTGAGCACATCGCAATGTTGTGGAGGGGAAGGCGTTTCAAGTTGACGAAAGGAAGCGGGATGACGTTAACAGTCTCTGGGCGCAAGATATGACTGGACAATGACCCTACTGGAGCGCCCACCCATCCTAGAGAGCAGGTGCAAGAAACAAATCCATGAATCCGCACCGCTCGGTCCGTCGAGTACCTAGACAAAGTAAAAAAAAAAATAGAAGAGGAGAGTACGTGGATTGAACACGTGACCCTTCGAAACATGCACAACATGAAATCATGGTGGACACTGCAGTCGAACGCTCTACCACTGAGCTAACTCTCCTTGCTCCTTATTGTTGGGGTTTTATTGATAGGCAAGCACCTGATCTGGGGGGATTGGGGACTGCGAACCTGAAAGGTGACCATTCTGTGCTCCCGACTTTCCGACTGATTCTAGTCCTGACGTGACCCTGCTAGAAGCACACCTTTGGTCAAGAAACGTTGCTATCTATAGTTCCCATGTTTCTTCCTGCGAAATTCGAGAAGGCGGCTCGATCTCTACTGCAGTAGCTTGACCCCAGGGTTCACTTGACATTTTCAACATGGAAGGTGAACCTTTTGCAAAGTTTCGCCGGAGGTGAACCGCACATGTAGGGTTGGAATCCCACATTTGCTCATGTTTTCCCAGCACAAGTTTTACATCATTTACGGCTAATGCATCGGCCTCTCAGCCAACACCTTATTCAGGTGATGAATCTAGCTTGCAGGGGGCGACCTGCACACAGAGGGTGCGTAAACGACTGCTCATCTGAGAACCAGGGCTTGGGCATCAGAATTGATCTAGTTCGGTGCACTGCCTGCAATTAACCCTCCAAGTTGGATCGAGGCGCAACAGGTGATATTTATCGGACTGCAGGCAGCCATTTCATTTCAGGGTGGATGACTGCCGGGTTGGGCTGTGAGGACTCAACTTGCTGGAACGGAGTTGGGATTATCACGCGTCTTGCAATTTCCGGTCACGTCAATGACCCAAACAGAACTGTCAGAGATCAGCCACAACGTTGCTTCAGCCTGCCTCTTACCCCGGAGCATGCTGCCGGCATACACTGTCAGATTTCTGATGTAGCAGACAGCGATACCCTCTCGAATGAGGACCGTTGCAGTTTAGGGCTTACCAACCTCGGACCGCTATGGCCATCAAATTGCCAGTCTATGCTTGTTCGGGAGGCTTATCCACTGAGTCCACTCCGCCTCCGGCGGGCTGGGATGCAAGACATGGAGCCGCGGAGCCGGAGTGAGATTTTGGCAAGCTGCGGCCCGGACATGAGACTGATGGCCCAATCAGCAGACAGCAATTTGTCAGGGATACGCTGAATGCGACTTTGCGAGACGCTCATGAGGCTATGCATAGGTATCCAGGATACCAACCAGGAATTGAAATGACGGATGTGTTTGCGCGTCTTGTTGATCTGCATTGCGGCGATGAGGACTGGACTCTTGGCCCTTGTTGACGAGGCTTCATCAATGTCTGTTTGTGAGGATATAAAGCAAGACTTTGGTCTTTTTCAGATGCCGAATTTCAGGACAGCTCAACTACTCCAGTGCTAAAACACGATCACCATTCGACACAAGACAAAATGCAATTCACAAACTTCCTCGCACTTTCAGTGGCGGCAGCCGGAGTGGTAGCAGGGGGTCCCAAAGACCCTTACCAACAATGGCGTGGACCCAAAGCTGGTGATGGTACGCAAATTCTCCCCAGACATTGTCATCGTCGCCGCTTTTTATCACTGCTAACACTAACACTCCTGACAGTTCGCGGACCATGTCCGTTCCTAAACACCTTTGCGAATCACGGGTTCCTACCTCGCAATGGCAAGCACATTACCCAAAAAACATTGGTCGACGGACTGTTCAATGCTGTCCACTTCGACAAGACCGCAACCGAGTTCTTGTTTGAGTTTGCCATTACCACCAACCCCGAGCCCAACGCGACTTGGTTCTCGCTTGACCACCTTACTCGTCACAATATCCTCGAACATGACGCCAGCCTTTCGTAGGTTCTCCCTCCCACGACTCGATAGACTAAAGTCACTGACAAAAACACCCCCACAGACGTCTTGATGCAGCTCTGGGCCGAGCCGACATTTTTGATCAAAAGACCTTCGATGAGACGCGTTCCCACTGGGGCACGACTGTGAATGCCCAGAATGGTGCTGCGGCCATCGTTGCCCGCATCAACACCTGCAAGGCCACCAACCCACAGTTCTCACTTTCTGATCTTGGCGAGTCGTTTACCATTGGAGAGACCTCGACTTTTATCTCGATTTTGGGAGACCGCGAGTCCCTTACCGTTGATAGACGTCTTGTTGAGTTTTTGTTCCGTAAGTTTTTTGTTGGTTAGGGTACCTAGGTACCTTAGTGTAAGAACATGGTGGACTAACATGGGACATGGTAGAAAATGAACGGCTCCCGACTCACATAGGCTGGAAGAGGCCAGCTGAGCCCTTCACTCTGGACAACCTGTTGGGTAACCTGGAAAGGGTCGAGACCGAGTACCGCAAGCAGCTGAACGCTTCGGCCCCGAAGAGGCGTGGCGACAAGCGCGTGGCTCGTAAGGTTCATGGCGGTGCTACTTTGGTTTACTAAGGTTTTCACTGTCAATGCTGGAAATAGCGCCAGCATTTGGGTCACTAATCTACAGCAGACGCGGTGGGATAGCGGACAGAGCACACTATAATGTTTTAGGCTGACTAGGTGATGTGCCTAAGTTGCACAGGGTAATAATGTACAAAACTTCTTTTACATTCTTGTAGAATCCCATTTTTATTTTTATTTATTTTTTTTACATGCAATTACCTGCTGCTATTCCCATTTCCCTCCTCTTTCACCTTATGCGCGGTTTAAACATGTGACGAGATTATTAGCCTATGCTATACACATGTGTGCCCAAAGCCGCAAAGTAGGCTGATAACGTTGATGATGTTGACATTTCTCGTTTCCCAGTGGCCTGTAAATATGTAATCCATCTCAAAGTGCCCTAACCCCAGCCATGTCTTGTGTGTACCAGTACATGCCAATGCCTATCCCTACTTGATAACACGAACAAATCCCTTCCTCCCTCGCAGAATTAGCCACCATTACCACCAACTCTTTTTTTCTTCCCCATTGAGAATTCCTCGACGTGTTCAAGTCCCCCGGGACCTCGTGCTCTCCCCCCTTCCATACCCATTAAGTCCCCCCATACCCATACCCGTAACCTCCGGCTCGTCGGTCCTCGAAACCGGACTGATTGGACTCAACTCCCTCGAGTCAAAAGTCCCCTCTCCGCCATCTCTTTCCGACGGCAATTCCGACACCGCCGTTGTGGGAACCGAGGGCGTCGTTGGTGTCATTTCCCGTGAGCCTCGATATGTTACATTCGCCTCGTGTCCTTGTCCTTGTCCGTTTTTATGTTCATGTTCATGTCCCAATCCCAGTCCCAACTCGGAAATAGCCGGATGTCCATGTGGAGATCCATTCATGCCGGTTTTTGGAGGGCCCACAGGAGATGGCAACTCGGCAATAGCAGGTTGTTGCACCGGTGTGATGAATTGCTGCGGGATCTGAACAAGGTCGGATTCGAGAATCGTGTCGCCGAATTCGGGCCCGTGGAGGCTCGGGCTTTCGGTGCGTTTGTCGACGGGTGGTCGGCGTCTTCGGGCGAGAACCACGGCGAGAATGAGGATGGCTACGCCAATAAGGGCGCCGACTGCAGTGCCGGCAATGGCGCCGGGTGATAGACTGGATGAAGACGACGATGGTGTCGGGCTAGGAGTGGAGGTGCTTGTACTGCTTCCACTGACGCCGATACCTGTGCCGGTTCGACTTGGGTTGACGGGGGAACTGCCGCCGGTGTTGCTGCCGGCGGCCCCACCTGATGAAGATGGTGTGCCGCTGTCGGTAACAGGCGCAAGTGGTGGTGGTGTGGATGACGTTGTCGCGGGCTGTGCTGTAGAGACGCTGGAGCTGGTCCTGCTAGTCGATGGACAAGTTGCCGTTGAAGGAACTGTCACTCCCACGGAGAGGCATTGCTATATCATGCCTGTTGTAAGTATGCATGCCCCGAGTTGTCAGGGTCTTGAGAGGGGGGGGGCTCACCGCCGATAATCTTGCCCTGGCTGCTTCCTGATCTACTGGCCCGCAGTTGACGATAATACAACACGATAAGCCGGAAACAAATTCGGCACTCGAGCACCGGCACAACGTATCACCTTGGAGACATGTGGTTGGGGTTCTGTTTAAGCAGGTTTGCTACCCGGCGTCAGGTCCATGACCGATACTGACAAAAATGGTGGGGGAACTTACCGCACATGATGGCAATTGCTGTTGCGTCGCCGCCACAAAATATATCGAAAATGCTATGTACCGACGGAACTTCATGTCGACAGCCACCTGGTGGGCATGCGAAAAGGCATTAGACGCAGACACCCGGGATGGAGGATTTGGTGTGAGGGGTTGCGAGATATAGATCACATGTCCTGAAATCTAGACCAGCAAAAAGGCCAGTCGAGATGGTCAAATCCCGGTATTGCATGCAGATCAATTTCGCGACGAGAACGCAGCTCGACGAATCAATGCCGTGTGACGGAGATCGAGCAATGCAGCCTCAGCCAATCCGGGAGCTGCATGCCAAGCCGATGCGACCCAGCGACGCGCTGGGAAATGAGGTGGCGTTCCATCCTGGTCGACAAGGTGATTGGTTGGATTAGCCAGCTGAACGGACGAATCCACGACTTTTTCGTTATCGGCCGGGGTTTCTTCTCTTTCTTTTTCCCTCGTTTTCGAGATCTTGGTTGTTTGGTTGGCACCAATGCAAAGTTAAAGTCCACCCGCATCACGCTCTGAAATCACCTTCTGGCAAAGGAACCACTTGGCGCAAAACGGCAAACTCTCGGCAAGACAGGAATACAGGAGACTGCTTCACAACCCTTTTCATCAACAAATCAAAGCCGTCGTGGCGCAATGGTTAGCGCGTCAGACTTTTACGAAAGGGAAATCTGAATGTTGCGAGTTCGAGTCTCGCCGATGGCGAAGTTTGTTTCCTTGCATCTGCAATGCCAGGCGGGCGTTGCGGCGTAAAGGTTTTTTTTTTCTCTTTCTGCTTGTTGGGGGAGCTGTGGAGCGATTGGCCAAGACACAAATCTCGTGGGACAACTTGACGACCGAGCCGACAAACATTGCCGAGAGTATCTATGTTGGCTATCCAACGACAGGTTTACCACATGATCAAGTACTTGGCGCCTTCATGACTGTCATCTCGCGCCCACCTTTCAAAACCTGACGCCAGGAACATAATGCCCATAAAGTTTCATGGTGAGAAATGTTTTCGATTCATGTTTGATGCGAATCAGGGATATCCACTCTAACTAAGATCCTTTTCCTTTGCCCGTTGTAACCTCCTGCTTTTCCCCGTGCATCGTATGTTACTGATCTCTGTATCTTAATGATATCATCTATATGTTGTGTCCCTTGACTGCTCCTGATTTAGACATTCTGAGAGCTTCGTTCTAGTCTCTACACCTTGACAGTCGGGTTCGGCTCGACGGGGTTGGTGAATTGGCGCGCCTTGACAGTGGGATTAGGCTCAACAGGATTGGTAAACTGCCGCGCCTTGACCGTCGGGTTAGGCTCCACGGGGTTGGTAAACTGACGAGCCTTGATGGTCGGATTGGGCTCCACGGGGTTGGTGAATTGGCGAGCCTTTACCGTAGGGTTGGGCTCAACTGGGTTTGTGAACTGGCGAGCTTTAACGGTAGGGTTGGGTTCCACAGGGTTGGTGAACTGGCGAGCCTTCACCGTCGGGTTCGGCTCAACAGGATTGGTAAACTGGCGAGCTTTGACAGTAGGGTTGGGCTCCACGGGGTTGGTGAACTGGCGGGCCTTGACAGTTGGATTCGGCTCAACTGGGTTCGTGAACTGACGCGCCTTGACGGTGGGATTTGGTTCGACGGGGTTGGTAAACTGGCGAGCTTTTACGGTAAACGTGGGGATCGGTTCAACAGGGTTGGTAAACTGGCGAGCCTTGACGGTATATGTAGGAATCGGCTCGACAGGGTTTGTAATTTGGCGAGCCTTCACGGTTGGGTTGGGCTCTACCGGGTTCGTAAACTGACGAGCCTTAACGGTGGGATTGGGCTCGACTGGATTCGTGAACTGGCGCGCCTTGACAGTCGGGTTCGGCTCAACTGGGTTGGTGTATTGTGGGTTGGCGATTGGTGAAGCAATGACAACGCCGAAGAAAAGTGCGGCGGCACTGATGGTGGAAGTAGAGAACTTCATCTTGGAAGTTTGCGTTGGCTTGGTTAGTTGCACGTGGAATGATTGATAGCAGCTTTTACTTGGTGATTTGCAACCTGTTCGGGTTTCACAAACCTGGCGACGAAGGCTTTATACATGAGTGAGCTTTTCCCTACATGTAACACATTTGAGTCTCCTGAACATGGACAGGCTTCGAAATCCATGATGATTCATGTTGGTTGTCAATGCGGTGGCGACTACTTACCAAAGTTCATACTTCGCCGCCCGCCGCCGCACTGTTGGTTCAGTTGGTGCTACGCTGCTTGGTTTTGTGTTCCCAAACCATAACTCGGATCGGCGGTCTTGGACTCTTGGTCGTTGCTCACAATCAATGGCTCGTCAACATGCCTACCTCCTTGTGCTCACAGGGAATCCCACTCAAATCCGAGGGAGGATTTGGTACGAATATGTGGGAGTCGATGATATAACCATGATTTTGCTACGTAGTTCACAGGGAGTAAGTCCAACTGCCATCGCATCTTGGATATCGATATATATAAGTCCAGAAGGTGACTGTTCCTGCTTTGGCGGGTCATTCGCGATGCTATTGCAACTGTGTTTTTTCTCCCCCCAAAAATACAAGTGAGAAATAACCGAAGCTCTCGGGTATTGTTGGGCTACACTTGGGAGATCTGGGAGCATGGCGATGATCAAGTGGGGAATCACGAGTTTGAGTCTGAAGTCACATACTAGGAAGGAAGGTAGGTAGGTAGGTAGGTAGTGAAAGCGACTGCAAGAATGTTGCATCGGTGGGTGGGCCATTCTCTCAATTCCGAGGAAATCGACATCCGGATCCCGACCTAATGGTTCCCCGGCTGGGACGGCGGTCAAATCACCGATTCTCCCAAGGCGCATACGTATGCCTTGCGGCGTTGGAGTTTTCCAATGGCTTGGAATTACCCAACAGAAATGCCATCTTACAGGGGATGTTTGATGGTCAGCATAAAAAGGGGGTGAGATTGGACCTTCTAGAATAAACCAGAACAAATCGGAAAGGCCGGAACCAGTCATGATACCTTGCGCCGCAATGGATTCGCTTGTGCATGACAAGAAAGCTTGGGCCGGCCACTTACTGGGATCTTGACAGCCTCAATCAGGTAATATCTTGAAACTGGTTTTGACACAGTTAAGAGTGTGAAGTGTCTGGCCAGCGTTGTTGGTGGTGCTTGTATGCAAATGTCGTTTGCTCAGGACCAGACTCGCGCCAAGGCCAGTAAAACGAATGGATGTGTGTGTAACGTGGATCCGTGAAACATCGCGACAGCCTTCACTTATTCCCGCCACTCAAAACTTGCAGGAAAAGAAAGAGGAGCTGTAGATGTGGCCATTAAGTTTACAAAGCCACTACATACCTGTGGAAGAGTTCTTTAATACCAAGGGTACTAGGGTGCCCAGGTTACCCCAAACACTCAGGTGTTGCGTGCATGTGGTCCACCTTTACATAGGAGGAGAACACATGATGTTGGTTCTAGAATTGTATCAAGGTTAGCGCGGTAACCTTACCTGCAGCTTGTCGGGGGGAGTGTCAAATAGGAAGCAAACATTGGCAAATTCAAGGCCTGGCGTTGAGGTGGCTAGCGCTCTGAAGTCTGTTGTCATAACCAACACTAGGTCTGGCGTGGCTCGGTGTGACTCTGTGTGTAACCACACTCATACTGATGTCTCAATTCCAAACTACCTACTTGCCAGAAGTCTGCGCTGGTGCTGCTATGAGCCTGCAATTGAGTAGAATTGCCCCAACGTGAACTCGAGTCGCACAACTGTTATTACGGGATCTTTTCGACATCATTGACCCTTCCGTTACTATGGGTTCCATGTGTTCTATGAGGACAACAGTGTTTTGATGTTGGTGGTCTTGCTACGATCAATCTGCCTTGGACGCCCCCTCTTACCGGCCGTTTGGTTCCGTGGGTTGTAGGGGTGAACCGGTGCACAACGCGTAATCCCGGCCGAAATACGCCGCAGAATTCGGGCCATCGCTCATCCTGTGGGAAGTAGTGCTGAGTCTGACCTGTCCTTGGGCTGACAACATACGTTTGTTTGCACCTTTCAGAGTGATTTTACCGTCAATACCCTGCAACGTGATGTCAGTTGCTTGAAGGTGTGCATATTTACTTTGCGGTTGCCATCTTTCTGGCGACGTTCCCAACCTGTCTGTTGCAGAAACGTTTGGCTGCGAAAACCACATGTGGAGGTAGCCGAACCCATGTCGGCCCTTGGCCATCCCGCATTGCAGATGGCGGGCAAACAAGATGGATAAACGTCAAATCCGATTTGCTTGAATACATCGTCATGCAGGCCGAATTCATTGGAACCTCTACTATATCAAACTGGTCGAGTCCATGATGTTGATTGGACGTTGTGGAGGCGTGGTGATGCCAAACAGGTAGGTAGGCAGGTAGATGCACCATAAAAATGGCGTAGTAAACCGGTTTCTCCGGCTGCTCCCCGTGAGCCGCTGTACCACCCAAGCGGATCTCGTGAAGATGACTGAACCAAGAACCCGTTCGGCGGACATCGGGTTTTTGGGTTGCATTTTCGCACATTGTCAGCCATCGCCTCGGACTTGGCCCGTCGGACAGCGGGCACGTGCTTTTCACACCGACTTCATTGGACCACACTACATGTAACCCTACAGATTTAAACCGGGTAAGTATCACTGTAGGGCTGCGTTTGCGCAACATGGGGTCTTGTGGTTGCAACATCGGAACGAACGGTTGGGGAAGTGGTATGGTGAGCAGAATGCAGTGAATGCAATTCATCAGTTCAACAACGTGCTGGAATAGGGGGGTATGTGTGCAGGCAATAGACCAGAGAGTCTTTGATACTGGCTCTACCTGTGCTGGTGGGCTGTGTTTAAGGAAGAGGCACACTTCAACCACATCTAGGCAGAACACTTGAATATTCGGATGCAAATGCGTAACTAAAGCAACGGCATGATCGAGTATCTAGAGAACATGGTACAGGAAAACACCGATCCCGGGTTGTTTGCGTACTGTGCCCCTTGTTCCACAAACAAAGTGCGCAGTCAACACCAAGACATGAAGTATGGAGCATGATGATAGGAAGGTACGACCCGAGGCGCTGTGGCAAACACTCCGGGAATTAGACATGACCGCGCCGTGATGATTACGCTCATGGAGCGGTGTAGGTGGTGGAGTGGTGGGTGTATGTAGTAGTGGAGTACTGAGGACTGGACTGGAACAAGGTCATGAAAAAAAGGTATAAAAGCCCCTTCACCTGTCCTTCATCAGGTTGTTCTCTTTTCTTCATCAGCTTCATCATCACACTCACAGCACTCAAACAACTTCTCAACTCCAACTCCATCTTCCAACCTTGTCTTTCAAGACCAACCTATCAACCAAAATGGCCAAGTTCGCTACCCTCATCATTGCCACCGTGGCTCTCCTCTCTGGTGCCCAGGCTGCCTGCCCTGCCAATGGTCGTTTCTGCGGTTCCGAGCTGATTGACGTCTACAAGTGTATGTCTCCCTCCTTTCTTGGAGAATGGTGTTTGCTAAGAAAATGGAAAATCCAGGCGTCGACCGCGCTACCCTCCAACGCCTCACCCCTCCCGGCGACGAGGTCAACACCGACATCTACCCGACCAACGGCAGCGGCCAGCCCCAGATCCCCAGCGCTAGCTGCAAGGCCACGGGGTGCCGCAACTCGAACGGTGACCAGAACCGGCCGCCTACCGTCTTTGCTCGGTGCAACTAGATTAGGTTAGACAGTTATGCGAGATGGTTGGTCAGCACATTCAGCCAAGTAACATGAACATGGGCTCGGCCGGACTTTGATGGGGTTTGAGGGCGCTGATGACGTAGAAGCCTGGAAGATGGGCGAGGTGGGGATTTCTTTTGTCATCTGTTTTTTCGCATAGACAAAAAACTTGGCTGGCCAGCCTTTCACTCACTCATGGCATCTGGTTCGTTCTTTCTTGACATGCTCCTGTGACAATGTGTTGGTGATAGCACTGAATACCCCCAACTCGACCAAATACGGCCCTGACTAGAAAGGTACCTACCTACCTACCTAGTACCTACCTTACGTACTAGAAAGTTCAAGTTCATTACTTGGTTGCTGACTACCAACTTGATACCCTAGAGTGACTGGAAGAAGAATCCTAATATCAAATGGCACTATCAAATTATCACTCTTAACTCCAAAGCGCATTATACTCACGTCAGCGATCCTACAGAATCGATAGAAATCTAGAATTCCTTACAGATATCATCATGCAGGTAATCAGTGTCCCTATCACCGCAATATGACCTCGAGGCGGGTGGCACAGCAGCGCAGTCAAATGACTGGTACGATGGGAACTTGAACCGTCGATTCTAGTCATGTTCTCAAACTGTCAGTCATCAGCAGTCCTCGTTGCTAAACATAGCTGCTGTGCCCCTTCGATTACCTGTTTACAGACCAACGAGACAGCTGAACTCACATTGATGATAGAAACAGGGCTGAGATTTGCTCGCGTAACGCAAACAAACTAACATTAAGATAGCTCTCTCGCAACCTAATATGCAGCTTTCGTCCAACCACGAAATCTAAAGCCAATGAATCAATGCACTTCCCGCTTATGGTTGCAGTGAAATACTACGCATGACATCCCCTATGGTCTGCATCTACCCAATATTAACCGAGCCTTGCCCCCCCCCCCCCCCCACTACCCCCCCCCGCCCC
>Ga0247765_1001293_pt1 | contig 12762 bp, 14 predicted proteins | sample UWRJL106311C6_FD_179949 | JGI IMG/M metagenome (GOLD analysis project Ga0247765, IMG submission 179949) | Plant litter microbial communities from Arlington Agricultural Research Station in Wisconsin, United States - UWRJ-L106-311C-6 | ecosystem: Environmental > Terrestrial > Plant litter >... | reverse complement strand
CCTCCAAACCCCATTACTCCTTGCAGACATCAACGGCTGCGAGGTGGGTGGCACACCGCCGGTCTTCGACGACAAGCGAGGCAGCGCTCATAATGCATGCCGTCAATCACCAAAGTTCCAGGGGCCTTGTCGATGGGCTTGTCCAGCGATCCTGAACCCTGCCCTATGTACCAGGGTACACACCCCTTCCCATCCCACTTACCCTGCAACTCCAGAAAGCGGTCCATTTTCCCACCACCATTGCTGGAACCTGTCCATTTCCACTACTGCGGGAACCTGTCTGTTGCATACAGCGCATACCCTTACCCTTACCAGGGTCAGGCCAGTGCCGCTGGCACTGGTCGAGACTGTCCACGCCGGACGAAAGAAGCAAGGTTGACGGCGGACTGGACTTCGGCGATACCGGCTACCGCGCGCGAGGCTGGTGAAGCTAGAAAGATGTGAATGGGAGTGAATGCCGGCGTTGAGTATTCCCCGTCTACAGTGGTGAGCATTCCAGAGCTTATGGCTCAGGCTTTCTCCAGGTAGGGAATAGCGTCTCACTTAACTCTGTCTGGGCGGCGTCGAGGGTGCCAATAGAGAGAGGTGTCTGCTGAGCCACAGTTAACGAAAATAATAAACTCCGCTCGCACAAATATTACTGCAATCAACTCACTTAATTTCTAGTCAGTATGCGGTTTGCTCACCGGTAAATCAGGAAAAGACTTGATGTCAGACATTACGGTCTGCTTACAAACAGAACTTTTGGGATGGATATCCGTAGGGCGTGCCAACCCCCGAATCTGACCCGGTACGTATCTTTTGGCGAAACGTTGTCCAAAAAGTGACGTACCCCCTCTCTCAGTTACTCCGTACATCGGACCCAATCTTGGATGTGGGCTGCAGCCTGACTCCGTCGACGACGGGCAGGACCTCCGTGTGGCGTTAAGCCACACCTCCGCAGGGATTACAAAGACTAGTGCGGTGAATTGGCAGGGGTTAGAGCCAGAGGGGGCTTACAGGGAGGCTACCTACTAAAGTTTAGTGGCCGGGTGCGCTGGAATCATCACTGAAGCAAATTTTCCAGCACGTTCGGTGAGGACGCCACCCAGATCCGAACAAGAAACAGCCATCAACACCACTAATATACCCCTGGTAAACTGTAAGCTCTAGCGGCCTGGCTGTACCGCACTACACATAGTAGTCTTTGTAATCCCTGCGGAGATGTACGAGGGCACGTTGGGTGGTTAAGCGATTCAGAGTTAGTATGGCTCGTTCTAAGCAAGTTAAGAGGTAGAGTTGCCCGCTATCTGGGCCGTCATCGCCCCTGTCTTTACTGTTGCTGCCCTCGATATTGAGAGAAATGCCGCGCCAGCTGCGGCCAGGGCCTGGCAAAACCACGGCGAATGGGCCCGAAACTCGCACCCGCCAGCGGGTTCTCAACAAGTTCGCTTGTTATATGTGTCGGATAAAAAAGATAAAGGTACGGGACCCGAGAGGTTGACGGCATCTGGTTAATCCGCGTAGTGCGATGGAACTCGTCCAATATGCGGTGCTTGTGCCAGACGAAGAAACGGAGGTTGCGACTATCCCGTTAGAGAAGGCGCTGTTTCCCGCTATGCTGACCTTAACGAGAAGTACAAGCAACTAAATATTGAACACTGCAAGCTGGAGGCCAAGTACCGCGAGCTGGAGGCCAAGTGCCGCGAGCTGGAGGGACCTACTACAGCCGACTCCGGCAAACCGCAGAAACACATCATCGAGGTTAACGCCAACGGAACTGCGACCCGCCATATATCCTCTTACGAACCAATTCCAGTTCCTGGGCCGGCCGAGCTTTTAGATGCTTCCGCACGTGGCCTCGCGATCGAAAGACCAGCGAGCCCAGCAAGACCACCGGCAAGACCAGCGCCGGCAAGTCCTACAAGACCAGCCAGTCCCACAAGATGGCTCTCTCAGCCTCTTTGCCAACCGCGACCGCACTCATCCTCGCCTTCACAACTCCCTGCAGCTCAAAGAGACGGAGCGCAAGATTGGACGTATCACGCGCCGCCTCTTCCTCCAAGGCTTCCCCCGCTCTCAAGTTTGATCGCCTGCTTCCACTGCTACCGCATCAAACTACCTGTACCGAACACTCTTCATCCCAACACCCAAGCAGAGGACCTCAATGAGCCCCTAAAGTTACACGAGCCTGGAGAAACACCATTTTCCTGCCCCGCTTGCAGGTGCTAGCTACCCCGAAGGTCTTCGGAAACACCAGATGGAAGCGCACAATTTCTTGCCCTAGTTGCAACACAACGTTTCGACAAATTAGGCCTCTATGATCACTGGGCTGCAAAAGCACGAAGGAACAAAACAGCCTTGCCGTGATTGCGGTTCAAAGCTTAGACGCGAGGTCACCCCCAAGAGTAACACGTTGTCAGAATCTCAGACACTTCCATGGCAAGGCTGTTTGTGTCGATCACTCGGAATACATGTAGAGCATGTGCGAGCACGCGGCGCATCAGTTCTTGCGAGGTGGCGAGTCCGCCGAGGAAGTAGGCAACATCTCTAGCTATTTAGTTAAGACTAAGACGGCCGCGTGCCGCAGCAATCATGTCCGACGCAGATGCCGAGACGCACGTCACCTAGCAGCAAGCCGAAACCGAAGCCGCGTTCCAAGCCGAAGCCCACGCCAGAACCCGCCGCCGCCGCAGAACAGAACGCCGCCTACGTCTACATCTTACGGATCGTGAGAGACCTTCGCGCAACCGGACGTAGAATCTTTCGGCCAATTCTACCCCATCTACTTCGACCTAATGGCCAGATGCCCCCGAGGAGTGGTTGGCCCGAAAAGTACAACGACCTCGTCAAGAAACTCGATCCCATCTCCTCGGCAAAGCTAAGCATCCTCCACTCACTCCCTCTTCCGCGCACCACGTCCTGGCCTTTACGACATGACTCCCGGCCGTCCACCCTGTAGCAGAATGCGATGCAGCCGCCTATGCGTCACCCATGCGCCCTACCAACAAATGCCTCGAGCATCTGCGCAGCCTATCAACGTCACTGCCACAGACATGAACTCCGCTGGCAACTCCTGTGGGAGCCGGCAGGGCGATAGAGTCACGCAGCGCAAACTATGCCCAGGTTTACACCGCCTGTCGAACGTTCACCAAGGCTCCACACTAGGTGTTCAAGGCTCGCAAAAGCACGTCGAGGGCGGTACGAGTGCGGTGATCGCGTCGAAGCCTCCGGCAGACCATCCTCAATTTGCCGAGAGGCACTGGAGACCCAGATCGAAAGCTAGTCGAAAGGTAGTACCGGGCAGGGGGTGGGTTGGCGTCATGGGCGCGTGGAATTTTTTTTTTTTTTTTTTTGCTTGGTGTTGGAAGGGCTGCGAGCCAGCACGCGATCATAACTCCATATATATCCATGACTGACGAGGGTCAAGATACCACAGAACCCCGGTACCCCGCCCCCGTACATTTCACCTCGCCGCTCCCTGATGAAACTTCTCCGCCTGATGTCTTCGTGATCAACTCAAAATGGGGAGAGAAATTTCCCGGTATCATGGTGGTCCTATTTTGTCGTATTACGAGACGGCCGCTCGCCGTTCGCCGAGAAGCTCTGGGATGGGTATATGGACCCCCTTGTCCTTTCCAGCTTCCTGCTGTTTACCATGGCAGAGTTTCACTAGTACATTGAGAGACAGGCATACTCTCCAGCTCCCCGGTTCCCCTTGATACTGCCGCAAAACCTCCTATCCCTGGCTAGTGTGTTAGATGGAGGTCCGCCTGCCGGTCAAGCACCGTCGGCCGAAGCGCCGCCAGTTGCTACGCCTCAGATCATTACTTTCTGATTTGACCCCTTGCAGAACCTAGGGAAACGACCTGTCGATTAGCAGCTCCTTTCCAGCGCCCAGCTCCTTCGGACGAAACGGCGACAAGCCATCCCAGATCCGGTTTGACCCGGCCCATCCCCATCCCTCTCGAGGCCGGTGCTTAATACCTTACTCGTCGCTGTCAACGACTCAGCCTCTTTGCGGCCGCAAGCCAGAGCAGACTTTTAACTACGGGAATAGCTCTAATAACCTGGAACCCCGCCGGGAGGATGTACCGCTATGGTACCGGGAAAACTGAGGTTGAGGTAGAGTTGGTACAGGGTACCAACCTTCTCGAGGCTACTCAGAAGATAACTTCAGAACATCCGAGTGTGAAGGTTTCTGTCCGGGCACCGATTATTCTTGTATTGTCCTTGCCGCCAGATATATCTCTCCTTGATCTATTCCATTCCTAGAGAAATTTAACCTCCATGTTGTAAATTTCTACGCTTGCTGTACCCTGGGGGATCTCCTCCCCCCCCTCCCCTCCTCCTCCTCCTCCTCCAACTCATGGTCGCTGACTTGTACCTCCCCGATCCGAATACTAGCGCCAATTACAAGTGGGGATCGGCGCCTCCGCATGATGGTCTTGCCTGCCAAGTCCTTAAAATGAAGAAGCGGGTCGGCTCGTAGATTCCCTTCGTGCGCCATCTCCATAGGAAACCAGAATTCATCAAGAAGTTGCGACTTACAATACCCATTTTGAGTATTCTTCCCTTTTTTTCCTCCCTTCCTGTGACTTTGGCTGTGGTGTCAAATGGTATCCGGCTCTCGCCAGATTCCCGAGAGGGGCAGGGTAGCAGGAGAAGTGCGACAAGTTGGGTGGGTGCAGGAAGCCAGCCTTTTAAATATCCAATTGGGGGTTAATCTGCGTCGGTAAATCTATGCTCCCAACATTCTACTTGCGGCGCTGCCCGGTGTTTTTGGACGGTAGGATTCCAGACCCCCGTGACGGGGTCCAGATATCCCCGCGCCCAGTCCTGTTTTGAATTGCCGACTCCTATGGGGGGGGGGGACCTGTACTCCGGTTCCAAAACGTCGTGGTTTAGCTGCGGGCAGTTGAGGACTCCTGCTGGGTCAGTCCTGGGTGGTGCATCTAGAGGCGGGCGGCAATTTGACGGCATTGGCCGTGCAGTCAGTCCGGTGCGCTCTAGGAAGTTACAACTCCAAGTAGTGGTCCTCCCGTACAAGCGCCGAAAGATTCTGCGTTTGTAAAGTAGCCGGTGAGCTTATTTCTGAGTTAACATACCATCCACACATACATGTATCAGCAATGTCCGGACCGTACGTTCTCGCCATAGTGGCGATCCAGGAAGGTTTAGGTAGAGAGGTCCGCATGTCTAGGCCACGCTGGGACCAGCACGAACCAAACATGGAACCAGCTTATCTAGGGGGGGCCGCCTGCTGGGGGCGTAACCGGACAGGTATGGCGGTGAACAAGCGCCGGTCAAGGTAAAGGGACCAGCTCTCCGCCAGACGGAGCTGATAACGAAGCTCGGGGTTGCCCACTTGGCCTCAACCGCACCACTTACTTGCAGATATGCTAGCCAGCTCCGGGCCCGTCCCGTAAACGGTGCGTCAGGTAACTGGGCGGAGGAATTTCCCACAAACCTTCCCAACCAAACCTTCCTAACCAAACCGTTCCACAAACCCCCACAAAACCTTCCCACAAAGCCTTCCCAACCAAATCATTAGCTACGCGGAAAGCGGGGGTATATCCGTACGTTCGCAGTTCCGCTGCCAAGCGAGAATGCCGTCGCCAGCAAAGCCCGCATCACAGCAACCTCCTGCCCAGATAAACAACTTTCGCCGCAGTCGAGATGGCCGACGAGATGGCCGACGAGATCGCGAGACTACGACAGCTCTTACAAGAAGAGCGAAGCCAACGCCAAGAGGAGCAACGCCGACACGAAGAGGAACAACGCCGACACGAAGAGGAACAACGCCGACACGAAGAGGAACAACGCCGACGTAAAGAAGCAAAAGAAGCATTCGACCACAGACACCCCCGTCGTATCTTCAGACTTGCCATACTCTTAATCTTGCCATCGAAGTCGTCACCGACCGTTCTTGAACAATACCAGGCGATACAACCAATCCCGTCGGCCGAATCTATCCTCGGCGCATTGTGCCCTGGGTTGACTTTCCAGAAATGCAACAGAGTATGTGGGAACAACTCTCCGAGCCGTCCTATGCCTCCGAACCTACGTTCCCGTCGCAACACCAGTTGGACTACGTGCGGTCTTTGATCAGCCCCATCACCAGCGAGCAAGGGCTTCGAGACTTCGGCCGCGACGTCGTCGAGATCGCAGTGCAGAAGCTGTTCGATTCGGCGTACAAAAACGAACTGCTGCGAGGCCGCCTTGGCCTGTGGGGAGTCGTGACGTTTGAGAGCCACAAAAACCTCTGCATTTACAGAACATCGAACCGCGAAAACATCCCAACGGTGGCAATCGAGTACAAAGCACCACACAAGCTGAGCCAGGATGAGGTTATCACCGGGCTGGAGTCCGAGATCCAACCGGAGCGAGACGTGATCAACAAGGATGGCCCCGGCTTTGCATTGGCGGCGAAGATGCTCGCCGCCGCCGTCGTCACTCAGCTCTTCTCCTATATGATCGGCAAGGGGATCCAGTATGGGTACGTTTGTACGGGACAGACTTTCATCTTTCTTCATATCCCGGATGATCCTGCCATAGTCTACTACTACGTGTGTGTGCCGAACCTGGATGTTACCGACGACGATGAGAATAGACTTCAACGTACTGCTGTTGCGCAGGTCTTCGCCTTCATCCTCCAGGCCGTTCGCGCAAAACCGCCTCCGTTATCCTGGCACGACGCAGCTGCAGGGCTTGACACTTGGGCTGTGGAGTACGATGATGTGCTGAGCAAAATCCCCTAATCGGTCCGCAAAGACAAAGAATGCGCTTCCCCTTACAAACCACGGCGTTGGCGTGGTTTCCAACGCTCGCCGATTCGCACTCGTTTACGCTGCCGGCAGCCCGACACTAGATGTACTTCTCAGGATGATGACAATGACGAGGAGGATGCCCCTCCTTCACCTACTGAGTACCAGTCCACTCGCTCCACTAAGGATATCGACACAGGCAAAGGCTCAGGCTCCAGCAAACGAAAAGGACAGCATGGCGGAAGAGGATGGCAAGGCAATACGGCACGTGAAAGAATACAAGATCGGCCGTACTGCACCCATCAATGTCTCTTAGGATTGGCACATGGCGGACCAATGGATAAGTCTTGCCCGAATGCTGGCTACCACGGACCGAAGCACATCGAGTCACTCCAGTTTCTGCGTCTCCTTCGCGATCAGCTAACCACAGACCGTGGCGCTGACGCGGATTCTATGCCGCTTTACTTGGCAGGGGCTGTTGGGTCGCTCTTCAAACTCAGACTATCGGCTTATGGATACACCTTGGTCGCCAAGGGCGTGGAGGCGCCAAACCTTTCGGTTCTGAAGCACGAGAAAAAAATTTATGGCCGACTTCGCGCTATCCAGGGGAAGTGCTTCCCGGCCTGCCTCGGTCTGATAGATTTGGTCCTCCCATACTATCACGATGGCGGTGTTTTCACGTATTTTCTGCTTCTTAGCTGGGCAGGGCGGCCCCTACTTGAAAGCATCAGTCAAATCGACAAGACGCCTGCTAAAACCGCGATCGCTGTGGCCTTTACCAGACTGCATCAGCTGTGGGTCCTCCATGGCGACGCAGAGCTACGAAACATATCGTACGACGCAACCAGTGAGAGCTTCATGGTCATAGATTTTGAACGCGCACAGGTTCACGGCAGCCAGCCTCTTGGCTCAATCAGCCCTAACAGTCAACGTTGAGAGAGGACGCGAGGAATGCAGAAGCAACGAAGGGACGATTTTACGAGAGAGCGGCAGTCCGTCGTGGAGAACGTTTCGATGTTTTTTTTGATGGTTGACGGTGTGCTCTAGACAGGGCGTCGTTGATCGTGGAGATGGGGGTGGACAGTTAGGCGGGGAGGTAACACGCTCTTCGAGCTAGTGTCGACATCAATTCGGATCTGGCGGTAGTTGTGGTATTTCTGTTTCACTGTGTCTTTGCTCTTGTCGGACCCTTGTGCTATCGCGCGTCGCGCAACTGGTCACCCTAGCGTACCACACAACTCGACAAAGCCGCTATTAACGTGACAGCCGACGGGGTTGGTGACTGCGGGACCGGCCCTCCTACGACTCGGCGACAACATGACATGTTTGGGCCCGGCGGCGCGTTTGAACGCTCCGCCATCGTGGCCTTGGTAGCCGTCCAACCATTGCGTGATTGTCGGGATCATTGCCTGATACAAAGGTCTTACGGTAGGGCGACGAGCGAAGACGGGTGGTCGGTTGGAACGCCTACAGCTCGTCCGGCTAAGAGGGACGTTCCATGCGTCTCGATGTCGCATGCGGATTCGCTTCCTGTAATCGATGATTTCGTCTCGTCCGGTGGGCGGTCGGGTGTCGAGGGACCTGCTCTTCCCAACCGTCAAAGCCGACGCCCCCAGGGCTCTCGCTCAGCCCGGGTATAAATGGGATTGTCGAGGATTTGGGTGGTGGACGGTGCGGGGTCGGGTGGTTGAGGCTAGCACGGAGAGTGGTAGAGTTCCATCGTAGCGCATGAATCATAGCTGTTTGAATGGGGCTGTCAGTCAGAGACGATGCCAACACTGTTGGAATCTTAGGCACAGTCTTCAGATGTGAGAGGAGGAGCAGCTTACATTGTGACAAACCCAGTGTGTAGATACCTCGGGGTGGCATAGCGACTTAAAGGGCAACTGGCTTCTGGTGCAAATTCGGATTCAACATGTGGTTTCGGACTCTTGTTCGCATCGATGGTTGCCATCTAGTCATCTATTTATTGTCGTAAGACCACAATGCTATGCCGGCACGTCCGCGAACCACAGACTGGGAACCGCATGAGTGTTCGCCTCGTTTTTTTGCCTCAAGCTCACTTTTATACCTGCATTGGGCCACGTAGGACAGGCTGCGGACACCCCGGCCGAGGTCAGCAGCTGCCAGCCAGTGATTATGCATGCCATACCGCAGATCACGTAGCAAAAGCAGCCTGTCATCAACCAAACAACAGTTCAGATGGGAGTTAACTAGATGTTGGTCGTCGAAAAGACCCGAGCTGATTAGATGACCGGCGTAACGACCCGCCCCCCCCCCGCGGATGCACTTCTGCATATGCGTGTAGCCAGTTCTGATCAGGACCTTTTGGTGGCCGAGCCGAGTGGCTAAGCTCCTTATTGCCGGATCAAACTTTGCTACAATGGGCCGAATGAGAAGCCGCGTGTGTCTCTGGTTGCGAAAGATCTAGTTCCCAGTCCCGGAGAACCCCACCCCCCATGACAGGTACAAAATGTCTCGCCAGGGTCAGGTCATGCCCGGCGCTCCCCGTTACACTTTATAGTTCCGGCATCTCCTACTGTTGAACAGCCAAATCAAAGTTCTGAATTTGGAGGTTTGTTAGCGGTGAGTGAGTGGTCACTCAACAGTGTGGTGTGTCCCTTCACCCCCCCCCCCGAGCTCGACAACTAAATCTATCCACAGCCTCGATGGGGGAAAAGGATACGAACGGAGACTCGAACAAGAAACAAGAACCGCCGGAGCCGACTCCTCAGGTATGTACCTCGTCTTTGATGACCAAACCGAAACTGAAACCCGGATAGGTTAATTCTAATGGCGAGAAGGGAGCACAAGACAGAAGATGGTCAAATTAGCCATGTAGCGAAAGTAGTTCCCCCCGGCTGATCCAAACCAAACTCTGGGGCTTAGATGAGCATTAAATCAGTTCTTGTTTGTTCCTAAAGCAAATGTGTCATCATCGTCCTTCTTGACAAAGGCAAGCCTGCCTTCTCGACAGCTCGGGCCCCCCTCGAGCTAGCAATCTTCTTCGTCCACTGTTTTCCCGAGTCAAACGTGCAGTTCCTCCCTGGTGGCTACTACCGTCGCATGTCAAAGACGACATATTGCGAAGCTGGTTGTGGAGCTCACGACCGGAATGTGCCGGCTCAGCAGTCCGCCGACAAAGCTGTTCCAATCCCAGTCGCGGCTTCATCCGCTAAGTCACGTGCGCATGGGCAATAAGATAAGGTAAGCTGGACTCTCTGCCCAACGTCATTCATATCTTGCTCCAACAAACTCGTATCGCGAAACAACGCCATGCTTGTCATTCATACCGCAGCGGATATCGTCCGCATACTAGCTGATGCCCATGGTTCGCAAAGCATTGATCTCATCGAAAAGCATCTCATCGAGAAGCAAAGCTGTGAGACATCTGGCCACTATCCGCACGGTAGCCTAACAAAGTTTGTCTGCTCTGCCAAGGATATGTAGCACGCAGATGGGGAGCGTATGTTGAGACTGCCGAACTTCTTGAATTTGTCCCCTCAACTGAGGTCCCAAAAACTCAAAGACACTTTTTATACAACTTGATGGTATGCCAACGGCGGAACATGTACAAAGGACTAATGCTGACGATATCGATGTGCTAGCAGCCGTCAGCTGTTTGCATCGAAACGAAAGGCGCCGCCAGCGGAGGCACAAATGAGCTGGAAATAAGCCCCTCTACGAGGCCTCAAGTTTTGCTCCCGACGAGCAGTGCGGGCTGTCGACAACCGGGAATGAATGCGACGTTGCTCCATGTGTCCAGGACCACGCAACAGCCTCCATGCCTCCCCACCTACCCAGCTTCCATGCGCCCCGGCATCCATGTGTGCCCTGCATCTCCCTGCCCAGCCTCCTTCTTTCACCAATGGGCCCAGCCCCCATGTGCTCTCACAGCTCGGCGTGGGCCGCCCCCAAGGTGCCCTGGCTGTGTAGTCGACGCTGGCCACACCTCATGGAGATGGGCGAGTTCCGTTCTGGGCCTGGCCTGACCTACGCCCACGCTGACGGGTGGTTCTTCGTTGTGTGCTCTGAGATTGCTGCTCTCGAAGACCAGATCGCCGCTCACCTTCAGCAGCCACACTCTCGCGCTCCCCACCTAGTAAGGGTTCCGCTTCTAGCCCTAGGCGGCGACGGCGCGCGAAAGCTCGGTGATAACCGCCGTTCTGAAAACCGGAGGTGGCGTCGACTTCGTGGGGGAATCTACCCCTCTCTCAGGGCCAGCGATGAGAACGGGGTAAGCATGGTAGTGGACTGCGTTGTTGGCGTTGCTACTGTATCGAATTGCGTCGAGATCTTATCGCAACTAGATCACGGCAGAATTGCGAAGGGCATCGCGCGCAGCATGAAGAGCGAGAGGCGACTGTCCCCGAGGGAGCATCCTCTGTCACGTTACCACCAATACCGCGTAGCAGATCTATGAGCATTTCGGTAACTAGGAGCCTCTCAAACCCCCAGATTGGAAGGCTTTCATGTGGTTCCTTCTTGTCAAGCTGGACAAGGGGCTTTGAGGAAATGGACCCTGGAATGTGATTTTTCTCCCCGTGTTTTTTCCTTACAAAATCACACCCCGCTTTGTTTTTATCTGCACACCCGTTCCTTTCTCTCACACCCTTCTCACACATAACAGCGAAAATTTTCCTTTTGCCACAAGCCTTTTTTATTTTCACGCCTCAGGTCTATCTCACACGCCCCAACACCAACTTTTTACAATGGCTCAGGGCTTTCGTGCACGGTCCATCAACACCAGCTTTGCTACATTCACGCCTCAGCCCTTTCGTGCACGCCCATTAACACCTTCTTCTTCTTCCGGCAATCTGTAAATATTCCATCCACAATACCGAAAAATCACTGCTAACAATGGCGAAAAGCAATCCTCCTCCCCCGCCGTATTCCACAATGGCGCCCACCGAGATTCAGTCGATTCCTCTCGACGACCTCGAGGCCGGTCTACAGCGCTCGGCGAACAACGCGGTGTATCGATTTCACGACAAGAACAGCCACAGAATCATCGACTGCGGCAACAGTTGCAGCTGCACTGGTTGTGGTTCCGACTGCACTGGTTGCAACGCCATGCTCTTCCTCCCAGATGCCTGCGATATAAGCCGGAAATGCATGGCGGCTCTCTTCGGCATTCTGGTCACCATGACCTTGATCTTCTGGGTCCTGTCCAAGGCGTAGTCGGTATGTTATTTAATTTCTGTTTGATTTTACGGCGTCTAATTAAGGAATCAGGTTATAATATTGCGTATTCCGAGGGCATAAGCATAGTATAGTGCTTAGGGGATAAGCATGGGGATGGTTGCAGAGAGCATTAATTGGCACCGAAAGTATGCATTGCGGTTGTATTCCGGACGCGAGCATTGCATGGCGTTGGGGGGAAGCATTGATTGGCACCGAGAACATGAGGGGATATGCAGATAGCATCATGAACAAGCCCTTGAGTCCTGAATTGATGTCCGATGTCTAATAAATGTCCCGTCTAAATGTCCGACGGGGGAAGCGAGGAAATCGGGAAATGCGACCGAGGAATCGAGACGGTCGCACAATTAAACGATGGAGCAATCGATACCACGGAGTGGTGCCGCTTGTGGTAGGGGCCGCCGGGACAAGGCTGGGATCGCTGATGTTATGGTCTCAGTCGCCGGCGGATGGCTCGCTGAGAGGCTGGTTAAATTAACTTCCATGTTTGCTTGATTTTGACCCCGTACTCAGGAGGACGAGGCGCATCCCGATGAGATGATGTCGAGGTATCACGAGGCCGAGGATTGCTCATCGCAATTAGTGTAAAGCCAGTCGGCCGGCGTCAGGGGGAAAGAGGGGCTGGGGTCTGGGTTTGGGAGCAGGCCGGGGCATCCTGTCTTTGCTGAGGCTGATCTCGCCAATCGCCATCCCTGGGGGACCTATCAGTCCTCTTGATGGGCCTCACAGCTGGCAGAGATGCCACGATATCGGGCGAAAAAGCCGTTTAGAGAACGTACGGGGGCCCTATTCTCCCCCCCCCCCCACACCACCA
>Ga0247765_1001292_pt1 | contig 12763 bp, 7 predicted proteins | sample UWRJL106311C6_FD_179949 | JGI IMG/M metagenome (GOLD analysis project Ga0247765, IMG submission 179949) | Plant litter microbial communities from Arlington Agricultural Research Station in Wisconsin, United States - UWRJ-L106-311C-6 | ecosystem: Environmental > Terrestrial > Plant litter >... | reverse complement strand
TCACCGAGAACGGATCTGGCGGCTTTGTCTCGGATCTGGAGTTCGAGGGCGGTGCCATCGGATGGCGCGTTGGGTCACAGCAATACACGGCCCGAGGACTCAAGTTTACCAATTGCATCACGGCCATCCAGATGATCTGGGACTGGGGATTCAACTGGCAGGATATTGAGATCAACGGCGGCACAGTCGGTCTCAATATTTCCGGCAAGGGCGGCATTCGGAGCCAGGGAATTGGCTCCATTTCCCTCATCGATTCGTCCATCAACAATGTACCCATTGGCATCTTGACAAGAGAGGCCCAGGATGCACCCAATATTGTTATTGAAAACACGAATTTCAACGGGGTTGCTGCTCCTGTGCAGGTCGAGGGTGGGACCATCCTTCTCGCTGGGTCGCAAAAGGTAGACCTCTGGGCCCACGGTCGTCGCTACCAGGGCGGAAAGGGCGGGAGTATACAGACGGGTATGGTTGCGGGCCGCATGCCCAGGCCGGCGCCTCTCCTTGGAAGCGATGGAAAGCTTTTCACACGCTCTCGCCCCGATTACCGCGACCTGGGTGCGGGAAGCTTCTTGGTAGCCACCAACTACGGATGTCGCAACGATGGCGTCGGAGACAACGCCATGGCCATCACCACATTTCTCCGCATCGCCCTGCTCGAGGGAAAGGTAGCGTACTTTCCGGCCGGCAACTACCTCGTCGAGAGCACGGTCGATATTCCCGTCGGATCCCGCATCCTGGGCTCGGGTTGGTCGCAGATCCAGGCGACCGGTCCCTTCTTTTCCGACATGAAGAATCCCCAGGTTGTTGCCCGCGTCGGAAACAAGGGCGACGTGGGTATTTTGGAGATTAGCGACATTATATTCAGTGTCAAGGGTCCTACTGCCGGCGCCATCATGGTCGAGTGGAACGTCAAGGCGTCGTCACCGGGAGCCGCGGGCATGTGGGATGCCCATATCCGAGTCGGCGGCGCTATTGGCTCCGACCTGGCCTTTGAAGACTGCCCAAAGTTTGGCTTCTCCAATCTCTGCATCACGGCTGCTATGTTGCTCCACGTCACCTCAAGGGCCAGCGGCTACTTTGAGAATGTGTGGGCCTGGGTGGCCGATCACGACAACGACAAGAGCCTGTACTGGGAGTTCGACAAGTTGGCATCTCAGATCAGCATCTATGGCGGTCGTGGCATGCTCATCGAGTCTCAAGGTCCATGCTGGTTCTACGGAACGGGCTCGGAGCATGTGGTGCTCTACCAGTACCAGCTGTACAACGCCAAGAACATTTACATGGGCCACATCCAGACCGAGACACCCTACTTCCAGCCCGTGCCCGTGGCTCCAGCCCCATTTAAAGATCAGCTCAACCTCGGTCCATTCCGGGGAGACCCCTCGTTTGCCCAGTGCAAGACAGATGGGTGCCGGGAAGCGTGGGGGCTCCGCATCCTCAACTCGCAAGATGTTGTGATCCACAGCGCCGGCCTGTACTCGTGGTTCGTCAACTACGGCCAGAGCTGTCTCACAGCCGAGGACTGTCAAGAGCACATTATGGAGGTGCGGGCGTCATCGCGCATTGCCATCTACAACATCTTCACCAAGGGTGTTGTTCATGTGGCTTCGGGCCACGGCAAGCAAAACACGATCATGCAGAGCGAAGGCAATCAGCGCGGGTACACGACCGAGATCAGCCTGTGGATGCCGGTTGATGGCAGCGACAATGTTGTCTATGTCGGTCCCGAGGTATATCGCGACAAAAAGGTGCAATGCCAACCCCCTTGCATCCTGGTGCTTCCTCCGGCCCAGTTGAGCTCCAAGACGGTCATCTTGATTCCTCCCTACACCACCTCGCTCGAGGTCGGCTCCATGGCCGGTTGGTATTATGCAGTCACAACCACAACAATTACCATCATGCTAGACCCCATCACCACCAGGGAGCTGCACCAGTCCAATGTTGAGGTAGAGGACGGCCAAGTAGGCGGCGGATTCAAAACGACACCCAGTGTGCCTGTTCCGGATCCGGTCGTCACCGTCACCAACGGCTTCGGCGCCGTGACGGCTAGAACACTCAGCCTGCCCGCATGGCCCGATATCACCAACGGGCCGCCCGACAAGTGGAGCACCAAGTCGGGCCCTTGGGTGTCAGGCGGCACGGGCTCAAACGGGACGTTGCCAACCACGCCCGGCTCAAACGCACCCAGCTCCACCGAGCCCGGCTCAACTACGCCCGGCGGGTCGACAGGATCCTACCCCCCGCAAACGTCGTCAGTTTTGATTTTGCCCTGTCACAGGGGGAACCGGCGACATTACCTTGGCAATTTCAATGCCACCATTACGCTCGGCAAGTGTCCACCAAACGGCGTGACAACAATGAACCAGAAATGTGACGCGCCCACCACCACGGTCCGCATTGAAGAAGATACTACAAAGAGCTTTTCGTTGGACTGCACGCTGTTTACGGGGACCGGAGTCCGGCCATCGAACACTGGTGCACCGCTTCCTACCCACACAGTCTGGGACGGCGAGCTGGAATGGGAAGACGATGACGAGGACGATGATGAGGACTATGACGTTGACGACGATGGCAAGTCTACATGCAAGCTGTGGTTCTTCCACATCTGCCTGAAACGCGGAGGGTGGCGTTGGAAATTCCCCTCGGGCATCTACCCCATCGGCCCCCCGCCTCTGCCCAAGATCAAATGGCCGCCTGGAGCCCGTCCTACCGTCGACCCTCCGGGCCCCTGGCCGCGCATTACCATAGGATGGAACAAGATCCTAACGTACCCGACTCTCAAACCAACGGCGCAGTGCACGACACGAACGGCTGATATTTGTCTGACGACGACAACGCTGGAAATTAAGACCGAAGGCACGAAAACGACAACTTCGACGCGCAGTCATTCGACCTGTGACACAATACGCGGCTGTCGTGTCAATGATGACGATTGGGAGACGACCACCAAGATCAGCTGCTCGACCAGACTTTTCCCCCGAGTTGAGATCCAGGCAAATCCCACGTTGACCCCGGGACCTCAGATCCAAGCCAGGGCCGGCGATGAATGTCGAGATTGGGACGTCATCATATATCCCGAAAGCAACGACGGGCCCTCTGATGGCCTCGTTTACATTCTTCAGCAGCCGGTACACCCAAACGATCCCGATGGGGAGCAATGGTTAGACCGCGTAATTCCGGTATCTGCGGGGCCGAACAGGGAGTTTACCGCCTTTTATTATATCCCAGAGGTCCCGATCCACGTCTATGAGGAGTGGGAGTACTTGGAGGAGACCGAGAACTATGTACTTAAGGTATGTGAGCAAACGCGCTCCACAGGTATCCCTTCACACAGGCTTTCTTTTTGTTCAGAAACTGACGCCAATTCTTGAATCCGCAGATAGCAGATATGCGCAGGATTCAAGCCAAGAACAGAGCGCGACCGTTAATACAACCGGCTGCGGTGGGGAAGGAATTGCAAGAGGCGAAGCCACCGATCGAGGTTCCCAACGATCCGAATCAGGCCGCCATCTTTAGAGTTGGTGCTGCCAACAAAACATTGAACGCCAGGGCGCCTCTGGAACTAATAGATGAAGCCCGTTGGGATCTTTCGCTCATGTCAATTCCACCTGGTAAACTGGTGCCCGGCGAATATAAAGTCCTTGACCCCATCGACAAAGTGATGGCCTGGAAGACGACACTGGACGACAGCTTTTGTCAGGGACAGTTCATATACCTCGTTGAAGGAGGTGTCAGAGTTAGCCACCAGGTAGGTGCATACAGTGTGGCGTGTAGAGTGGGAGAGCAACAGCTCGCCTGACGACATGAGTTTACTAAGAATGGACCAGGACTTTACCCAAAACGAAGGCCCCACGATCCAATTCCTGCGTGATATCCCTTTTCCGAGCCGTCACGACCAGATAGAGGTCGACATACGCCATGGCACATATGTGGCCAGTAAACTCAATGGCAGAATGTCTGGCGTGTGCAGAAAGGCGCAAGTCATTGTGGCGAGAATAAAGGGTGGTTCCCCGGCAGAGGCGATAGACCATATTATCGAAAGACACTTACTCGTTCCCCTCGTTCTGATTCTGGATGACATCATGAGAAACCCTGGCCGGGCAGAACATGCAATTGTCAACTTCTCGCAAGGGCTCCCGGTGGGATGGGCAAATCAGTTCACACTTGCGCTTAAACGTACAATACGTGAGTGCCCCAAAACATGGCTTCGCCGCTAAACCACCTAGGCAATAGCTTGGACATGCTCGCTCACCATAAACTGTTATAGGAGAGGTTGTACGCCGACTCGAAGCGCTTGGCGTGACCGTCATCGCTGCAACCCACAACGACTTTCGGGAAGGGGAACCCCCCAACCCCATTATGGAAGAATACACATTTCCGGGCCATTCACTCTACCTGGAAAATGTGATATTGGCTAGTGGCATAGACATGAACAGCAAGGTGTCAAAATTCAATAACTATGCGCCGTTCATGGCTATGGCCCCGGGCCACGATATCACGGTGGCCAGCCACACTCAAGATGGTTCGTATGGGGAGATCAGCGGGGCATCATTCGGTAGGTTTAGCATCGTCCCCGCCAAAAATTTAACCAAATATCTCTCAAGTCGGAAATGCTAATCAGGTCCATGTCTATTGTACCACCCAGCAACACCCTTAATCGCCGCCACAATTGCATATTGGCGAGGCCTTCCCAACATGATATTTGCAGCGGCCCTGCGGGATGAAAGGGCGAGACCAACCAGAATAAAAAAGCTCGTAGCTTTTATGCACCGATCACTCTCCTACCAAGGTCATATCAAAGTTCGAGACGATGTACCTGACGATCAGCGATCGCATCCCGACCCTGTAGCATCCCTCTGGAACGGCGACGTGCCTGGGGGTAACTGCCTTGTGAGGCCGGACCTTCCCTTTTGCCCCGAGGATTTGCGAGATCCAAACCTGGATATTGACCAGTTGCGGCCTTTCGGCTCGGACCGGACCAGATCCGGCAGCGGCGGCTCGGATATCAGTTTCAGTGTGGGCCCCCCTTCGCCAACCTGCACGTCGGGCTGTGGTATCCTTTGCACCGGATTTTACTGTGAGCCCAACCCGACCGGCAAGCCTCCGTGGCAATGGGACCCCAAGGATCCGGCCGGCCCCGACTACAGACCCGACCCCATCAACACGGATGAGCCGCCTTTCCCTACTACAAGATTCCCGGATCTCCCCACTAGTTTCCCGCCTCTGCCTAGCGATGGAGATTGCAGGCCCCCAGAGACAGCAACGACCACGACGACATGCAATGGGTCAGGCGGCCAAGAGGCCTGCGGAGTCACGACCATTTGCGTGAGGCCGACCCTCCCGACACTGCCTCCCGACGACGGCTGCGTTCCTCCACAGACAGCGACAACAACCACGGCGTGCAACCGCGGCGCCTGTGCCATCCAGACCATCTGCGTCACGCCCGACCCGCCCACAACAACACCGCGTCCCAACCCAACAACCGTCAATCCTGGACCTGGACCCGGACCAACTGACAATCCTACCCAACCACAACTCCCCATCGAATTCCTCGCCGTCATTGTCCTGCAAACAAAGAACTGGAGCCGCTTAGGCGGGTGTCAGAACAACGCCCCCTACTTCGCCATACACCGCTTCAAACAGCACCCGACGAGTGGAAAGGTATGTGGCGGCTATATGGGCGAGACCATCGCCGGCTCCCGCACGCGCATGGGCCAGGACGAGGTGGGCGCCTATGATCACGGGTGGTCCGTGGCGAGGACGAGCTATGGAGCGAATGTGCATAACGGGAAGGGTATGCATCAGCGGTGCGAGAGAGATGATTTGCAGATTTATGCCTGTGGTTTCCAGTGTTATGATACGCTGACGAGGACGTTGAGGTGTGATGGGGTTTGGAGGTTTGATGGATAGGTAGGTACCTACCTACCTACATAACTCGATCATAGGCTACCTGCCTGGGTACCTACTCACCTAGGTAAGTAGCTAGCTTAACCGGTAGTTTTATTTTTCTTTGTGGCGTTTTAGAGTGGATCGGTTTTCCGCGACGGAATGGCTCTATTTTGCCTTTCCAAGCCCGAAGCTCTCGTTGTTGCTCTTTTGTTTCGCTGTTGTGTGCGACGAATCTGGGCACACGAAATTTCCTTTTTCGTATCTCGCCCACGTGACGTTGCTCACCCTGGCTTAGGCTCGGCTCAGTCCATGCTCAGGATTTGCTCAAGCTGGCTCACCTTAGCTCACCCGAATTGCCATTCTCGGCAGGCTGTGACGCAGCCTGTCGACTCTCTTTAACTCTAACCGAGAGGGCCTAAAAACTGGTCCCATATACAAAAATAACCAAACTGTATCCTATTTTGAAACTAGCAATAACTATTTACATATTTATACAACTGTAAGGGCTGAGCTTTTTATTCTCCAAATCCTACTGACAATCCGAGAAAAGCACGGGACAACGTTAGGATAAAGGTAGGGCGTGTCAAAAAGAAGGGGTTCGACCCCTGGGCCAAACCGAGGCACTCTGGTCAGTTGTCACGGCACCAAAGGACGCAATGCGTAAACAACACAAAAAGTGGAACGTTGTGCAGTCAGGGCACTGCACCGCAGTCCTTCTACATCTAGCTGCAGCCACAGGCAGGCAGCATCACCGTACCGTGACATCAGCTTACCTGAGGATGACTTGCACTGTCAGCAATTCAACCATTCAGCTACCAAGGCGTCGTCAGCAAAAGGAACAGTTGAAAGAGCTATATAAAGGAGGACTATCTGGCAGAGCCAGATAGTTAGAAAACAGAGAGAGAGAACAATACAATTCTTCCACACAATACACACAATCACAAGATAGGTAGATAAAAGGTCAGCGCTCTGATCGAGCCAAGCAAGTTAAGCCCAAGCAAGCCAAGCAAGCCGACCGAGCCCCCTAATCGCCCAAGTAAGCCGCCCTCGAGGGTAAGCTAGTTCCAGAGTAGGGCTCGGCTCGGGGCTTGGGTAATACCTTGGCATAATGGAGACCCCTAATTGGTCACCGAGGGGGTGGGTCAGATGCCAAAGGGCCTCCGAATTCCGGTACTTAACGCCACTTTTTTTTTCAACGCGTTTAATACTATTTTTTTTTATTCGCTATCCTCCTGCCTTGGCTGCGTTTTTCTCCTTTTTCTTCTTTTCCTCCACAATTTCCTTTTTTTTTTTTGAATCGTTCAATTAAAGCCGACGATTATTCCAACGCTAAAAGGCGCTTTCACTACGCGCGCGCCTCTCAATAACAACAACAACTACAACAACTTCACGATCACGTATTTAGCTGCGCCGGATCGGAATAACCTCTTCCGCCCGGGCTTACCTCGCCGGAACTGGTGATTTTCTGGAGTTTAGGAGGGATTTCAAGCCTTGTCAATTTTTGAGTACGGTACTTGTATTGTACAATGTTTTGTTTGAGACTATCAAGCAGGATACCTCGACCTAATTGCCTCGTACTCACCACTTGTCAGCGGCGTGACCGACCCATGCTTCAACCCCTTGGGAAAATCCGGCCAGCGCGGTACGCCCCATGGCACCATTCCGACATCATTAGTCTGAAAGGGGAGGTACTGCGTGTAATCGTCCAACAATAAATAATACCTCCCAGGCACGGTATTATCCGTCCACGCAGCCGGTCCCTCGCGGCGCCCTTCGGTTCTCACGTTTCCAATTGTCTTCCACGAACCGAACAGACCATTGGTCGTCGTCTCTATAACCACCCGGCTTCCTGCTGTTTCGTTCTTGTAGAAGCGAGCAAAATGTCCTGGCTTACCGAGGTAGAGAAACTCCTGGTCGATGATGGCACTCCTTGGGGGTGCGAGATAATCCTTGGGTGGGCTAAAAGCGGCAAAGTCTCGCGTCGTGGCGTAGCGAATGCGTTTTAGCGTTGCTGTCCCTGTGTGGGAAGGGTCCGAGGGGCTGTAGAGTTGGGTAGACCAGAAGACGTGGTACTGGGATGTGTCACTGTCCCAGACGGCAGAGGGTGCCCAGAGCATGCCTGCTGTTTCGTCTTCCACTCTGTGATCCTGGATCAGCTTGGCAAGATAATAAGTGATGGGCAAAACCGGGGAAACCATACAGAGGAAGTAAGGGGCCCTCCTCCCAGTCGACCAGGTTCTTGGACCTCCATACTACCATGCTCCGACTTCCCCGGCGAGTCACTCTGTCCCAGGAAAAGCCTGGGGCCATGACATCGAGATCTGTGCATATCATAAACCACTCATCCCTGGCGCTATTCGTAGCGAGAAACACGTCTCGAACTGCCTTGGTTCCAACCGTTGATCTGAGAACAGGTTGCCCTCGATTGATGAACGTGTACGCGCCGGGGTCGTTGCCCTTGGATAGGTGCCACTGTACTGCTGGGGTTTTGTCGGAGAATGTGCTGATCAGGTAGCCGACATAAGTGTTGTTTTGGGCGGTGACGGCAGCGACCAGTAATAGCCAAACGGCTTGTAGTGCTCTCGGTGGCATCTCTGCTCGCTTTGTGGATTGGATTTATCTTGAACATCAGAATCGATTATGCGTCTGCGGTGTCACCTTGATATACCTTGGGCATTTCTGTCCCTATCACCGTTGCAGCTGATTGGATGTAACTAGGCAAATTTCGGTCCCTTCTTCCTACTGGTGGGTAATTCAGTGTTGCGGCCCACCGGACTCAAGCGGAAGCTTTCTTGACCAAGGATATATCTTATTAGCCGCACCAACTAGGTCAAAAGATATTGCGTAATACAATAAATTCTTTCAGTCTAAAATCCTCCGCCACCGCTCTCCCCATAAACGCTTTCCTCTCTTCTCCTCTGCCTTGGTGTCTACATCGCGCCCAAACATCCAAACAGTGTACTCCTTGCCCGTGACGTAAATCAGCGTCTTCTCGTTCCCGTTAAGCCACTCGGCCGTTATGGCGTCCAGCTATCCCAGCTCGCTTAGGCTATACTTACCGCTGCTCCCTATTACTAGCGCCCATGCTACGCGAGTAAGCTGCTGCGTTCGAGAATGCATACCGTCATTTGCAGGCGGTATGGCCAACCGTAGGTCTTCTTGAACTGTAATGGCCCTTGGAATTGGGAGAGGTTCCCCTGGTCTAATAGCCGTGTTGGAGTGGGCGTAGCCGTCGTATTTTGAGCAGTATAACTGCCGACTTTAGATTGGCGATGCTGCCCCCTCCTCCCGAGTTACTGCGGTAGCTATGAATACTTATGGTAAGTAGCCCGTGCTAAAGATGGGTATTGGGTATCCGATCATAGACGGCGTGGTATATAAAGGTAGTAAAACGTTTAGTGTAGATGTTGAAAACTACAGATCTGATACTACTTGTATAGGCGTAGTTACTATTGCAAATTGGATTGAGACTAAGCTATATTATAAAGAGGCAGTACCCTCCGTAGGTATCGTACTGCTTGTGGCGTGTCACGTTTATGGAACAGTTGATGCAGGGACGGGCTGCTGGTGGTTGAACCAAGATAGTAGAATTGTAAGGTGAAGAGAAAAAGAGAAGAAATTTCCAAAGGTGCGCGACCTCTGGGAATTTCTTTAGGGCTATTCTACAGGGGTGAGTCCAGGCAGGACCGGCAGAACCACGGGCCATGGGGCCATGGTCCGTGACTTGGCGGGGGTAATGGACGGTTTCAGTATTCCAAGCGTGCTATAGTACCTGGTAGGTGAGGGTGCTACTTAGCAATAATATAATTCGTTTTATAACTTTTCCTGTTGTGAGCTTATATACTATAAGATCTGCCTCGTTCTACGTTAGTGTAAATACGATATCCGGGTTTATTAAATGTATAATAAAGTTTAGTTTAATGTTTATATCCTGGAAGCGTAATCCAGCTTTAGGTACTGGCCGTAGGTCGCCTAGTACAGACTGCCTACTTATGGTTACCGGGCTAGGGGCGTAATAACTCTAAGCGGTAGTATTAATAACGTTAATCCTACTCTCCCCAGTTCTTTACAACTACATTTAAACCTTAGCCGCTCTCCACTTTATAAAGAGCAATTACTCGCTTTATACTATATACTAATTAAATGGCCCGGGGAGTATTACCTGTTATATTTAGTTTTACTTGAGATATTAAACGGAAACCCCCGTGTTCTCCTGGCTCATAGCGAACAGAACCTCTGTCACGGCACCAAAGGACGCAATGCGTAAACACCACAAAAAGTGGAACGTTGTGCAGTCAGGGCACTGCACCGTAGTCCTTCTACATCTAGCTGCGTAGCCACAGGCAGGCAGCATCACGGTACCGTGACAACCTCCCTTATAGCCGTCTTTTACCCCCTTGTCACGGTGCCGACCTTAGGTCTGGGGAAGAGACTTGTTATTGCACGAAGGGAGCCAAAGGGAGCTGGCTCCCTTTGGCGGGCTATATACTAGGTGCTGGGGAGGTCACGTGTAGCTACTAGTCCGGGGCCGGGCCGGTTTGGTACCGTAATACTACCCCGGGCTCCAAACAGTAGTTACCCTCAACTGCCTTTATGTCACGGTACCGTGATGCTGCCTGCCTGTGGCTACGAAGCTAGATGTAGAAGGACTACAGTGCAGTGCCCTGACTGCACAACGTTCCACTTTTTGCGGTGTTTACGTATTGCGTCCTTTGGTGCCCTGACATGTATCGTATCCGTACTTGTCTGTATCACGTCCATGCCAACAAGCCTCTTGGCGTAGACGTAGGTGGCCACCTTGGGAGGTAGGTGTACCTTGGGGGAGGTTTTTTTTGGTTATCAATTGACTAGCAGCATATCCATAATAGAGTTGGGCTCTTTGTCGTACTTTTCCACGTTGTCGTCTTGTTGAGGTTCAGCAGGCTTGCTCAATTGTAGTTTTCCTAGGTAGGTACCTATGGAGCTGATTAAGCTGGGCAAGTACCATATTTGCCAGTTGAGCTGAGGTGTTTGGTGCTGATATTCTGTCACACCCACACTAGGTAGGTAGCTAACGATGATGATAGGTAGGGTACCTTATGTATGTCGTGCCTTGGCGATGACGTTGCAGCGATAAGCGAGATCTCGATGTTCAGACACAGCCCCGACTCAGCCGCCCTCGTCACACCGAAAATTCAACGGGCCAGGAATCCCAGGTGATTCAACACACCAATAGGCCAGCAAAAACATCGCCGATAGTTGTAGCTGCGAATAACAGCTAGCCCAAAATGAAAACATTTATTCGGCTCGCAAAGAAACGCCCAGAAACCAGCGTATCCGGCTTGGAAACGTCCGCGGCACTTCCCAACTCGGGTTTTGCGTTTCTGGACAACTCGCAGGGTGCATCCGCGGCCGTGTCTGAATTGTCGACAACCCTTGGCGATGCGCTGGATTTAATCGACCTTGATGGTGAACACCTCTCCCCAGACTTGTCTCGGAATACCTGACTGATTGTGTGGTGAAAACACATGCAGGAAACGTTGAAGAGAAAGTCCGAAAGCTGTTTCATGATCTCGACCATGAGGCTTCCAAGTATAGCAACTCCAGCATTGACGTGGAAAGTGCTGTTCCGTGGGCATGGTGAGCCATGTCATTCTGTTTTTTGAAATAGCTCTCTCGAGGATTGACAAGATCAGCGCATCGTCAACGGCTACCTTGATTTCGTCGGCTTGGAAGTGTGCTCTCGGAGTTTACACGCCTGAAGAAACTCTGCCGAACACGAAAACTCATCGCTTCCAGCAAATTTACAAAGTGGCAGCATCAGCAAAAGGCGTTGTCAAGGCCATGACTTGCACTGTCGCGCAACCCATCGACACCACTGCCGGACCACCTGTCTTGATTATCGCCATCCGCGGCAGTGCGTCCAAAATCGACCATGTTGTCAACGCCAACACGAGAAGCGACTACATGTCCAGAGACCAATCTATAACCGGTCACGCCGGCTTTGTTCATAGCGCTGAAGCTGTGGTTAGCGAGGTCGAGTCCCAAATTCTCGCTCACAAGGCGCAGATGCGACCGAGCCGGGACTGTCCATGCCATGTTGTCTTGACTGGACACTCGGCTGGTGGGGCCGTGGCTTCGTTGCTGTACCTTCTTCTCTCTTCCAGGGACGATTCAGACATGCGACTTTCCTGCATTATATTTGGTGCACCACCATGCGTTTCTTCAACCGTTAATCTCTCAGCGGTGAAGTCTGGACTCTGGGATCCCCCGGTCTGTCTCAACATTATCAACGAGTTTGACTTTGTCAGTCGCGCTGACCCTCCGTACCTGCTCTGTGTTATCAACCTACTCCGGTCCATGTACGGCCTACCGAGTTTGGAACCTTCCTCAGACAACGATACCAAAGCCCCCACCACATCCAGTGATACGGATTCTGTATCTATATTGAATGAAGACGACGACGCTATTTGGCCAACACCCCCGGGGCTGTACCGACATGTTGGCGAGCTAGTCGTCCTCGCTACCCGTCTCGACGAAGCAGCCAATGCCGTCCGCATGCACGCTCTCAACATCTCGCCGACTCAGCTGTCGCAACTGCTATTCTGCCGACTGTCGGTGCATCGCCGCGCATGTTACGACGAGCGAATCTCGCTTTTGGCTTCCCAATCGAGTGTCTCTGAGCAGAGATGATAGAAAGATCATATTCAAGAATCGGAGAAAAGAAACTGGGAGAACAAATACAGCCGAGCCACATCAGTCTCTCGGGCGGGTAGAGTTGAGGGCAGGGATATTCGATGTACTGAAACCGCGCAAATGTTCAAGTCCTTTAGTGAAGAATGGTTGGGGGGGGGGGGGGGGGGGAGGAAGAGGAAAGAGAAAGAGAGGGGTGAGT
>Ga0247765_1001291_pt1 | contig 12778 bp, 17 predicted proteins | sample UWRJL106311C6_FD_179949 | JGI IMG/M metagenome (GOLD analysis project Ga0247765, IMG submission 179949) | Plant litter microbial communities from Arlington Agricultural Research Station in Wisconsin, United States - UWRJ-L106-311C-6 | ecosystem: Environmental > Terrestrial > Plant litter >... | reverse complement strand
GACTGCCTCGGGGACGGGGAGACGGATGCGGTGACCGCGTCGATCCCGTCCCGGTCGACCTCCTGCTCCCGCAGTTCCAATGCCGCCTGCAGCACCGGGCCCGCGACGAGCAACCACGCGCCGAGCGCTCCGACCGCGACGATGATGATCTCCATCGCACCAGCATGGTGCGTCGTGGGCACGGGAGGCCACGGGTAGACAGGTCGTACCACCTCTGCCAGGCTCGGCCCATGAAGCGCCTTCGCATCGCCGTCCTCGCCGCCCTCGTCGCCGCGTCCTCCCTCGTGGCGGTGCCCACCGTGGCAGAGGCCGCGACCACGACCGGCGCGGTGACCGTCATGCTGATCACCCCGAACGCCCAGAAACTGCCGCTCGCCGGGGCGGCTGTCGCCATCAGCGGACCGCGCAACTACTACAGGATCACCACGACATCCGCTTCCGGTCGCGCGACGTTCTCGGGCGTGCCCGTCGGCTCCGGCTACACGGTGCTCGCCGCGCAGGAACCGGGCCAGACCCCCGTGCGGCTGTCCGCGGAGAACAACGCGGTGACCGTCGTCGGCGGCAGCCATGTCTGGGTAGCACTCAAGCTCCGACTGGCGGGATCGGTGAGCGGGCGGGTGCTCGACCAGAATGGCGCGCCCGCCGCCGGTCGGGTGTACCTGTTCGGCCTGACGACGCGCAATTCACAGACCGCGAACACGGATGCCGCCGGCAACTACACCGTGCGGGGCCTGTATACCGACACGTTCCGGGTGACCTTCTTCAGCGCGGACGGTCGGGTGGAGAAGGTGTTCCGTGGCGCGCTGCCGGTGAACGCCGAGCACGGTGACGTGCCGGCATCCGTCATCACGGGCGTCAGTACCGTGGTGACGCTGCCGTAGCTGCGGCTCGGTGCGGCGCGACCACGAGCTGCACAGAGTCTTCGTAGATCACGGTGCCGGGGTCATCCGATTCGGCGCGCTCCCATGGCACGCCGTGTCGATCGAGCAGATTCAGGTAGCCATCGACGCGCGCGATCAGGTGCGCTGCAGATGCCCGGAACCAACACTCTGTGATCGGATGGGCGGCGCGGTCGAAGATACCGGGGTCCGGCTCGGGATAGGCCACGCTGTACCAGGCGTTGTTCTCTGCGAGCCAGGCCGCGTCCGTGTCGTCGAGCCGGGCATCCGCTCGCAATCCGTTCGCCAGTGCGAATATTCCGACCCGTGCGCCGCGGCTATTCGGAGTCGGCGATCGGAAACGTACGAACCTCATCCCGCCATCCTCCCGTGAGTTGCATGTTCGGGTGGTTATCCGCGCCTGGAAACCACTCGAACGTGCAACTCACGAATAGCCTGGGCGCATGCCCGACATCCTCTGGGTCGCCGCGGACGGCGAGCCGATCTCGACGGAACGAGATGCCACCGACCTGATCGGCGATGCCTGGGGCGCGGAGGCGACCACCGTGGCCGTGCCGGTTGCACGCCTCGACCCGCGCTTCTTCGACCTTCGCTCCGGGGTCGCCGGCGCGATTGCGCAGAAACTCGTCAACTACCGCATCCGACTGGCGGTGATCGGCGACGTCGGTCCATTCACCGAGGCGAGCGGCGCGCTCCGCGACTGGGTGTGGGAGTCGAACCGCGGTAACCAGGTCTGGTTCCTCCCCGACGCGGGCGCGCTCGAGGCCCGCCTTACCTCTGGCCCCGAGAATGGCCCGCGCGTACCGTAGCGGCATGACGGTGATCGACTGGCTCCTCGATTCCGACCCGGCCATCCGCTGGCAGGTCATGCAGGATCTGCTCGACGAGCATCCGGATGCCGTGGCCGCCGAACGCGCCCGCGTCGCCCACGAGGGCTGGGGCGCTCGACTGCTCGCGCTGCAGGACGGGAACGGAAGATGGGCGGGCGGCACACATTTTCCGGTGCCGAGGGATGACTCGCCCGGCCAGCCCTGGACGGCGACGTCGTTCTCGCTGCAGCAGCTGCGCCAGTTCGGCGTCGACCCGGCCGACGAGACCGTGCGCGACGCCATCGACCGGGTGCGCGACAACAACCCGTGGGAGTACGACGGGTCCGCCTTCTTCGACGGCGAAGTCGAGGCGTGCATCAACGGCATGGCGCTGGCCGTCGGCGCGTACTTCGGCGAGGATGTGCGCGTCATCGCCGATCGCCTGGTGACGGAGACACTGGATGATGGCGGCTGGAACTGTGAGGTCGAGTACGGCTCGACCCGGTCATCCTTCAATTCCACCCTCTCGGTGCTCGAGGGCCTGTTGCAGTTCGAACAGGCCTACGGGGCGACGCCGGAGACCACCGCAGCGCGTGCCAGCGGAGAGGAGTACCTGCTGAAGCGGCACCTCATGCGCCGCCTGTCGACGGGCGAGGTGCCCGTGCCGGGCTGGCTGCAGTTCACCTATCCCCCGCGCTACCGGTACGACGTGCTACGGGCCCTCGACTACTTCCGTGCCGCGGATGTGCGCGACGAACGGATGTCCGAGGCCGTCGACCTTGTCGTCGCCAAGCGTCCGGTCGATGGGCGCTGGCTGCTCGAGAACAGCCTCGTGGGCACCGTTCACTTCGAGCTGGAGGACGGCGACGGCACGCCTTCGCGATGGAACACGCTGCGGGCGATGCGGGTGCTCGAGTGGTTGGGGTAACGAACCGTAGGGTGGGTCAGTGCCGTCGTTCTACATCACCCACCCGGAAGTGACCGTCGATCCCGACGTGCCGGTGCGCGAGTGGGGGCTTTCGCCGGCGGGGCGAGACCGCGCGGCATATATCGCGAAGACCTATGGCCGCGACATCCGTCATATCGTCACAAGTTCCGAGAGGAAGGCGATCGACACGGCGGTAATCGTCGCCGGTGCGCTCGGCCTGGAATTTACGGTTGACCCGGCGCTTGGCGAGATGGATCGAGAGTCGACGGGATTCCTCCCGCTCGCCGAGTTCGAGGAGACGGTGAGCGAATTCTTCGCCCGGCCGACGGCGTCTGTGCGCGGATGGGAGCGCGCGATCGACGCGCAGGCGCGCACGGTCGAAGCGGTTCGGCGGCATCCGCAGGACGGTACGGCATTCGTGGGGCACGGAGGCGTCGGGGCGCTGCTGCTGGCGGACTTCGTCGGGTTGCCGATCGATCAGTCGCCCCAACAACCCGGCCTCGGCAGTGTCTTCGTGTTTCAGTGCGAGCCCTGGCAGCTCGAGTCCGGATGGTCGCGGATCGCGTAGGTGCCGGGCGTCTGCACCCATTCGGTAAAAAGTGTCGTTCTCAGCGCGCGATAACAACACTTTTTACCAAGTCGATGAGTTCAGACGGCGTGAACGACGCCCGCGGTGGCTTCGACCTCGACGAGTTGCCCGTCGTATCCGAGCACCGTCACTCCGAGCAGCGTGCTCGGCACGTCGTGGTCGCCGAACCATTCGCTGACCACTTTCCACGCGGTTGCCAGGTCGTTGCGCTCAGTGGTTGCGACCAGGATTCGAGTGGCCACGACATCCGTCACGGAGGCGCCAGCGGCCCGGAGCGCGACGGCCATATTCTCCAGGCAGTGGCGCGATTCTCCAGGCAGTGGCGCGTTTGGGCCGCGACGTCGTGCGGATGGATGACGACCCCGTCGGCATCGATGGGGCAGGCGCCCGCGAGGAAGATCAGCCGCGCGGACGCCGGAACCGTCGACGCGTAGGCGTACGGAGCGGCGGCGAGCTCTGGCACCCTGATCAGCGTCACGTCCGTCGTCGGCATGACTCCAGTATCGCGGGCCCCTACCCTTGAGGCGTGGCAGAACTCGACCCGAAGCTCGCACGCGCGATCATCGCGACGCTCCGCAGCGCGGCGATGCACGACGGACACAGCGGCACGAACGCCGACTGGCGTGCGACCCGCGACGGCTGGGTGGATGCGTTGGACCCGTCCTACGGAGCCCCGGACCTCACCTTCGACGAGGCTCGTACGCTCGTCGCTTTTCTCGGCGACAGCGCCCCGAGCCGAGAATCGCGGATGTCTGCGGCCGAATGGTCCACGCGCGTCGACCACCTCGTGACTCGGTTGCTGTCCGCGCTCCAGTAGCTCAGACGTCGCATTCAGACGTGTCAACTATCCGTCTTTCGATAGAGTCACGAACATGACGTTTCGTAAGTTCCTCGTGGCGGGCGCGCTTGCGGCGTCGCTCGCGCTCTCAGCATGTTCGCCAGTCGCTCCAGCATCAAAGCCCGCTCCGCCCACACCCGTCCCATCGGCGACGGCCTCACCCACGCCGACCCCATCGAGCCAGCTCACCGTGAACGTTGACGGGGTGACGTTCGCTCACGCCGGTCGATCCGAGACCGTTCCGTTCACCGACACCACGGCACTCCTGGCATTGGTCAGCGATGCCGTGGGCGCCAGCCCAGCGGTGAGCAAAGTGGAGGACTTGCCCGGATACAGCTTCAATTTGACCGCGTACGACTGGACCGGCCTGAAAGTCGTGTCGAATGGAACCAACGCCAGCATCTCCGCAACGAGCGCGCGCGTAGGCGGCGTGACCATTCAGACAGGCCAGGGCATCGCGGTCGGGTCGACACGAGCGGACCTACTCACTCTTCGACCGACAGAGATCGCCGATGAGAACAGCGATGGCGTACCAGACGACTTTGGGGTGGAGCCGCAAGAGGAGCCCGGTACGAATTCATTGAGCCATCCCGGCAGCGTCGGAATCACCTACATTTTGGTGATCGTGGACGGGGACTTGGTCAAGCAGATCCAGAGCCCGGCCAACGACTTCAGCGACATCTGAGTCGACGACGTCAGACGAAGCCGACAGTCCGATCGACTCGGTGAGGTGAGCTCACGCTCCGGAACCGATGTCGACGTCCATCGACTGTGCAGTCGTGGTGGGTTATGAACCCTCGCCGCCCGACTACGCCGGATCCGCCTCGATCGTGTATCGGCGCTCGATTCCGACGGTGGCCCGCCCCCAGTCGCTCCCGGCACTGCGCTTCTGGTGGGATTCGAACGCTTTAGCGTCAACGAATCTCTCGTCCACCTGCCAGATGAGTGAGCCGATCCGCCGCACGACGAACGATATACAGCCCGGCTCCGCGCGAGTCAGCTGGACATGACGCGGGAGGCACCGCGCCACAATGACCGCCTCCTCGTCGTTCGTGCACACGAGCTGCCCCGTCAGGATCACCCCTGGTACGGCACTCGGCATCGCGCACCCGACCTCATTGTTGAACGAGACTTCACGGAGTCTCGAGTTTCTTCAGCGGATCAGTCCCAGTCCAGGTATTCCTCGATGACCACCGCGGTCTCGATCGGGTGTGACATCGGGAACTGGTGACCGGCGCCGTCGAGAGTCGTGACGGTCGCGCGTTCGGGGGCGGTGGCGCGCAGCGTCTCCCCGTTCACCGTCGGAGTGACCTCGTCGTCGGCGGCCTGGACGATGACCACAGGCATGACTGGAGCGAGAGGAATCTGCGTGTCCTCGACCCCGAGCAGCACCAGACCGCTAACCCGCTCCGGATGCGCTGCGGCGAAGACTCGCGCGATGGTTCCGCCGGATCCGTAACCGCCGACCCAGGTGTGATCGAGGCCGAGCTGGTCGATCACGGCGAGAGCGTCCTCCGCCTGCTCGTCTGCCGACGTTGTTCCGTTGCGGGGTCCGATCCTGGTCACGTGGAAGCCGGCTTCCTCCGCCAGGTAATGCGAGACCGCGGCTAAGCCGTCCGCAGCGAGAGGCCGGCTGGAGATGAACAGCAGCGAAATGGGGCCGTTGCCCTCTTCGACGAACGGCACGGCGATGCCATCCGGCTCAAGAATGTTGTGCTTGGTCACTGTCACTTCCTACCCACCCGCTGCAAAGCGACTAGTTGTTGAACCGGAACTCGACCACGTCGCCATCCTGCATGACGTACTCCTTGCCCTCGATGCGGGCCTTGCCCTTGGCTCGCGCCTCGGCGATCGAGCCCGACGAAACCAGGTCGTCGAAGCCGATGACCTCGGCCTTGATGAAGCCCTTCTCGAAGTCGGAGTGGATGACGCCGGCCGCCTGCGGGGCCTTGGCGCCCTTCGGGATGGTCCAGGCGCGCGACTCTTTCGGACCCGCGGTGAGGTAGGTCTGCAGGCCCAGGGTGTCGAAGCCGATGCGGGCAAGCTGGTCGAGGCCGCTCTCGGTCTGACCGGTGGACTCGAGGAGTTCTGCCGCGTCCTCCATGGAGAGGTCGATGAGCTCCGACTCGAGCTTGGCGTCGAGGAAGATCGCCTGCGCCGGCGCGACGAGGGCCGCGAGGGAAGCGAGAGCGTCGGCATCCTGCAACACGGCCTCGTCCACGTTGAAGACGTAGATGAAGGGCTTGAAGGTGAGCAGCCCGAGCTCCTTGATGAGCGAGAAGTCGGCACTGGATGACGACAGCGGCTTGCCCTCGTTGAGGATCGCCTGGGCGGCCAGCGCGGTCTCGAGCACCGCCGGCTCGGTGCGTCGGGTCTTGACCTCTTTCTGGTACCGCTCGATCGCCTTCTCCAGGGTCTGCAGGTCGGCCAGGATCAGCTCGGTGTTGATGGTCTCCATGTCGCTGGCGGGGTCGACCGCGCCGTCGACGTGCACGACATCCGGGTCGGCGAAGCCGCGCACGACCTGCGCGATCGCGTCGGCCTCACGGATGTTCGCCAGGAACTTGTTACCGAGCCCCTCCCCCACCGACGCGCCCTTGACGATGCCGGCGATGTCGACGAACGACACCGGGGCGGGGAGGATGCGCTCGCTCGAGAACAGCTCGGCGAGTGTGTCGAGCCGCGAGTCGGGCAGGTTCACGATGCCGACGTTGGGCTCGATCGTGGCGAACGGGTAGTTGGCCGCCAACACCTGATTCTTGGTGAGCGCGTTGAACAGGGTGGACTTGCCGACATTGGGCAGACCGACGATTGCAATAGTGAGAGCCACGGGGGTCTATCGTAACCGGGCTCTACCGCAGACGGGCACGGAAGCAGCGCGTCACGTAGGGCAACGTGAAGGTGGGCCTGCCGCGCAGATCAGGGTGTTCCGCGATCAGGGTGCGCACGGCATCCGTGATCTCGCGCTTACCGGCATCGTCTGCCGTGATGAAGTAGCTGCGGGATGCCACCAGCTCGAGCACCCCGTCGAGATCCGTCTCGCGGCTCCACTCGACCTCGAAGTACTCGGTCTCGCCGAACGGGTCCGCGATCGCAATGGCTCCCTGGGTGAAGCGCTCCGCCTCGCTGCGGTGCATCGCGGTGCCGAGCTCGCGCACCCAGTCGACGCGTTCGTCGCGGAGGTTCCAGATCAGGCCGAGGGTGCCACCCGGGCGAAGGGCGCGCGCGGCCTCCGGCACGGCGAGGGCCGGGTCGACCCAGTGCCAGGCCTGCGCGACGGTGATCGCGTCGACGCTCGCGTCGGCGACGGGCAGGTGTTCGGCGGTGCCGGCGAGCGCGGTGACTCCGGGGAGAGCCGAGGCGAGGGTGGCGCGCATCCGTTCGTCCGGTTCGACGGCGATCACGTCGAGGCCCAGCTCGACCAGCGAGCGGGTGAACTTGCCGGTGCCCGCACCGAGGTCGAGCACGGTCGTCGCACCGTCGGGCACCAGCCACCGTGCCGCCTCGAGGGGATAGGTCGGGCGGGCGCGTTCGTAGACGTCCGCCGCCCGGCCGAAGGAGTCGCCGTCGCCGATCTTGCGCTCACGTTCCATGGAGCCAGGCTAATCACGAACCGCCGGAAGCCCACCGTCTCGACCGTCGGACCCCCGTGAGACGATGCCGTCATGGGCCTGGACTTCACCGCTATCGACTTCGAAACCGCGAACAACTCGAACGCCTCGGCCTGTTCCGTCGGTCTCGTGAAGGTGCGCGACGGCGAGGTCGTCGACTCCGCCTACTGGCTGATCCGCCCGCCGGCCGGCCACGATCACTTCTCGGAGTGGAACACCCGCATCCACGGCATCATGGCTCCGGATGTCGAAGACGCGCTGCTCTGGAGCGAGCAGCTTCCCGACCTGGTCGCGTTCGCCGATGGCGACCACCTGGTCGCGCACAACGCGGGCTTCGACATGGGTGTCATCCAGGGCGCGTGCCGCGCGAGCTTCATCGACATCCCGTCGTTCGGGTACCTCTGCAGCCTGCAGGTCGCCCGCAAGACCTACCACCTCGACTCGTACCGTCTGCCGGTGGCCGCGATGGCCGCCGGCTTCGAGGACTTCGCGCATCACAACGCCCTCGCCGATTCGCAGGCCTGCGCGGCGATCGTGGTGCACGCCGCACGCCGCCACGGCGCAGAGTCGATCGAGCACCTGGCGACGATCGCCGGGGTGCGCCTCGGCGCGATCGGAGAACTCGCGGTCGACCGGGCTCCCATGGCGCTGGGTTGATCGGCGCTGGGTTGATCGACGCTGGGCTGATCGGCGCTGGGCTAGCAATGTCGGTGGTGGATGTGACGCTGGCTCAATGAACCCCACGCTCGCACTATTCCTCGGACTCCTGCTCGGCGTCGTCGTCGGTGCCGTCATTGGCGCGCTCGTCGCACGGTCGCGACAGCTTTCGACAGGCGGCGGTGGTGGGGATGCCGACCTCAGGCACGAGGTGCAGCTTGCGGAGTTGCGGGAGCGCGAGGCATCCGCCCGCTCCCAGCTGAGTGCGGAGCTCGCCGCGACCGAGGCCACAGCCATCGCCCTGGAACGGCAGCTGGCCGACCAACGCGAGCAGTACCGTGACCTGGTCGAGCGGCATCGCGCCGAGCGCACCGCAGAGGCGGAGCGGCAGCGGGAGCAGAGCTCGGTGTTGCAGGCCCTCAGCCCGGTGCAGGAGTCATTGCGGGCGATGCAGCAGCAGGTGACCGACCTCGAGACGCAGCGCAGCCAGCAGTACGGCGCGATCGCCGAGCAGCTGACCCAGACGCGGATGTCGGGCGAACAGATCAGGGCGACGGCCGAGTCGCTGGCATCGGCGCTGCGCAACAACGCCACCCGAGGCGTCTGGGGCGAGACGCAGCTGCGCAATGTCGTGCAGGCGGCCGGGCTCATCGAACGGGTCGACTTCGACGTGCAGTCCAGCATCTCGTCGGACTCCGGCGCCGGCCGGCCCGACATGGTCATCCACCTTCCCGGCGGCAAGAACATCGCCGTGGACGCCAAGGTGCCCTTCACCTCGTATCTCGAGGCGAGCCTGATCGCGGCGACGGCCACCGGTGAGGAGGGCGCTCGGCGCGAGGCAGCCCTCAAGCAGCACGTCAGGGCGGTGCGCTCGCACATCGATGCGCTCGGCAGCAAGGCCTACTGGGCCGGGCTCGAGCACTCGCCGGAGCTGGTGATCGCGTTCATCCCGAGCGAGTCGCTGGTGGCCTCGGCGATGGAGGCCGACCCCGGCATCATGGACTACGCCTTCTCGAAGCGGGTGGCGCTCGCCTCACCCGTGACGTTGTGGTCGGTGCTCAAGACGGTGGCGTTCAGCTGGCAGCAGGACGTGGTGACCGCCGAGGCGAAGATGCTGTTCGACCTGAGCCGCGAGCTCTACGGCCGACTCGCCACCCTCGCCGGCCACGTCGACAAACTCGGTCGCTCGCTCGAGAGCACCGTGAAGCACTACAACGGTTTCGTCGGGTCGCTCGAGCGACAGGTGTTGCCCAGCGCCCGCAAACTCAACGTGCTCGACGAGTCGACGGTGCTCGGCTCCCACGCCGTGATCGAGGAGACGCCGCGCAGCCTCACCGCACCGGAACTGCTGGGCGAACTGGACCGGGCAGAATCGACAGCCCGCGACCTCCACGGAATCGACCAGCTCGCCCTGCGCGAGCAGCAGCGCGCGGCCACGGCCGAACGCGACTCGGCCTGATCAGCCCCGAGATAAGCGGGGGCGCCAACCAGGGACAATGGACTGCGGTGGCAGCTCGCCACCCGAGACTGCGGGGCGGGGGATGCATGTCGGTGCCGAATTGGCTGGTGCTGACCGACGGCGCCGCCCGTTCCACCGGCCGTTCGATGACCACCCGTCGGCTCTTCGCCGGGGTGATCGCGATCGCCGTGGTCGTCGTGATCGCGGTGGCGCTGATCAGCGTGCTGGTTGCGCGATCCCTCGCCGAGGGTGAGGCGGTCAGCGAGGCGGCCCACACCGCCGACGTGATCGCGGACTCCCTGGTTCAGCCGAGCATCCAGAACGGACTGGCCACCCTCGCGCCCGCGGCGGTGGCGGCGATGGACGCCGAGGTGCGCGACCACGTGCTCAGCTCGACAATCGTGCGGGTGAAGATCTGGGACGCCGACGGCACCATCGTGTACTCCGACGAGCCGCGACTGATCGGCCAGCGCTTCGCGCTCCAGAACGAAGAGCTCGAGGTGCTTCGCGATTCGGGTGTCGACTCCGAGGTCTCTGATCTCACCGCCCCGGAGAATCGCTTCGAGCGCTCCAGCGGCAAGCTGCTCGAGGCCTACCTCGGGGTCAGCGCTCCCGACGGCCAGCGCCTGCTGTTCGAGGCCTACTTCCGCTACGACGCGGTGGTCGCCCGCAGTGCCCAGCTCTGGTCGGGCTTCGCCGGCATCGCGCTCGGCAGCATCCTCGCGGTGCTCCTGCTGCTCACCCCGGTATTCCTCCGCCTGCTCCGCCAGCTACGCCGCGGCCAGGAGGCGCGGGAGTCCCTGCTGCGGCACGCACTCGACTCCTCACAGGACGAGCGCCGGCGGATCGCCGGCACGCTTCACGACGGGGTGGTGCAGAGCCTGGTCGCCACGTCGTACTCCTTCGCCGGGAGCGCGCAGCGCGCTGCCACGACGGGCGACGAGGCGACCGCCGCCGAGTTCCGCGCGGCCTCGGCGACCGTCCGCGGCAGCATCGCCGGGCTGCGCTCGCTCCTCGTCGACATCTACCCGCCGAGCCTCGCCCTGGAAGGCCTGCCGGTCGCCCTGCGCGACCTGGCGACCCCGCTGCGCAGCGTCGGCGTCGCAGTCTCCCTCGAGCTCGACGAGACGGTCTCCCTCGACCAGGAGCGGGAGCGTCTCGTCTTCCGCATCACCCAGGAATGCCTGCTGAACATCGCCAAGCACGCCGACGCGACCGCGGTGGTGATCACGCTGCGACCCAGCGCCTCCGGGGGTGCGGTGCTCGAGGTGACGGATGACGGGGCCGGCTTCGACGCGGACACCACCCTGTCCCGACAGCACGACTGCCACTTCGGGCTCCGGATCCTCTCCGACGTCGCCGCGGACGCGGGAGCACGGCTGAGCCTGCGCACAGCGCCGGGGCACGGCACCACCTGGCGACTGGAGATCCTGTGACCGACGATCCCGTGACTGCCGATCCCGGGAGCGGCGACTCCGTCATCACGGTCCTCATCGTCGATGACCACCCCCTGGTTCGGGCCGGTCTCCGCGGCCTTCTCGCCGCGACCGCCGACCTCGCGGTCGTCGCCGAGGCGGGTGACGGTGAGTCGGCGATCACCCTCGCGCTCCTCCACTCCCCCGACGTCGTGCTCATGGATCTCTCGATGCCCGGCATCGACGGGGTGGAGACCACCCGACGCCTGCTGAGGGCGACCCCGGGACTTCCCGTCGTCATCCTCACCTCGTTCCAGGGTGAGGCGCGGGTGGTCGAGGCGCTGCGCACCGGCGCGATCGGATACCTGCTCAAAGACAGCGACCCCGACGAGGTGCTCGCCGCGGTACGGGCGGCGGCCGGCGGCGAGGTTCCCATCGACTCGCGCGTCGCACGCGCCCTGCTGCCCCGCGACGGCGGCGGCCGCCCGGTGTTGAGCGCGCGGGAGAGCCAGGTGCTCAAGCTGATCACCGACGGCCTGTCGAACAAGCAGATCGCCACGCAGCTCGGCATTGCCGAGCGCACGGTCAAGGTGCACGCCGGAAACCTGTTCCGACAACTGGGGGTGTCTGACCGCACCAGCGCCGCGATGTGGGCGAGAGACAACCTTCGGTACTAGGTACTAGTCCCATGGTCCGATTGCCCGGTGCCGCAGACATCCGGATGCTGGAGGAATAGGACCGACAGGTCCGTCACTCCCTCGCAGAAAGCCTTTCGGATGCCTCAGTTCCGTTCCATCGGTCGCGTCGGCCGCACCGCCCTCGTGCTCGCCGCCGTCGTAGCCGGCTCGCTCGCCGTCGCTGCCCCGGCGCACGCGTCGGGCAAGACCTCCAACGGCGGCGACTACGCCGTCACCGTCAACGGCACGACCTACAACCCAGCGCAGGGCAAGGACGTGAAGCTCAGCGGCATCACCCCGAAGGGCATCGTCAGCGTCCGCGGCATCAACAACGGCTTCGACCTCGACCCGGCGACCCTCGGTGTCTACAACTACACCCTCACCGGCGCGCCAGACACCCAGCGGGTGGTGGCGAAGCCCACGGTGATCTTCGCCTCGAAGGTACCGACCCTGACCGCCGCCCAGCTGACCGGGGTGAAGATCAAGGAGCTGGAGATCAAGGACGACACGCTCGTCGTGACCTTCACGAGCCCGGCCGGCAAGATGAAGTTCCAGGCCAAGGACGGCGCTCAGGGCGGAATCTTCCAGATGGAGCCCGAGTTCGTCGGATCGGTGGAGATCACCCACACGCTCGGCGCCGGCCTGTTCTACTTCATCAACAGCTTCACCGGAAAGGTGAACTTCGGCGACGGAATCGATGGGGTCACCGCGGCGCAGAGCCCCAGCGGCTACCACCAGATGCTGCTCGGCAAGGACAGCCCGCAGGTGGCGACGAAGACCTTCCAGAGCGGTTCGGTCACCAAGTGGACCGTCGCATCGGGCGGACGCCTCGGTGGCGTGCTCGGCGAGGACGCCATCGAGCTCTCGCAGGGTGCGACGAACTGCACCAGCCAGTG
>Ga0247765_1001290_pt1 | contig 12795 bp, 9 predicted proteins | sample UWRJL106311C6_FD_179949 | JGI IMG/M metagenome (GOLD analysis project Ga0247765, IMG submission 179949) | Plant litter microbial communities from Arlington Agricultural Research Station in Wisconsin, United States - UWRJ-L106-311C-6 | ecosystem: Environmental > Terrestrial > Plant litter >... | reverse complement strand
TTTGTCGCTCCCAAATTCGAGCTGTCACGTCATTTCAGGCTGCAATGTCGACACCTCCTCAGCTGTGGAGGGGGTCCCCTCGGGCTTGCGGGCTTGTTGATTCCCCGTTACATTAGTGGCGGGCGGACACAACCGTCAGCGCTTTACCGCAGCATTACCGCAGCAGCACCAGCAGCACTGAGCACCTTTGCCGGGGTGTGGGGTCAGGCCTGCAGCGGTTGCCAGGGATCACCATGCAGTAGACGAGAACGTGGAGCGTGGGGGCGATCTGATCTGCCCTGGAAAGACATGGTACGTACGGATATCCGTATTTTGTATGTGAAAGCGAGGCATGTACGACTGCAAGTATGCATCGGAACATAATCGGAAGGCAACTCTAGGCCGCACGTACGTATGCATGCACACAATTTTCTCTGCGGAAGGGTTTTTGCAAGAAAGCAACATGGACGGGAGCACTTCAAAATTGTGTGGGATTAGGGCTTAACAAGCACCTACCTACGTTCCTACCTTTTGGTTCTTGGTTCAGTAATTAGGTTAGGGGTATCTTTTGCATTGCTAGGTACACATGTATAAGAGCGGGGGAGCCCATCAACAGCGTCTGTTCGTTGCGGATACTGCGTATTCGTACTTGGTGTAGACAGACCAGGCATCTAGGTTTAAAGACATGCGGATGGTGACCGTTACATGCAGGGCCATCCAGAATGGAACTCTTTACGAGAACGAACAAGACGTGATTATCGGTACAGTATGCTGGGGTCTGGTAGATAGGTATGTATGTATGGGCAGTTGCATCACCGCAAGAGCGGTGTCTCCTCTGAAGGGCCCCCCTCGCTGTCTGGTCTGGCACCAACTGCAACGACGGTAACGCTCCTATCCGGATCAACCGAGCTCTCCCGGTAGACCCACCCGATGCAAAGGCCGGCACCGGGACCGAGCACCACTGAGGTCGCAACCATGACGAGCACGACGCGCCACCCAGCCTCAACAAAGATCCAGTACAGAACCGTCAGGCCGATGAAGAAGACATCGATGACAATAAACTTTGTGGCTGCCCGCGTCATCTCCCGCCGATCGTCGCGCTGCGCTGCCAGACTCCAGATGATGAGCACATGGCCAATGACGGAGCAGATGACAGGCACGGCATACACGGCCGCTGTGGCTAGCCGGTTCGACTCGAGGTGAAAGCTGCCGTGCCAGGTGTCGGCAAGGAGGGCAAGGACGGCGCGGCGGACCGCCTTGCGGATGAGAGATACCCAGACAGGGAACAGCAACCAGACGAGAATGCTGATGGGCGCGCCAGACGCCAGCATGGCGACTGAGGGGGCTACACAGCCAAGGGCAACCGCAACGGGGATGGCAATGGCTTCTGCAACCTTGGTGAGATGGCGCATCGACTCGCCAAAGTTGGGATCAGCCGGGCCGGCAAGTTCGGTGGGTCCCCGCGCGCGGGCAGAGATGATCTCGCGGCTGCGGTGGAAAAAGGCGGGCAGGATGAGCAGCTGCCAGACTATGGCGCCGCCGAGGAGGTTGAAGACGAGCCATGGCCCCGTGGGGTAGGCAATGAGCTTGCTAGGCGAGTTGCAGATGCGGGCAGCCTCGACGGTGCTGACGGTGAGCAGCGAGGCGATAAAAGAGAACACACCGGCCATGATAGCCACAGAGCGCCGAGCCGCCACAGCTTCCTGGAAGAAGCTAACGAGGAAGCATGACGGCGTGCCGATGACGGGCAAATGTGACAGCCACGGAATGCGTGATCGGGCGTGGCATTGTGAGTAGAGCATATACAGGTTGGTGTCGCTGTGCTGGTAGAGCACGTAGCCGGTCAGGGCGGCGAGGAGGATGGGTGGGATGAGCAGGTAGCGCAGAGAGAAGTGATGCACCACCTGCCGCGGCCGGCGCGAGCCTGCGTCCATAATTTTCCTAGAGTTCGTTCGGCCGGGGATTTCGGATATCGAGAATGTCCGCTCTCCAAAAAGATAGGTCTTGGTTGGCGATGCGTTGCCAAACCAGACCTTGATAGAAAAAAGGCAAGGAGGACCCGGCTGGCGACGATAGCGACGACAGCGACGACGACTACAGCGGGGAGATCGCGGATCTCGTGATGCCTTTTTCGCACTTGTTTTGGCGGGTCGTGATCTCGGCACACCAGACATCACGTGGGGCAACTGCAAAAGGCGGGGTGATTTGGTGGAGCAGGTGGACCACCTAAAGCGGACGCTCAGTGGACGCGCCTGGCACTGCTGTGCGACCACTGTCAGATTCAGTGGCAACAAACACCAAAGAGCTTTCCAGTCCTCAAACTCAAACAACAGTCAAGAATCAAGGTCCACGGCCCGCAGGGCTCTTTGCAACTAATCTTACTTCGTGATTCCTTCAGGATTTGGCGCCTAGATATGGCGTCGAATCGCCACAAAACCGTGTGCGCTGGCTGTCGAGCGCGAAAGAAGAAATGCGATGTGCGTCGACCTCACCTGACGATGTGACCACGCTAATAACGCTGGGTCCTTCCACAGGGAGGGCAGCCAACTTGCTCCGCTTGCGCCAAGCGAAACATTTACTGTCGCTATGTCTCCAGGCCCGGTCCGATGTCTGCCGGGATTCCATGGCAGGCTTTTGACTCGGCTTCGGACCCCGTGGAGTGGAGCCTCCCCGGTTCCGGTTTCGTCTTGGGTCCTGGCAGTGGGGCTGGCCCCGGGGATGCTCTCTTCCCAGGTCTCGACCGTGTATCTCAGCCAGCTGCTCTGTCGATCGAACCTTGGGACACAATGATGGTGGAATCTTTCACAGCATCCTCTCCCCCTTTCCCTTTCCCTCTACAGCACCAGTCATCCTTTGGCCTACTCCCTGATAATGGTTTAGTCCCATCGTTATCGGATGGCTCGGAAACGGTCAACTTGGGCCCAGAACCCAGCCTCCTTCCACCTCACCACCGTCTTGTTGAACTGACAGACATCTTCTTCAGTCGAGTTCAGTGGTACCTGCCCTTATTCCACCAGCAGAGTTTCTCGGAAGCTGTCTCAAGCGGCGAGGTAGCCTCCCGTTGTCCCCTGCTTCTCTACTCCATCATTGCCTTGACTGCGCGTGCACACCCAGATGCGGAGATGCGAAAGCAGCAACCAGCATGGTTCAGTATGGCAAAGACCCTCTACGAAAGCTCCCGACATGTTCCAGAGCCAGCACTAGATACGTTGCAAGCGGCCGTCTGCATCACTATGCAAGCACTCACCATAGGCGAGCATCACACCGCTATGTTCGTCTTGAGTAGGGCCTGGAGGCAAGCTGTCACTCTTGGCTTCCACCAACTCGACTCGGCTTCTCAAACTGCGAGGCCAGGCTTAACTTTACCCGTAACCAGTGATTGGAGGGAAATGGAACAGCGGCGACGCATCGTGTGGTCTTTATACATTCTCGACAGGGGCATGTACTTTCCCGCCGGGCTCACTCACACGATTGACGATCGCCAACTCCGCCTACGTTTGCCTGTGGACGAACTCACTTTCCAGGAATCTGAGATGGTACCCCCACCCTACCATTGCCACTTAAATAACCGTTGACTGAGGCATCTGCAGCCACCCACGCAATCTGATATCCCCCAATTCTCTAGCGACCCCAAACGATTTGTCCGCCAAATACAGCGTTTGGTACGCATTGCATCAACCGGCACATTCCGGTACCTCGTGTTTGCTTACTTCCTACTTGGTCGCATCACAGAGCATATGTTCTCACCAGACTATGACCTAGAGGATGAACAGACTCAGTCCGAACGGGCGTTACTTGAAGACGTCCTCGCGCAGTCAAGATTAATGCTCCCAAGATCCGCCATGGACCTCGCCGCCGCCAACCATGCCGACTTCGCCCACGTTATCTGGCTGAGGGTTATGATGGACGTCAACACGATTTTTCTGTACCACAGACCCTCCAGTGATATTCACAGCTCCTCCCTTGAAGCTGAACCAGAGGTCGATACTTCCCAAGAAGCAGACCACTGGCAGTGTTGCCTAGCTGCAGCTCGCAGCACTGCATTGCTCATCCGGGAAGCCAGCGCCATCTCTACCGATTTGATCATGAACCCGCTCATCGCAGCTCCCATCTTTACATGTGCTCGCATCTTGGCCACAGAATACGTGCTGTTGTCCCCATACCTGCAGAATGGTGGGGCAGAAAAGCCTCAGGGCAGAACCCCGCTGCGAACTAGCCTGGAAACAATGCTGCTGATCTTCAACAGACTCGACGAAACTTTTGGAGGAATACTCCACAAGTTTCGCGTTGGGCTGCTTTACCACTTGGGTATGGATTTGGCTACCATAAAGAGTGTTAAGGCAGGGGGAAGCAGGGGGTTACTTCTGAGCTGCGCCCACTGGCCGACTGACAAGGATGTCGAAGGCGTGGATGGGATACCCGATTAGCCCGGCAAATCTCATTTCACACTTTTTTCGAGAGCGGCAGCGAAAGCTATGGGGTTATCTCTATATTAGAGTGGTTTTCTCGAACCTAACTATCCTCATATGCGGCCTTCTCCCCAAGTCCACCACATCCGCCCTCGCCCTCGCAACATGTGGCATGGTCCTCAAGCTAACAGCCTCCCGCCATCGGTACGAACAATGGTCCCATCAATAAGGTGATCCTTCATACAGTACAGATATGCCTCGGCCGCATCCTCGGGCTTCCCTATTGTCTTGGTCAAGGTCTCCTCCAGCCGAAACTTTTCCAACCACTCCTCAAACCCGTCCCCCATTTTCCCAAACAACTCGGTCCTCACCGCTCCTAGGGCCACCAAATTCACCCTCACCGGGGCCAACTCCACCGCCATCACCCGCATGGCCCCTTCCAAGCCCGCGCCCACCCCTGCCGCCACAACCCAGCCAGCGACGGGCCTCATGGACGTTGAGCCGCCTGTCAGCGTCAGTGACGACTCGTGAGACACATTGACAAACTCGGGAAAGAGCTTCGCCACCATAATCGGTGCCGTGAACCGTACCACCAGTGCCTTGGTGATATCGTCGGGTGTGACCCCACTCAGGGGACCATTATTGAGCGAGTCTCCTGCTGTGAACACCACATGGTCGAGCTTTTCCGTTCCCTCCGCCGTGGCGAAGAGGAATAACTCCCTAAGGTTGGCTTCGAGAGTCGACGGGTCAGATAGGTCGCATTCCTTCCCGGAGAGTGTTGCAGCACCACCACCGCCACGGCCACGATTTTGAGAGAGGCCTTGCCCCCCGGGGGTGGCACGCAAACGGTCGAGAGTTCGGGAGACGCTAGTAGGGTTGGAACCTGAGATGATGACGTGGGCAGAGTGCTCAAGGAGCGCCTCGGCGACGGCATAACCTACGCCGGAGGTGCCGCCGAGAATGAGGACGCGGCGGCCAGAGAGTTTGTGGATATACTTGAATTGGAAGGGGCTAGACATGATTGTCTTTGACGTTGATGGATAGCGGTTTGCAGATGGGATGAGATGGCGTTGGAGGATTTTAACTTGCTATGATGGCAGTAAGGCTGATCAGAGAGATGACACGGCGATGTCTGTGGCGTTTAAGTAAAGTTTGACGAACTCATCGTTCTATATATATATACGTCGAGACATTCCGCACTTAAATTTGCCAATATGAATGTCGCCGACACCAATGAACCTGGCGGCGCCCGTCAAGTCCCATTGCGCAGCGCGCCGATCAATGCCCCACCTCCCCGACGACAACTTGCCCCTGTTTCAATCCTGGGAACAGGAGCTAAACGGAGTTAACACGCAAAAAGTGAATCCTCTGCCTCGTATGAAGGACGTTGCACAATTTCCCCAGCCATACCGCCGTTAACACCATCAAGATGAGGGATCCATGGATCCGAAGCCGCTGCCCTGCCCCACCTCGTCGCCGCATCGTCGGCGCCCTTGCATCATCCTAGCGGGGATAACCCCGCTGTGGGGCCAGTGTCGGCGCCGCTAAGCCTATTCCGATCGAAACGCTACCGCTCAGAGCACACCAGTCTCCCAGTGTAGAGACGGAACTGACAGTCTGACCGTGATGATTGTTTCCAGGACCAATGCAAAGATTGTTCGCGTGGTTACCTACTTTAGAGTACAGATTGGCAGCTGTCGAGCAGAGACTCTCCCCAAGACCAGACTGGACTCCAAGCGCCACATGCAACCCACGGCCACATGCAACGAAGGGATCAGATTGTATTGACAGAAGCTTCCATCTGATTATTCCATTGTATCCTCCATCGTTTAGTTCGCTGACCGAGCGGAAATTACGCAGTACCCAAAAAAGGGTTGCTGTTCTCGAAGTCAGTTGTCGTGCTTGGCCCTATAGCTCTTCATGTAGGTAGATCTCTCCAGAGCATCGGTTCGATACGCACTGGACAGAGCACAAACTGTGGCTTAGCGATGCAAGCTGTCCATGGTGAATAGGTACCTAGGTACGAAGGCACGGTAGGCTGACTCAGAAGCCAGAATGACGAGCACACTGTGAAAATGACAGAGGCTGGGTAAGTGGGTCCATTCTGGATATTGCCGGGTCAGTCATCCATCCATCTCTCGCATTCAGGCAACCTATCCCTTGCCGGTGTTGTCAAGACTGGCCTTTTTGCCTTTTGCAGCCCGGAGTCTCTCCTCTCCAGGCCCGCCGGAAAGCTAGATCGAAGGGGCAGGCGTGTTTGACACCTCCAGTCATCTTTCCCGCATCCGACCGACATGGGCACAGATCCCCTGTCTGTTGATGTTTGGTATACATTATCTCTTTCAACAAGTTGACGCTGGTGACCGCCAAGCCAAACTTTGTGGCGTTTGGCAAGCGGAGGTTGTGAAATGTAGATAGCGTTCACCCGTACTAACTCCGCTACAATAACTGTGTGGAACCAGCCCTTGCAGTACCCAAAGTGCAACACTGGCTTTCCTTTGGCGATATAGAATAGTAGGGATTGTATTTCTTCGTTATGCCCGTTTACATTCCGTACGGGTTAAAATAGGCCGGTACCTATCTACCCTGCCTAACCCATGTCCCGTATTATATGGTTTAGGGCGTGGACCCCTCTGGTACATGCCAAGACTAGATATCGAACCGCCAGCAGTTGTGCCAACGAGATATCTAGGATATTACAGGCGATGCAAGAGAAAGGAAAAGATAAACGAGAAACATGCGAAACATCCTACTTAGGAGGAACTCTGCAAATAAAATCCTACGTACTTTACCTACCTACCCCTTGTAAAAAACACAACACAGTCGTTTTAGCGGAGTCGGCGTTCACAAGCTTGGTGGTCCGAGTGACAGTCACATAACTGAGTTTGGGGTGAATTTGGCGTATGGCTGCCTGCAGTGGGGCAAGTCTCGTGATTTCGCGCCCTAACTTTTGGTGCATGGCTGCCTGCACTGTCGGAACGCGCTTGCCCAATCGAAGTCGACGCGCCAGAAATATTTGATGCGGCGCAATTCTTTTCCAAGGATTTGTCCTCTGCACGACTCTTTCCCACCTCATTCTTTGTCAATCGCACTTTTGCCATTCTCAGCAATCTCATCCATCTTTCTTCAATCCATCGCGAGCACTCAGAAAATCGACACCTAAAAACGGATCCTCATCATGCCGCCAAAACGAGGCAAAAAAGCTGCTGTCGCCGCTCCTCCTGCGGCTCCTCCACTCCAAAGCTGCAACATTGCTTTTAGCGGGACGTTCAAAGGCATCACTCACGGTGCCCTCAAAATCAAGGCAGAGGCTTTGGGAGCGGCTGTTTCTCCTTCCATTGACCCATCGACAACGACCCACTTGATCGCCACCGAGGTGGATTTCAAGAAGAGAACCGCCAAAGTGGTGGCTGCCGATGACAACAAACTCCCAATTGTAACAGTAGATTGGCTCCTAGAGTGCGAGAAAGACAACACCAGGGTCCCCGAAACAGACTTCGCACTCAACTCAACAACATCCCTTCCAGTGCAGACAAATGGGTCCACTCAGGTTTCTGGATCCAAGAGACCCCTGTCGCCAGATCCCAACGCTTCCGACAATGACGCGGCGCCAAAAACCAAGACCCGGGCAACAAAGGCCAGCAAGGCTAAGAAGGCCGCAGAGCCAGAGGTCACGACTGAGAAGGCCAAACCGGGAAAACCAATTCCTGCCGTGGGTGAGGGTCAGGTCCTGAAGAAGGACATCAGGATTCCTCTGGATGAGGGGTGCCCCCTCACAACATCTGTGGTTTACATTGATTCAGATGGCGTCATCTACGACGCATCCCTGAATCAAACCCACGCATCCCGAAACAATAATAAATTTTACCGCATCCAGGTAAGACCATCTGCTCCTGATTACGTGGATTCATGCTGACGAGGGTGTAGTTGGTTGTGGACCCCAATGGTAAGTATCATGTTTGGACCCGATGGGGCCGCGTTGGCGAGCGTGGCCAGAGTCAACTACTGGATGGAAATTCCCTCCAGCACGCCATGAGCCAGTTCGAGAAAAAGTTCAAGGACAAGTCCGGCCTCGCCTGGAGCAAACGAGGAGACCCACCGAAAGCCTCAAAGTATGCTTTCGTCGAGCGCAACTATAACGAGGATTCGGATGATGAAGACGAAAAGGAGGTGGTCAAGGACAAAGGAAAGGACAGGGACCCCGGCTGGGTGCCGCCTGCCTGCACTCTTCACCCATCGGTGCAGAATCTCATGAAGCTCATTTTCAACCAGCAGTTCTTCAATGCTGCTATGAGCTCTCTAAACTACGATGCTAACAAGATGCCACTCGGGAAGCTCAGTAAGGCAACGATCTTACGGGGCTTTCAATCTCTCAAGGAGCTCTCGGCTTTGATGGATAACCAGTCTCTTGCCATGTCTGTGTACGGTGAAGACTACCAGACAGCCGTTGAGAACTTGTCTAACTCCTTCTACTCGGTCATTCCTCACGACTTTGGCCGCAATCGGCCGCCGATCATCTCGACGCAACCCATGGTGAAGAAGGAAATAGAACTTCTGGAATCCCTGAGCGACATGAAGGATGCTGCCCTGATCATGAAGCTGGAGAATGCCGGAGACGATGACGTTCATCCCATAGACAAGCAATACAACGGTCTCGGCATGCAGGAGATGACCCCCGTCGATCCGAAGTCGGCTGAGTACACCCACCTCCAGGAGTACCTAGTCAACACGCGCGGCTCTACCCACAGTTTCAAGTACACAGTCGAAGACATTTTCAGAATTGAGCGCCAAGGAGAGTATGCACGTTTCGACTCTGTCCACGCGAAGACGGCCAAGAATCGCCGTCTTCTCTGGCACGGTTCACGCTCCACCAATTTTGGTGGTATTCTTAGCCAAGGTCTCCGCATCGCTCCGCCCGAGGCCCCCGTTTCCGGTTATATGTTCGGAAAGGGTATCTACCTCGCTGACATGTCATCCAAGTCGGCTGGTTACTGTTGTTCACATCTGTCGGACAATACGGGCCTTTTGCTACTTTGCGAAGCAGAACTCGGCGACCCCATGCAAGAGCTCGTCCATGCCTCCTATAATGCGGGAGACACTGCTAAGAAGCAAGGCATGCTGTCAACCTGGGGCCAGGGAAGGACTGGCCCGACCGTTTGGAAGGATGCTGAGTGTGTTCACCCGTCTTTGGCGGGCATCAAGATGGTGAGTGACTTTTTTCTTGAGCTGACATGTCCCAAGCTAACCTTGCTCAGCCCGACACCACTATCACGCCGGGAGACACTGGTGTCAATGGTGCAAACCTGTACTATAATGAGTACATCTGTTACGATGTTTCTCAAGTCCGGCTTCGCTATCTCTTCCGGGTCAAGATGAATTACTGAAAGTCGCGGCTGGAGTTGGGTCAAAATGGGGGTAAGAAGGTGGTAGCTTTCTGGTATTGATTCTTCAGGAGTTCGAAGAAGGGCCAGGGTTATACTTGGAGGAAAATATCCTGTCCTGATCTCCGACAGATGGAACTATTTTGATAAAATGACTGCAGTTTACGTTTCCCAACCTGTGCACGGAGTGAAGTTGTGAGTGATCTTTGGGTGGCTCAACTTCCAGGCTTCAAGGGTCTTCTCTACTACTGGTGAGCACCGCCATTGCATGATCTTGTCTTTGCACACCTCGTCCCTGCCGGTGAGGTCGTACTCGCAGGTACTTAGGTGCCACAGGCAACTACCACAGGCACCCTCTTTGAATCCAGGTGCTGTGATGCAGCTAAAAAAAGGTTGGTTGACATGTAGCTGCTTTGTGCTTTCGTCGTCGGCATCGCTCAACATATTTACTGTGCGATGATATGATCAAAGTTGTTGTTGCCAGTTATGGTGGGAGTGTTTGGCTGGGTCTGGCAACAAGTGCCCCCAGTTTTAGACGCCACAGTTTTCCAGGAACATGTGCTGTTGGTCTGGTCTTCCCAGGGGCCGGGCCACAATGGTGCCGGTCAACCGATCAGCATTGTTCACTAGGCAGAGACGAGCTTTCGCGCGCTAGATAGACACCACGTTTGGCCGTGCTGGAAGACGTCGACTGCAAACGGATCCCCAGCCTACCTTACTTAATCACCATTGGCGCTGGTGACGCTGGGCATAGCGTTCCACGGCCTCTTTTTCCCTTTCTTCTCGTTGGGATAGAGCTCGAACCGCTGTACCGGATAACCATCCTATCCTATCACAGCTATTGCAACTGGGTCAGCATTATCTTACCTCTTGCACTCATGGAGGTGGTATGGTTCATACCCTTTTTTTTTTTAGTTGTTCGTGGGTATCATAGTCTTTCGGGGTGCTCTTCACTGGATCACCATGATCAGGAGAGAAACAGGGGCTCTTGTTTACACTTTTTTTTTTCTTTTTTTTCCTTAACTCGCACGGAAGCTAATAAGTTCTTACAAGTACCTAAATTCTCTCGTTCGGTTGATAATCTAGCCAAGTCTGGTCTACTTTGGTAGGTGAGTACTAGGTATAAGAAAGATATCCATTTCTCCACAATGCATCATTACCCACCAGAAGCAAGAAAGGTTCAAGAAATACAACAGCTCTTAATTAAAGAAATGCTCAGCGCCACATCTGATGGCGCAGGACCTGCTCGGTGATACTCATCGGGCCGCGAATCGGGAGATGAGACGAGTACGGGAAGTGAGATTACTCATTGTAGCGGTCCCAGTCCTGTTGGAAGAGAGCCATCAGTCCCGAAGTTATGGCCTTGCAGTCGTTCTTGTGGTCGTTTTCAGACCACCCTTTTGTCTGACAGGTCTGGAATATCACCATCAGCACAGTATCCATATAAGTCTTCTCTGGGGAGTGCATATATATGTGTATACCTTGTCACAGTACCAGAATATTCCACACCCACTGCACTTTCGGAGAGTGGAAGTTGCCTTGGACTGGTCACAGCCGTGACAGATTCTGATTTTTTCCCCTCCCTCCATCTTGAACGTCGAGTACCGCTGGAGTCGATCGCTGAGGGTGAGCAGGTGGGATAGTTTCAAGGGGAAGATCTATTCGTTCCTGTCAGTCTTTTTGTCTCCCCATCATTGTTCCTCATGACAAGACGATACAATGCATGGAAACCTAGGTAGGTAGGTAGGTAGGTAGGTAGACACTCACCATCAAAGCATCTTCCTCCTCCACGCGAACTCCCTCCGACATATCCAGAAACCCATGACGATTAGCATCCATCACTGCAATGGTATATCCAACCTTGACCGCGTTGCGATATTCGAATCCCCGAGTGTCAGTGTAAAACGCAATCGGGATGGGTCTACCCCTGCCACCACCACCGGCTCGATTCCCCACGGTAGAGACGAAACCTGAGGAAACAGAGGAAACAGAGGAAACATCCTCAACCAAAAGTCGCAACCGCAAAAAACTGTCCACCTGCACTATCTCGCCGAGAAAGCACCATTGTCGCGAGGGTATGTAAGTCCATTCTCGGTGAGGCGAGGGCTGGTAGAAATCAAAGTCAATGTCGTTTTCATCGGGAAGACCGGTGAAGGGGGGAAAGGTATGGCGGTTTCGGAGGTCAGCTAGCTGTATATTGGGGATATTTCTCCCCTGCTGCTGCTGCGGTTGCTGGGTGTTGGTATTGGCGGTTGTATTGGCAGTGTTGTTGCTGACGGTCGGGATCGGGATCTGGGAAGACGGTGTGGATGATCCGCGATGAATGAGAGAGTCACGTAGGTGTTGCTGCATTGCATTTCTGTCCTTGAACTGACGCCCGCAGCTGCAATCAACCCTCTTTGGAGTCGGAGCCATCTTCGGTGATGCTTAGATCAGTGTTGGCGATGCGGTCTAGTATGGGTAGCGAGGAATTTGGGATGGTGTCATATATGTAGGGAGGTGAGGTATGTGAAAGGTATGGTGGCAAGGACTGTTACCTTGGACACCAATTCCCCTCCCAAAAAAAATCGAAGCAAACAGAAGCGCCCTCGCAAAAGGCAAACCTGCGTTGAGGCATACCGCGATCAACACCAGACCGTACCCACACTCTTGTCGATTAGGCGGGCGGACACGTGCGCTTTGATCAAAGCCTGAAATTTCTGGTCGTGAAATGATCGTCAAAGAAAACCATATACCCCGCGGCCGGCCATGACGATGTGTGTTCCAGAAGGAAGCCCCAGTCAATACCCGTTTGCTGTGCTGTGCGGTCAAGGCAAAAATCCCATCCTGAATTCCAACAAACACTCACAACAACAACAAACGACACTGCACACTGTCCTGCACCCTTCCGAAAGAAATGTCTTTCCGATTTGCATGTTCCCGACATCCGAAATATAAAAACAGTCATCATAATCCGAGTTCCGTTTGCCTCCGGTCAGCCGCTGCTCTCTACAAACGCGAGATTTGGGGGTGGGGGGGGGGGGTCT
>Ga0247765_1001289_pt1 | contig 12798 bp, 10 predicted proteins | sample UWRJL106311C6_FD_179949 | JGI IMG/M metagenome (GOLD analysis project Ga0247765, IMG submission 179949) | Plant litter microbial communities from Arlington Agricultural Research Station in Wisconsin, United States - UWRJ-L106-311C-6 | ecosystem: Environmental > Terrestrial > Plant litter >... | reverse complement strand
TCGGGCGCGACGGTGACCTGCCACGATGGTTCGCCCGGGGGGCCGAGTCCGGCGCCGTCCCCCGTCGCGGCCTGCTGCTGACGGCCGCCCTGTGCATCGGCTACACCCTCGCGTTCTTCTTTCTGCACCTCGATCTCGAGGTGTTCGTGCTCATCCACACGTCGTCGATGGTCGCCGTATATCTGCTCGGGATGGTCGCGGCCGTGCGTCTGCTCGAACGTTTCACCATCGGGTGGTGGATGGCGATCGTCTCGTGTGTGCTCGTCGCCGGACTCGTCGTGCTCGCCGGCGCGAACCTGCTCATCCCCGCGATCTTGACGGTGGTCGCCTTCGTCGTCGGTTTCATCAAGAAGCGGCGCGCAGCTGCCGCCACCCCCATCCCGACGGAAGAAGCGAGTGTGGATGCCTGACTTCCGAGCCGTGTTCGATGCACGGGTCACCTTCGCGAACGGCGGCGGGTTGACCGCCGAGGGCTTCCGCCTCGACCTCCCGACGGGCGACGAGACCGCCGAGCAGATCGGTCGACTCTTCGTGACGCACCTCGGCCTTGCGATGGTCGGAACGGTCGAACTCGACAACCTCGAAATCCTTCAGGAGCAGCACAAAGGATCACGCGCGATCGAAGCTCGACCCACGACCGAGCCGCGCCGAATCATCGATCTCAGCCACGCCATCCATTCCGGTCTTATTACGTACCCAGGACTGCCCGCACCCGTCTTCACCCCGCATCTCACGCGCGAAGCGTCCCGCGCGAAGTACGCGCCCGGCACCGAGTTCGCGATGGACCTCATCACGATGATCGGCAACACGGGCACCTATCTCGACAGCCCGTTCCACCGCTACGCCGACGGCGCCGACCTCGCGGGTCTCGACCTCGCGACCCTCGTCGACCTGCCGGCCGAGGTGTTCCATCTGACCGATCTGACGACCCGCGGCATTCCGGCCGAGGTGTTCCTCGACCGCGACCTGCGCGGATCCGCCGTGCTGCTGCACACCGGCTTCGACCGGCACTACGGAACTCCCGAGTACGGGCACGGATCGCCCTACCTCGAGGAGGCGGCCGTCGAGCTGCTCGTCGACCGCGGCGTCGCCCTGGTCGGCATCGATGCGCTCAACATCGACGACACCGAGTCGGGCGGCGAGCGACCGGTTCACAGCGGACTGCTCGCCGCCGGCATCCACGTCGTCGAGCACCTCACCCGGCTCGGCGAGCTGCCCGCCCGCGGTGCACGGTTCACGGCGGCACCTCCGGCGGTGCGCGAATTCGGCACCTTCCCGGTTCGAGCGTTCGCGATAGTCTGAACCTGGAGATACGTCACCAAGGGCGCGGACGGCATCCCGTTCGCTCGCCATCTCAGGACTCTTCCGTGACTGCACTCACCCATCCAGGCGACGCCCTTTCTCGGTCGTCGCGCGTGCTCTACATCATCGTGCTCGGCGCTCTCGTCGCCCTCGGCCCGTTCACGATCGACCTCTATCTGCCGGCGTTTCCCGTCGTCGCCGAAGAACTGCACGCGAGCGAAGCCGCGATCCAGCTCACGTTGATCGCGACGATGATCGGGTTCGCCGTCGGACAACTCGTCATCGGACCCTGGAGCGACACGGTCGGCCGGCGCCTGCCGCTCATCCTGGCCACGGTGCTGCATGTCTCGGCCAGCGTCGGTGTGGCCTTCGCACCTGACATCACCTGGGTGCTCGTGTTCCGCGTGTTGCAGGGTGTCGGTGCTGCGGGCGGCGGTGTGGTCGCCACCGCGACGGTGCGCGACCTGTTCGGCGGACAACCCCTGGTCAGGATGCTGTCGCGCCTGGCTCTCGTGACCGGACTCGCTCCCGTGCTCGCCCCGGTCATCGGGTCGCAGTTGCTCGTGCTGCTGGACTGGCGGGGGCTGTTCCTCGCGCTCGCGGTCTACGGGCTCGTCATCGTCGCGCTCGCGTCGACCCTGATCGCCGAGACCCTGCCGCCCGAGCGTCGTCGCATCCGGGGTCACGGAACGACGCTCGAGCGGTATCGCGCCGTGCTCTCGGACCGGGTGTTCATCGGAGTCGCGTTGATCTCGGGGCTCGTGTTCTCGGGACTGTTCGCCTACCTGTCGACGTCGTCGTTCGTCTTCCAAGACGTCTATGGGCTCTCGGCCCAGCAGTTCGGGATCGTCTTCGCGGTCAACTCGATCGGCCTCGCGTTCGCGTCGCAGGTCGCGTCGCGGCTCATGCGTCGCTTTCCCCCCGCGCGCATTCTCGTCGCCTCGCTGCCGACCATGGCCATTGCCGGATACTCTGCGGCAGCCATCGCCTTCGGGGGCGGCAGCTTCCTCGCGTTGGCCGCGTGCACATTCGTGTTCCTGACCTGTGCGGGCCTGAGCTTCCCGTGCATCCAGGTCACGGCCCTCGCCCCGCACGGGGCGGAAGCCGGCACGGCCGCGGCTCTGCTCGGAGCGATCCTGTTCGGATCGGCGAGCGCGACGTCGCCGCTGGTCGGGGCCTTCGGAACCGAGACCGCGATCCCGATGGGTGTCGCGATGGGGGTCGCCCTGACTCTCGCCACAGCGCTGCTCTGGATCGTGGTTCGCCCGCTGCGGGCGAAAGTCGTCGGAGCCGACGACGACATCGAGTTCGCGTCCGCGGTGCACTGATGCCGGCGCGCTCGCCGCGGGCCGTGGCCGGCTTCGGGGCGGCGGGTGGGCTGGTGCTCGTCGTCGTGCTCGGCCTGCTGGTGCGCATCCGAGTCATCCACGATGAGATCGACCTCGAGTGGATGGAGGAGATCGTCGAGCACCGCGCGTCGGTGTGGGACCTGCCGTCGCGGCTCTTCGACTTCATCGGGGGCGGATGGTTCGCGATCTGGGTGCTCCCCGTCGCGATCGCCGTGGTGTTCCTCGTCGCGCGTCGTCCGTGGGCGGCGCTCACCTTCATCCTGACCTCGGCGATCAGCGCGGGACTCGTGCAACTGCTCAAGGTCGCCTTCGGTCGCTCGCGGCCTGAAGAAATCCTGCTGCAGCTCGACAGCGGAGCGTATCCGTCGGGGCACGTCGCGAATGCCGCCACGGTCGCGGTGCTGCTCACGCTGTTGCTCGCGCGATGGGGGATCGCCGTGGGTGGAGCGGTGTACGTCGTGCTGATGGCCCTCAGTCGCACCTATCTCGGCGCCCACTGGGTGACCGACACGATCGGCGGAGCTCTCGTCGGGGCCGCCGTCGCGCTCGGCATGTGGGCGACCCTCGCCCCGAAGATCCGTCGTGAGCGCGAGCGACCCTCGCCCGCGCCCGAACGAGCCGATAGCGTCGAGCCATGAGAATCCTCCTGGTCGGTGCTGGCGGAGTCGGTGACGCGATCGCGAAGATCGCCGCCCGCCGCGACTTCTTCGAAACGATTGTCGTGAGTGACTACGACGTCACGCGCGCCGAACGAACGATTGCCTGGATCGCGGCGAAGCACGGCGACCAGGGCGGCCGCTTCTTCGCCTCGAAGATCGACGCCTCGGACCCTTCCTCGGTCGAAGCACGGTGCCACCCACGTCATGAACGCCGTCGAGCCGAAGTTCGTGCCGACGATCTTCGCGGGAGCGCTCGCCGCGGGGGCTGACTACCTCGACATGGCGATGAGCCTGTCGGAGCCCCATCCCGAGAATCCGTACTCCGAGACCGGGGTCAAGCTCGGCGACGACCAGTTCGAACAGGCGCCGGATTGGGAGCAGGCCGGACGCCTCGCGCTCGTCGGCATGGGCGTCGAGCCCGGACTGTCGGATGTCTTCGCCCGCTACGCGGCCGACGAGTTGTTCAGCGAGATCGACGAGCTCGGGGTGCGCGACGGGGCCAACCTCGTCGTGCGCGACGAGTCCGGCGAGGAGATCTTCGCGCCCTCGTTCAGCATCTGGACGACGATCGAGGAGTGCCTGAACCCGCCCGTGATCTGGGAAAAGGACAAGGGCTGGTTCACGACGCCGCCGTTCTCAGAACCCGAGGTGTTCGACTTTCCCGAGGGCATCGGGCCGGTCGAGTGCGTCAACGTCGAGCACGAAGAGGTGCTGCTCATGCCGCGCTGGGTCGACGCGAAGCGCGTCACCTTCAAGTACGGCCTGGGCGACGAGTTCATCGGCGTGCTCAAGACGCTGCACAAGCTGCACCTCGACGCGACGGCACCGATCCGGGTGCGCAGCGCGAACGGACCCGTCGAGGTCGCACCCCGGGATGTCGTCGCCGCCGCGCTGCCCGACCCGGCATCCATCGGTCCCCGCATGACGGGCAAGACGTGCGCCGGCCTCTGGGTCACGGGTCAGGGGAAAGACGGCAAACCCCGCAGCACGTACCTGTATCACGTGAGCGACAACGAGTGGACGATGGCCGAGTACGAGGCGCAGTGCGTCGTCTGGCAGACGGCACTCAACCCCGTCGTGGCGCTCGAACTGCTGAGCACCGGGGTCTGGACGGGTGTCGGCGTGCTCGGTCCCGAGGCGTTCCCGGCCAAGCCGTTCCTCGAGCTGATGGCGAAGTCGGAGGTCGACGGCGGCTACGGACAGCCGTGGGGACTGTCCGACCGGTGAGGCAGCTCGAAGCCTTCCAGGTCGTGCTGCTGCGCCGACCGGTCGATGCGCCGACGCTCGACGACGAGACGCTCGATCGATTGCAGAACGAGCACCTCGCGTTTCTCGACGACCTGCGTGCCGACGGGCGAGCGGTCACGACGGGCCCGTTCCTCGATCAAGACGACCAGCGGATGCGCGGACTGGTGATCTACCGGGTCGCGAGCCTCGAGCAGGCCCGCGAACTCGCGAGCACCGATCCGCTCGTGATCGCCGGCCGGCTCGAGGTCGAGGCGATGACCTTCCTCTGCCCGCCGGGCACACTGCTGCCGGCGGGACAGCCGGTGAGCGTCGGATGACCGAGCCCACGACCGACGTCGGAACGACCTGGGGTGGCACCCACCGCTTTGAGGCGGCACGGCTGCACCGCCCCGCATCGGTCGAAGAACTGCAAGAGCTCGTCGCCGGGCTGCCGGCCGTGCGCGCCCTCGGCTCCCGTCACTCGTTCACCGCCCTCGCCGACCTTCCCGGCGGCGACCTCGTGAGTGTCGCCGCCCTTCCCGACGAGATCTCGGTGGATGTCGACGCCGCCACGGTCACCGTCGGGGCGGGCACCCGCTACGGTGACGTCGCCCCCCAGCTGCTCGAGCGGGGTCTGGCGCTCGCCAATCTCGCCTCGCTGCCGCACATCTCGATCGCGGGCGCGGTCGCGACTGGAACGCACGGCTCGGGCGACCGGGTCGGGTCGCTCGCGACCGCGGTCTCCGGGCTCGAACTGGTCACCGCCGGCGGCGAGCTGCTCACGGTGTCCCGCACCTCACATCCCGACTCTTTCGACGGGATGGTCGTCGCGCTCGGCGCGCTCGGCATCGTGACCCGGGTCACCCTGAGAGTCGAGCCCGCGTTCGAGGTCGCGCAGACGGTCTTCGACGATGTGCCCTTCGATGTCGTTCTCGCCCATTACGACGAGATCACCTCGGCCGGGTACAGCGTGAGTTGTTTCCTCCCGTGGGCGGGAGACGGCGTTCAGGTCTGGGTGAAAGAGCGGGTCGCCCCCGGCTGGACCCCGCGCACCGAGCTGCTCGGACGGCCCCCCGCCGATGGGCCCCGGCATCCCGTCCCGGGCGCGGCGACCGAAGCGACGACCCAGCAGGGGGGCGTGCCCGGCCCGTGGTTCGAACGGCTGCCGCATTTCCGCTTGGCGTTCGAGCCGAGCGCGGGCGACGAGATCCAGTCGGAGTACCTCGTGCCGCGCGACCGAGCCGTCGAGGCCCTCGAAGCGGTTCGGGCTCTCGGCGCGATGATCGCGCCGCTGTTGTTCATCAGCGAGATCCGCACGATGGATGCCGACCCCCTCTGGTTGAGCCCTGCTTCGGGTCGGTCCACGGTGGGGATCCACTTCACCTGGCATCCCGATCCGGAGGGCGTGCTGGCGGTCCTCCCGCACCTCGAGGCTGCGCTCGCGCCGTTCGACGCCCGACCGCACTGGGGCAAATTGTTCGTGGCGGGGTCGGATGTCGTCGCGCCGCTCTACCCGCGCGCGAAGGATTTCATCGCGCTCGCCGAACGGATGGACCCGAATCGCAAGTTCCGGAACGCGTTCCTCGCGGAGCACCTCTTCGGCTGAGCGGGTCGCCTAGCGCCACGACCCGGGGTCGCGCAGGAGCGGGCGGAACGCGAGTTCGGCCGCGCCGATGAGCAGCCGATCCTCCCCGAGCGCGGCGGGCACGATGCGCACTCCCTCCCAGGCGGCCGGCACCGTCGTGTCTTGCACGGCGTCGGCGAGGGTCGGGGGGTTCCAGGCGAGGTGCGTCGCGAGGTAGCCGCCGAGCACGACGAGCTCCGGATTGAACACGTTGATCGCGTTGCCGAGGGCGGCGGCGAGAACGCCCTGCTGACGCCGCATCTCCTCCGCGACCCGCGGATCGTTCGATGCCGCGATCGCCGCCGCGACCTGCGGTTCGTCGGCAGAGTCGAGGCCGAGCAACGCGAGCAGTCGGGCGCGACTCACCTCGTCTTCGAGGGTTCCGCGCGCCGTGACCCGATCGCCCGGCGCGTCGACGCCCGGGCGGTTCTGGCCGAACTCTCCCGCGTAGCCACCGCGACCCGTCAACGGCTCGCCCCGCACGACCGCCCCACCGCCGATGCCGCTCGCGCCACCGTTGAGGTAGATGAGGTCGTCCACACCGCGGCCCGCGCCGAACAGGTGCTCGGCGAGGGCGCCGAGGCTCGCATCGTTGTCGGCGAGAACCGGCAGGCGCACGGCATCCTGAACCAGGTGCGCGAACGGAACCTCGCGCCACTCGAGATGCGGTGCCCAGCGCACCGTGCCGTCGGACGCGCGCACGAGTCCGGGAATCGCCAGGCCGATCGCCGCGACCCGCCGGTCGTCGGGGGAGGCCGCGATGAGCTCGTCGACGACCGAGGCGATGATCGCGACGGCGGCTTCGGGATCCGGGATGCTGTCGACCGGTCGGCGGATGCGGCGCTCGACCCGCGCGCCGAGGCCCACGACGGCGGCCGTCACGGCATCCACTTCGGGGTTGACGGCGATGACCACGGGTCGCGGATCGGAGACGACGCCGGGCGACGGCCGGCCGACTCGGCTGCTCGCGACCGGCTCACCCTCGCGGAGCAGGCCGATGCCGGCGAGTTCGGCGACGAGCGCGGCGACCGTCGATCGGTTGAGACCGGTGAGGGCGGTCAGCTCGGCACGCGAAACGGCTCGACCGTGGTGCACGAAATCGAGAATGGTCGCGAGGTTCCGGCGGCGGACGCCGTCGACCTGGTCCCCGGCTGGCATGGCCACCACCATATCGTCGGATTTGTTGTTCTTGACTACAAATAGGGTGCGCCATAGGATCAGGCCACCCAATCACTTTCGGCGCTCATGCCGAAACTTTCGAAAGGCGTTCAAAGATGAACAAGAATCGCACCAAGAGGCTGGGCGCCCTCGTCGCAGCTTCGACGGTCGTTCTTCTCGGTGTTGCCGGTTGTACCGGGAGCACCGGCGGAGGAGACGATGAAGTAACGATCACCTGGTGGCACAACGCCACCACCGCTCCTCTGTCCGACCTGTGGGCAGACGTTGCAGCTGAGTTCGAAGAGGCCCACCCGGGCGTCACGGTCGAGCAGACCGGCTACCAGAACGAAGACCTGCAGCGCACCCTCATCCCGAACGCGCTGCAGTCCGGCGACGCGCCCGACCTCTTCATGGTCTGGCCCGGCGGCGAAGTGCGCGCTCAGGCTGAGGCGGGCTACCTGAAGGACCTCACCGACGTGATGTCCGACGAGATCAGCGCGTTCGGCGGCGTTGTGAAGCCGTGGGAGGTCGACGGCAAGCAGTACGCGATGCCGTTCTCGTTCGGCATCACGGGCATCTGGTACAACAAGGACCTGTTCGAGCAGGCCGGCATCGACGGCACGCCCGAGACGCTTCCTGAGCTCGAAGACGCCGTTGAGGCGCTGAAGGGCATCGGCGTTGCGCCGATCGCCGTCGGCGCGGGCGACCTGTGGCCGGCCGGTCACTGGTGGTACCAGTTCGCGCTCAACGCGTGCTCGACCGAGACGCTGCAGACCGCGATCCCGGCGCTCGACTTCGACGACCCGTGCTGGATCGAGGCCGGTGAGACTCTCGAGGACTTCCTCGCGATCGAGCCGTTCAACGAGGGCTTCCTCGCCACCCCCGCCCAGACCGGTGCTGACAGCTCCGCGGGCCTCGTCGCGAACGGCAACGCCGCGATGGAGTTCATGGGTCCGTGGAACTCGGGTGTCATCGGCGGTCTGACCGCTGACGGCCAGGTCCCCGAGTGGCTCGGTTGGTTCCCGTTCCCGAGTGTCCCCGGCTCCGCCGGTGACCCGACCATCACCATGGGTGGCGGCGACGGCTGGGGCCTGAGCGCTGACGCTCCGGACGCGGCGGTCGAACTGCTCAAGTACCTCGAGAGCGACGACGTTCAGAGCCGGTTCGCCGAGATCGGGTCGGGCATCCCCGCCAACCCGAACGCGGCAGCCTCGCTGACCGACGCCAACCTCAAGGCGATCGCTGATGGCCTCGCTGGCTCGTCGTACGTTCAGCTCTGGCTGGACTCGGCGCTCGGCCCGGCATTCGGTAACCCGCTGAACCAGGCCATCGTGAACATCTTCGGTGGCACCGGTACTCCTGAGGATGTTGTTCAGGCGCTGAAGGACACCGCGGCAGCCCAGTAGCTGTCACGCATATTCAGCACTATGACAACCAGCATCGAGGCAGGGCCCGCGGTCACCGCGGGCCCTGCCCCCTCCCCTGCTTCCTCGGCCCCGCGCCCGCGGCTGACCCAACGCGGTCGCACGCGGCTCGAGATCGGAATCCTTGCCGGCCCGGCCCTGATCGTCTTCGTGACCTTCGTGATCCTGCCGGTCGTGCTCGCGGCGTACTACAGCCTGTTCAACTGGAACGGCAACGGACCGCTCGAACGCTTCATCGGCATCGACAACTACGTGCGCGCGCTGAGCGACCCGGTCTTCCAGCACGCCATCGCCAACAACTTCGCGATCCTCGGGCTGTCGCTCCTCATCCAGGGCCCGCTCGCAATCGGCGTCGCCTTGTTGCTCAACCGCAAGCTGCGTGGACGCACGTTCTTCCGGGCACTCATCTTCGTGCCCTACGTGCTTGCCGAGGTCATCGCCGGCCTCGCCTTCAAACTCATCCTGTCGCCGCGTGGTGGCATCAACGGGTTCCTCGAGTCCGTCGGATTGGGAGACCTCGCCCAACCCTGGCTCGGAAACCCTGACGTTGCCTTCGGCGTCATGTTCGTGATTCTCACGTGGAAGTACCTGGGCTTCGCCATCCTGCTGATGCTCGCGGGCCTGCAGGGGGTTCCGCAGGAGCTGAGTGAGGCTGCCGCCATCGACGGCGCCAGCTGGTGGCAGACCCAGTGGCGCATCACCCTCCCCCTGATCGGACCCACCATCCGGATCTGGATGTTCCTGTCGATCATCGGCTCGCTCCAGCTCTTCGACATGGTGTGGGTCACGACGAAGGGTGGCCCGGTGGGGGCAACCCAGACCATGGCCGTGTACATGCTGCAAAACGGACAGGGAGCACCCGGTTACGGCAGCGCCGTCGCCGTCATCCTGTTCACCATTTCCCTCGTGATTGCCGTGATCTTCCAGCGTGCCGCGATCCGGCGCGACCTGGCCGGGGCATTGACCACGACCGGAGGACGCTGACATGACCACCGTTGAAACCCGCAGAGCCGCGGGCCCCGGCTACCGACGCCCGGACGCCGACGCGCCGCCGCGCCGCCGCCGCTACATCGACTGGAGCCAGCCGTTCGTCTACCTGGTCGCCCTCGTCGCCGGCGCTGTCGCGATCGGACCGGTCGCGTACGTCTGGATCAGCGGCTTCCGCACGACGGCTGACCTCAACGCGGATCCGGCGGGATGGCCGAACCCGTGGAGCATCGACAACTACGTGCGCGTGCTGACCTCGGAGCGGTTCTGGGGCAACTTCTTCGCGTCGAGCTTGGTCGCGTTCGGAACCACCCTCGGCGTCATCGTGCTGGGCGTGGCGGCCGCCTTCGTGATCGCCCGGTACAACTTCCGCGGACGCGAGGCGATGTACGCCCTGTTCGCGGCGGGACTGATGTTCCCGGTCACGGTGGCTGCTCTGCCGCTGAGCATCATGCTGCGCAACTTCGAGTTGCACGGCACGTTCATCGGCCTGATCATCCCGCAGATCGGCTTCGCGCTCCCGACGACGATCATCATCCTCGTGCCATTCCTGCGGGCGATCCCGAACGAGTTGGAAGAGGCTGCCGCGATCGACGGAGCCGGACGACTCTCGTTCTTCTGGCGCATCGCCCTGCCGCTTGCGGTACCCGGGCTCGTGACCGTCGGAGTGCTGGCGTTCGTCGGAAGCTGGAACGCGTACCTTCTGCCGTTGCTCATCCTCGGCGCCGGCGGTATGCCTCAGGACTTCTGGACCCTTCCGCTCGGAACCCAGCAGTTCTCGGCGCAGTACTCGGTCGACACCGGTGCCGTGCTCGCGTACACCTCGCTGGCGATGTTGCCGGCCATCGCGTTCTTCACGCTGGCCGAACGACGCATCGTCGGCGGCCTCACCGGCGCCGTGAAGGGCTGATCCTCTGCCATGACCGTCACCACTTCCACCCGTCCGGCGTCGGGATCCCCCGCCGACGCCGGACGCGAGGTGGACGATCTCATCGCTCGCATGACTCTCGAGCAGAAGACCGCTCAGTTGGTCGGAGTGTGGGCCGGCGCGAACGCCGATGGCGGCGACGTCGCCCCCCACCAGCACGAGCTGACGGGCGACATCGACCTCGAGGCGCTCATCCCCGGTGGGCTCGGGCAGATCACCCGCCCGTTCGGCACTGTCCCGGTCGACCCGGCGCTCGGAGCCTTGTCGCTCCTGCGGCTGCAACAGCGTCTCGTCGCCGAGGGTGCTCACGGCCTGCCCGCCGTCGCGCACGAGGAGTGCCTCGCGGGCTTCGCCGCCTGGGGCGCGACCGCCTATCCGGTTCCGCTGTCCTGGGGCGCGTCATTCGACCCCGAACTGGTCGAGCAGATGGCGCGACGCATCGGTGAAGACATGGCGTCGGTCGGCATCCATCAGGGTCTCGCCCCGGTGCTCGACGTCGTGCGCGACGCCCGCTGGGGTCGGGTCGAGGAGACGATCGGCGAAGACCCGTACCTGATCGGAACCGTCGGGGCCGCGTACGTGCGCGGGCTCGAGTCGGCCGGAATCATCGCGACCCTCAAACACTTCGTGGGCTATTCGGCCTCGCGGGCGGGCCGCAACCTCGCCCCTGTGTCGATGGGTCCGCGCGAGCGTGCCGACGTCATGCTGCCGCCGTTCGAAATGGTGCTGCGCGACGGCAAGCCGCGTTCCGTCATGAACTCGTACACAGACCTCGACGGGGTCCCGTCGGCCGGCGACCGTTCGCTGCTCACCGGCCTGCTCCGTGAGGAGTGGGGCTTCGACGGCACCGTCGTGTCGGACTACTTCGCGGTCGCGTTCCTCAAGATGCAGCACGGTGTCGCGGGCGACTGGGGCGACGCCGCAGCGCTCGCCCTCGAAGCGGGCATCGACGTCGAACTGCCCACGGTGCACACGTTCGGTGAACCGCTGATCGAGGCGGTGCGTGACGGTCGCCTCGACGAGTCGGTCATCGACACCGCACTGCGCCGGGTGCTCCTGCAGAAGGGCGACCTGGGCCTGCTCGACCCGGACTGGTCGGCCGTGCCGCCGGCCCTCGCGGGCAAGGATCTTTCCGATCTGCAGGCGCTGCGGGGAACGATCGACCTCGATCCGCCGCAGAACCGGGCGATCGCCCGCGAGCTCGCCGAGAAGGCGATCGTGCTGCTACGCAACGACGGCATCCTGCCCCTCGCCGCGACGGGCCCGAAGCGCATCGCGGTTGTCGGCCCGACCGGCGACGATTGGGCTGCCGTGCTCGGCTGCTACTCGTTCCCGTTGCACGTCGGCGCCCACCACCCCGACGTGCCGGTCGGCATCGAGATCGCGACGGTCCTCGACTCCGTGCGCACCGAGTTCCCGGACGCGACGATCACCTACGCCCCCGGCACCTCGATCTCGGGAGGCGAGACCGACGGCATCCCCGCCGCGGTCGAACTCGCGAAGAACGCGGATGTCGTCATCCTCGCCCTCGGCGACCGCGCCGGGTTGTTCGGTCGCGGCACGAGCGGTGAGGGCTGCGATGTCGAATCGCTCGACCTGCCCGGGGCCCAGGCCGCGCTGCTCGAGGCGGTTCTGGCCGCCGGAACTCCGGTCGTGCTCACGTTGCTCGCCGGCCGCCCGTACTTCCTCGGCACGGCGGCGACCGAGGCGGCGGCGATCGTGCAGACGTTCTTCCCCGGCGAAGAGGGCTGCGGTGCGATCGCAAGGGTGCTCAGCGGACGGGTCAACCCGAGCGGACGCCTGCCCGTTTCAGTCCCGGCCTCACCGGGCGCTCAGCCGTCGACGTACCTGGCCGCGCCCCTCGCGCGCACGTCGGGCGTCTCGAACGTCAAGGTCGAAGCCGCTTTCCCGTTCGGCCACGGCCTGTCGTACACGACGTTCGCCTGGTCGGATGCCTCGGCCGCGTCGCCCACGATCGGCACCGATGGCGCAGCTCGCCTTTCGGTCTCGGTGCGCAACACCGGCGATCGTGATGGCTCCGACGTCGTGCAGGTCTACGTGCACGACCCGGTGGCCTCGGTCGTTCGACCCGTGCAACGCCTCATCGGTTTCCGCAAGGTGACCCTCGGGGCCGGCGAGT
>Ga0247765_1001288_pt1 | contig 12812 bp, 9 predicted proteins | sample UWRJL106311C6_FD_179949 | JGI IMG/M metagenome (GOLD analysis project Ga0247765, IMG submission 179949) | Plant litter microbial communities from Arlington Agricultural Research Station in Wisconsin, United States - UWRJ-L106-311C-6 | ecosystem: Environmental > Terrestrial > Plant litter >... | reverse complement strand
GGTCAACGCGGTCTGCACGTCGAGGGCGGCGGCGTCGATGTTGCGGTTGAGATCGAACTGGATGGTGATGACGCTGGTGCCCTGCGAGGAACTCGACGACATCGAGGAAATGCCGGCAATGGTGGAGAGCTGGCGTTCGATGATGCCGGCGACCGAGGCCGCCATGGTGTCCGCGCTCGCGCCCGGCAGGGTGGCAGTGACGTTAATGGTCGGGAAATCGACCCGCGGCAGCGCCGAAACCGGCAGCAGGCGGAAGCCGAAAATGCCGAACGCGATGATCGACGCCGTGATCAGCGTCGTCATGACCGGCCGGCGGATGCAGAGTTCGGAGAGCGTCATCGGCTACGCTCCGGCCTTCTTCGCCCGCGGCTCGATCCGCGATCCGTCCGACAGCAGCAACTGGCCATCGACCACGACGCTTTCGCCGCCCGCGAGCCCTTCCACGATCACCGACATGCCCTGCGCGGTGCGGTCGACCTTGACCGGCTGTACTTTGGCGGCGCCGTCCTTGATCACGAAGACGAAATTGCCGCTCTGGCTGCGCTGCACGGCCACCGTCGGCACCACAACCGCATCCTCGGACCGGATGACGAGCTTGGTCGCGACCAGCGTGCCGGGCCACAAGCTTTCGTTCTCATTGTTCATGATGCCGCGCACGGTGACCATGCCGGTGGTCGCATCCACCGTGTTTTCGACCATCGCGACCTTGCCGGTCTCAGAGCGCTGATGGCCCGGGATGGTCGCGGTGACCCCGGATGCCCCCTTCGCCATCGACTCCCGCAGGTCCACCAGCACGCGCTGCGGAACTGAAAATGTCACATAGACCGGGGCCATCTGGTTGATGACCGCAAGCGGCGCGGTATCGGCCGGGCGGACGAAATTGCCGATCTTCACGTTGGCAACGCCGATCCGCCCTGAGAACGGCGCACGGATCATGGTGTAGCTTTTCTGGACCTTCAAATTGTCGAGCGCTGCCTGATTGGCCTTGATGGAGCCGGCCAGGATGTCGGACTGCGTCTTGGCGTTATCGACATTGACCTGCGTGGTGGCGCCCTTGGCGACGAGGTCGTTGAAGCGGCGGAGGTCGCGCTGCGCGCCTTCGAGCTGCGCCTGGTCTCGGGCGAGCACGCCCTCGGCCTGCTCGATCTGGGCGTCGATCTGGCGGCTGTCCAGCGTGAACAACAGATCGCCTTCGCTGACCTTGGCGCCGTCCTCGAAATGAACCGCGACGATGGTGGTTTCCAGCCGCGACTTCAGCGCCACGCTGGAGATCGGCGTCACCATACCGATCGCATCGACATCGACGGGCATGGATTTGCGCTCCGCCTTGGCCAGCTCGACGGATACCATCCGCGGCCGCTGCGGGCCCTGGGCGTTGCTGCTGCCGCCCATCCACGAGGAGCGGGTAATGAAGCCAGCCGCGACGGCGATGCCGACCGCGCCGGCAAGAAGTATCAAGCTGCGTCTTTTCATAATTTTTCACGCCCGCCAGTCCTTGCAAAGGACGGGACGGTCTTCTCCTGCCCCTTGACGGCGACGGATGCGCCTTATTTCTAGACGGATACCACAGCCTTCGTGCACATGGTATCTTCCTGCACATGGTATGCCACTGCCGGAAAATGTGTAGTTACTAGTTCCTGATCGATCATGAAAACCCGGGATTTCCCGGATACCTGCCCCCAGCCCGGATCCCCCTTGCATGCGTATTGCCACCTGGAACGTCAATTCGATCCGGCAGCGGCTCGAGCATTTGCTGACCTGGCTGAAGGAATGCTCGCCCGACATCGTCTGCCTGCAGGAAATCAAATGCGTCGACGAGGCGTTCCCGCGGCTGGAGATCGAGGCGCTCGGCTATAACGTGGTCACCCATGGCCAGAAGACCTTCAACGGGGTGGCGCTGCTCTCGAAACTGCCGTTCGATGAGACCAAATCGGGCCTGGCCGGTGATGACGAGGATGCCCATGCCCGGTTCCTGGAAGGCGTGGTGACCCTGAAGAGCGGCGTGATGCGGATCGCCTGCCTTTATCTACCCAATGGCAACCCGCCGGATACAGACAAATATCCTTATAAACTCAAATGGATGTCGCGCCTTCTTGAATATTCGCAGCAGCGGCTCAAGGCCGAAGAGCCACTGGTCCTCGCGGGCGACTTCAACGTCATTCCGGCGGCGCGCGACGTCTATAACCCCGCCGCCTGGGTCAACGACGCGCTGTTCCGCCCCGAGACCCGCGAGGCCTTCCAGGCGCTGCTCGGCCTCGGGCTGACGGATGCGCTGCGCGCGGTGACCGACGAGCCGAACCTCTACACGTTCTGGGACTACCAGGCGGGCGCCTGGCAGAAGAACTGGGGCATCCGGATCGACCACCTGCTGCTGTCGCCGCAGGCCAGCGACCGCCTGACCAACGTCGGCGTCGACAGCTATGTGCGCGCCTGGGAAAAGCCGTCCGACCACGTGCCGGTATGGGCGGATTTCGACCTGGAGACGGCTTGAGTCCGACAACGGTGGCGATTCGGGATGCAACGCCCGAAGACGCCGTCGCGACGTGCCATGTCTTGAGGGAATCGATCTCCGGGTTATGCGTCGCCGATCACCGCAACGATCCAGCGATTCTGAAGGCGTGGCTGGCGAACAAGACCCCGGAAATCGTGGCCGCGTGGGCCGTGCAGACGGGAAACTCGCTCCTGCTCGCCGTCGAGGGCGGCGCTGTCCTTGCGGTGGGATCGGTGACAGATGCGGGCGAAATCACGCTGAATTATGTGGCGCCTGCTGCGCGATTTCGCGGCATTAGCCGTGCCCTGCTAAGCGCGCTCGAAGCAAGAGCGGTGGAGCGCGGCAACAAACGTTGCAAGCTGACCAGCACCGAGACCGCGCATCGGTTCTATCTTTCGGCTGGTTATGTTGACGACGGGGCACCGACAGGCAAGTTCGGCACAACAGCTGGCTATCCAATGTCGAAGGAAATTGTCGCTTGGCGTTAGCTTGTTGGGTGGGCAAAGCGAAGCGTGCACACCATTGCGAGCGCGGTGTTGGCGGTGGGCACGGCGCTAACGCGCCCTTTGCCCACCCTACAGCGGCTTACAGCTGTCAGTCCTTCTTGCCCTGCACCCAGTGCTCAAGCATCTGCAGCGCGGTCGCGCGATCGTCGTCGGACGCCTTGGTGAAAGCGCGGTTGTAGCTCTCGCGGATCCAGCTCTCGTCCGGCGCCGCATTGTCACGGGCCAGCGTCAGCCACATCAGGCCACGCGCGGCCTGCCGCGGCAGGCGGTCGCCGTTGAACAGCATCTGGCCGAGCATGGCCTGCGCCTGATGCTGGCCCTTCTGAGCCGCCAGACCAAGCCAGCGCGCGCCATAGCGGAAATCGTCCCGCGAAGCGTCCGGCGTCTTCAGGTAAAGCCGCGCCAGATCGTACTGCGCGTCGGCGTTGCCGAAATAGGACGCGGCATAGGAGAACATCTCCCGGGCGCGATCGGTATCGGGCTTGATCTTGGAATTCGGGATGCCGTTGAGGTAGTAGCGCCCCAACGCCACGAAGGCGTTGGCAACGATCGTCGCCTGCGGCGCCGACGGGCTGTCCTCGGCATGCGCATTGGCGATGCGGCTGAAATATTCGAAGGCGCGCAGATCGTCCTGGATGACGCCATCGCCATCGGCGTACATCCGGCCGAGCTTCCACTGCGCCACGGGATGGCCGCCCTCGGCGGCATATTGCAGCGAGTTCAGGGACGGGGCGGCAACCGCCGTCGCCGTAGGCGCCGCAGGCGGCACCTTCTTCAGGGCCTGGGCCGTGACGGCCTGCGCAGCGGCCGGCTGATTGCCCATGGACAGCGTCGCGTCCGGCTTCACCGGTGCGCCGTCAAATGCGAATCCGGGGGCGGCCATTGGCATGGCCCCCAGCATCAACGCAAGAATGATACGCCTAGATGTCCGCATAACATTGTTTCTCGTGCGCACCGCCAGGATGGGTGACGGCCCCGTCCACCGCCGGCCCAACCTGTTGGGCATATTTCCACAGCGCACCCGACGTGTGGTTAGTCTGTCGAGGCACCCATTTGGTTTTACGTTCAGCGAGTTCGGAGTCGCTCAATTTTACGTTAAGGATCCCGGCCTCGGCATCGATCTCGATAATGTCACCATTCTGCAACAGGGCGATCGGACCGCCGACCGCCGCCTCCGGCCCAACATGGCCGATGCAGAACCCGCGGGTGGCGCCGGAGAACCGGCCGTCGGTGATCAGGGCGACCTTGCCGCCCATCCCCTGCCCGGTCAGCGCCGCCGTGGTCGAGAGCATCTCCCGCATCCCGGGACCGCCGCGCGGCCCCTCGTAGCGGATCACGATGACCTCGCCTTCCTTGTAGGTCCGCTTCTGGACCGACTCGAAAGCATCCTCTTCGCGATCGAAGCAGCGCGCCGGCCCGGTGAATTTCAGCTTCGACATGCCCGCGACCTTCACGATCGCACCCTCCGGCGCGAGATTACCCTTCAACCCGACAACGCCTCCCGTGATGGTGATCGGGTTGTCGGCGGGCCGCACCACATCCTGGTGCGGATTCCATTTCACGCTCTTGAGGTTTTCGGCGATCGTACGGCCCGTGACGGTGATGCAATCTCCGTGGAGGTGGCCATTGTCGAGCAGCGTCTTCATCAGAAGCGGTATGCCGCCAACCTCGAACATGTCTTTGGCAACATAACGGCCCCCCGGCTTCAAATCCGCGACATATGGTGTCTTTTTGAAGATTTCGGCGACGTCGAATAAGTCAAACTTAATGCCGCACTCATGCGCGATGGCCGGCAGGTGCAGCGCAGCATTGGTCGAGCCACCGGAGGCGGCAACCACGGCCGCGGCGTTTTCGAGCGAGCGAAGAGTGACAATATCGCGCGGCCGGATATTGGCTGCAATCAGCTCCATCACCTTCTCGCCGGCGGTGGTGCAAAACGCGTCGCGGATTTCGTAAGGCGCTGGCGCTCCGGCGGAATACGGCAGCGCCAGGCCGATCGCCTCGGATACGGTCGCCATGGTATTGGCAGTGAATTGTGCACCGCACGCGCCTGCCGAGGGGCAGGCCACCCGCTCGATTTCGTCGAGGTCGGCATCGGACATTTCGCCGACCGAATGCTTGCCGACGGCCTCGAACATGTCCTGCACCGTGACCTGCTGGCCACGGAAATTGCCCGGTAGAATCGAACCGCCATAGATGAAGATCGAAGGCACGTTGAGCCGGACCATTGCCATCATCATGCCCGGCAGCGACTTGTCGCAGCCGGCCAGCCCGACCAGGGCGTCATAGGCGTGGCCACGAACGGTCAGTTCGACCGAATCGGCGATGCATTCCCGGGACGGCAGCGACGAGCGCATGCCGTCGTGGCCCATGGCGATGCCGTCCGTGACGGTGATGGTGCAGAATTCGCGCGGGGTGCCGCCGGCGGCGGCGACGCCCTTCTTGACCGCCTGGGCCTGGCGCATCAGAGAGATATTGCAGGGTGCCGCCTCGTTCCAGCACGACGCGACGCCGACGAAGGGCTGGTGGATCTGCTGGGTGGTCAGCCCCATCGCATAGAGATACGACCGATGCGGGGCGCGCTCCGGCCCCTCCGTCACGTGACGGCTCGGCAACCTCTTCTTGATGTCGGTCTTGGCGTCCATCCGCGAAACCTGTTCCTCAACCATCGTGTCGGTCCCGGGAGCCATCTCCCGTCGCCTTCAGCGCTGAGGCCAATCAGCAATGAAAGATATGGTTTCATAGAGGGGTGTGGCTAAAAAGCGGCGTGAGCAAGAGACAGCCAGCGTCGTTAACCAAATGTTCGCTTACTGTTGCGGTCACGCAACAATCGTGGCGCGAGGGCAACCATTATTTGGGCTTATTCGGGACCTCTAGCGCGTCCTGCCAAAACCCGCCGCTGGAAAGGGCCGCCCATCGGTCACAATTGGACAATCGACAAGGCGTTTTCTCTACCGCGAGAATTGACCGGTACGGATATAGCGCGACCAACGACCAGAGTGATTCAGCAACCGCCCGCGCGTTTCAGAGAATCGCACGGCACGATTCTCGACACTGGCGCCTGATCTTCGATCGACGCCGTTGCGCAAGCATCCATCATGCTCGAAACGGATCGCGTCATTTTTGTGCGGCTGGCACTTTTTGCGCCAGTTTTCGTCACGCCACGATGCTGCACGCGACATCGCGCCGAGAGCGGAATCACCTTTCCTACAAGGCAGAACAACGTGGTGCGCAGACGTTTTTGATCGCCGTTGGAAATGAGGCACGCCCTTAAAGATCGGCCGCACGAGCGCCTTTCGCGTCACCATATTGCCCCTGCCGCGCGCAAATCCGCCGCGTGCACGTCCAGCCACGGACCCGTTTGCCTGTTCATCCTTCGATGCGGGTGAGGGAATCCTGCCTCACGTTCTCCCCGCGCGCATCACCTCTCGATTCCCAAAATCCGTGGTGGTCGTTTTTACCCGTGAGGCCTCTGAGTAAGAGGTTTGAATAAATGGCACGCTTCAATCTGAACGGTTTCCTCGACAATGGCCGCTTCGAGGATTTTTTCGCCAGGTTCGGCGGCGGCAGCTCCGACCATGATCATCTAAACGGCACAACCGCCAGTAACAGGTTGTCTGGGGGCGCCAAAGAAGACACGCTTGCCGGCATGGCCGGCAACGACACGCTCAACGGCGGCTCCGGCGCCGACAAGGTGTGGGGCGGCTCCGGCAACGACAATCTCTCGGGCGGCACGGGCGCCGATCTTCTGGTCGGTGGCTTCGGCGCCGACCGGGTAGATGGCGGCAGCGGCAACGATACGTTGCTCAGCCGCTCGGACTCGGGCGAAATGGTCGCGGCCCAGGACGGCACGACGCAGATCTTTGCTGATGAAACCGCTGCGTTCAAAGCCGTCAATGACACGCTGACCGGCGGCTCTGGCGCCGACAAGTTTCGCTTCGAACTTCAGGTCAACGCCAAGGACGAGATCGTCGCCAAGCACGTCAACGCCGACGGCACCATCGACTGGGTTGGTGTCACCGGCGAGAACAATGCGACGCACGATCACTGGGTCGACGGCTTCGGCAACGACGTCATCCGCGACTTTAATCGCGCCCAGGGTGACAAGATTGAAATCTCGGCGCACACCGGCGAGGTGCAATCGATCGTACATAAAGACAGCAATGGCGACGGCAGGAACGATTACAGCGTGATTACCGTCATCAGCCAGCAGGGCAATGCCGGCGCCCATGACGAGGATCTTCTCGGCACCATCACCGTCTACGGCAACCTGGTGAAGGCAAGCGACATCGTAACTGACCAAACCGTATATGGCGCCTACGAGAAGGTCGACTCGCTCGCCGACGGCGTCCACTTCCAACTGGAAGATGACGGCGTGCTGGCCGGTGGCGGCACCGACGGCGGTCATCACAATGAAGCGGCGGCGATGGCGGCGATGCACGGCTGATCGACGGAAAGTAAGCCTCAACCACTTGCAAGGGGCGGCCTCCCGGCCCTTGCTCCCCTGGAGCCGGTCTACTAGCCCAGAGCCGGCTCCAGGTTCTTCTGATCCGCATTCACGCGATCGGGATGCCGGAGCTTGATGCTCCGCCGCGCAGCTAGTCCACCTTTACATTCGCGGCCTTGATCATCGGCCACCATTTCGCAATCTCGGCCTTCTGCCAGGCGCCGAGCGCTTCAGGTGTGAGCTTGTCTTTTGGCGGCATCTGCAGGCCCAGATTTTCAAGTTGCTTGCGCACGGCCGAATCGTTCAGGGCGTCAACCGCCGCGGTATTCAGCTTAGCGACGACGTCCTTTGGCGTATCCTTGGGCACCCAGAGGCCGGACCACAGTGTCATGTGAAATCCGGGCAACCCCGCCTCGTCGACGGTCGGAACATCAGCGGCCGACTCGACGCGCTTTGAGTCGGTGATGGCATAGGCGCGAATGTTTCCGGCACGAACCTGCTGAATCGAATTCGACGTCTGGTCGACGATCAGGTCGATCTGGCCGGCGACCAGATCGTTCATCGCAGGGCCGGTGCCGCGATACGGCACGTATTGCAGCTTGACGCCGGCGACGCTCTCGAAATAGAGCCCGGCGATGTGACTTCCGGAGCCTGCGCCCGCGGTGCCCGCCGTGGGCGGCGACGGCTGCGCCTTCAACCACGCCAGAAATTCCTTCAGCGAGGTTGCCGGAACCTGCTTCTTGCTGACGATGATCATCGGATTGCTCGGCAGTAACGCCACCGGCTCGAGGTCGGTAACGAGATCGTAGCCGAGCTTGTAGATCGCGCCGTTGGCGACGTGGGTGCCAAGATGGCCGAAGCTGACCGTGTAGCCGTCAGGCGGCGAGCGCACCGCGCGGCCGACGCCGACCGATCCGCCTGCCCCCGTCACGTTCTCAACCAGCAGCGTTTCGCCGAGCGTGGTCTTCATGCGCTCGGCAAGAATCCGCGCCATCGCATCCGACGGACCGCCGGCAGAGAACGGCACGATGATGGTGATGGGGCGCGATGGAAAGTTCTGGGCGGACGCCTGGCCGCCGATGGTCATCAATACCGCCAACGCGGCCCAGATAGCCTTACGCAAGACATTCCTCCCTGAAACGTTTTTGTCATCGACGCGGGCTTACACAGCAAATCAAGGATCAGACCTCATGGTGAGGAGGCGCGTGAGCGCCGTCTCGAACCATGTAGCCCCGCTGGTGCCACTCATCCTTCGAGACGCATCACTTCGTGATGCTCCTCAGGATGAGGATCTAGAATTGCGCGTAGTCGATCGGTTTATGTCGATCAAGTGTTCGCGTGACCGGCGGCAGCGGATATTTAAGCCCTGTCGCGCAATTGAACAGCATGACGCGGTCATTTTTCGTCACGCGCCCGTCTGCAAGGCTTTGTTGATAGGCAGCATAGGTCGCTGCCCCTTCCGGACACAACAGCAAGCCCTCCTCGCGCGCGACTTCGTTGAGCGCAGCAGTAATCTTCTCATCCGGGACCGCTATGGCAAATCCTTTGCTCTCGCGGACCGCGCGCAGGATCAGAAAATCTCCGACCGCCTGCGGCACGCGAATGCCGGACGCGATGGTGTGAGCATCCTCCCAGCGCGGGGCGTGCTCGGTGCCTGCTTCAAAAGCACGCACCATCGGCGCGCAGCCCGAGGCCTGCACCGCCACCATCCGCGGCCGCTTGGAGCCGATGAAGCCGAGTGCCTCCAGTTCGGCAAACGCCTTCCACATTCCGATCAGGCCGGTGCCGCCGCCGGTCGGATAGAAGATCACGTCGGGCACTTCCCAGCCGAGCTGTTCGGCGAGTTCGAGCCCCATCGTCTTCTTGCCCTCGATCCGGTAAGGCTCCTTCAGCGTCGAGGTATCGAACCAGCCGGCTTTGGCTTTTCCCTCGCCGACGATCTTGCCGCAATCGTCGATCAGGCCGTTGACGCGATAGACGGTGGCACCCTGCAGCTCGATCTCGCTGACATTCACTTCCGGCGTATCGGCGGGACAGAAGATCGTTGTCTTGATACCGCAGGAGGTCGCGTAGGCGGCCAGCGCGGCGCCGGCATTGCCGTTGGTCGGCATCGCCATGTGCCTGATGCCGAGCGCCTTGCCCATCGACACCGCCATGACAAGGCCGCGGGCCTTGAACGAACCGGTGGGAAGGCGGCCCTCGTCCTTGACGATGATTTCCCCGCCGCCGAGCTTTTTGCCGAGCTTCGGCAGACGGATGAGCGGGGTCGTGACTTCGCCGAGGCTGACGATGTCGGAGACTTTTCGCACAGGCAGCATTTCGCGGTATCGCCACATATCGGCGGGGCGTTGCGCCAGCGCGTCCTTGGTCAGCGCCTTCTTCACGCCGGCCAGGTCATAGCGCACCAGCAGCGGCTTGCCGGCTTTCGACAGGTTATGGATCTGGTCGGCGGGATAATGATCGCCTTCCATCGCGCATTCGAGATGGGTCACGAATGTCGGACGCTCGATGGTGAGGTTGTCGTTGTCTTTCACGTGTCGTTTCTTTCTTATTCGAGCGATCTCTATCCGCGTCATTGCGAGCGAAGCGACGCAATCCATGGCACCGCAAGTGGACAGGTGGATTGCTTCGCTTCGCTCGCAATGACGACGGAGTCACATATTCAACACGCGCCCATAGGCATCGAGCACGGCTTCCTTCATCATCTCCGACAACGTCGGATGCGGGAATACCGTGTGCATCAATTCCTCTTCCGTGGTCTCCAGGTTCATGGCGACCACGTAGCCCTGGATCAGTTCGGTCACCTCGGCGCCGATCATGTGCGCGCCGAGCAGTTGGCCGGTCTTCTTGTCGAAGATCACCTTGACCAGGCCCTGGTCCTCGCCGAGCGCGATCGCCTTGCCGTTGCCGACGAACGGGAAACGGCCGACGCGGATCTCGCGGCCGCCCTCTTTCGCTTTCGCCTCGGTCAGGCCGACCGACGCGACCTGCGGATGACAGTACGTGCAGCCGGGAATCAAATTCTTGTCCATGGCGTGCGGATGCAGGCCCTTGATTGCCTCGATGCAGACCACGCCCTCGTGCTCGGCCTTGTGCGCGAGCATCGGCGGGCCTGCGACGTCGCCGATGGCATAGATGCCGGGCACATTGGTCTTGCCGTAGCCATCAATCACGACGCAGCCGCGGTCGGTCTTGACGCCTAGCTTCTCCAGCCCAAGGCCCTCGATATTGCCGACCACGCCGACCGCCGAGATCACCCGCTCGAATTCGACCGTTTGCGGCTTCTTGCCGTCGTCGATGGTGGCGACGACGCTGTCGGCTTTCTTCTCGAGTTTCGTAACCTTGGTGTTCGAGAGGATCTTGATGCCCTGCTTCTCGAACCGCTTGCGCGCAAGGCCGGCGATCTCGGCATCCTCGACCGGGAGAATCTGCGGCAGCACCTCGACCACGGTGACGTCGGCGCCCATGGTGTGGAAGAACGAGGCGAACTCGATGCCGATGGCGCCGGAGCCGACCACCAGCAGCGATTTCGGCATTCGCTCCGGCACCATCGCCTCGAAATAGGTCCAGACCAGCTTCTTGTCGGGCTCGAGCCCCGGCAGCACGCGCGGCCGCGCGCCGGTGGCGAGGATGATATGTTTTGCCTGATAGGCGCCCTCGCCCAGCGTGCCTTTTGGCGCCTCGACCGCGGACTTCTTCACCGTGATCTTGCCGGGCGCGTCGATCGAGGCTTGGCCCCAGATCACCGTCACCTTGTTCTTCTTCATCAGGAAGCCGACGCCGTCATTGAGGCGTTTTGAAACCCCGCGCGAGCGCGCCACCACGGCTTTCGGATCGAACGAGACGTTTTCGGCGGACAGCCCGTAATCCCCGGCGTGCTGCATATAGTGGTAGATTTCGGCCGAGCGCAGCAGCGCCTTGGTCGGAATGCAGCCCCAGTTCAGGCAGATGCCGCCGAGATAGGATTTTTCGATGATCGCGGTCTTGAAGCCGAGCTGCGCTGCGCGGATCGCGGCAACATAGCCGCCGGGGCCGGAGCCGATGATGATGACGTCGAAGGATGTGTCGGCCATTGGCTACTCGCTCGTTTCATCGTGCGACCATCACGTTTCTCCAGTCATTGCGAGGTGCACCCTTGCGACGAAGCAATCCACATTGTCGCGAGTAAGATGGATTGCTTCGCTGCGCTCGCAATGACGGCTATCACACCATCATCATCACGGGGTTTTCAATCAGCCGCCTGAATGCCCCGATCAGTTCGGCGCCGAGCGCGCCGTCGATGGCGCGGTGGTCGCAGGACAGCGTTGCGCTCATGATGTGCGCGGCCTCGATTTTACCGTTCCGCACCACCGCCCGCTCCTCGCTGGCGCCGACCGCGAGGATGGTCGACTGCGGCGGGTTGATGACGGCGGTGAAGTGGCTGATGCCGAACATACCGAGATTGGAAACCGACGACGTGCCGCCCTGATATTCCTGCGGCTTGAGCTTTCGTCCGCGCGCGCGGGCCGCCAAATCCTTCATCTCGTTGGAAATGGTCGACAGCGACTTGCTCTCGGCGTTGCGAATGATCGGCGTGATCAGCCCGCCGGGCATGGCGACGGCGACGCCGATGTCGGAATGTTTGTGCTTGACCATGCCGGCCTCGGTCCAGCTGACATTGCAGTCCGGCACCTGCTGCAACGCGACCGCGAGCGCCTTGATGACGAAGTCGTTGACCGAGAGCTTGTAGAGCGGCTTCTTCTCCTTGTCCTTCGGCGCGGCGGCATTGATCTGCTCGCGCGCGTCGAGCAAGCGTCCGATGTCGCAGTCGATGGTGAGGTAGAAGGTCGGCACGCTCTGCGTCGCCGCGGTGAGACGCTGCGCGATGGTGCGGCGCATGCCGTCGTGCGGCACGATCTCGTAAGAACCTTCCTCGAACAGCGACAGGATCTGCTTGTCGGACATCCCGGACGCCACCGCGCCCGTAGGCGCAGCACCAGGTGCCGCGGCCGGCGCTTTCAGGCCCTTGCCCGACTTGGCGCCTTCGACGTCGCGGGCGACGATGCGGCCATGCGGGCCGGAGCCGTCGATCCGCGCTATGTCGATGCCGGCTTCCTTGGCGAGACGGCGGGCGAGCGGCGACGAGAAGACGCGCGCATGGCCATTGGTCTTGGCAGGTGCAGCCGCAGCCTGAGGCGCGGGTGCAGGAGCCGCTGCGGTGGCCGGCGTTGGCGCGGCTGGCGCTGGCGCAGCGGCAGGCTTGGGGGCTTCGGCGGCCTTTGATGCCGGCGCAGCGCCGGCTCCGGCGCCAGCGGCCTTCACATCCTCACCGTCGCCGGCCAGGACCGCGATGATATCGTTGACAGGGACGTCCTGGGTACCCTCGGGC
>Ga0247765_1001287_pt1 | contig 12819 bp, 10 predicted proteins | sample UWRJL106311C6_FD_179949 | JGI IMG/M metagenome (GOLD analysis project Ga0247765, IMG submission 179949) | Plant litter microbial communities from Arlington Agricultural Research Station in Wisconsin, United States - UWRJ-L106-311C-6 | ecosystem: Environmental > Terrestrial > Plant litter >... | reverse complement strand
CGGACACCCCCCCCCCCCCCCCCCCCCCCCCCCCGGCTATGATTCATGTCGACTCATCATACTGACCATGCAGACAACCACTTGCTCGTGATCGATCTCGCAGAAAGCTTCAACATCACCGATTCTTCGCCATACTCGACCGTTCTCAAAGGCCCGCAGGTTCCGAACTCGCTAGCCGAACACGCAATATGGTATTCACCAACGACGCGCAAGCTCTACCAACTGGGCGGAATGTGGTCGCTCAGCAATACCGATGATCCGGGTTTCAAGGCACTCGACGCTCTTCCGGAGCCGGCCATTTGGCAGTATGACATCAATAGTAAGACCTGGTCTGAGTCGACGGGCACGTTTGACCTCGTCAACACGGGCAGCAAGATACAGCGCCCCGGCGCCGCTGCCTACTGCGATGCACCGGCCATCAACATGAGCTTCGTTTTCCAGGGCTACGTCGAAACACGATCCGACAAGGAGCACTCATATTTCGAGCAGTGGTCGGATTTCATGTGTAATTTCCCCCCTCCCAGTTCGGTCGGTTGGGTCAAGCTAACGAAACAGTTATCGAGGGAATGCTTGCGCTCGACACAAGCTCACGAGTTTCGAAACCGACGCTGGCCAACATCTCGGTGCCACTTCAGATGGGAGGAAAGGATTTCGGCCCCCGCATGAACGGCGCCATGGTGCACGTCCCAGTCGGGAAACTCGGCGTCCTCGTGCAGATTGGCGGTCAGATCACGATGAAACCCACCCCCTATGGACAGCGAATTCCGGGCGCTATCGGCGGAAACCACAATGTGAGAACAGCCTGCCACGAACTCAAAGCCAATTACTAACTGATCAGCTACCCTTGGATTTTGTCGATATTTATGACATTGAGACAGGTTTCTGGTTCCGGCAGCAGACATTTGGTCTGGCCAATGGAATCCCAAGCGGGCGGTCCGACATCTGCGCCGTTGTCGTACCTGCCAAGGACAACTCGTCTTACAACATTTACATGGTGTCTGGCGTCGATAACTATGCCACTCGTGTCTTGACCGGCGATATTTGGGTGTTGTCGATTCCATCCTTCCAATGGATTTTGGTGCACGAGTCTCCCGATGGCATCTACGGCCACACTTGCCATGCGGTCGGCGAAAACCTGGTCGTCGTTGGAGGGATGCAACAAACGCCACAAGGTGACATGGGTACCTGCATGGGTCACATGCCGGCCAATGTCTATTCCCTCGTTTCCCAAAACTACACAAACGTTTTCGATGCCGAGGGAGCAAAGCGTGTTGCTCCTGTGCCGTCCAAAGTCATCCAGGCCGTGGGCGGCACCTCGGAGGGCGGTGCTCACATTACCAGTCCCAAGCTCTGGAGTGATTTATATCTGCAGTACGTCTTCAATCCGGCGATCCCACGCCCGACATACACGCCAACGTACAAATTGGCCAATGATACGGGCTCTGGCAACAATACTGCCTCGCCGTCAGCCGCAGCAGTCGATGAGCCGGATAAAAAGCCAGCCATCATCGGAGGAGTAGTCGGAGGTGTTGCGGGGGGGTTGCTTCTTATCGCGGCTGTTTTCTTCATCTGGCGGCGGCGCCGTGCCCAAACCGAAGCGACGCCTGGCCCACCCGAGCTCCCTGGATACAGTGAGGCGAAGTATTACGACCCCGGTCCGACGGTTGTGTCGCCGAGCACCATCCCGGCGGAGCTGAGCACGCCAACAATGCATACTCGACCTAGCGAACTGGGTAGCGAGAACCACGAAGTCAGCGAGATGTGGGTGCCGGACGAGCCATATGGCTATGCGTATTCAAAATCACCGAGATCACGAACCGGGTCTCATGCTGAAGTTGGGAACGGATATTCGAAGCCCACGCCTCCGGCCTCGGTGACGGCGCCCACTCCTGTTTCGGCGGTGGCTGTCACTCCACCACCGACTCATGCTGCCACGGTGATGATGTCGCCACAGAGCGCCACGTCGCCCATGGACTTGCAGAATCAGGACGCCATCCGGTTCAGTGAGAACACAAGTCCGGACTTGACTCTGAACAGGTATCAGTAAATGGATAATTTGGTAATTGAATATTTGTTTTTGGAGGAATTGGAGCAATACCCGGGAGTCAAGGTTATAATTGGTTACTAGTAGATATGCAACAGTTGGTGTGTATATGATTGCCGACGGAAAAGCGTATTCTTTGTTAGAATCCCTCCTTGGTCAAGTGGTTTTGTGTACATGATTCCCCCCTTTGTTTACTTTGAGAAACACAAGTCCAAGCCAGTTTGTATCAGTGGCGACAGTATGACGGCCATGAACCACGCAATCCACACCTTGTAGACGCGAATATCTCCCTCTACGGTCCGATTCTTGATGCCTGACAAGAGAAAATACGCCAACACGCCGGCGCCACCGCACAAGATGGCTGATACTATCAAGCCCAAGCCAAACATGTTGGGGATGACGACGGACCAAGCCGCGGACGCGACTACCACGACCCACCGCGCCCCGGCGTCGCCCAGTGTCGTCTGCACCGTCTTTCGCCCTCGTGCTAAATCACCATTTTCGTCTCGGAAATCCTGGGTATGAGTTGTGGTGAAGACGACTGCGCAGATGACGACCAGCCACTGCCAGACTGTTCCTGTCCCTGGTCCTCCCTGCTGCGTGTGCTTGAAATATCGAGTGAACTGAGACTGAGTATACTGAGAGTGGTGAGTGGTGGGAGTTTGGGAGTTCCCCACCAAAGCCAGAAACCCCCCTGTGAAAAAACAAGAATAGCCCAAGGCATTGAGGAGACCTCGCGCCACCCCGCCGGCCGAGCAGCCGCCTAGTTCGCAGTAATATATTGTAAAGATGACGAAACTAATCGTTGGAAAGAGTGTTCCCAGTGTATATGCTGTGCCAAAAAAGAGTGGGTAGACCCCTAGGATGAGAAGAAGACGGGTTTGAGATGGGGAGATGCGGCCTGCCGGAAGCGGTCTCCATGGTTTATTTATCGTGTCTTCGAGTATTGAAGAAGGGTGGTGCTGGTTATGAAGAGAAAAAAGAAGAAGAGATAGATAGATTTGTAAAAGGGCGTAGGGGGTTCTCGGAATTATTTTTAAAGGTGAAGGTGAGGAAGAAAGAGGGAGGTAAGAACGGGAAGAGAGTGCGGTGGAGAGGGAAAATACAAGGCCTGGGTATATGACATCTTTATGACTGGAATAGGTAAAGAGATAAATTGTATAGAGGTGGTAGCCTAGTGCGGAAAAGAGGGATCGCCTCCAGCTGAGGGTGACGTCGTCGGCGGCATTGGCAGTAGTGGTAGTGTCGTCGGCGGCGGTGTTATCGATGGTGGTGTCATCATTCATGGTAGTGCGACACGAGGATGCCGGGTTCACAAGCTGTGACTTTTTTTTTTTTATCTGGTTAGTAGAGATAATACCAAGGTACCTCTTTCTCTTGAAAAAGGATTTGTCTCGGTATTGAAAAGGATGGGATGGTGCTTATTCTGTGTTGGTGAACGGAAATTGGGTTCGCCCAGGGGTGAAATCCCGAGGAACAAAAAACACTTACGGAAATGCCGCCTTTCAGCTTGAGAACAAGCCGGTCGTGCATCGACCGGGAATTGGTCGCTGTTACTTGTCCGCTAGTCATTTTGATGGGTGTGTGGGATGTGTCTGTCTGTCTGACCATGTTGGGATATGTACTGAAAAGCGGGGTGGACAACTCCATAAAAGACGTGGGAGACATGAGAGAGATATATATACACAACCACATCAACAGTCTTCCCCACTCACACTATTCCTGGAAGCCGATGTTCTCTTTCAGAAAAGTCCAGACCAACTTTGTGGAAGGCTAAGCCATGTCATACCATGCCAAGGTGATGATGACCCTACGAACTTATCTTAGGTAGGTAATCAGTTGAGGCATTGCTCCCTACCCACCTTCTGATATGTGATATGTGATATGTGATATGTGATGCACCGGCATTTCTCTCTTGTCCGACCAGGGGGCACGACCGGTATCCATATCATGGTGTGGTGGCTCCAGTCTTGTTCGGATGTAGCCATGTTAGCTTTGGGTTGACACCACTTCACGACATTCTCGATAAGTTGAGCCCTTGATAGAGATTAGAGCCTAGTCAGTGAAGGCAAAGTTTCCAGGGCAAGGACTGTGGGGCTGCCTAGATGGGCGAAATACATTAGGTAGTGACAATGCAAGGTCAGTCAGTGAGCAACGGTCGCCAAGAGCAAGTCACTTTTTATCCAGTCCCACGTTATCATTCAGGGATACTGATTTTGGGCAGCCATATTTAAATTCGTAACCAAACTTTTTTTTCTTTTCCAATGTCAGCCAGTCAGACATTGAACCGTACGAGAGTGTGTTACTAGTAATGAACCAGACCAGACCAGACTCCCACAGAGCCAAGGCTGAGGATTTCCACTTAGTTTCTTAGCTGACCGGTTTGATCCCGACGGAGCGGGGACACACTAGGGCTGTAACGTTAGTGTAGATACGGACGAGTTAAAACCCCATGAGGCAGGCAAACCGATGACAGGATGACCTATTTAGATCTACCGGTTGTATGGAAGGAGCAAGGAAGAAGTGATGATGTAACCACTACCTAGGCTACCCAGTATTTAGTCCCTCAGATCAGTGCGGCTTATTTTGCCCAGCCTATTAAATAACCTTTACTACCCATCGGTTGGTATTATCACAATGGTGGACAACACCCATCGCGGCCGGTTGACCTATCGTAATCTGATGGCATTATTCTGTCTGTTTTCGTACCAGTCGTACTAATCGCTCTCCAGTCATCTGCTGCCCACAATGCCAATCCTGGTAGCAATTATGCCAACCCTGCCGACTACTAGATACTAACCGGCCGCACTTCAAATAGGTAGGTAGTTTTATTTCTCGCTCTTTTAAACACCCAAGTCCGACACAGCCAATCCCTCCCTCGTTACCATCAATCATGATTAAATCCTGATCTAGATCTCGAGATAGATCCAAATCTAAATCCTCCAGCATGTGTACATGCATGGGCAGGGTACTGTACCAATTGCCGAGGTTAAGAACCCCCCCCCCCTTTTTAGCCGACTGGACCAATTGAACCCAACGTGAGGTAAGGTACCTACCCAGGTGTTTTCTGATTCACACTGGAATCACTTTATTCATTTAGTCCCAGTGCTTTAAAGTGAAGAAGTATAGCAAGGACCTTGCATGATCAATCTCCAACCCGGACCCGGGAATCATCATTAGCGGAACGGAAAATATTGATATCCTACCCTCGCATCTTGGGACTCTCTCTTTCTCTCTATGCACGCACATACCTGTCTACGTGCCTACCTAATTAGCCTGCGAACTCCAACGGGAAGAACACTCATTTATTGAATTCCCGTCCACGTCCACGTCCATACCCTGAGCTTGTACCACCTACATACGAAAAGGAAAGGTCATAAACTCAAATATATCCGCAACCCCTCCCCTGCCTCCTACTCCCCTGCTCACCATCAATCGCGACGGTCAAACATAAAACAGAATTCGAGATTCAAAATGCACATCCCCTTCTCCCTTTTCCTAAATCTCCTCGACCCCCGACAATCCCTGTCCCTCCCCCGACAGTTACCCCCCACCGACTTCGACGCCGGATACTGGGACATTTCTCTCTCCGGGGGCTCTTCTGCCGGAGGAGAATTCGTGTCAGGATATGTTTGGCACGATGTATTCTCCAGATATTCCGGAACGCCGGGCGCCGAGGTGCATTGCACTTTTACGCGGGGCCCGGATACGAGCGTGAATGGCGATACTGTGTGTGATGGAGTAGGGGCGGGGAGTTTTTCATATCGTTGGAATGCGACGGCAGGTTGGCAGGGTAAGATTTTTTTTCTTTTTTTTTTCTACCTCTATTCTTTTCGTGGTACTGGGGCTGGGTTGGGCTGGGTTGAACTGTACTGATGTGGTGAACAGACATGACAATCACCCAATCTGTCGAAATAGTAGTCAACGGCGTCAAGCAATCCGTCAACCTAACGGGCACCGCCCCCGTCCAATATGTCTGTGGACTAGGCTTCAACGGCCGAGCATGTGAAGGCTCAGGACGGGTGAACGCGACCATCGCCAGAAAGTAAGATAGCAATAATTACCACCCCACATATTCCATCAAATGACGCAAATCTCCGTTTCCTTCTCTGCAAACTCGTCAGCCATCCCTTCCCCTTCCATAAACCCGTGGATATAGCAATCCCCAATGATCCGATACTTGTCCGGCTCCGAGTCCTCTCGCAACACAAACGGAAAGTCACCCCCTTCAAACACCGCCACCACATCACCCACCCGAGTCCCATCTACCGCCCAACCGAATCTCCCTCCTTCAGACCGGAAGAACCGTCGATTATGCGCCCACTTTGAGTTTGAGCCTGTGAGGATGTTGTACGCGTCTCTCCGCCGCGCGATCCACGCCTCGGCTTCCTCCACCGGTAGTCCATGCTCCGCCACCTGATGCGCTGCCCGAGCATGAAGGTGTTCTTCCACAGGGACGTCCCGAAGCGTATGCGCGAGGAAGGTATCGAACGCTTCGCCGACAATCGGGTCTGGGACGTCATTATCTCGGGTGCGGTTGCACATGTAGGTGCGCCAGAAGGCATCGTATTCGGTGGTCGTGGCCGCTGCTAGATCTTTGTCGGGAAACGCAAGGCCAAGCATCTCCCGGAAGGCATCTACAATGTTGCCGTACATGGCAATATTGCGCTGCTTGGCGCGTTCGGCGGGGTTTATGAGAGCAAGATCATCCGGGTTGGCGGTTGGGGCGCCAGGGTCAGTGACGGGGACAGTTGTGGCTAGGCGGGGAGGGGGAATTCGTTTGACGGTGCCGATGGCGGCTATCGTGTCCAGGAGACGGCCCTTGACCTTGAGGGTTCGGTCGGCAATGGCAAAAGAAGGGCGGGTGTTGCCACCGGCATGCGCCTCAAGACCGCGTCGGGAAAAGGGCTCGACGTAGCCACTTTGGGTCCAATCTGGCACCCAAGAGGGCACGTCAAGGGCACTAGTTTTGTTCGGGACGGCAACGCAGTGGTGGAGGATTTCGAGGGAACCAGTGTTCAGGTACGAGATTGTCAAGTCGGTAAAGATCTGTTCTGGTGATTTGTTGTAGTCAACCTCGAGAGGGTGGTCAACCATTCCCACAATACCGTAAATCTTGTCACTGGCTACGGTGCTCTTGAATCCCCGTAGCTCTTCTAGGAGTATCAGGAGAGGGAATGAACAGTGCGGCAGGCTCTGCTCGACAAGCTCGCCCCGAAGTGTGTCCATCATCCAGACAGCCTTGCTTCCCTGGTACTCGGCAATGTGATAGTTGAGCCGATATCTGCTGAGGATACTCAGAGCACCAGCCAGAAAGTTCCAGGGAAGCTCAAATGTGCCAATGTGGATAACCGCTTCGCGAGCCCGTGCAATCTCTTGGATGACCCAAGTCCGTTGAAACTGGACAAGTCAGTCAGTCTTGTTCCGATTTGTGTCTGGAGAAACCTACCCAAGCCCGATCCAGCAGCTCGGCCAATTTCTCCCAGTCAATTTTGTCGTGATCCTGAGTCTGGAAGAATCCCGACTGAATATCATCCAAGCTACGATCCATCATACCTTGCGTGACCAACAAGTCGTTCATCACACTCCAAACGGTGTTGAGAGTGTATCCAAGCTCCGTCTCAATGCTGGGAACTATCAGCAGCCGCACCTAGAACGAGCGTGAAAAACATACCCAATCTCCTCCCCAACCAAACCCGCACCTTGGATGCATTGGCATAAACATCGCCCATCATTCTGACATGCTGATTTCGCTCAACCACATCGCCCTGGTTGATGCAAAGCGCGTCGACCCAAATCCGAAGCGACTTGTCCTCTTCCTGCGCGCGCATCCGCTTCAGAGCCCGATACAGCTCGCCGCTAAGAGTGACCTTCACTCCATCGATAACTGCCGTGCCGGAAGGAAGTGTAAAACCGTAGCGGACATACTGGCTGTGATAAACAGGATGGTCCAGCATGTTCTTGTACGCGAGATCATAGTTCTCGCTGAACGGGGCCCCGTTCCGCATGCCGTAGACAGAGCACTAGACGACGGTTTCGGGATCAGGTAACTCGTCTGGGACGACGCTGCCGCTCCAACAGTAGCTGAGGGCATCGTAGGGCTCACCGGGGGATGCGATCTGCATCACCGACAGGCTGCACACGAGATCATCGTCGAAAGCGCCCGGCAATACCGTCAGTATCCTCGTCTCGGCTGGGAGCTGGAGGGCGGTATACGGATATGCGCGTGCGTCCATTGTGCTGGATCAGCCGGCCAACTGGTGTTTTGTTGTTAGAGCTGCGAAGAAGCTGGTGGGTTGGCGCGTTGGGCATCAGTCAAGGTGTTCCCCACCGTTGATTTCGGGTTGATGCCCACTTCTGTCACCGCTGGCTTGGCACGGGGAGTTCCGAAGCCAAACACACTCGCGCCGCCGGGGTCTGATCTTAGAACTGAGGACAGCTCTAGTACAATCCCCCCTGCAAGATTGTTCGCTCAGTACTCGTAACTTGACAGCCGTCGGAATACTCCGGACAGCTCAAGGGCCAATCTGCTAAAGATCTTTTCTTGTTCATCAAGGACTTGACGAGAAAGTTTAAGGCCTCGAATTCAGAGCCAGGGCTTGGATGTTTGAGCGTCGTCCCTTTTGAAAATAGCTTCCTAGCCGTTCAAATGTTGCACAAACCCCTGCTGAACGCACCAATTCCTGCGCAAAGTTTGAACAGGCTTTTCACAGGTTGGATTGTATAGGCGTCTATGGAAACATGGCAATCAGTCATGTCCTTGATCCAGTTGCCAACCCGAGTGTCCTCATCCGATGTTGCTCCATGGTAGGAGGGGTGGGTCTGTTTTCTGTCTCTACGTCACTCGATGGAGAGCTCGATGCATCCGAGTCGGGGGAGCCAGACAAGTGCGACGCCTTCGAAATGCGATGTTCTGTCGAGACCTTTATCTTCCTCGATCTGATCCACATTGACGCTGATCGAACGGCGATCATAAGTGGATTGCTTCCCAGCAACTTCAGGACCTCTGCAAAATATTGACAATCCGTGCCGGCAGCGATGGGGCCCATGCCAATTTCGAGGATGTAGTGAATATACGCCCGAAGCTTGAGCGCTACTGCTCCGCTGCCAAGATAGACTTTGTGCTGCTCCACTCCATAGTCAAGAAGCAAACGGATACCTTTCAGCCTGATACTGGGCGTGAGATTCTCCGTCGAGAAAAAGGTTGGATATTTGGTATGGCCTAGTCCATCATATCTGCTCAGGTGAGGTTCACCGTCCAGGAAATAAATGTAGCCAAAAATCATCGACTCTAAAATGCCAATTCTCTTTGGGGTGGCTCGGGTATCGAAGGAATCAAATCCGCCGGAAGATATCTTGGATTCGAGGTAAGGGAGGATCGTGAACTGGGCGGCGAGGTTGATGAAGGTATTTTGCTGCTTCCTCAGCAGCAGACTGACATGGTCCCGGGGGCTGACGCGGTCGCGGAGGTAGAATGTCGACCAGTGATCCTGAGCCAAACCAAGCAGATCAATTGCGAGCCTTTGAACCCTGGCATCCATATTGTCAAGGGTGCGGATAAGAGTTTCTTTTTTTGATGGCCCAGACAGCCCACAAGCGGCCTTCCTAGCAGACAACAATGCTGGTTGATATAGCTTATCCCATTGCATTTTCCTTGACATCCGCGCGTTGAATTTTCTCCACCCTGCGAGTGCGGATAGTATTTGTAATAGAAACAGAGCTGGACAGAAATCAGCGCCGCATAGTCGCAGTATGCTGTCCTGGACTTCGGTTTGATTGACCCATTCATACGCTGAGCGATGCGTGAAGCTGACGGCTGCCTGGCCCAACTCTTTGGGCTGCGGGACCATCTCAAGCAACCCTCTCGTCCGAGACGCCAGTTTTCTCTTAAGCTGGACAGAGAACAGGGAACCCTCGAACAGGTTGTCGGGAAGATCATGCATCAGCTCATCAGTTCGGAATGCATACTCATCCGCAAGCCACGCGACAGCCGCTGACAAGAGCGAGTCGATATCCGGTGCATTCATAAAATGAACGAGCTGTATTAAGAGGGCTCCCCGTCTCCGATTATGGTCAGGAATGCTGGCCCAAATGGCGTCATAAAGTTTTCGTATATCTCTGGGCATTGTTTCCAGAACAGCTTGCAACTCGAATAACCCTGCTCCTTCTGCGGCCGACTGCACTAGAGCTTGTGTGACAAGCTTGACCCAGATGAAAACGCCGCTAGCCTTTTCCACGATGCTTCTTCGCAGGTTATCTGCCTCGGCTGGGCTTGCGTTCTCGATGTCGCGAAAAGCTCTGCATGTCCGAAAGGCTTCACTAATGTATATGTGCATGTCCTTGGTGGTGTGGCGGTCCATATGAAGCTTCGGGGTATCCGCGTATGCATCTTCGAACTCGACCCATGGCCGGCTCGCCACGCAGACTTTAACTCCTCTCTGGGCCGATGCCGAAATGGACTCAACGAAGGTTACCACTTCGTTCGGCGTTAAGTCAAACTCGTCCAGTCCATCGATGAAAATGGCGAGGGATATTTTGTCGCCGCATATGGAAAGAAGTTGACTGAACATGCTCTCCGTCTCTGCATGTGGATGAGTGGTGACAAAAGCGGTGCTGCACAGAAGATTCTGACCTGCCCAACGTCGAGGGCTAATGATGGGAAAAATATCAGGAAATTGAGTGAGAGCCTTGATCAATAACGTGCGCTTAAGGCCATCAATAGACTTTTGCAGCGTCGTGCCAGCATTCCAGGCGTAGTAGGAGACGACGAGCAGTTCAGTCTCACCAGCCCATCGGCGAAGGTGGGTTATGAGGGCTGGAGACTTCAGGACGTACTTCATAAGCGTGGATTTTCCCGATCCCGGCTTGCCGGTAATCCAATAATACCTGGAGGCGGATGACGCCTCTAGCCACGCAGGGAAGTCACCCCAAGCGGGGTGTCCGTCTTCTGATGCGGGCGGCGGACCAAAGATCCAGGAGTATGTGTTCAAAACACTGTCAGAAACAGCGGCTTCTCTCATGTGGTATTCGTGAAACTGTAGACGACAAGTGACTTGCTGCACAGCAGCCCGGACATCAATGCAGGGGTGAATTGGGTGTTCTTCTGGCTTCCATCCTGGATCCAAAATATCTTCCAAAATCTTTGTGTGGATTCTGCTAATGTCGGGGTGTTGAGTTTCAGACCCGCTCAGTAGCTCGTAAATTCCATCGGACGTGTCAAAGATGTCCTCGTCACGTTCTGCCCGGACTGCGAAAGCATCCTGCGAAAGCTGTTGGTCTGCCGACTTTGATATCTTTTCTTCGAGACGGCCCAGGGTATTTGAGACATCGGCGAGCTGCTTTCCAAAGCGCAATTCCCACTGCTTGATCTTTCTCGAATCTTCCCTGGACCTTTTGTTAGCAATCTTGAAACCTTGCTCAACAATGCGAATTATCTCACCAGATGCACAGCAGTAATGTCTCCATGACCGACTTTCTGAAAGCCTGAAGCTGTTCTTTGGCTTTCGTCGCTCTCACCTCCACCGAAGAGTTGGGATCACGGTGATGCGGTCGGCCCCAGTAGGTCAGGCTCTGGGACTGGGATGCGTTCTCATCTAGGATGCTCTGAATCTCGGCTGCAAGGTGATCGCATTTGCGGCAAAGCTGCTCCAGACGGGTGTAATGCGTAGACGTGCAATCTGTGTTTGGATCCGCTGCTGCGTCGTGCAGAGCTGTGGAGAGGGCGGAGAGTTGCTCATTCAGGGCGGGTAGATCTTGAGCGACCCCTATGGGACCCATGAGCTTGTCGCGGGACTTGACCAGCAACTTTCGCCCGAATTCGGCAAACTGAATGACTGCAGCCGCAACGGCAAGAGCGCTCATGGGATCCATGATGACTGGACACTCAGGTTGGTCGGTATCAACCCCACACACCGCCAAACTGAGCAACTTCGTGCACGTCGTGAAAATGACAGTATCCCAACACTTGTGTCTGGTAGCCGAGAGGATGGAGGGGATTAAAGAAGGACGGAAAACCCCACGCGCGACGACAGCGAGAAATTTCGCACAAGGACAAGACACACTCGTTGAGGGAAGGAGCAGAGCCTAACCGACGACGCCGAGCAGGCTCTAGGGTTTTCAGCTTCATCATGTGACCTGCAAGCCATCATCGAGGAGGCAACGAATCAGCGTGGTCGTCAAGACAGACGCTCGAGCCCCGATATTTTCACAGCAAACAAGACTGGAATTGCGAAGTCTTGCTTTCCAGTCTTGCTTTCCAGTCTTGCTTTCCAGTCTTGCTGTTGCACGGAGTCGACTGCGTAAATTACAACACAACCTCCTTCGTACATGGGTCCGCGTATAAGTTAAATACCAGAGTCTGATGACGAACTTTGCAAACAAGATGCAGTAGGCAACCTGCAATCATTTTACCCACCTCAGAAGTTTTGTGCAAGAGTATTCCACGTGCCTGGATGGTGAAATCTTGATTATGCCAAGCATTTGCTGAGGCGAGGCGGCTGGAAGCCATATACTAGTTATACTGGGTTCCCGAAAAATCAAATTAATAAGAAAACTAATAAGTAATTTATTAGCAAATTAAAAAAGACAGGAAAATAAGTAGCCAATTAAATTACTTAGTTTAACCTACACATATTATATATATATATATTAAGAAAATTTTACTAACGTACATAATAAGCGAGTGCACCAGACAAGCGAGTGCACCACTTTCCACCACCCCACCACAACTATCCTCAATTACACAACCACAGCACTAGGAAATAATAATAACTGAA
>Ga0247765_1001286_pt1 | contig 12819 bp, 11 predicted proteins | sample UWRJL106311C6_FD_179949 | JGI IMG/M metagenome (GOLD analysis project Ga0247765, IMG submission 179949) | Plant litter microbial communities from Arlington Agricultural Research Station in Wisconsin, United States - UWRJ-L106-311C-6 | ecosystem: Environmental > Terrestrial > Plant litter >... | reverse complement strand
GATTGATTGGTTCGGTGTCTCTACGTGGGTTGGCAACTTGAACACATGCACATATGCACATGCAGACATGCAGACATGCAAGATGTTCCCGACGGACTTGACTGTGTCGCGTGTTTGCACTGTATCTTGGGCAGTGGTGATGGATCATTGCCAACATTTTTCATCACATTCCTTTTTTTCCATTTTCCCTTTTCCTCTGGTTCCGGCGTAGCGTTTGTTGTGGGGTGGCGGTGTCGCGGCCGCCTGTTCCGGATCTTGTCTTCGCTCATATCGCCTGGTAAGAGAGGAAGGTTCCTGTGCCCGATTTTTGCGCCCGGGTAGAAATTTCAGAATAAGCACCCAGGGCAGTGCATGTGTCGTCAGACAAGTAGGTAACCCGTCACCTTCGCACTCACTCGGGTAGACTCGGCATAACCATATACCCGGACAGCGTCATTACTTGCTCTGTCTCTCACTCAAAAAAAAAGACCGAATCGCCCCCAATTAATACCGTAGGTACGGTACCTACAGAGAGTCATAACTAGAATCCTCGGTGAACATATGACTGGAATTCCCATGGTTGATGGTAAGGCGCATCCCTGAGAAGGATGGCCAAAGTGCTCACGGGATTGCCAAAACATGGGAACAACGCCGCGATATACGCAAGCTTGGGCGTCGGGTTGGCTTGGAGATGTGATGAATGTTTGGAAGTGGCGCAGCGACACCACACCACTCCAGTTTGTCTTTTGAGTCAGAAAGAGGAAGAGGAAGGGAAAAGGAGCGAACTCGGGGCACTGGCATTGGCCCCGTAATACAAGAAAATTACTCCCGGATCGAGACAACGCAGGTCAAAAACCGGGACGGGAAATCCCACAATGTCGAGTCGGGCATATGCTTGATAAAGTGCCTGGCTCGGAGAGAAGACGGAGAGGATAGGGCGCCGGACGAGTACATAAGACTCGAGGTGCAGGCTTCAGACCAGGGAATTTGGTTGTCTCTCTCTCTCGATTTGCATAGGTACACTGCGCTCACTCTAACTTCCCATACCATACACTCACTCTCACTTCATCTATACTTAGACCCCCCAAAATGATTGTCGATTTCCTGTTGGACAGATACAAGCCTGGCTATGTTGAAGTCATTGGCAGTATCTCCGTCCAAGTCATCTACCTCCTCACCGGCCTGGTCATGGAGCGTCTCAGACCACGCTACCGGAGCGATACCACATCCAAGATGATTGTCGAGAGTTTCCGGAACCACGTTGTCGCCACGGCCATGCATTTCGGCTATGTCACCTACCGAGCTGGCCAACCCGTTTTGTCCTGGGATTTCCCTCGCCCCTACCACCTTCCCCCCTGGCAAGTGATGGCGCGCGATGTGGTCATCGGCCTGGTCATTCGTGATGTTTTATTCTGGGTGATCCATCGACTCTGGCATCTCCCCGGAATATACCAACTCGTCCACGCTAAACACCACGAGCTCAAAGACCCGACGGCCCATCATGTGTTCACCATCAGCTACATGTCGGTTGTAGACTTTATTATCCTCTACGGGAGCTTAGTCGTCGCCGTAGCCAAGGGTTTAAACATGGATATTTCCACCGCTCTAACATTTGCGTTTATCTCGGCCGTGGGGGAACAGGTCAAGTTGGTCTGGGGCGACGAGAAACATGACGAACACCATGCGGATGGGTCGGTTAATTTTGGGGTTTACGGTTTTACAGATTGGGTTTTGGGTACAGCTTCGAGTGAGTTCCCCCTTCCCTGATATTAGCACTTGACCCAGCTACCTCCATTTACTTGACCTAACCTGACATACCCCTGAGCCTGAAATGAACACAGACTGACTGGGTTGAACCTTACAGATGAGGGAAAGGACGAAAAGGTGCAAAAGGTTATGTGAATTCATGGTTCCGTAGTGGGGAGCTAAGGAAGGGGCCAGACTTATTGATTTTTCTTAATGTAGCTAGACTTGTTTGTTCACTATCGTCTGAACCCAGGTCAGTGTCGTCATCGCGTTCATGCTTTCGAATATATATTTGCAACTTCTATGTCAAATGAAAGATTGATAAACTTTACAACAGCTCAACCATTCCAGTGTGTGATTCCTTACGTAGATACCCTCCCTCTTTCTTCTTTCTTTCTTCCTTCCTTCTACTCAGCCAAGCCGACTAGCACAGCATTAGAGATTTGGAAAGAGAAATTCCAGGGCAAAGTCCCTGAAATATTTCTCTGTGGGTCTGTACCGTCCAGTCGACCAACTAGATCGCTAGATCAACTACTCTTGTTGCCGGGTCGACTACATGTAGACTAACCTATGTTATTGTTTCTACATTTCCTTCCAAGTCTGCATGGGCTCGGCGATCCTAGTAAATCTGGTTCTTCCTGGCGATCAAGTGTGGTCTCCCTTCCCAGTCATCAACAGGGATTCGATCCCCAAGAGTCGAGTTGACCGACTTGTAAGTGTCAAAACCAGATCAGGTATGATTCGCGTGCATGTAATCCAGAGACAACCTTATCAAGCGAGCGTCCATAGTATCGCCTGCTTGCAGAATAGAGAGGTATCGGTACTACCCTATCACGATCAACTTGGCGCTCAGGGTGGGGGCATGGAAAGTCGTACCCTGCAAAGAAAAAAAGAAAAGAAAAAAACCGCGCGGCGTATACCCACAGGCTATTCGAAATGCCATGTCTTTATAGTTAGGACCGTAGCCATATGTTGCTGCGCTTTTGATTTGCCACACGGCGAGAGAAACAAGTCATACTCTGTCATAGAGATAAACGGGATAAACTAGTCCGAACAACCGAGTCCCACTGCTTCTGCACAGTTCCTTTTTACCCCCGCGTCAATCCTAGTACGTCCGTCCGTCCGTCTGTCGCGGTCAAATCAAGCATGGCATGCCGCGTCCTCTAAGGATTGAAGGTAGGTTGCGTTGCGTTGTGTTACGGTCAGAGAGATTTGTCTTGCCCTCTGATTGGATATGACTAGCATTTTGTCCATTTCGTAGAGTGGTAGCCAATATCACGCGCAGAAGTAAAGTGCTGATCGGTTCCCTTGCGAGGTTATCGGCATGCATGTTTATGCGTTTCGCTGCAACCTTCTTCCGCTGGGCTTACTAAGTCCAGAGTCCGGGGGACGGGTGAAAAGCAACACACCCTTTTTGTATTGAATAGGATAACACAGTTCTTGCCCAGTGATCGACTTTGGGTTGTCCGTTCTAGACGTTGCACTGCATGACAAAGCAATGAAGAAACCATGGATCATTAATGTATATGCTAGGAAGTGTGGGCACTTGGGTGGTAGGAAGTGCGGGAACTTATGTACTAGGAAGAACGGGAACCAGGTTGGTCTACTTAATCTAGCCAGTCCTTGTACAAGTTTGTTCTGTCGCTGTTCCCTCGCGTCCCAGTATAGCCCGGCCTAACAACCTGACAATGGCCATGCCCAACCTTGACATTCTCGCGGATGCGGGCTTGCCCAGGATGGCAGCGACTAGTGCTGGCCTGGGAATCCTCACTCACTTGGTTGTGATTCGCAACCTCGAGGTTGAGAAACATCTCCGATTTGCCCTCACCGCCATCGCTCTGCTCATCCCACTTTCGATCCAGCAATACTCGGCCTTTAGCCATGTGTCGCTTTGGACGGCTTCGGCGTCAGTGGCAACAATCTTGGGATCATTTGTCTCCGGTCTCGGAATCAGTGTGGTGGTCTATCGCCTTTTCTTCCATCCACTCGGTCGCTTCCCCGGACCAGTCCTGGCTCGATTGACGAAACTGTATGGAACCTGGCTGGCGGGGAAGGAGTCAATGTACCATAAAGAGTTGAAGGCCATGCATGATAAATATGGGGATTTTGTGAGAACGGGTGCGTTTCTACTCTTGCCATTCACCTGAAACACACACACCAGATACGTAAAGTCAACATGTTGACAGGATACATACAGGCCCCCGCGAACTCTCCATCCGCCGCCAGTCCGCCATCGATATCATCTACGGGCCACGAACTAAATGCAGCAAGTCCACCTGGTACGACCAAGTGTCAACCAACGATACCAAATCCTCGGTCCACATGACGCGCGACAAGGCGCTGCATAAGCGACGGCGAAAGGCGTGGGACCGGGCTTTTACGCCGAGGGGCATGTGCCTTCTCCTTTCTCCTTTTTCCCTCGAAGAGTCAGTTAGTTAGGTAGTGACTAACAAAGTTGAAACAGCCCTAGATGCCTACCTCCCCCACATAATCAACAAAGTCGACGGTTTCACCACCATGCTCTCTTCCCTCTCCGCAAATGACCCTCTCGAAATAACGCAATGGACCATGCTTTTTTCCTTTGATATAATGGGCCTAGTTGGTCTCGGGCGAGATTTCCATGGAATCCCCACGGGAACTCTCCATCCCGCGATCGGCGCGTTAAGAGAACATATGCGCATGTTGGGAATTTTGTCGCACGTTCCCTGGCTTTTGAATCTCCTCGCCCTCGTCCCCGGAGCGAGTGGCGCTTATGCTCCGTTTTTTACTTTTTGCGCAGAGCAGGTTCGGGAGAAACGAGAACGGATGCTTGCCGAAAACAAAAACAAAAAACTGCGTGGTGAGGTGGGCGGAAGTATGGAAGAGACGAGAATGGCAGTACCCGATATCATGACCTGGCTCATCTCCGCATATGACGACCCCGCTGACCCCTTGGGGGTTCCGAGCCGCGCGGCATTAGATGAGGATAGTCGGGTGGTGATTATCGCAGGGAGTGAAACTACGGCGACAACGCTGGCGACAGTGCTATATTTCATGGCGAAACTCCCCAAGGAACAGAGGAAATTCCAGGCGATACTAGACAAGGAGATTGGGGAGGATTGGACTTATGAAAAGGCCAAGGCGTGCAGTTATCTCGATTGGGTGATTACCGAGACGCTGCGACTACAACCGGCGGTGAGGACGGGTGCGCCAATGGAGACACCGCCCGAGGGAATTACCGTCGATGGGGTGTATATCCCGGGAAACGTGAATGTGCTGGTTGGTCCGATGGTGATCCAGAATGATACGCGGTATTGGGGAGACAGGGCGGGCGAGTTTGATCCGTCAAGGCATGGTGAGAAGAGCAGTCACGGAGCGCCGTTCATGGCATTTGGCATGGGTAGGTCCAGGCATCTACTTCCGACTGTATGTGGAATATCAGTATTGGGCTAACGTGAAATGTAGGCCAGAACCAATGTCCCGGTAAGACGTTGGCGTACGTGTCACTGCGATGTTCCATCAGCAAGATCCTTCTAAACTTTGATGTGTCGTTTGCGCCGGGCGAAGATGGGGTTGCTTTTGAGGCGGGGGCGCTTGATACTTTTACGACGTATTTGCCGCCGTGCAACTTGGTGTTTAGCAAGCGGAATACGAGTTGAACCCTTGTGTTGTCAAGATGGACATAGGGCTGTTGAAACAGCTCATTGGTTGGATGCAACATTTTAATACACATTCTGTCGTGCCAAGGAGCTAGTCAAGCCACCTGAGCCACCTGTGACCAAGAGCTTGCTCTCAGCTGTGGCTGAGCTATTTCCTTTGTATATAAAAACCACAACTCGCCCCAGCTCCCTCTGGGGCTCACACATAGAACAATATACCTTCTAATAATCAAGCTCATGCCTCTAGCTCCTCCAGCGACGGCATCACACATTCTAGTACATTGGGCGCACGACAGTAATATAAGCGCTTGTCGAGGTGGATGTTTGCTGCCTGTCTTACAAAAGGGTGTCGACTTGTATCTTCAAAGGGTGTGATGAATAACACCAAACGCAACTCGCCGAATCAAACACAGCTCATGCACATACTTGCCTGATTCATTCCCCCCAAACCTAGTGTGCCTTAGTCAACCAAGACAATTGTCGGCCAATTCACCAAATGCGGTGGTTAGGTTGGTTAGCCGTTCAAATTTGACGATTCACAGACTGCGTTGGCACCCCGGTGGATTTATAACCAAATGGCTGGGACTCCATCATGAGGGATATAAAAGATGGCAGCACACTTGTGTTTTCCCACTTCCAAATCACATCTCATTCATTCAGAAACACGCCTTGATACCTTAGCTAGTTAGGAACCGTTTCACTCTACAAGTATGACGGTCAGCGCCGACACCCAGACACCATCCCTGGTGGCTCTAGCTAAAAACATCCTCCGAAATGCCGCCCTTCTCCAATGTGGACTTGATGTCCAACCCACCTTTAACCCCGGCGGACGTGAAAACTACCACGACCTCCTCAACAAGCCCGATCTGATGGAAGCCCGCTCTCAACTCATCGAAGCTTCCAAGACGCTACTGAACCTCACCCTCGGCCCGATTGATGTCCTTCGCAGTATTTTCACTACCGATCGCACCGGAGTTGCGGTCCTCCGCGCCATTCACGAGCTTAAAATCGCCGAGTCGGTTCCGACTAACGGATCCATCACCATCGACGCGTTAGCCTTGTCTCTCGGTGTGCATCCCACGCCATTACGACGCATTCTCGGATTTGCCCACACGATGGGAATATTCCACCAACCCACCCCGGATTGCATTGCGCATACCGCCATCTCAGCGACGATTCCGAAGTTTGCGCCGTACATGTGGCTTCATCTCAGCGATACCACGCAGGTGTTATCTTCGTCGTCGCGTTTTGCAGAGGCGGCGAGAGTGGGAGTGTGGCCTACGCCGCCGGTGACTCTTGCGGATTCTTTGGGAAGAGATTTCTGGACGCTTCTACAGACTCAGTCTCAGTCTCTTCAGTCTCCTTCTTCATCCTCTACTCAATCTCCGTCCCAGTCCTCGTCCTTGTCTCCTTCTCCTTCCCAATCTTCATTCTGTTCTTCTCCTTCCCCTTCTTCCTCCTCTTCCGCCTCTTCTTTTGACAGCCAGGAACATGAACACAAACAAGAAAAAGACAAAATGGAGGGGTTAGGGTCAAAACAAAACGAAGGAGGAGGAGACGGAATGGCCTTATTCTCCGCCGCCATGGCTACGCAAATGCATTCCCTCAATGGCCCCGGGAATTCCCACCTCCTAAATAATTTCCCCTGGGCATCTCTCGGTGAGGGTGCGCTGGTCGTGGATGTTGGCGGAGGGAACGCACACGTTGCGGTGGATTTGGCGAGAGCGTTTCCGAATCTACGAGTGCAAGTCCAAGATTTGGAACGGAATACGCTTCCGGCAAAAGAGGTTATTGAAAATGCAGGTGCATCAGTGCAAGGCAGGGTCACTTTTCAGAGTCATGATTTCTTTACTCCTCAGCCTGTCACACCACCTCAGCCATCTCAACCATTCACAACCGCAATGAACAGCCAAGCAGAGCACCGAGAAGGAGGAGTAAAAGTCTTTTTACTAAGTCGTATCCTCCACGACTGGCCCGACGCAGAATGTCTCCTAATCCTATGGCACCTCGTCACCATCATGAAAGCATCCCCCACAAAGGCGGTCAAGATTCTACTCATGGAACGGGTCCTCCCCAATCACCCCGGAGAGATCCCCCTGCACGAGGAAGCACAGATTCGGGCGTTGGATTTGCTAATGTTTACAACGTTTGGAGCGGCCTGTGAACGATCACGAGGGGAATGGCAGGCGTTGTTGAAAAGAGCGGATGAGCGGTTGGTGTTGCAAAAGGTCACGAGATTGGAGGGGTCGGAATTGTCGATTTTGGAGGTGGGTTTAGAGTAAAAGGACTTGCACTTTGGCACAGATGTTGGATTTGTATATTAATAGACCGTGGAAACATGCAACCAACACTTATAAGACACAATACATGGGCAACTGATTGCTGTCTTGGGTACATCCACATTACCTCATTATTCTCGCTATTATCCAATCTCGCGTTTATTCATGCAGGCAAACATACGGTGAAGAAAATGCCCAATCCAGCGCTGAAAATCGAGAAACTTTTTCTCTCCGCGGCTTGTGTCCTGCCCCTTCCACAACTCAAGTGCTCGCCGTTCCTCCAGGTTTCTGCCCATATACCACGTACCTAGAAGTTCTGGGTTCAGCCTCGCCCACAATAACGAGGAGGGTTGCACAGGGAAGAAGGAAAAGGAAAGAAAGAAAAAAAACTCACATATCATACTGAATATGCGCCGCCGAAGACTTGGCCTCCTTCCTCACCTGCGCCAGCAAAACATGCACCTGCTCCTCACTCCAGCCATCCCCGTCACACAGCAGACGCATCGAGAAGGCCTCGAGGCCATTGAGCATTTGGATCAAGTTGCAGGTACCCACTTCTTTGAGGACGGGATCCTTGGGCCACATACCCAGGGGGAACTTGAATTTCTTGACGGCCACGTTCTCGAACCCGGCGTCTTTAACCCACCCTTCCAGACGGCTGCCGGGACAGGCGGTGCGGCCGATGCGGTCGGCGACTTCGAGGAGTTTGTCACACCATACTTTGGCGGGGTTATCGGGTTTCAGCGTGCCGTCTTGCGAGTAAAAGTTGAAGTCGTAATCTTGGAATTCCGCCCAGCCGCCGGGACTGAGATTGCTATCTTTTTCGTTAGTAACGAGGGTTATTTTTGCCACAGCTATTCGCAGGACTGTCGGGTTGAGGCGGAGTGCCCTATTGGGATGGGGAGGGAGGGTGGGGTGGCCCACTCGTAGACATTCCCAATCAACTTGGGCCAGTCGGCGATGCAAACGACCATGTATCGACAAAAAATAAAGTCAAAGGGCGAGGGGTGGGTCCAGGGGCTCTCGACGTCGTCGATTTCGAATTTGACGTTGGGGGGGACCCTAAATTCGGTCTAGTTAGTTGCAGCTCTTTCTTTCTCTCCCTGTGTCTGTGAGAGAGAGAGATTTTCGGCCTCACTACTCACCATTGTGGCTGAATGGGACTCAGATCATTTCCGATCACCTAATCTCGAAATTCAGCGAGTGCATTCCCCAAAATGTTGGCACCGACAATAGAACACCTACCTCGGCGGCCGGAAATTCATCACCCATCTCAATCGCCCCTGTTACCAAAACCCAAAGGTTAACACATCCCCGCTCCCAAACGGAAAAAAAAAAAAAAAACTTACAAATCCCCGTTCCCGTACCAATGTCCAAAATCCTATGGATTTTTTCCTTCACAATCGGGGCCAGGTAAAGCTTATCGCCCATGTTCCGCACATTCATATGGTGCGTCAGGTCGAGCCGCCCCATTTCGCGCTCATCATTGGGTAGTTGGTAAGCTGCAGCGTTGATGTCAGCGTCCAACCATCATGTAGGTAGTGTAGGGTGGGGGCTCTTCCGAGTGGAAGGACTGGAGGGTTCGGCGGCAAAGAAAAAAAAAGAGCGCGGCACAGCTTGTTTCCATCGTGGAGGGTGTCGACCGACGGGGCACGGATGCGGGGAATGGATGGGGACGGGGATGGGCGTGGGGGTCACCTACTGCCTGCGCGGAATGCATTGTAGGTTCGGCCATGTTCGACGGGATAGTCCACCACACTGGATGATAGCGATGCCGTGTATGCGGAGCTTTTTGCTTGCTTAGAAATCTCATCTGAATGGCTAAGGGAAAGGATAGCGAAACTTACAGTCTTTCGTCGATGACCGAGTCGTGATCGGTTTCCTGTTTTGCAGTCCACACATGACGTTGTCAGTAACAAATTTGCCGACGGAGAACGAGTTCGAATGCGGGGTTGGGTCGGTCCTACCGCAGGATCCACCTCAATGAGGTTCGCTTGTTGCTGTGCCTGGTCGTCGGCCATGGTTGACAGAAAGGTATCTTAGGTAGGTGGACAATAGAGAGGGGGGGCTGGGACGAAGAAGACAAGTTAAAAAAAAACTAAAAAACTGTGCCACCACACCAAGTCGGTTGAAAATGTTTCAAAACTCAATGTTGGCTGGCCCCTCCCGTCCTCTTATTCATTTTCTCGCCAACATCCCATACCCGACGTCGGGCGGGGTTAACATGACCTAATCCTAGAGATACGTCTCCTGCATTCTTTCGCACAATCACATCATGAGCTTTTTGCTTCGAAACAAAGAGAAAAAAAAAATTTCCCCTCCTCTCGTTCCACCCCCCACGGCACTGCACAGGTTCTATCCCCGCAGTCTCTGATTGGTTGCTTTGCCGGGACTGAACCCTTTTGGGCCAAATACGTCGCGTCGGAACGTGACAGGAATGGCCCGTTTCACTGCAACAACAAGACTAACGGGAAAGCATCAAAATGCAATGCAGGGATCCGTCCATCCTTCTGCACATTGGACATGTATTAAAGTGCACATCTTGAGCCGTAGATATGGATTTCTTGCTCGTCTGGGTCTTGTCTTGGATGCAAAAAACCGGCAATGCATTTCTACTGAAAGTAACGTCGTTTCAGAAGCAGTAAAAATTTTCCCCACCATTGAACGGAATGAACTCCGGTGCCGGATGGCGCTATACGTCGATGGGTCGGGTCACCATCGATATCATGGCGGTTATACCTCGCTCTCTCAACTGAGATGTTGCATGCTGCGCAAAGATCCTTCCAGTTCCTTTGTATGTGATTTGGCCTGGCAGGTGACAGGTGTGCTTTTCTGGGACGTGGACTCATTTTGGTTTCTTTCTACACGACTGAAATTGATGCGGACTCTACTCCGTCTGCCGTCCATCTCTGCACCTTTCGCGGATGGATATATTGCCAAACCCCACATATTCATAGGATCAACAACCAACAACTCATGCACAACGTTTCACCGCAGCCGGCACAGAGTTAGTTCAAAAGGGAAAATACCTTATTTATACATGTAGTGTCTCGGTATATTACCATTGGTGCATGGACCCGTACATACATAAGGTGCATAGATGAATGGCGTGAGCTGTACTCTGTCTGGGGAAATGTAAGACGACGGAACTGAAAACAAGCTTCTGTCAAGAAACACCTACATGACCCCACATTCCACTCCTTTTCCCTCCCTCCTTCCCGTCCTTCCCACATGCCCTTAATTGTCTCTCCCCACGTGCGAGTCCGGTCTGCAATGGCTATGGCTATCGGCCCGGCTGACTGACTGACTGACGTTGTCATTGCGATGAAACTGGAGTCTTGGACTGTCACCTTGCATGGCATGGCATGTCCGTGATTTGGCTGCTACGCTACATGTACCTATGTGCACTGCATTTTGATCAACAATATGAAGAGCGGGTGCGCCATCCCGAAAGCTGGTCCTGGTCGGTTGTTCCAGTGGCATTGCATGCCACCAGACCGGGGAGATGTTGGGATGAACCCGGGTGGGGTTGTGACTTGCTTGGGTCATGCATGTCAACTTGAAATGCATCGAGGAGGACTGAGGCTTTTATTAAAGAGGTGGGAGGGAAATACCCCAAAGGGTAACGGTGTGGCGTTCAGGTTCTCGCTAGCTCGCTACCCACCCAGGAAGTAGTTCCCCATTGACGTGGGGCGGTGAATCACGAGTTACGGAGATGAGATAGGCGGTGGGAGGGGCGGACAGCTGAAAGTTGTGCGACGACTTAGCACGGTGCTACATGAGCTGGGTTTGTTGCTCAGCCCTGGTTCCCGTGCCGTTGTGGATGAGATTGCAGCGAGACTGAATGTCTGACAAGGTTGGATGGCATTGAGACATATGCAATTTACAGCAGCGTGCGAGCGGCCATATACCGGACAGTGCGGATACCGGGTACTCGTCCCCCTTTCAGGCTTTGACGGTGATACCTCATCAACAAACGACGCGCAGACAGTCGACGCCACAGGCTCTCGGATACACAGGTTTTCGGGGTCCAGTTTTAAATACTGCTCATCGCGGCATTTCATACCAAAATGTCCATTCTGTGCCCACACTTGTTTTGCTTTGATCAGGCCTGGCCGCTAGACTCGCCGCCATCTGTGGAGAACAAACGGCAGTGGCACTGAAGCTGTGCGTGGAGCCGAGACTGGATCTTGCTCTACCTTCATGTTTGTTTGTGACACTCCGGGCTTCTTCTTGGGACGATCTATATCACGACGGAGACTAGCGTAGTGTACAGGCTCGGCAGTGAGAGAAGAGTCTGGTTCCTCGAGCCTAGGTGAAGAAACAAAACCCGTAGAAAATCACGGCGGATCTCTCGATATAAATACAATTTTCCGTCTACTATCTAGGTGCCTTGAGTAAACAACCTGGGAAGAAACGACCCTACACGAAAGCCGCCGTTATCAGATTATCCACCCTCGGCAAGTGGGCCAGACTGGAGTAAACCGAACGAGACCAGACCACATGGGTGACCGACCGACCGATCGACCGATCGACCGACCAGCCAGCCTGCGACCAGTGCACCTGCACAATAACCTTTGGGGGTCACGGGCGGGCCGTTCCACGGTTGAGATGCGGTTGGATTACTGTAACGGTGACGTTGGTGATATACTACCATGTATGTAGGTAAACCTAGATTGCTTACCGAGGAAAGGCAAAGCAAGGTAAGGGCAAGGTAAGGGTACAATTGGGGAAATTGGAGCGGGTGACCCCAGTGAGGTGCAGCCGCTTGGCTAGGATAGGACCGACCTGCACTGCATTTACGCTCACAGTCACACGGGAAAATGGCTGGATTTTGGTTGTAAAAAGAGCTGGAAGGAAGGACCATGGATCATGGATTGGGAAACGGGAGGTTGGTTCGACTGGGGCTTACTTAAAATAGTATCTACCTACCTACCTTACCTAGGTAAGTAAACTTTGTGTATCTCATGGTTTCACCCTTGTGTCTGTCTGTGTGGGTGGGTGTGTGTTCCCCCAGATCGCGAATGTGACACCAAAAACTCGAACTGTAAGGAAAGGAAGGCAGATGATTTAACCGAGGTGGAAAGCGAAAAGTCAGGTCAAACACGGGCGGCCATGTTGCACATGAACATGAATTCCACTCCAGTCATCCTATCCCCCCCCCCCAAAAAAAGATT
>Ga0247765_1001285_pt1 | contig 12826 bp, 19 predicted proteins | sample UWRJL106311C6_FD_179949 | JGI IMG/M metagenome (GOLD analysis project Ga0247765, IMG submission 179949) | Plant litter microbial communities from Arlington Agricultural Research Station in Wisconsin, United States - UWRJ-L106-311C-6 | ecosystem: Environmental > Terrestrial > Plant litter >... | reverse complement strand
GAAACTGGATGTTACCAATCTACTTACCTACCCTAGGTACCTACCTACCTACCTAGCGAGGGAAACTGTGGTGGTGGTGGTGGTGGTGGTGATGGTGCTGCTGCTGCTGCTGCTCCTAAGTGGCATTCCTCCCTTCAAGTTAGATACCTAGGCAGATGGCTAGCCCTCCTTTAAGGGGAAAAAAAAAAAAAGAGTGAACCCCCCCAAACTGTCCAATCTAGTCCCGATCCACTGACTCCATGTGAAAGGTTGAATATTCGGTATCTGGGTGGGTGGTAACGTTAAACGTAACGCTACAAAGCCCGTCGTCACACGTACGAGCGTCATGGTGAGCATGGCTTCGTAGGTAGGAGGCTTTTTAGTTACCCCTCAGTGCCCCCCTCCTCTGTGACGGACGGCAGATCCCAAGCAAAACCCCACATTTCGGCTGTTGTGAGTAGGTAGTTATGTAAGTGGGCTGAGGGGGGAGGGGTCGAATTGGATCCAATTCGAGGGAGCTATGTAAGCTCTGTGTAATTGCTGAGAAGCAGCCCCAAAAAATGCAAGGAAGGAGACGCGTTCAGCCTGCAATGGTACAGAGCAGGGTCTCTCCATTTGGTATCCATTGCCTGGTCTGGGCCGAGCGGTGGATAGATCTGGGACTTTGCCGGGTTTGGAGACCCGTCTCGGCGAATTGAAATAGTTGAGCCGGGTGTTCAAGATCCAAGGTACTTTCCCAAAACGCCGAAAGACATCCTCCTCTTCTCTTCTCTTTTTCCCCTTTTTTTCTTTTCTTTTCTTTTCTTTCTCCCCTCCTGACTCTCTTTTCATTTTACTTCCATCGCCCTGTCGCCTGTTTTTCAACTGACACTGTCTCTGCGTTTCTGGATTTTGTCCGGTCGTTGAAGTTGGATTCTTAGTCCTAACTTCCCCCCTCCCTCCCTCTTCCAATACCGGCTCTAGGATCTCCAGTGGTTCACAATGGCTTCTCAACCAAAGGCAGGGGACGTGGGCGCTCCTGCGCTGCTCGATCTGACCATTGACAACATCACACCGAATACTATCCGCATCAACTCGCAATCCTCGAATGCCCGCCTCACATACCTAATGGCGCGCCTCGTCACCCATCTTCATGACTTTGCGCGTGAGACACGTCTGAGCACGGACGAGTGGATGGCCGCCATCACCTTCCTGATCAAGTGCGGCCAGATCTCCGATGAGGTGCGGAATGTATGTTTACTCCGACCTGCGCATGTCATGTATAGTCTGCTCACATACTGCAGGAATTCATCCTCCTGTCCGACGTCCTCGGTCTGTCCCTGCTGGTCGACAACGTAAACCACCCGAAACCACCACTTGGCACCGAGGGATCCGTCCTAGGACCTTTCCACACACACGATGCCCCGGTGCTTCCTAACGGCGCAAGCATGACGTCAGACCCCAAAGGTGAGCCCATGCTCGCCATCTGCACTGTTAAAGACGTCGAAGGTCGACCGATCCCTGGCGTCACAGTCGACATTTGGGAGACGGACAGCTCAGGCCACTACGACGTGCAGCATGCTGGACGCGACGAGCCGAGTGAGCGCTGTATAATGAAGAGCGACGAGGAGGGCCGCTTCTGGTTCCAGGGTCTCAAGCCTGTGAGCTACCCCATTCCCAACGACGGGCCTGTCGGGAAGCTCCTGGAGCTGCTGAACCGCCATTGTTGGCGGCCCGCCCATGTGCACTTTATGTTTGGCAAGGAGGGCTGGGACCGGCTAGTTACGTAGGTTGTTTCTCCCCATGCTCCATATTGCCGAAGGCTCACATGTTTCACACCCCCCAGCGCCCTCTATCTCCGTGGCGATCCCTACGAGACATCGGATGCCGTCTTCGGAGTTAAACAAAGCCTGATCGTTGACCTCGACAAGGTGGATAAGGAGACAGCTGGAAAATACGGTGTGAAAGAGGGCATCTGGCTACTTAAGTACGACTTCGTACTGACCACCCAAGAAGCGACCGAGAAGCTGCGGGATCAGCTCGCGGTCGAAGCATTGAAGAAGCTGGGTTTGACCAACCTCAAGCTGGTTGATCATCTGCCTGTCCCAGACTTGGATTAGATCACAACCAAAGTTTTAGATCAATGCCATTTGCCGCCTCAATGTCCTCCACCGCTGTCCGCTGACGTGCGCTTGGACAGCTTGACTATGGTTTCCAGATAGCCATCCGTTCCTCCATAGCGCTGTACAATGGCGTCAATATCGGGCACCAGAGAGTCACCGCTTATCTTCTTCCTCCCGATAATGGCAGCGTTGCGTGTGCTGGGGATTCTCAACATCTCCCGCTCAGCATCGAAACCGCAGTCCTTAGCAATTTCAGCCGTCTTCTCTACCAGCGCCGCATAGCTGGAGAAGGCTTTGGGATTCCCCTTGGGCGGCTTGTACCGGACTTTTTTCCCCGTCAAGTCGTGGCTACAACAGGGGATTGCTATGAATGGGCAGTCGGAGATTGCAGCGAGAATAGGTGTCCAAGGCGTAAGCTCGTCGGCGTGGTTGGAAATGATGAATGTACCCTTTGGGAAGTGGCCATCATGGACTAAGGATTCATCGAATCCACTAATGGTTATGTCGGATGCGCCCTCTCTACTCACTGGAGGCGGAAGCAAGAGAAGCTGCTGCAGCGAATGGCCACTAGCGTCTGAGGCCTCGGGGCGCGAAGGCCTCACAATGTTGTATTGGGTCCATGACTTCCGTCGTCGGGCGTCAAAGCCCCATCCTGTGTAGCCTTCTCGGTTCAGGATGTGCACCAAGAGTCCGTTGCCGCACCCTATATCGACGAAGCCAGGGAATGCCCCTCCCGGGTACATATCGGCCCAAAGCTCGATCAAGAAGGCAGCGATGCTCAAGTCTTCAAAGACGTGCTTCTCAGGGTCGGTCGACTCTGCCCAGCCTTCAATGAGCGACCTCGCGTACTCCCTCTTCAGGACAGTATAAGTGTCTTGTACTCGCCTCTGGGGTATCAGTGCGTCGTGCTGGACTCTCTTCTGATAACCGGCGGCCCTTCCTTGCCCATGCCGATGGATGACCTCGAGGAGGTGCCAGGCCGTTCTGGTCAGCTTTGCAACAGAGAGGTCGGCATCGCTGAAGAACCGAAACGAAAGTGATATCTCTCCACGTCTCACTCCCTCGTTCCATTCGTGAAGAAACGCGATTCCCCGCACCTTGGGGTGGTAGAAGGGGAACTCGGCATCTGCAGCCAGGTGTGGGAGGTAGACAACAAGGGTCCGCTCTACCACCTTGTTGTCATCAATGTCCCCAACATCTGGCGAGGCATGATCGTAGAACAGGCACGTTTGCACCAAGGCATCGTCCCTGGCCGGATTTCTGGGAATCAGTCTTCGAACCATGCGGCGGCGGAGCCTGAGCCCTTGGAACTCGGGAATTTCTGGAGCATGTTGGTAGTCCTCCGACAGCGGCAGTGCAGCCTTCTCGTCCTCGTCATCCTCGAGGATATCAGCGCGGAACAGCCAGGACGTGTTGATGTTGGGGTTCCGTACAAGATTGAGCATGCAATCGACGAAAGTGGGGCGTGTGAATGTGCAGCCATGGCTGTAAAGAGCGCGCCACGAGAGGGCCGAGACGCCAATCTGCGTGAGGTAAGAAGCTGTGTCCCCGGACGGCTCTTCGGGTTCAAATGCCATGTTCCACTTTCCCTCCTTTTCCTTCAGTGCCTGGGCATGTGGCTCGGTTCGTGCGTCGATGCTGCTCTACTTAGTAGGAAAATTGTCTGGTCACTCGAGACCAAAGAATTGCGGAACTAAGTGGGGCCACACCGTCGCCCACCACGGCTTTACCAACCAGCCCTTGCCGGTTTTGCGAGGGAGCCAACCCCACCAGGGTCAGTCTCAAGAAGGATGCGGTTACGAGCATTCCTGATGCAAATCCGGTAGAGGGGCAAGAGGGGACAGCTGGATGGCGAGTTTCCTGCGGATAGTTGGTAATCGAATGGACAGCGCTTGCTCAGGAGCACTGCCCCAAAGCTCCAGTATAACCTGATGGCCGCGTGACCATGTTCGGCTCAGCTGAGTTGTGAGACGCTGTTCTCCGACTTGCATGCTGGATTCGAAGACGTGCGCACCCTGGAACCCGATTTGTCCATGCAAGGAACAACCACCTGAGCCCGCGGGCTTGAGTTGCCTGGGAGACTGGCAGGCAGTATTACGCCTCTCAATACATACCGACAGCTGCTTGAAACGGCCGTTGCAGCCGTAGCAGGATTGCGGAATAACAGTGTCAGCGTATGCTTGACGGCCGAGAGCATGTTTACGCAGACATCTTGATGGAAACCAGCCCATTGGCAGCGTCAACACACTGCGTAGCTGGGAGCAGACATGATGGTGGGACCCAACCTGTTGTCCACAGAACAAACAGCAGCGTGAACGGTGCATTAAAAAGTATGTTTGCTAACACATTGAATTGATCGTCGCTCGTGGGAAAGTCCAAGGGCGAGCTCCCGGATCTCGCACCAAATGTGCTTGAAGTCACTCACCATATGACTAACTACCAACCGCTACGAAGACTCCCATCATGGCACACACTGCTTGCGACTTAGAGACCAAGCACCGCAAAGGTTTGCCATCTTCTCGGGCTAATACTACGCAATGCTGGCTCAGAGAAAGACGATTGCCATCCCGAGTGAGCGCAATGACAGACTCGATACGTTAGAGCATGGGATGGAGCTTTTGCGAAACGCGCTCCAACCTCAGCCAACTCTCACTCCATCCAACGCCCATACCTTCACCCAAACCAACGGCCCCTACGAGCTGTGGTCACCGCCAGGCCCAGATGGGCCATTGGTAGTTGACGGCCTAGGCGGACTAGCACATGGCCTCGGACTATGGAGTACCGGCCATGGCAATATAGATAGCAGCGGAGCGGTATCTGATGGCAACAGCTCGATTGTATATGGTAGCAATACCGAGAACATCGCAGCCAGAACTGCGTAGAATAGGAGATCGCCATCCTTCCAATTTGTCAAAATTCAGTCGATTTTCATCTCTACACGTTGACGATGATGGCTTCTGGTAGAGCAACTAAGGAATGTACGCGACTAAACGGGGTCATTTCGTTGTACCGAGCGAACAGTGAATCATTAATGAATCTAGATCATTTAGCAGCGATCTCGAGGTGCGGAATGGAACTACACGAGAACGAGAAAGTGGGCGTGAAAAGCGAGTTGCCATGTTTCAATCCCAAAGACGCGCGGTTCAGATCTGCCCGTCCAAGTCCACAGACATTTTTGGTCGAATATCCCGCCGGTGCAAATGCGAGTCAATGAGATCCTCTTCGGCTGGTGCAAGCGTAAGAATAGGGCAGAGAGCTCATAGCGATTGTCGGTTGGCGGGGAGGGGAGGATGGCTCGACTTGGCAGCAACAAGAGATGTTAGACCTCATGTTTGTGTATTGACGCCTTCAATTTCCTGGGGAACCTCCCGGACGGTGTTTGGGAATCAAGTTGCGTCTGCGAGAGAAATGGGGATATTTGAGATGGAACGTATCAAAACATGCGATATTTTGAGGGAGCCTCAGAGCTAATCGTGCTAATGTAGTGTCAACGTTGAGGCGGGCGGATATCAAAGCTTCCATCAAGGGGGTGAGGGGCAAAAGCGCTGTGACGCAACGTCTTGGGATTGTACTTCAAAAGTTCACATGAGGCATCCCACCTGGGCATCTCACGCCCTGCAGAAGCCACGGGGTACCCGTGCGGTACTTAACTGACTCGCCCCACTCTGACTGGTGAATTCGCCGCATTCGGATTTATGCCTGAGGCAGTAATTCCACGCTCATAAGGAGGCCCCCAGCAGCCCCCACACTCGTATCTTCCCCTCACTTCTTCACTCCGCCTCCTGGAACCTGGACCTTTCATCAACCAGAACAGTCATCATACTTCCCAGCGCATCGCTTTTCCGTCAAAACAAAGCATATAAGAAGAACCCCCAAGCAACCCGGAACCCGTTTCACCACTTCCTTCTCTCAGCTTTAGCGAGACACTACCTAGTCGTCGGTCGCTACCTTCCAGTTCCCCCAAACAATACCACTCTCCCAAGGACACCCCGAGAAACTCGAGTTTATGTCAATCGAAAATCTCAAGTCCTACGGTATGCTGATCTCTCTTTACAATCTTGCAATGGGCGGAGCGTCGAAGTAACATTTTGAGTGCTGCCGCTCTCTGCAAACCCTGCAAACTCTTGGTCTGGTGGACCGCCCCATGACCCACTATCCAAGCTGTGAACCTTCACGGCCGCGACGTTGGGTTTTGCAATGGTCACCAAGGCTAATGCGTTCGCAATGCAGACCCCTTCGCCGAAGCCGACGACGACTCCGGACAGACTAAACAGACCCAGGAGTACATCCATATACGCATTCAGCGTACGTATTACCCCTCCTTTCCACCATCTCCGTGAAATGTTAGGCCGACACCGGGTGCACGCCTCGGCTAATAGAAGCCTCGCACAAACAATACCTGCTGACGTTGGTTGTTTCGCAGAGCGTAATGGACGGAAGACCTTGACCACGGTCCAGGGCATTCCCAGCAAGTTTGACCACAAGAAGATCCTAAAGGTTGTCAAGAAAGATTTTGGTATGTTCTTGTTGTCCACAACAGGCACCGACGAAGCATATGACTGACGAGTTCACAGCCTGCAATGGCACAATCATCAGTGACACTGAGTCCAAGGGTATGGGCGAGGTGATTCAGCTCCAGGGTGATCAGCGACTCAAGATCAAGGAATTCCTCACCAACAAGGACGAGGGCTTGGGCCTCGATGAGAAGACCATCAAGGTTTGTTCAACTCTCGAAATTCAAAACTGTCGATACTAATTGCCGTCCAGGTTCACGGCTTCTAACCCTGGCACGTTCTCCGTGCTGCCACCTCGCTCTGCGGAAAGGGACGGCTTCTGGGGCAGGAGTCACAGGAAGCTATATCTAGCCACGGAGCGATGAAGGATCCCGAGGGGATTCGGAGCGGCACACAAACGTGATACCCAGGTTGGAAGCGAGCTTTTGCAACTCGTCCAGGGGGATGTTAGGACCGATGGTCACTTTTTTTTGGGCGACCTAGAACCATTCGCTTCGTTTGCTGCGATGTACACATGGTGGCATGGCGGCATAGGACAACAGCGACCTATTACTGCAAGTCTCTCATTTGGGTTCTGCAGTCCGCGTGGTCTTTTAGCAATGGATCAATATCTTGCGCGGTGCCAAACCATATATTGTCTATGTGACGTGATAATTCTACTAAGAGGAACTTGTTCCTTCCCTTGGACCTTCGCTTTCCATTAACTCCCGACTCCTCTACTCCCCCCTTCCATTCTGTTGGGTATCGTGAGAAGAAAAGAAATGTTTGCTAGTATCTGGATTGGCCTACCACAGAGGAAAATATAGATAAGAAACACCTGTCAATTGAAAATGTATCCCGCTGTGTTCCCATAATCCGAAATGGCGAGTACGATCTTGACTACCTCGTGCCAGGCGCTTCTAGTTATGCGAAGTACTGGGATGTCTGGGTAGTCGGTTCTATTCGAGAGCAACTGCCCGAGCAGCAAGACCATACTAATATAGCTGGCAATAGAGAAGACGCTCATCGACATGGACATCTCCTTGCGTATGTTGATCTTGCGTTGCGTAACGTGATAGATTGCCGTCAATATCTATTGGAAGTTGTAAGAAATCTGGTTAGCTTGCTGCTCTGTTCGGGTCGTATAGAGATGAGAGGAGGGAGCGGATGGACGGATGAAGCCAGTAGGCATAGGTAGGCACACTTGACATACCGTGGCGATGGCGATCCATGCTGGGAGAAGGAGTCGCGGGTCAGAGGAGGCGCCTGCGGCGGACAGGGCGCAAGACGTCAGGTACGCATTGGTGGCCGCGGTGGCGAGTAGGCGGATGAGCGTTGCTTGTGGGGTGTAATTGAGGAGCCTGGGTTTGTGTTAGACGGCGTACATTGGCAATGCAGACGGTGATATGTAGAACGTGGCATCTTGGATGCTCAACCAGTGATATAGCTCGGGGGCGCAACGTACCACCGGGACATGAGGCAGTCGGTAAAGAAGAAGGAGAGGTAGCCTGACGCGCCACACTGAACGGGCAAGTGTTAGTCAAGGTCCGTCCCAGAGGGTGTGGTTGGTGAGGGAGGAGGGACAAAACTAACCCATACAGTGGCAAGGAGAGCCTCAAGGAGACGTAGGCGTGCCTCGAACGATGACACATCACTATGTCCCGCCGAGGCAAGGCTGGCCGTTCCAGTCCCGGAGCCGGCGGTACTGACCCTAAGACTGCTTTTGTCGCTGAATAGCAGCAGGTGCAGCATCACCAGCAAACGGAGCCCGCTCGGGAGACCCCACCACACGGCGGGGCCGATCGACAGCAGGCGACACACGAAGAGGAGTGGGTGCCATATCTTGGAGAGGCCGAGCACAACGGCCATCCGGGGTTGGAGCAGAGAGGATTGCGCTGTCACCGCGCACAAATCGCCATCGCCGCCATTGTGATCGTGATTCCGTTTACCCGTGTTGGATACGGAGGAGACGGCATCGTCGCCATGGCCGCCGGAACTGTGGTGACGTCTATTGCTTCCGCTCTTGCGGGAGAAGCTGTTATACGGATCTGGATTGCCGTTGCCATCTTTAATGCCAGTGCTGTAATTGTTGGCTTCCGCTATCCGCCGTTGCGCGGGTGTCCTAGCTTGGTTGGACATCTAGATGTCCTATTGTCCCCATGGATCCATGAGGCACGGGTTTGGGTCTGGGAGAGTGTGAAAAATAAAAGGAGGGAGCAAGAAGTGTGGGACACGCTCGCAAAAACAACAATTGCCTGGCGTTGTCTCTCGGTCAGCCGCTGACGGCGACTCTGCGAGTCTTTCCAATTCAGATTGCAGGTGCGAGTGGAGGTTGTCCCGCAGCCGTCGTCGGACCAGAGGCAAAGTTCGGTTGTAGGCTGGCTTCAAGGCGTCATGTTGCAGCGACCTGGGCCGGCCAGGCGGGAGGGGTCACCCTGTGCCTGAAGATGGCTTGGAATGGCCGAGACGACGCACTGTAATTGGCCGCTGGGCCATTGAGACAGGTGGGGTGAATCCCGAGCACGGAGCATCCATGACTTTTTGCGGCGCGGGTTGAGAGTTAGTCCAATTTTTACACTCCGAGCTTGAAATTTTGCTGCCCGCCGCCGCGCCGAGTTCCACGCTGCTGAAGGTCGCTGCGAAGACCACACAACCTAGTGCCCGACCCCTTCTCCCGACCGAGTCCGACGGCCGGTGCGCCATGTTTGGACCGAAGAACAAGGAATAGAGGCAGACTCGTCGACAACACAGGCCGCCATGGCTTCTTCTTCGAGGGTGGGCTTGTTGGGCACCCGTAACCTGCTCTCAGGGACATATATAACTTCAGCGACGGTGAGGAGGATTGCAGGGGCGCCAATTGGGGACAGGAGAGGGCAATTGCCATGCGTAGTGCCGTCGGTCCGATGGTATGCCGCCCCGAAGGTGAAGCCCATCGATTGGACGCCGCCATCACCGAAACTCCAAGCAGCACAGGCAAATGCCAATAGCATGGCACAGCTCTCAGCCACAGATGTGTCCTTTATCCTGCCAGGTCCGTCCCCCTTTTTTCTTGGTATGTCCTCTGAATGTCAGACAGAAACTGATAGTGAGAACGCTGCAGGCACACTCATCGCCCCTCCCATATCCCAATACCCCCGCGAGCCTAGAAAGTTTTTCAAGTTCGCCTACGAAGTCTTCACCACGTGGGCGCGCACAACAGCCTCAGGGCTAGGCATGGTATGGAGCTCTAAGCCCAGCATGTTCAAGAAGGCACAGTACAAGCTCAATAATGCGGCCACGCTCCTCACGGCCAAAGCCTTGCATCGCGACATGGCCAAGGCGCTCGCCGCCGGAGACAAGCGGACACTTGGCAAAATTTGCACCAAGGTCATGGGAGTACCGATGCTGGCGGCTATTGACGCAAGGTCGCCCAAGAAGCGCTACACATGGGAGCTGGTGAAGTACCGTCGGGGACCGCGCATTGCCTCGCAGATCGTGGCGCCCACGACTTCGGATGGGTCCGGTCCGCTTCTGCGGCAGGTGGTTGTGTCGATTGCGAGCCGTCAGCGGCGCACCGAGGAGGTCAGAAGACATCGGGCTTGGGAAGAGGTCCCGGGGAGCATAAAGGAGGTGGATGTGACGGAGAACATCGTCATCGTCTCCATCGTCCACCCCAGGACTTGGAAGCAGAGCGAATGGCGCATCCTCGGCACTGTGCCGACCATGACACCCGAGGATTGGTTTGCTGAGAAGGAGATTCTCAACAAGTTGGAGCAAGAGGAGTACAGGAAAAAGCTAGAGGCCGATGACTAAGAGGTGGAATGTGTATGTATCACCGAGGGAGGCAAACTCTTTATGTACAATAATAATGACTGTACTTTTATACCAAGACTCAGACTTGCATATTTACCTAGAGATGAATTATCAGCAAAGGTTTGCACAAGATTAAACGCCTGACGAGTCGACTACCAATAAAGGAACATAGAGCGAGACAAATGAGTGCGTGGTTTGATCCCGGATCTGATGTGGTTTTGTTTGATTTCTCATCCCCCCAGGAATCTTAATATCTAGAGGCGGGTCATGTCATGCTGTCATTATACCAACGTATATTCAAGGAGGGTGAGGGTTGGTTGGTTATGTCGCTCACGGTGAAAAAAAAAATTGAACACACATTCAGCATTCAAAAGTATTGTACATCACATGCATGCAAAGAAATGGAAATTCACGGCAGAGAGATATTGGGTCAATCTGATTCTCTCTCATGAAGCCTAGGTGCCTACAGGGTATCGTATATCATCTAGGATCCAAAACATTTCTTAACCCAGTAGGTGGATGGCCAAAGACAATTTAGTTTCTACTCCTTCTTCAGTTTCCATGAGAGAGCGGACGGTGGGTAGGTAAGTAGGTAGTAGGTAATGAACCACCCCAACAACTATCGAACTGATACTAGGTAGGTAAATGAATGAAATGAATGGACGGACGGGTGGGTGGACGAAGAGGAGGCAGGTGAATGGATACAGAGCAATCTGATCTGGATAGGTTAGGTAGGTAGTTTTCCCGACTCCCTTCCCCCCCCGGTGTTGCAAAATCCCCTCCGCAAAGTCCTAAAAGAACTTGCCGGTTTCCTTGCCAAGTCCCGGAGCGATCTGTGAATACTCGGGAGGAGGCTCGGTGCCGGTGCCCGTGTTGGAGGCTACAGAGTCTCTGTCCTCCTCCTCAGCGAGCGCGACAGGGCGGTCGAGAGCGTCGAAGCGGTGTCCTTTCAGTTTGGCTTGGGCATACTGGATGCCGAGACGGAGGCCGAGGGCGGCAATGGCCCAGAGAATGCCGCCGACGGGAGCAGCGACGAAGGCGCCAAATGCACCCCAGCCTTCTTGAAAAAGCCCTTGCTCAAGGAGGATAAGGCGACCACCGTCGTAAGCATTGCCGTAGTAAACGGTGCCAAACAGGAAAACGGTGAAGATGCCACCGAGACCGCCAACAACGACTTCGAAGCCACGCCACCAGTAAAACCGCTCCGACAAGCCAATGACGAGCACGGGAATGACAGCAGCAGACAGCAGATCGGAAATCAGGTAGATCTGCAGGATCGAAGGCGCGCGAATGGCAACGGCAACGACGGGAATGGTGACGAGGGCAACACCGGCGCGGATAAACCAGATGTTGAGCTTGTTGCGGAAGAAGTCGTTGGATGCGGTCGACACCATGGCCGACTGGAACGAGTCAAAGGCAGCGGTGCTGAGCGTCACCGACATGACGAGCACAACCCCGACCACCCACGACGGGAGCTGCTCGAGCAGGGCGAAAAAGGCAACTGCTCCATCCACGGGGTTCTCCGGGTCCGGACCAGGTACAAGACCCGCCCAAACAGCGATGAAGCCAGTGGAACCAACAAGCGTCACCACCATGACAATCACCATGGCGGCAATGGAGATTCCGATCCAGAGGTCCTTGTCTGACTTGGAGGCGAAGGTGCGTAGCCAGAAGCTCGACTTACGAGATTGTCAGTAACTTTAATGTACACACGACCGGGGGAAAGCCACGAAACCTACCAGGAAAAAGTCATTGGTCAAAATAGCGACAGGCAGAATATACAGCAGCTGCCAACCCAGCAAACTCGAATGTGTCAGGCCCGATGGCTCAATCAGGCTGGTGTCAATCTTGGTCTCTACACCAATAGAGATGGTGGCAATGAAAATGAGGCCAACCACCATGGCTCCCTGGACGTTGTCGGTGATAAAAGAGATCTTGAACCCTCCCATGGCTGGGACACAGGGGTGTGTCTTCGTCAGCAATTTTTTCTTTCTCTTTTTTTCACTTGATGTGTCAAGAAGAGTTATCAGGGCACAACTAACATGTATAGATGGTTGTGACGATGCACTCCACAATGATGACAGGCAATCCGTTCAAGCCAGTCAAGAGAGTGACAACCTGACCGATAGCAGACAGCTCCGACACCATGTAGAGAAACAGGGTGAGGAGTGTCATGCCACTGAGATAGATAGCCGCGATGGTGCCATAGCGTTGTCTGGTCCACTCGGTGAGAACAAAACCTTCAGGACACTTGCGTCTGATAATCGGACCAAGCGCGGCGAAGATGAAGAGAGGTAGGCCCGATGACAGAGCATAGACAATAACACCCTGAACACCAGCGATGGTAGCCAGCTGAGGATAAGCAAAGAGAATGCCGGATCCGAGAGCTGTAAAGGTTTAGCAGGTCAATAAATGGCACACACGGGGAAAGGGGGGGGGGGGGGGGATAGGGGTTAATGG
>Ga0247765_1001284_pt1 | contig 12842 bp, 10 predicted proteins | sample UWRJL106311C6_FD_179949 | JGI IMG/M metagenome (GOLD analysis project Ga0247765, IMG submission 179949) | Plant litter microbial communities from Arlington Agricultural Research Station in Wisconsin, United States - UWRJ-L106-311C-6 | ecosystem: Environmental > Terrestrial > Plant litter >... | reverse complement strand
CACGCCGGTTCTGGACGGGCTGGCGGCCCGGGGCGTGCGCTGGACGCAGGCGATCACCCCCACGCCTCTGACCCTGCCGGCCCACTCCTCGCTCTTCACCGGTCTCGTCCCGCCGGAGCACGGGGTGCAGGTCAACCTCACGGAGGTGCTCCCCCGTGACGTGCCCACCCTCGCCGAGGCCTTCACCGCCCGTGGCTACCGGACCGCGGGGCTCGTGGCCAGCCTGATCCTCGACCGGCGGTTCGGGCTCGCCCGCGGGTTCCAGCATTACGACGACAAGGTCTCGGGGGGCGATGAGGGCAACGAGCGCGACGCGCGCCAGATGACCGACACCGCGCTGGAGTGGCTCAAGGGACAGCCCGGGGGCAAACCCCTTTTCCTCTGGGTCCATTATTTCGATCCGCACGACCCGTACCGGCCGCCGGGCATGGATCCCAAGGCCGGCGCCGCCCAACGCTACGCCGGCGAGGTCGCCTTCATGGACCGGGAGATCGGACGGCTGCTGGCCGCGCTCCCCGGCGGCGCCGAGCGCTGGCTGATCGCCGCCGTGGGAGATCATGGCGAATCCCTCGGCGAGCACGGAGAGAGCAACCACGGCATCTTCCTCTACCAGGCCACCGTGCACGTCCCCCTGATCCTGGCCGGTCCCGGAGTGCCGCGCGGCAAGGCCGTGGAAACTGTGGCCTCCACGAGCCGGCTGGCCGCGACCCTGCTGCGCCTGACCGGGAACGGCCAGGCCGCCGGCCCTTTCGGCAAGGAATTGCCGGGTCTGGGCAGCGACGCCGCGGGCCCCGCCTACCTGGCATCCCGGTATACCCTGACCGCCTACGGGTGGAGTCCGCTGGAGGGGATGTTCGATGGCCGCTTCAAGCTGATCGTGGCCCCGCGGCCGGAGCTCTACGACCTGGCGGCCGATCCGGGGGAGACGCGGAACCTCATCAACGATCAGCGGGAGCCGGCGCGCCGGCTCAAGGGAGCGCTCGCGGCGGCGCGGCGCTCCTTCAAGGTCCACGCGGCAGATACCATGGATGCCGCCGATCCGGAGCTGGCACGCTCGCTGGAGAGCCTCGGCTATATCTCGGGCTCCGGGTCGGGCTCCGGGGCCAGCGGCAAGGGAACGCTCGATCCCAAGGACGGCATCCCGCTGCTCGCCGAGCTCGCGGCGGCCCAGGAGCTGATGCAGCGAGGGAACCCACGGGAGGCGGCGGCCAGGCTGACGAAGCTGGTCCAGCGCAACCCGGGGAGCTTCCTGTTTCTGACCGCCCTCGCCGCGGCCCAGCTCGCGAGCGGCGACGGCGACGCCGCCATCGCCACCTATCGCCGGGCCGCCCAGGAGCATCCGCGGCGCGATCTCTCCCACCGCAACCTCGCCGACGCCTATGCGCGCCTGAGCCGCCCGGAGGAGGCGAGAAAAGAATACGAGCTGGCCCTGGCGCTGAACCCGCGCTCGTCCGCAACCTGGCTGGGCCTGGCCGATCTGGCCCAGAAAGCGGGACGTCCGGCGGAGGTCCGCCGCCTACTCGACCGGGCGGTGGACGCCGGGACGCGGAGCGCGGCGGTCCTGATGCGGCTGGCGGAGGTCGAGGCCAGGGCCGGGGACGGCGCGGCCGCCGAGCGCCACTTCCAGCAGGCGGCGGACCTCGCCCCGGACCAGCTCCCCGCCTGGATGGCCCTGGGCAAGATCGCGGAGAGCCAGGGCAAGCTCGACCGCGCCCTCCAGCTCTACCGGAAAGCCGCCCAGGCGGATCCCCGCGCGCCCACCCCCCTCCTGAGAACGGGTCACGTTCTGCAAAGAAAGGGGGACGGGAAGGGGGCGCGGCAAGCTCTCGAAAAGGTTATCGAGATCGCGCCCGGGTCCGCAGAAGCGCGAGAAGCGCGGGAAGCGCTGCTTAGCCGGCCTGCTCCCTGACCCATGGAGACACCATGAGACGCCTGATCCTCTCCTGCGGGCTCACGCTCATCGCGGCGGCGGCGCTGGCCTCAGGGCTGGCCGGCCAGAATCAGGCGCCGGCGCGCGAGGTCACTTTCGCGCGCGACGTCGCGCCGATCGTCTTCGCCAGCTGCGCCTACTGCCATCGTCCCGGCGAGATCGCGCCGTTCTCGCTGCTCAGCTACAAGGACGCGCGGCCGTGGGCGCGCTCGATCCGGCGGACGGTGGTCACGGGGGAGATGCCGCCCTGGAACGCGCATCCCGGCTTCGGCACGTTCCGCGATCCGCGGCGGCTGAGCGAGAAGGAGATCGCGACGATCGCCGCGTGGGTCGACGGCGGCGCGAAGGAAGGCGACCCCGCGGACACGCCGGCGCCACCGCGATTCCCGGACGGCTGGCAGATCGGCACGCCCGATCTGGTGCTGACGATGACCGAGCCGGTGAGGATTCCGGCGGCGGGCACGATCCCGTACATGACCGTCCCCACGGATTACGTGTTTCCGGCGGACACCTGGGTGCAGGCGATCGAGGTGCGTCCGGGCAACCGCCTCGTCGTGCATCACGCGGTGGCCTTCGCGGAGCTGCCGAACGAGAACGGCGCCGGCGGCGGCCAGAGCGTGCACCTCTATTCGCCGGGCCTCGAGGCGATGGTCTGGCGCGAGGGGTACGGCAAATTCTTCCCGAAGGGGACGCGCATCTCGTTCCAGATGCACTACCAGGCGATCGGGACGGAGACGACAGATCAGAGCCGGATCGGCTTCAAGTTCGCGACGGCGCCGGTCCACACGCAGGTCAACACGACCATCGTGGCGAACACCTCGCTGATCATTCCGCCGATGACGCAGAAATACGAGGTGATCAGCGCCTTCCAGTTTCCGGCCGAGGCGCGCATCCACGGCCTGCGGCCGCACATGCACCTGCGCGCGCAGCTCGGCACCGCCTCGCTGATCCGTCCCGACGGCCAACGCACCGTGCTGCTGCACATCCCGCACTGGGACAGCGCGTGGCAGAACTATTACATCCTGGCGCGCCCGGAGCGCGTGGCCAAGGGATCGGTGCTGGAGTACCTCGCCAGCTACGACAACTCACCGGCCAACCCGCTGAACCCCGATCCCAAGGTCCCGGTATCGTGGGGCGAGCAGACGTGGGACGAGATGCATTCGGTCTACATGACGTGGACCGCGGTCAACGATCGGAACCGGAACGACGACGAGCCGATTCAGATCCCCGCCAGCAAGCTGTTCACGGCGCCGCCCTCGGCGGCTCAGCGGCCCCAGGCACCACGTCGAGCGTCAGGCGGATCTTCGAGAGGTCGGCCGGCGGCTGGGGCAGCGCGCCGGGCGGGAGCAGCTCGGCATCCGGCATACCGGTGATCTCGATACGCGTGCCGCGCGGCAGCGCCACCGCCTCGGCGAACCAGTAGCGGCGCGCCCAGCCGGGGCGTGGCCGGAACGCGATCAGCTCCTCGCGCGAGCCATCCGGCCGCGTGGCCACGGCGCGCACCTGCGCGTTCGCGAGCGCCGGGTCGGGATAGACGGCCAGCGCGCGGACGGGCTCGCCGATCACTGTGGTTCCCATCCGCAGGCCGAGGGCCCGCACGGTCTCCGCCGGCTCGTCGGCGAAGTAGAGCCCCACACGGCTGCGATCGCTCATCTCCCGGTGCTCGTACTCCCACGTCTTGAGATAGCGGATGCGGACGATGAGATCGGCGCCGGCCGGCAGCAGAAAGCCCGCGCCGGCGGCGAGCGGGACCGGAGGATCGCCCGGCACCCACAACGCGAGCGTGTCCTGCGCGTTGGCCGAACCCGCCGTGGCCCCGACCGAGATCGTCGCGCTACGGACGATCGCCGGCGTTCCCGGGAGAAGATCGACCGCGCGCAGCAGGCGGGCGCGGTCGAACGAGGTCCGCAGCCTGAGCTCCTCGACGCGGTCCTGCGCGGTCGCCGGCAAGGTGACGCTGGACGGCATCGAGAGCACGGCATCGGGCGCCCCGAGCGGCCATGGGTCGTCCGCGGGAGAGGCCGCCGTCGCGCCGGCTCTGCCGGGCGGTGTTCCGCCCTTCGTCCACGTGAGCAGCACGTCGAGCTCGCGGGCCGTCAGGCCGCGCACGTTCCTGAAGCGCGAGGACGGGCCGTCCACCTGCCACGGCGGCATGTGTCCCGCCATCAGCTCGGCGCGGATCGATTCGCTCCACGGCACCGCGCCGGCGTGGGTGAGCAACGACATCGGCGCGACGCCGCCGGCCTTGTGGCAGGCGCCGCACTTCTCCCGCACGATCGGCAGGACGTCTTCGGCGAACGTGTAGGGCGACGTGACCGGTTTGTGCGCGTCGCTTCGCGTGGACGCCAGCGCGATCATCGCGATCGTGACCGCGACGGCGAGCGCGGGAGAGACCTTGGCCATGCGCTACCGAGCCCCCGCGAACGCCGCCACGACTTCCGCCAGCGCGGCGGCGAATTCGGCGTAGGCCCTCTCGAGCTGCCGGCGGTCGCCGGCGTCGCCGAACGCGTCGAGCAGCCAGGCGAAGCGGACGACTCGCCGAATCGCCGGCTCCGCCGACTCGCGCGCCCGCGGCGCCAGTTGGCCGGCACGCGGCTCGAGCGCGATCGCCAGACCCTTGGCCTGGAACGCCGGCACCCAGACCGCGCTCGAGTTACCGGCGCGGATCAGATCGCGAACCTGCGCGTCGCGCGTCTTGAGCTGCTCGAGAATCTCGGGAATCGTGCCGGGGATCGGCAGGGCGATCAGCGCCCGCGGGTCCGTGCCCTTCACCGCGGGCGCGCTACCGCGATGCGCCGCCGCGGGGGCGGCGAGCAGCACGATCAGCAGCCCGGTGACGGCGCGGATGCTCAAGCGGTTCATCAGAGGCCCATAGAACCGCTTTTCGAGATATGAGTCAAGCCGGCGGTGCTAGGATTCCTGGGATGAGAGCCGCCGCGTTTCTACTGATCATTTTGGCTCCCCTCGGAGGGGGGCCTTCCGTGGCGCAGGCCGCCGCGCGACAAGAGACGGCCGCGGCGCAACCGGCGCTCTTCGCCGGCACGTGGGTCGGCACGCAGGCCTGGGCGATCGAGAATCCGCCGCCGGGCGCCAGCCAGGATCAGCCCGTGACGCTGGAGCTGCAGGTCGTGGACGGCAGGATCACCGGGACGATGAAACCTTTTCTTGGCGGCGAGGACGGCGCGACGATCACCGCGGCGGCGATCGTCGGCGAGGAATTGCGCGCCACCGCAATGGTCGGGCGCCCGCGCGCGCGGGTGGCCGGAGGCGGAGACGGCGGTCCTCCCAAGTGGAAGGATTCGATCAGGATCTCGTTTGTCTTCCGCGCGGCCGGCGCGAGGATGACCGGCACCGCCGACCTGCGGATGGGCAACGTGCCGTGGGCGAAATTCAGCTACGACCTGGGGAAGAAGCCGTTCGACGCGGCGGAGCAGAGCCTGCGCGAGGCCGTCGCCGCGGCGCCGCGGCTCACGTCTCTCGTGGCCTCCCCCCTCACCGTGCCGGGCGTGGAGCTCGGCATGGTGTCGTGGGTGGCGTCGGCCGAGGACGGCACCATCTATCTGCTGCAGCGTGGCGACAAAGCCGATCCCGTGATCGCCATCGACCGCGCCGGCAAGGTGCTGCGTTCGTGGGGCAGGAACCGCTACGTGATGCCGCACGCGATTCGCGTCGACCCGCAAGGCAACGTCTGGACCACGGACGCGGCGAGCTCGCGCGTGACGAAGTACTCGCCCACCGGGCAGGTGCTGCTCGACATCGAGGTCGGCGGCCAGCCCTCGCCGTGCCGCAACAACTTCTGCGGCACGACCGATATCGCGTTCGCCGCCAACGGCCATCTCTTCATCAGCGACGGCTACGCCAACGCGCGGATCCTCGAATACTCCGCCGACGGGAAGAAACTGGCGCAGTGGGGGACGCCGGGCTCCGGACCGGGCCAGTTCGTCCTGCCGCATTCGATCCAGATCGATCCGGCCGGGCTGGTCTACGTGGCCGATCGCGAGAACGGCCGCGTGCAGCGGTTCGATCAGACCGGCAAGTACGTGGACGAGTGGGCCTACGGCAAGACGTTCGGGCTGAAGGCGGACGGCGACTTCATGTGGCTGGCGACGCAACCGCTCCAGCAGCCGAATTTATCCCCGGGCTGGCTGCTCAAGGTCGACACCAGGACCGGCAGGATTGCCGGCTGGGTGCCGTCCGCGGGCAATCACGGCCTGGACGTGACGGCCTCGGGTGATCTGCTGCTCGGCCCGGGGCCGGGTCTGCTGCCGCAACGCTACGCGACGCATCGCTGAGCCCCCTCCTCTGCCGTGATGTCGCGGCACATCGCACCAACATCAGGCATAGATGTCGCAACCGGAGCCCGGCCGGGACGATACCCCAGCGAAACGGTGCAAGGGCGCACTACCGTTGACGCGAAACTCTCCCAGCTTGCGGCGCCAGACTCTCCCTCAGCTCGCGGTTGATAAAAAATGGCGCATTAGACGCATCGGCGGCTTTAATCATCCACGATATGGCGCAAAATAGAGAGAAACTGGCTCGACACGGACCAACGATGGCGCAAGCTACAGACACTACGATGCAAGATGGACCCAGAAGGACATAGAATCCGCAAAAATTGCCGCGTCTTACGATAGAGTTGCACCGACACATGGATACGATGCGGCAATTTTCCGCGACTCTCCTTCGAATGCCGCTGCATGAACGCAACATCGCACCATGTTGCGGCGTTTCAAGGCAATGTCGAGCCGAAGTTTCCAGATTCTGCTGCAACTCAGCGCGATCTTGCGCGGAATATTGCCGCGACGGGTTCATGCTTCGGGATGCCAGGAGACCGCAAGGGCAGGTTGCGTCAATGTATCGATAGGACGCGTCAACATAAGCATAGGTTGCGGCAATGTATCGATATCCTGGCGGATGCGAGCTTGTGTCGCGTCGCCTGGGTGTCGCTCGCGGCACCTCGAGCTTCAGCCCACCCTCTTCCACACATCTCGCTCTTTCAGCCCCAGAGGGGCGCGGGCATAGAGCCTGGGGTTTCAACCCCAGGTAGACGTCCTCCCTCTCTCCAATAGCCCCGAAGGGGCGTAGGCGGTCCTTGGAACGGCGCAATCTGCCTGCGCCCCTTCGGGGCTCGAGGGAGTTTGGGCGGCTCGTTCCTGGGGTTGAAACCCCAGGCTTTACGCCTGCGCCCCTGCGGGGCTGAACGAGCAAGACGCGTGGAAGAGGCTGCCCGTAGGGAGGCCGCATAGGGCCGCCCTACCCCTGCCAGCAAGGCGCGGCCGCTCTCGCGATAGACTGAAGCCCATGCGACCGAGACCCGGAATGACCGCGGTTCTTTTCTTGTCCCTCTGCCTTTTCCCCGTTATGGCCGTCGCTCAGACAGCCCAGGCTCCGGCCCCGGTCCAGGCCGAAGCGGTGCTGCTGACCGTAACCGGCGCGGGAGGCACGGCGCTCCGGCTGACCGCCGCCGATCTGGCGAAGCTGCCGCGCCAGACCGTCCGGGCAGCCGATCGCGGCCAGGAGGCGGCGAGCTTCGAAGGGATTCCCCTCGGCGAGCTGGCACGCCTCGCCGGCGCGCCTCTGGGCGAGGCTGTGAAGCACGGCGATGCGCCGAACTGGTACGTCGTCGTGGAATCGAAGGACGGCTACCACACCCTTTTCGCCCTGGCGGAGCTCGATCCGGCGTTTCAGGACAAAGGCATCGTCCTGGTGGACCGGAAAGAGGGAAAACCCCTCGGCGACGCCGACGGGCCGCTGCGGATCGTGGCTCCCGGGGAGAAGCGGCACGCCCGCTGGGCGCGCCAGGTGACGGGAATCCGCGTCGGCCGGATGTGACAAGCAATACCGTTCATTGAAGGTCAGGGAGGGAGGATATTTGGCGCCTCCGTATCCTCTCCAGGGAGGATGCCGCCCCCCCAAGATCCTCCCTGGAGAGGATACCCACCGCACTTCCAAGCCGCTACTCTATGATCACCGCGCCGCCGCAGGGGTCATACGCGATGCGATCCATCTCATCTATGAAGAAAGCGCATTTCGTGACCGGGGCGACCGGGTTTCTCGGCGCCATACTCGTCCTGGAGCTGCTGCGGCGGACCGATGACGATATTGTGGCGCTGGTCCGGCCCGGCGACGTCGGGGCGGTCGAAAGGTTCCGCCAGTCCATTCATCATGCCGCCAGATTGTACGAAGCGACCGATGTGCTCGCGGAGCTCGGCCGCTGCCGTGTCGTCGCCGGTGACGTCGTCGAGCCAGATTGCGGCATCCGCGAACCGATGGGTGTTCGCATCTCGCAGGTGTGGCATGCGGCCGCATCGTTGCAGTACGAGAATCGTCACGTGGACACCATCAGGGCGACCAACGTCGAAGGTACCCGTCGCGTCCTTGCTCTTGCGGGACAGCTCGGGGCCGGGACGTTCAATTTAATCAGCACGGCTTATGTGGCAGGGCGATCGACGGGGTCGATTCCCGAGGCGCGGAGTCACGGCAACGCGACCAACAACCATTACGAGCAGAGCAAGATCGATGCGGAGACGCTCGCCACCTCATGGGCGAACGGGCGCGTTCGTATCTTTCGCCCCAGCATCGTGATGGGACACAGCCGTACGCTGGGCGCGACCTCTTTTACGGGTTGTTATGGCTTCTTTCGCCAGCTCCTGCAATTTCGCGGGATGCTCGAGCGCACCCAGAAGGGCTTGCTCGCGCGATCTCCCGTACGGATGAGGGTTGACCCGGATGGCGACTTGAACCTGGTTCCGGTCGATGCCGTCGTCCGGGAGGCCGTCGCGATTGCCCTCCAGGACGCATCGGAGGGTGTGTTTCATTTGACGCACCCCTTCCCATGGAAGACCGGCGCGGTGGTGCGCACGATGTTCGAGCTGCTCGGTATGCACCCGCCCATTTTCGTCGACCGGCGTGACGACTTCTCGTGGCTCGATCAGGAGCTCGACAAGCGAATGGACTTCTACGGTTCGTACATCGTCGGTCACAAGCATTTCGAGCGAGTCCGAACGGACGCGGCGCTCCGGGAGGGCGAGCGCTTCGCTTACACCGATGTGCCCCTCGCGGCGCTCTGCCAATGGTACCGTCAGGTCTTCGAAGAGACCCGCCAAAACCTCCCGGTGGCACGTTGACATGAGCACGCTGCAACCGCTCATCATCGTGGGAACGGGGCGTTGTGGGTCGACCATGCTGTCGAACCTCGTGCGCCGGCATCCGGACCTGCTGAGCATCTCCGAGCTCTTCTCGCTGGCCACCGACCTCGGTGGGCGGATCGCCCTGTGTTTCCCGGACCACCCGATCGGTGCGGACGAGCTCTGGCGGATCGTCGCGGGCATCCCACCCAAGCTGGCGACGATGCGGCGTCACGACGTCATGATGGACGAGGTGCTGTATAGGCCGGCAGCGCAATCGCGTTTCGGCGGCGCATCGGGAGTACCGGCCCTTCTGGAGACCGCGCTTCCGCATCTGTGCGACGAACCGGAGGCGCTGTTCGACGACCTCGAGCGCTTCGTATCCACCCTGCCGGCGGCGCCGGTCGGCCAGCACTATCAGCAGGTGTTCAGCTTTCTCGCTCACCGTTTCGGCAAGCGAACGTGGATCGAGCGTTCCGGGGGCTCGTTGCGGCTGGTTCGCCGGCTGATCGAGAGCTTTCCCGAGGCTCGTTTCGTGCACCTGGTTCGCGACGGTCGTAACTGTGCGATCTCGATGAGCCGTCACCTCGGGTTCCGCATGGCGTTGATCGCGATTCAGTTGACCGAGATCCTCGGCGTCGACCCGTGGGAATCGAGCGACCGCGCGTATGTGGACGACGTGCCCGAGGAGCTGATCCCGTTCTTACCCGAGCGCTTCGATCGCGAGGCCTTCGTGCGCTACGAGACTCCGCTGCCGCTATGCGGTCATTACTGGTCCGGCGAGATCCTGGCAGGGCTCGGCGAGCTCTCGGGCGTCGCGCCCGGACGGCTCTTGACGCTTCGTTACGAGGACTTTGGCCGAGCACCGCGCCCGACCATCGCTCGCCTGATGGAGTTCATCGGCGTCGACGTCGATGACGCCTGGATCGAGCGGGTGGCGGACATCGTGCGTCCGGCGCGCTCGCGCTTCACCGAGCTAGAGCCAGGAGAGCGGCGCGCGTTGATGGAAGCCTGTCAGCCTGGTTTCGCCGCGCTCGCGGAGCTGTATTCCGCCGAGGTCGCGGAGACGGCTATGGACGGAGGCCCAACCTGAGCGAGCTCCCCATGGAACACCCGCACGATCTCGTCGGCGCCATCCCCGAACGCCTCGATCCCCGCGACGTCCGCCGATTGTCGGTGCTCGCGCCAGCCCGGGCGATCGCGGCCATCACGGTCGAGTGGTCGATCCTCGCGCTGGCGATCGCGGTCGCGACGCTTGTCGATGCGTGGCCCGTGACCCTTCTCGCGGTCGTGGTGATTGGCGCGCGCCAGCATGCGCTCACAGTCATCGCCCATGACGCGGCGCACTTTCGCCTTTTGCCCCATCGTCAGCTCAACGACTGGGTGGGCAACGTGCTGCTCGCCTGGCCGATGTTCATTTCGGTCCAGGGCTTTCGGCACTACCATGGTGATCACCATCGCCATCTCAACCGCGAGGGTGACGGCAACCGCGCGCTTTGGAACACCCATGACGCCGAAGGTCGCTTCACGTGGGAGTGGCGCTATCCCAAGACGCCCTTGCTGTACGCGCTGAAGCTCGCGCGTCGCGTGTTTCTCTTGACGGGATTGTTCTGGATCGTCCGCGGGCTGATTGGCGGCTTCATGTTCGGTGTGTCGCTGCCCGGCCATGTCGTGAGACTCCTGTTATGGGCCGCTGTCGCCTGGTTGTTGACGGTATTCGACGCCTGGCCGGAGTTCCTCTTGTACTGGGTGGTGCCCTACTGTACCTGGCACATCGCGGCCCAGTACATCCGCCTGACGTGCGAACACTCCGCGATCCAGTCCGAAGATCCACGTTATGCCGATACCCGCACGACAATCCCTGGCTGGATCGGACGTTTCCTGGTCCTGCCGCGCAACATCGGCTATCACATCGAGCATCATTGGTATCCGAGCGTTCCGTTCTATCGGCTGCCAGAGTTGCACGCGCTGCTGGCGCAACGGCCGGGTTTTCGAGCGCATGCCCATTGCGAGCGATCCATCCTCGATTCGCTGCGCCAATGCATGACGCCAGGCATCCGCGAGCTCACTGGTGGTGAGGATTCGCTCGATCCCAAGACCGACACCGGCGATCATCGCCACCTTCACCGACTGCCCTCCTTCGCAACCGCTCCAGCAGCCGAATCTCTCCCCGGGCTGGCTGCTCAAGGTCGACACCAGGACCGGCAGGATTGCCGGCTGGGTGCCGTCCGCGGGCAATCACGGCCTGGACGTGACGGTCTAGGGTGATCTGCTGCTCGGCCCGGGGCCGGATCTGCTGCCGCAGCGCTACGCGACGCATCGCTGAGCTCGCCTGCCGGCGCCCCGGCCCCGTTTGGGCATCGTCTCCTGGGAGGATGCGGCGGCGCAAATATCCTCCCTAGAGAGGATGGACGCGGCGGATGGCGGGGGCTACCCTGGGGATGTACGAGGCCCTCGAAAGGAGACTCTATGCATTCCAGAAGTCGCGGAGCGCGCACCGGACTGGCTCTGGTCCTGGCACTGGCAGCGGCGGGGATCACCGGTGCCGCGGCGGCTCAGGAGCCCGCCGTGGACGCCACCTGCGCCGGCTCGCTGACCATGAATTTCTCCCCGCCGGTGGCCTTTCTCCTGCCGCCGGCGACCGGGCCGTTCACCGTCGTCACCGGCACCGGTTCGATCACCACCTGCGCGGCGCTCGACGGCGGCCCCACCACCGGCACGTTCGCGTACCAGGTGCAGGGCAACCTGACGTGCACCTCGGCCGGGACCGCCACCGGCACGCTCGACATCGAGTGGGCGGACCACACCGGGAGCCATGTCGAGCTCACCAATCTGGTGCTCGGCTTCACCAGCGTCGGCGGGGCCGCCGGGCTGACCGGCATGGTGACCAGCGGCCGCTTCGCCGGGGATCAGTTGCAGGTCGTCAACGTCCGCAACCCCGTAGCGTATCTCTACTGCGTGCTCACCGGGCTTGCACAGACCACCGGCACGCCCACCCTGATCTTCACCGCCGTCGAATAACGAGGCGGGAACAAGGAGATAGCCTGGATGACTCGCAAGGTTCAGCGTAGGACCGTTCTCATCGCTTCTCTCACTCTCTTTCTCTCGCTCACCGGGATCCGCCCGGGCGCCGCTCAGTCGACCCTCCCCTACTGGACCCAGATTTCGCAGGGCGGCGCCGTCCCCGCTCCCCTCTGGGACGGTGCGAGCGCGTATGACCCGGGCCGGGGCCTCTTCTACGTCTTCGGCGGGTTGAACGGGACCTTCCCGAACGACGAGCCCGTGGCCGATTTCAGCGTCTTCGACGTCGGCACGCTGACCTGGACCTACCTCGGTCAATACCCGGGCGGCCCGTCCGCCAGGGCCGAGGCGATGATGTGGTCCGTCGCCGAGGACGACGCGGTGATGGTCTCCGGCGGCAGAGGTCCTTTCCGGCGCGGGCTCGACCTCACGCACCAGGACACGTTCCGGTTCGATCCGGTGCACGGGTGGACGGAGATCACGCAGAGCGCGGCCGAGATCGGGCGCGCCAACCGTTCCACTGAGGCGGCCGCCGTGCGCGAGAAGGGGAAGCACAAGACCGTCGCGTACGCCTTCTCGGGCTCGTCGTCGACGCTGCCGGCCTTCGTCAACCGTCCGGACGGCCTCCAGCACGACCTGGTCAGCTACAAGAACGGCTGGAAGCAGGTCACGACCGGCTCCCCCACTCCGCGCGCTCGCGCCCATCATCCGCTCGTCTATTCGGAGGGCTGGAACGCCCTGTTCGTCTACGGCGGATACACCAA
>Ga0247765_1001283_pt1 | contig 12880 bp, 13 predicted proteins | sample UWRJL106311C6_FD_179949 | JGI IMG/M metagenome (GOLD analysis project Ga0247765, IMG submission 179949) | Plant litter microbial communities from Arlington Agricultural Research Station in Wisconsin, United States - UWRJ-L106-311C-6 | ecosystem: Environmental > Terrestrial > Plant litter >... | reverse complement strand
CTCAAACAATGCTGTTTTTTTTTTTTTCGTTTCACATAGGGCATGTAACATACGTTTAGGGGGTCTCGCATATGCGAATTTGATCCAGGGCTCGGGCTTGTAGTTCTAGGTTCTGGGATGGCCTGGAACATGACCAACGTTAGTGAAGAACCTTCATTTCTTGAAATTTCCCGCAGAGGCACCGAGATCTTTGTGTGATGGGGGTCTTTCTAGCTGCGCTGGAGAGTACATATCTCTGAGACGCTTGAGATTAGCGACGGTAGGAATCGTCGAGGTACTGTTGCTAGGAATAGGGATGGGATAGGCGAGCAGGGCGAGTACATGTAATGCGTGGCTTGTTTACCTAAACTGAGAGGTCGAATTACATGCGGTATGACGCGGAACGAGTCCGTCGTATCTTTTGGGGAGGAGCGTGAAGGGTACGATTTTTGTGTCAAAAGGCGTTGCTTACAATCGAAATGATGTATACTAGAATCCCTAGATGTTGTTCAGGAGCTAGTCATCCGTGACATATATGATAGTGCAACAACGTCACGTCAGTCATGCCTCACGCAAAGAAAAAAAAGGGAAAAAGGAGACGGCCCCGAGTTTCATCTTGAGGTATCAAATTATGGGGGGAATGAGAAATGGCAAAAATGAAGGTCTTCCCCCCCCTTTTTTTTTGCACTTTTTCGACGTGGGCCTGATTCGAACAGACGCTCCCGAAGGAACAAGATTTCGAGTCTTGCGCATTAGACCACTCTGCCACCACGCCCCCTTGAAGTTTTATTTGCTTTTGTTTCGAAGCCTTACGAAATAAATGATCATTCTGGCTGGCTGGTTCGGTGTTTTGCGAGATCGACGCCCTTGCAACCCCTGTCTTGGTAATAATTGGGTATTGCGTTTTTTGGTATACGTAGTTTGCCCGGGCAAAGATCATCCGTCTGATTGTTCCTTTGCGGGTGCCGATCGCGGGTTGCGGTGTGGGGAACAGTGTGTGATGTTTTGGGATGAATCCGATTGAGGAATGACCCGTCGATGACATCACAGGTAGGAGCGCTACATGTACATATGTACGCAGCAGGTCAAGATAGACCAGACAAAAACCAGATTACAAGCTGCAAGCAAGAAATAAGGCGACCTCTGTTTCTTTTTTGAGACTTCTTGGGTTCGATTTCTCTCTCAATTCAAGTCTTTTCACAGCATCAAGTCATCCACCATGACGACGACCACCAGATCTCAATCCAAAAAGCAAGCCCAATCCGAGGTGCACCCCGAAAGTAACGCTCATTCCGGTTCCAAACACAAGCCAACTTCTCCCACTCCTCCCGCACCCGAGCCCGACGCAAAGCGCCCCAAGAAGGAAGAAGACAAATCCAAACCCAAACCCACCAAACCAAGAACCTCGGAAGAAACCTCCCCTATCCTAGAAAAGGGCATCATCTATTTCTTCTTTCGCGCCCGCGTCGACACGAACAGTCCCTCCTCCGTCAATGACATTGCTCGAACTTTTCTCCTCCTCCGCCCCGTGCCGCACTCCGCCGAGCTAGCGGCCGGCCCCGTCGGGGACACGGAGAAGGTCGGCAAGACAGGAAAAGCGAGGCTCCTTGCCGTCCCGAAAAAGGTGCTTCCTCGCACGGGGCGAGACCGCTGGATCGCATTCGTGGAGAAGGCCGGGGAGGGGCCGTCCTTCATTTCCCGGCTGGAGGAGGAGTTCCTGTCGGGCTCCGAGTATGAGACCAAGACGGTTGGCGTGAGACATTCCCCTGCCGCGACGCCGGTAGGAGAAGGGGTATACGCGATTACGGACACGGGTGGGACGAGCCATTTGGCGTATATCTTGACGATTCCGCAGGAGCTGGGGGAGGTGCAGAAAAAGATGGGGATTCAGGAGAGGGGGAGCTTTATTTTGAGTACGAGGAACCCAAAATATGCTCCGCCGGGAAACGCGCGGTTGCCCAAGGGCCCGGAATACCCAGATGAGTACGTTACATCAACTATGCTTTCGGCGTGATGAGACTAACGGGTGAGCCCGCCCAGGATTCTCGAAGCGTTTCGGTCCAGAAGGTGGATGCCCACCGAGCCGAGCCATCTAGATTTCGTCAACACCCAGATTCTACTTGTGGGAGAATCTTCTGGGCTGAAGAAGGCGCTCGAGGCGCCAGACGAAGATGCAAGGCAGCGCTCGGAGTCCCCGGCCGAGGAGATGGAAAAGCTGGAGGAGGAAGACGCCGAGCGCATGGAGGCTTTGAGCGAGGACGACGCGGGGCGTATCTTTGCGGATCTCGAGGTGCGGGCTAAGGGTTACCCAAAGCTGCAGACTAAGTTTTGATTCAATATGATTCGGTCAATCTAGCAGAGGAGAAGCCTACAGGGCTACATGAAGTGCCCACAATGACGATGGTCTGAATAAATTGATATCACCGTGCTTTGTTGCTGGCCTCGTGGATCAAAAATTCCACGATCAATGAAGGGGGCGGACTTGGAGCCCTCTGCCGCCCACCTAGGTAGTTAAGCCGCATCGTTGAAGGTCAAGACGACCTAGTAACTCGCTTCTTTCCATGTGTAAGGTAGGTACCTACCTACTCGGGCACAGATCCCGATCCCTTCAAAATCGGAATTGGAATCGACTGGAAACATGAATTTGGGGGCCGCAAATAAGCTAAGCCACCGTGCTGCATATGTGACTTTGATTTCCCCCTTTTTCGTCCTTTTTTTTTTTCTCCCCACCGCCCTGCATCGCATCGCATCGCATCGCACCGCATCGCTTCGCTTCGCTTCACATTGCAATTTGTGTTGATGGCTCTCGTGATACATGAGGTACGAAGTGGGTGGGGAACGGAAACAGATTGGCGCCGACCCAGAGTACCTACCTACCTAGGTACCTAGGTGTCTAGGTGCCTATCTACCATTGAGGTAGTACAGACAATGCACGCATGACTGACTGACTTTGTTGTGTCCATTATCCAGTAGTGGGTATTGCAATCTTGTTTTACTCGGTTCTTAATACCTGCAAAGGATGAGATCCTCCGTCTCGTCTGTACGTAACGTTATCCGTTGTGGCGGTTGCAATATTTGCAAGGTTGACTCTGCCGTGTGACATGAAGTTGTGGTTGCAGGGCTGGAAGTCCCTAGCTAGGAGCAGAAATTTGTGAGAGTTGGGGTCCTTTTTTTTTTATGATATCATTGATGATGTGAGCCTCTTGAGTGCATATTTCAGCCATGCTATGAGATAGGCGCTGTAATTAGTGATGATGGTATCTGGATGTTCCGTTTTAGCGTCTTAGATACCACGACAATGTTGTGATATCTTCTCCTCGACGGGGTTAAACGACTGACAAAGGGCGATGGCGATAGGGCTCGCCACCAAGGTACTGTTCGCAGTGACAATCAAAGAAACTACACCCTGTCTAATAATACCACCCGAGGCAATTACGCTTACGGATAATGGTAGCCAGCTATTGGGTGGGGGATCGAAAGGAACTGCAATCAATCCCTCTCGGACTTGCTCTCGTAGAAAAACCGAGTCGTGACATTTTGCTTCCCGTGTGTCGTGTCGGGCGAATACCTCCTAGGCAGGCAGACAGGCACTTTATGCTCGTGCTATTCCTCCTGGGAAAATGTCTGGCAATGTACGCCAGTCCTTCGGAGTTTCCAGCGCGGTCTGCGGGGTAATCAACAGATGTTACCACCCTCCCAGGTGGGAAACCCGTATCTGAGAGGGCTGGACTGCGTTATTATCTGACAACTCAATCTGCGTTGCACAAATTGAGCGTTCCGTGTCGATGGCAATTTCCCCCAAGACTAGACTGTATGGCCTGCATCTTTGGTAAGCATGATAAGCACAGAAAAGGAAAGATGGGGTCGCAGTTACCAAGTGCGTGTAAGGTAAGCGTGACATTCCATGCCTGTTCGCCTGTTCGAGAAAAGGACTGCGTCGCACACCGCCAGTATGGAAAGCGGTGGAGATTACAATCTGATCTCTAAAGATTGTTAGCGTGGGACTTGGTGAGGATCGAGCAGAGATGTATTCGTATACAATACTGCAGGAATAACCGGGAAGCTGTTTTGCAAGGGGTCAAGCCAGAACATTTGGGACTCGATTCCAGGGTGTGCTATCCAGAAACTACTTTCCAATAGTTTGTGCCGGCGATGATACCTACCGCGGCACATGCGGAACGCTGTACGCCAACAAGTGGGGCGAAACGCCCGCATTGCATACAGTGAAGTCCGTATCCTGGGAATTTGATGGGTTAATTTCCATAGCAGGACACCCGATCGGTCGGAAACGAACTGTTAATTTTCATCTGTATCTCCTAGGTTGTTTGCCTGGGGCTGCGGTCAGGTGCTTGCATGCTGTGCCGCGGGAATACAACCCGATCTGTTGGAAGCTCGTTTCCATCTTGGGGATGCTCTTACTCACCGCCGTATCTGCAGGTATATGAAGAGCTGTCGTTGCCTCGCGTTCTGGCTTCCTAGGCTAGGTAGTGATCAGCTTGCGGATAGATCTTGTCTTTCGTCCATAATTCGCTTCAGCCATGAAATTTACCGGCGCCGTCAAGGCCCTTACGGGCAGTTGGGCATTGGTCAATACCACTTTGTATGCCATCCGTTCTGGATCCCTTCGAGAGTCTCGTGCGAATCTAATAATCTGGTCAGCTATAGTAACGGGTCTGTCACGCCCACCAATGCGGATCTCGAGAGCAAGGGGCTACTCACATACACCTCGTGGGGTTATTTGGCGGTCAATATCGTATCCACTAACGTGACGCGCCGACCTATTCACCTACAATGGCCACCGCTCGCAAACGAAACCGATGCGGATTGGGCCAAGGTCGGTAAGAGCGCCCTCTCGTACGCTGGACCTTGGAGTATCAGCGCAGACTTTCCAACATCTAGCGAAACGAAGGGTGTGGTTGTTCACGGGCCTCTGGCTGTGTGCAGCATACCTTCCCTCGATGGGGCGACTATGGTACGAAACTACACGATCTCCAAGCAGAAAGACGGCAGGTACCTAAACTTGTCCTTTACCAACTACCCAAGCAGGAATCGGGCCGACGTTCATTGGAAGCGCATGGAATAGGGCATCAAGCCTATTAGATAATCTCATAGTTAATTAGTAGCTTCTCGGTAATCCAAGTACTTTCTCGCCAATGTAATTCAAGATCATCTCCTTGCTAACTGGTGCTATACGAGGGACCAGGCACTCGCGAAAGTACCGCTCAACATCGTATTCGACTGCGTATCCCATTCCTCCATGCGTCAGTACCGCTCTCTCGCACGCGGTAAAGGCTGCTTCGGCGGCAAGGTACTTGGCTGTGTTACACGCCACGCCAATATCGCCCTGACGGATGGCCAGGTCCGCCCGGCTCGAGTCGTACAGCCGCGCCGCATGGTAAGTAGCCAGCTTGGCAGCCTCCAACCGCATGTACGCTTCTGCTAGTGGGTGAGCGATGCCTTGATTCATGCCGATGGGCCGCTGGAAAACATTGCGATCGCGCGCATACTCCGCCGTCCGGGCCAGCGCTGCGTACCCCAAGCCCAACGCTTCACCCGCAATCAGACAGCGTTCGGCGTTCATTCCATGCAGAACCACTTGAAAGCCTTTCCCCTCCTCGCCTACTATTGAGTCTGCGGGCGCCGGATAGTCGTCGAACACAACTTCGTTTGCATCGACAGCACGACCACCCATCTTCTTGATTCGCCGTACCTGCAAGCCAGGATGGGAGCGGTCCAGGTCAATGCAAAACAGCGATAGACCGTCAGGTGATGTGCGGGCCAACAACATCATGTAATCGGCAACCTGAGCGCAGGTAATCCACACTTTTCTGCCCGTGATGCGAAAGGAACCATCGGACTGGCGGGTTGCGGCCGTTGTCAAACGAAGGGTGTCAAGACCAGCATCGGGTTCCGTGACGCCAAAACAAACGCGAGTTTGACCAGCTACCACGGAGGGGAGAACGCGCTCACGTTGAGCGTGTGTCCCGAACACGGCAAGCGGTTGCGTCGCATATACGTTCGCGTGCAAAGCCTGGGCGCCGGCCATTCCTGCCCCTGACTCAGAAATGGTCTGCATCATCATGGTCGCCTCGGAGATGCCCAGACCTGCGCCCCCGAGAGACTCGGGCAGTGCGATGCCGAGCCATCCGCCCGATGCGATGGCGGCGTGGAAATCGGCGGGGTCCTGTTCAGTTTGATCGCGCTCGCGCCAATATGAGTTGGGGAATCGGGTGCACTGCCGACCGTTAGAATTGATAGAGCTGGGAGACAGTCGCTTGAGGCGTCGTCTTACGATTTGAGCGACGGCCTCACGGACAGTGAGTTCGATTGAGGTGAAACCGGCCGTGGCCATGAGCAATCGCCGAGCCGTCGTCGAAAAGGCGCGCGGTGCTGGGAGGCGACTGAGAGATTGGCAGACACGCTCACGAAGAAAAAAGGCCATTTCACAGTCCAAACACGAAATGCAAAAGCAGGAGGCAAGGACATCAAAGAGTTTTGAATCGGGAAGGAGCCCCTTTTCCTCACGGAGCTTGCCAAAAACACCATCCCCGCATCACCGCTCGGCCCCACCTTTGGTCTCGACAGACGTCGTCTCTCACAGTGTGTGTACGAGGGGAGCCGTTACGAAAGTCTGAGAGTGAGGAAGGCGACATGCTCAAAACGTCCGGCTCGATCAAGTCTCACAAGTCTAAGTAGATGTTGTCTCAAATGTTTCAATATTGCCGATGTCACAAAAACGCCCCATGTCCACCCTCATTGATGCACGTGCTCTTGTCCCAAAATTGGTCCGTCACACCAGGTAACCGATAAGGATTGTATCTCGGCCGGATGCATTGGACAGGTCGACTGAATGCTGGAGATGCCAGAGCCCGAAACGCCTCTCAACATCGGCCCAGTCATTGAAAACACGATCCCCTCGATCTCTCCTCACCCGATATCACCACCACAACGCAAGAGTTCATTCTGTATCGTATCAGATACGGTCTCCTTTTTTCAAGGGGGGTAAAAAAAACCCCATGGTGACTCAGTTCTTCTTGATTCAGATGTCTCAACACCTCCAGCGGTCCGTATAGTTTCCGTGGCCATCTGAGGCAGGCACGATACAATCGGAACAGGTCCTACCCTCTCTGTATATTTAGGTCTTGCTCCTTCCACCCAGCAACTCAGATTTACAGCATGAACACACTATCACAACGGATTTCGAGTACCCTATCTGGAGCATTGTCAGATATTAAAGATAAAGGCGAACAGTGCCGAAAAAACGAGGACCGCTACCCTTCCACGATCAACCTCTTGTTCTTGGACGTCCCTATCCGGCTCCATCGGGCTTTTTGTGCTTTTCAGCAGAGCATACGCTGAGGAAAATCGGATTCACCACCCGTGCCGAGGTACACACTGCAGTCAGTAACATCAATTTCATGGGGAATGAGTCCCACTTGACAATCACCACCTCTGACACGCAAAACGAAAGTAGTTTTCTCACAAGAGCCAGCTTGCTTGTTTTGTTCGCCCGAGATGCCCGACCAGACCTCCCGGCCGCTCCCAGAGATCGTCCAGGAATGCATAGATAAAGCCGACAAGGCAGTAGCGCAGTTGGAACGCACCTTGGCCAAGGAGCTTGCGCAGGTTGGCAAGAACCCGGACGAGGATCCCGAGACGGTCTTGATGAGAGCGCATGACAAGAGAATATCTGGCATCGCCGCAGAGCGGGCCAAGGTTGAGTATTACAAGCACGTGTTCCAGTACGGATCGACAAAGGACAGGATCAAGAACACCTTGGCAGCTTATGATGAGCTGGAAGAGCGAGCTCGGAAGGAGAAGAGAGAGGCTGTGAGATCGCTCAGGGAGAAGCTGAAGCAAGAGAAGAAGAGTTGAACTTGAGGTAGACCAGACATGGCGGGATACGAAATGGCAGGGTTGTGAAGGGCTGTTTATCCGGTAGAGTAACGAGTGGTTCATTATGAACTGAACTACTACCTAATATGAGCGTTACATTTTAACTCTTTCCTCTTTGAATGTCTTGCCAGCAGGACTCCCTAGGTACACGAGATCTCCTTCATCTCCCTTGAAGTGTTCGATGCCTCTAAGTGCGCATCCAGGTACTAGGACTAGTAGATTTGCACGCAAGACTAGAATAGGTTAGGACCTGAAGGGCCGGGTATCAACTTGAAGGGTGGCCCCGTAGCCAGCCACATAGGAGCTTTCCTACTTGAACGCGCCACATCGGCTCTCTCTTGTCAAGACCAGTTTCTCCTCTCTCCGCAAAAGATAGAATAGTTGGGAAGAGCACCACATCACATGCAGAGAAGCGATTTCTTTAGGTAGGTACCTAGGTAGGTAGTTTGTGAGAGGAAAAAGTCCCGTGCTAACTACGGTAGGTAACCAACACCCGAGACTGGAAGGGGACTGGAAAGAGATTCGCAGCATTGATCCATCGATACCTAGTTGAGCAACGCGAATTGCAATGCATATTGCATATTGCATAGAATATGTCACAACGAACAGAACAAAACAAAAATATGTCATATGCACACTGCACTGCACTCAGCTGTTGAACTGCGCCTCAGGAAGAATTCGACTGGACCTAAACTTGTTTTTTTGGGGGTACGTAGGCTGGTCCAGTCCGCAGCCACGTGCCCCCCTCGGTCGGGGAGGGGAGGGTGTGACATCATTCGGTGAGACAGATCGGGTCTTGCCGGCTGACTGACCGTACTTTCTTTCCCCCCAACCCAACCGTTCTGTTCTCGAAGCCGCCGGGCTCGGCCAGACTGGGCTTTGTCATCCCACCCACCCACTACGAAGAACTACTGCACTGCATGACCCCAGCCAGCTCCTGCCTGCATGCATGCAAGCGTGGCGATCCCGCTTGGATAAAACAACAAGCCCACCAAAAAAAAATGTCCACATTTTGTCGCACCCCATTTTTTTTTTCCTCTTTCCTTCTTCTACAGAACAACCACCCACTAAACAACAACTCAGACAAAAAGGAGCAAAACAAACAAAACATGGGCCACAGCTACAATAAACTTCCAAAGGCTACCAACACCGAGGCGCCCCCGCAATGGGTTAACCTGAGACCCCACAAGTACTGCGGACAGATTGACCGAGCTGGCCGCGTCGGAAAGCCCAACAAAGCCCAAAAATGCGACGCTTGCATGGCCGTCAAGGCCGCTTCCGACAAGGCCATCCAGCGAGACACGGCGGCCCGGAGACAAGAGAAGATGGGTTGGGATTTTGGGGAGTGAAGGCACTGACGGGGACGGGCCTCTTGTCTCCTCCCAGTGCCACCACATATGATGATGCGTGCGTGGCAGCAGTGGTGTGGTGTTCTTTTGATCCACCCCGCCTCTCAACTATCCACCACACACACACACCAGACAAATACACGAGACAAGACGATCGATTATTACTTTTTGTGGATAATTTTTCAGCATCGAGCGGCGCTAGAACTTTGGCTTTTTTTTTCGGATTGGCGTTGCAAAGAGCGGTATTGTAGAAGGTAGAGGGGGAGGCTTGTTGGTCAAGACTAGAGACGACAGGAGTAAGTCGTCCGGGCGATCGAAGGGTCTTGGATGCATCGGCGGCTGGGCGACGGCTATCGTGTGCTTTGAGCAGAACATGTTTGAAGGGCGGGCTTCGCCAGCGAGGCTGGGAAGGAAGGTCGAGAAACGAGTTGGCATTCCTGGATAGTAGGTAGACCACAGCATGAGGAGTCGAGCGGTATATCCGCGAGATAACCAACCCCCCCCCCCTTTCCAAGACATAGAATCGACAATAACTTTTCCCCGTTATACACTTTGAACCAGCGGCACGAAATTTTCCATCCATCCCTCGTGTGACCTGCGCAGCATCAGCCAACGGAACACGTACATGTTTTTTTCTTGCCTTTCAGTCTTTGCACTCACTCTTGCACAGATAGTTACTGCCCGCCATTCCAATCCGAATCGTTATGGTAAACATCCTTAGGCTCCTTCCACAGACCATATTCATGGTCGACAAACCGCCTGTCATCATCACATCGACCGTCAGCATCGCTCACAGTCAAAAAAGTAGGACAGGCCGGCAAAAACTTACCACCGAGCACGAAATATCCCCCAAGGTGAGCAATTCGTCAGGGCGTCCCACGCTCCCACGGACAAGTCAATATGGTTCTTTGCACACGAAGCACACGTGTCCTTGACCGTGACAATAATCGAGTTGCCCACACCGTTCACCCCCTCGTAATCACAGCCCACATTCGTAATCTCAATCTTGCGGCCACAGCTGGGCGCATTGTACCGGCCACCCATCCAGGCATGGCCCATTGCGCAAACGTAATCGCCGTCGTGGTGGTAGTCGCCACAGGAGCCGGCTACCCCGTGTTGATGGTACACGGTGGCATAGCTGTCATGGCTGTAGCTGCTCTCAGTCCTGTCCGCCCCGTGCCTTTTGGTTAGTGCCGCGGTGGCATTGCGAGTAGCCACCGGAGTAGCCGTGCGAGGAGCGTTGGAAGGTGGTGGGATTATGGGGGCCATCGCCGCCCCGGTCAGCACCGAGAGAAGGGAGGCAGTAGTGAAGACGTTGAAGGCGGTGGAGAGGATATGCATTTTCGTCGTCGTCGTCTTCGTCGCGTCTCGTATGATTACCTAGGTAGGCAGGTAGACAGGTTACCAGGTACTGAATTGAATTCTGATGGTAATGGATTTGGTTGCAGATAGCTAGGGAAAAAGAGATTTGTCGTGGCATTTTAAAGACGGTCAGAAGGACGAATCTTGCTCCACGAAGTGGTTCGAGCTTCATCAGGGGAGATATTGCGCTTACTCGTGGGATGTGTCAATCACGGCCCGGCTGCCCAACTATTGACGGGATTGCTGATGGGAAGATTGAAGTTGGTCATGTTAGTTGTCCCGGGGGAGGGGGGGTGCGCTAGGAAATGGGATGGGCAGATGACGGTCCAGGCACGTCCCGCTATAAAGTCATGAATTATGTGCGCGAGGATCCGGATGGCTTACGCTTCGAACTGGAGCTCCACCTGTCATGATGGATGCCGTGAGTCGGACGGAGTGCTATGTATTGGAATCTGGAGGCTGTACTCCAAAGTGATAAGTCAAGACACGGTTAGAAAACGAGCAGTCTCCTTTCCCGCGAGTCGATAGGCTACCAACGGGATGTCAGGTAAGGAGAAGAAGGGGTGATCCAACTCGAGCAATTAAGACCTGGAGGGTGCTATAAATCTCTAAATTCGTGCCCGTCCTGGGTCTGGAAGTCCTAGGTGGGTAAAACGCCACAAACCCCGCCTGCCAGAAGCTCAGCGTCATCAACGATTTCTGTGTAGTACGATTGATGCCACGACTAGTCCTAGCTAGAACATACCATGGACTACGAGTCAATGCTGCTGTTGACTCTCTCACTAGGGCCGCTCCGTCGAATGACTCGAATCCCAGCCGGTCTGGTTTCTTTGGTTTGAGCACGATGAATCACCACAGGGGAGAAGCTGCGATGAAGACTGAGCAATTTTTGAGGGGACGGCCATTAATTCACCGTTTTTCGAAGAACTCTCGGCCGCCCTGAGGTGGTTAAATTGAGCAGTACGAATTATATGTCTCTCCAGATTTTCGGGCCCGCAGGAGACATCGCAGCAGTGCGAAGACACTGGGAGGTAGCTCTACGCAAATTCCTCGAGTCCTGGGTGTCACGGCCTGGTGAGTTCCCAGCACCTCGTCCATCATTGTTAACCGCATTGCAAAGTAGGGCCTCGTCTGCGGGGCAGTGACTTCGCCGGCAATATGTCTTGTGAGCTACTTGTACCAAGCAGAAACCCCAGGTGACCAGTCCTTTTGCTCCCTTTCATCTGTATGGATGATAACTTGAATCACCTCAGAGACTCGCACTATCGGCTCGACACCATATTCTATGAGCTCTGTTCTATTCGTTGCGCCAAAACACAACCTCGACAGCTTTGTTCACTACGTTTGCACCTTGAACACCATCGCGGACCAGACACCTGGTTACCCCAAAGACGCCGGGGGTGTGTTACGATGTTGAGCCAAACTGGTACACCAATCGCCCCCAATCCAATTTGATCAAGATATGTACACCAGGATATTCTAGAACTACCTTTGTTCCCCCACATCCTCCCAAATCCATCCAGTTACTTCAACTCCCCCCGCATCGCAAATCCAATCATCAGCCCCACCAATCCGCACCTGTCAACCTGTCTGTGACGTCAATTTTTCGTCAAGGCCCACCTCCTCGTTTTAATCAACATGACGTTTCTTTTGTCTCATCGGTCTCGCGCTACGAAGTACACCCAGTACATTTCCCACAGCGTAAAGCATTGCTTTTTTCTCTGCGCTCAACTCGGCCTCCTCCCATTGGACCACCACCACTAAATAACACATTGAACTCTGAGCCAAAAACTTCGCGCTCATACCTTACCTACCTCTAGATAGCCAGCTTTTTAACTTTACCGTTTGATGCTGAGTTATCTATCTATCCCACCCAATATGGCCAACATCGATACCGGCTCTGTCGAAAACACGGCCAAAGATACCCAATCCGGCATCGCCGGCACGGGCAAGGCTGTGACGTCGACGCTAGGCAATACGCTCGGCGGGGTGACGTCTACGGCAGGAAACCTCATCGGCACGGCTGGCCGCGGGGTCGGCGACACGGTCAACAGTGCCACGGGCGATATGGGCAAGCCACTTGGCGATAGTATTTCGAGTCTTGGATCGGGGGTCGAAAAGGCCGGTCAGGGTCTGTCGTCGGGAATCAAAGATGCAGGGGAGATGAAGAAGTCGGAGTCTTGACTCCCTCCGACAATCATCTAGGTTGAACGTACATAAAAAGCTGTGGGATAACAGGGTATAGTTCTATGTATTGTATTGTTGTTCATTCTGAATACATGTATGCAACCCCC
>Ga0247765_1001282_pt1 | contig 12887 bp, 8 predicted proteins | sample UWRJL106311C6_FD_179949 | JGI IMG/M metagenome (GOLD analysis project Ga0247765, IMG submission 179949) | Plant litter microbial communities from Arlington Agricultural Research Station in Wisconsin, United States - UWRJ-L106-311C-6 | ecosystem: Environmental > Terrestrial > Plant litter >... | reverse complement strand
AAGAAAAGAAGAGAAAAGAAAAAGAGGAAAGAACTAGGTGAAGGGTACAGTAAGGGGTACTAAGTAGATAAATGATAAATACACACCGAACAAACGGAATAGTCCGCCCATGACTCATGTAAATCGCATCATGCACCATGTTTGTCATAGTCTCGATATTGCAAGAGGTATGTTCCCAGTCAATCCAGACGACATCAAACCCCATTGGCGCCAGGTACTGGGTGATAGGAACAGAGCTCAGTCCGGCATAGTACCCGAGCAGAGGCGGGATCTTCTTGTCGTGAGCATCGCGAAGGGCTTGACGAGCGCGATGGGGCTGCTGCATGGAGGGACCCAGATAGAGCTGCATGCCCTGGGGGTTGGCATAGAGGTTTTCGTTACTTTCCGTAGTGGAGCCCATGGTGAAGATGTGAAACTTGAATCTTTGAATCCTTAACGGGCAAGAATGTCATTCAGTCAGCAAAAAGATGGGAGCAGCTTGTCTTATATAGAACTCTACCCCCCCTGCTATCCTAGCATACACGTATCCAGCAGGATAACACACCTGCAAGGAACATGTTAGAACGTTGGATCATGTTGCGGTGAGGTGAGGTTGATCAAATCCTTCGTGGCCCGGCTCAACCGGTGCGCTACCACTATCCTGGACCAAACGCGGATCGGTAGATAGGGAAACCTTGTACGACTGGGTATGAGACGGATGCGCCAAGAGCACGATGTTACTTTTTCATCTGACATGAGGATTGGATTCTCCTTGGCTGCGGTCTTTTTGCTGCAAAGTACTGGAGGATCCTGTTAGGTCCGATATATCCGGTAGCATTGGTTGGGTCAGGTATTCGTAACATTGTTTTTTTTTTAAAAATAAGGCGAGCAAAAGTGTTGTTTTTCTGTATGGCCAGATTGACCACCTCTAGGATCAATTCCAGTAGCACTGACACTGAATCCTGTCATATTTTCTCCTGGATGACGAGACATGCACATGAATGGAGTCTAGCTCCTGCCTTCTTACCCGGAGCCTTCCCGGAGCATATCGCTTGTCGGAGTTTGTGCACGGGACAAGTGCGAGGTCGAGTCCGATGGTGACTGGACTCAACTCGGCCGTGCGGTCGCTCTCCGGGACTCTAGAGAAATATGCGGGATTAGCATTGTTCGCAAATGCCATAAAGAGTATCGGTTTGTCCATCCTCGTTTTTGCAAGGTCAGTCTATTGGGGGTATGCACGCAAGACGAACGGCGTACAGACGTCCAGGGCTTCCATTGGTGTCATCGCAATTCCTGAGACAAGACCTTCCAGCCTCCCAGACGCTGATGTCATCTTATATCATTCGATAAAACCACAACACTTACAGCCCCCTAGAGCACGGTCGTTTGGTTTATGCAGCAGCTTGTGCATCCGGTTGGAGTCCGTCAGACACCGCTGGCCTGGACCTGGATTTGAGAAATCCATGTCTAACTTTAAAGCATTAATTTGGCTAGCTCACACTCTCTCCACCGGGACTTATGTTCTCATCTACCAAGCGGCAAATTGGTCGACTGTATCCCACGCACGATGAGCTGCCAAATGGCAAGACTGAATCAGGTTCATGGGGAGACATGGAGTCAGATAATCTGGCATTTGTACCATTTCTACATCACATCCCACGGGTTCAGTCCAAGGCAGTGTGAACTTTCCAAGAGCTTCAAGCCATGTTCAAATCACTTGTAAGCGTTTTAAACTTCCAACTGAAACATCTGAGAGCTGGTCATCCTCGGCGCCAGAAGACCGACATGGCGTCGCCACTCCATCATCCATAATCCATCAATCCCCCATGGCGCAATTGGCTAGCGCGTCAGACTGTTAATAATTCAATCTGGAGGCTCTTAGTTCGATCCTAAGTGGGGGAGGATACAGGTGGGACATGTATGTAAATTTTTGCTTTTCTGTCTGCCTGTGTTTTTTTTTCTTCTTCTTTTTTCTTCTTTTTTTTTTCGTTTTTTTTCTTGCTTGTTAAAAATCCTTTATCGTACAATACAACTTTGCCCAAGGGCTGACATAGTACACAGCTGTCAGTCCCGGCAGTGGAAACAAGAGGAATTGGTCAAAAAGCAAAGGGGGGATAAGGTTTTGGGTATTGGCTTCAGCAAAGTCAACAACATAACGGCACGTAACCCACCGACTTAGGAAGGTGGCTACGATCCCCATCTGTATGCATCAAAGCGGCACAGCCGGCAAAACTCCCGAAACACAACACAAGTTGAAGGCGGGGACGTCTCCGCATACCTTAGTATCAACTTCAACAGTCGATTCAAAATGTTTTCCATCAGTATCATCCTCTGCTTCGTCGGCATTGCTGTCGCCCAGTTTCCTCCCAAACCCGAGGGCGTTACAGTTCTCAAGTCCAAGTTCCATCCCAATGTTACCATCTCGTTTAAACAGGTATCCTCACCCCCCCCCATTCATCTGGTAGATTGAACGGAAAAGACTAACTCCTCTAGCCCGGCATCTGCGAGACGACACCTGGCGTGAAATCATATGCCGGATATGTCCACCTCCCTCCGGGCCTGCTCGAGGACGACGGCGACGAGATCCAGCATTATCCGATTAACACGTGAGCAGCCATCTTCCAGTCTCAGTTTATGCCCTTACTTATTACATATCTTAGGTTCTTTTGGTTCTTTGAAGCACGCAAGAACCCGTCCACCGCACCCCTTGCCATCTGGCTGAATGGCGGCCCCGGTGCTTCATCCATGATGGGAGCGCTTCAAGAGAATGGACCGTGTTTTATCGCCGCCGACTCCAAGACCACATATCTCAACCCCTGGAGCTGGAACAACGAAGTGAACATGCTGTATATTGACCAGCCTACCCAAGTCGGTTTTTCCTATGACATTCCCACCAACAGCACGTTTAGTCCCGACGGCATGGGTATTGCGTTCCAAGCCACTCCCGCCGACTTTAGCCATGGCCCCATTCCCGAATCCAACTTGACATATCGCATCGGAGTGAGCAGTTCTGGCAAAGCCTCTCACACGGCCAACAGCACCGCCCAGGCCGCGCATGCGCTCTGGCATTTTGCCCAGACCTGGTTCTTTGAGTTTCCGCACTACAAGCCATCCGACAATAGGATTAGTTTGTGGTCCGAGAGTTATGGGGGACATTACGGGCCGAAATTCTTTGCGTTTTTTCAGGAACAAAACCGCAGGATTGATAACGGATTCTCGTCCAAAAAGGGTGCGCATAAGCTGCATTTGGACACGGTGGGAATTGTCAACGGGTTGGTGGACATGGCGGTGCAGGGGGGATATAACATTCACTTTGCGTATAACAATGTGAGTCACCCTCCTACCCCTTCTTCTTCTTCTTCTTCTTCTTCTTCTTCTTTCAGGTCAAGGATCACCAACTATAGCCAGACGTACGGAATCCAATTAGTCAACTCCACAAAGTACGCCGAGTTTCTCGACCAATGGAACCGTCCATCCGGATGTCTTGACCACTTGCGATCCTGTCAGGCAGCCCTAGCCCTGACCACGCTGGACAAGAAAAACAAAAACCTCACCAAACCCTGTGCTATCTTTGAAGAATCCTGCTACGAACCCTTCCAAAATGGAATGGAGTACGCCAATCGCGGGTTCTACGACATTGCCCACCCTGCTGCGGATCCGTTTCCGCCACCACATCTACACGGATATTTCACAGAGGAATCCACGCTCGCGGCGCTGGGTGTTCCGGTGAACTTTACGTTTGGTTCTGTCGCTGTGGGCCAAGGCTTTGAATCCTCCTATGATATGTTGCGCGGGGGGTTCCTTGACGATATCGCTATTTTGTTAGAGTCAGGAGTCAAAGTCCATTTGGTTTACGGAGATCGCGATTTCATCTGCAACTGGCAAGGCGGCGAAGCCGCATCTCTTGCTGTCCCCTGGATGCAACAGGAAACATTCGCCAAAGCCGGCTATGCTCCCCTGTTTAATCGAGAGGGAGACGGCAAAGTTGGTGGGCTGACGAGACAGGTTGGGAATTTCAGTTTCACAAGAGTATTCCAGGCGGGTCATGAAGTTCCCGCTTACCAGCCTGTTACCTCGTACGATATTTTTATAAGAGCTACGCAAGGGAGGGATATCCCGACGGGGAAGGTAAAAGTTACCGATGATTTTGCTACCGTGGGACTGGATGATGCGACAACGGTTAGACACGCGCCGCCGCCGATGCCGAGTCCGAAATGCTACGTGTTGATGCCCATGTCCTGTACGAAGGAGGCTTGGGCGACCATCTCGAACGGGACGGCTGTGGTTAGGGATTATTTTGTTGTCGACGAGAAGGAGGAGGAGATGGGAGATTTGTGATGACAGACAGCACTTTCTTTTGCAACAACAGCCTGGTTGTCTGCGACGAATCTGGGCTCACGAAATTTCCTCTTTCGTTCGCAGTCCTGAGCTGGGGTGAGTTGTCGCTGATTTGTTCTGAGCTTTCCCTGATTCTTCCCTGAGCTAGGATGATCCCATACGCCACCGCTGTACAGCCTTAGAGGCCCGTTTTCAGTCCCCCCTAGGTAAAGCCTCCTTTCAATGTCACCCACAGTGTCCAAGTTTCTGGAATATACTGGTACATGTCGGGGGATAGCACGTCGCATCCTGGTTTAATCGCTAGGATAATACGTATTATTCTGGTACCAAAAATCTGGATGGTATTTATTATGCCAGTATATTAGATGGGCTGGTACATAATAAACTAGCACCTAGAATATACCAGTACATAATGGACTGGCCTGGAGTATACTGGTATATTAAATACTGGTAAATCTAGTGAGACAACAGCTGAAATGAAGGGCGCGGAGACGTTAGGTTGGTTGCTTCCTCCGGCACGATCGGGGTCGGCTCGATCACCCACATAATGATCCCGGCTTCCCCCCCTCGTAGCCGACAAATAGGTGTCGTCCATCCAGCCCCGGCCGCACGGCAATGGCTCGCAGCTTGCCGAGACTACCAGCCTGTCACTTCCCTTGACCTAGCGCAGCGACGCTGGATGATTCCACGCCCAGCGTCCAAGTTTGGGTCAATTACACCGCATAGCCGCTCCGCGACATCGTTGTACATCCGTACTCGAGCGTAGACTTGGGCGCACCGGTGTTCGGACGGGAGGAGAGACGGAAGCTGTTTTCAAAGTTTGGACGATGCGCGGAGGGCTGCGTTATCGCGCATTAGCCGGTTAAGCTGCGGATCACGGCGATACTGCGTATAATCGTCAGTTAGCTGCCTAAATCAGATTGGAACGGACGGAACTTATCGGCGCGAGGCGCCGACAGAAAAGCGAACCTGGCGTGGTGATGATCGAGAGATGGAGGTGCTGCAGCTGCCCGTTGAGATAAGCCCAGCTTACACTACATCGAAGACGGTATCTGTGTCACCGAGTGCCCCATGGGCTGGCTCGATGGGTTCAACCTAGCTCCTGGGCATCCGTTGACTGAAGCGCTCACCGTCCTGGCGGTGATCCACCTTGAACCCACATTTCGGCAGAATTCTGGCTTGACTGGAATTCTTCCAAAAAGGAAGCTCTTCTTCCTTTTCTTCTTTTTCTCCTTAACTTGCAATACAATATAATAGTTCACAGTTGCTGGCGTAGCGTTGACTCGTCAATGTTTAGCATCCGTGACACTCTAACGCTTGCAGAGATTGACGCAATCTGCCAAGTCTAGAGAGAGCCTAGTTTGTGGCTGTCTAAGCTTGACACTTCTCTCTGAGCTGGCTGAGAGGGGAAATTCCCTGGGCCATGGACCGTTTCCTGGCCTCTCATCCAGGATGTTCTGCCTAAGGCAGGGGCCGGTGGGTATACAGGTGGTTGGTCAAGTGCGAACCCCACCGTGGATACAGCTATCTAGTTGCTTAGTAGAGTGTCCAAGGCCTACGAATACAGAAGGTTGAGCCCCGTGAAACAGTATCCAGTGCCTGCAACGCACCCACACCCGGTGAAAGCTGCCGATCGCGCCGATTCCCTGTGCCCACTGGCATTACATGTTACACTGGCTAAGCCTGTAATTCAACATTGCTAACCCACTAATCCTCTTACTTTGGTATCCTACTTGACCTTGCCATCGTATCCCCCTCCTGCTTTCACTGCGTGGCTAGGTTATAAACCACTGTAATCCCCTATACTAGTGCGGTACTACAAGCTGGTCAAGGTATGTGTTTCAACAGTTCTAAGGTCGTATTTAGATTACTTATACCCAGGTGGGTTTATCCGGCCAGCTAACGTTACTCGGAATATAAACCGAAGGATATAAGAGCTGTCTTACGGCTAGGGTAAAATAAAGTCTTTTTGTGGGTTGGCAAGGGGGGCGGGTTTCCCTATCCGGGGGCCTAGGGGTAGCTCTGCCAACGCTTTTAAAAGGAGGAGTATAAGGGTTTAGCTTAAGCTAGTCGTAAGCCTATCTGGTTTCTCCTCCTCTATAGCTTTAGGATAGCCGGAGGACCCCAGACTCTCGGTACAGGGCAGCTACCAGCGAGTTATAACAGTAGGGGATTACTTCCTTAGCTATGGTAATAGCTGCCTTCCTCATATACCCTATAGCTTTTACTTAGCGGCAATCGTCTTTAGGCCATGCTTTACATCCGTAGTAGACCCATGCGCGACGTACGCACGAGCTACTACTGAGAGTGGCCCCGTATAGCGTTCTATTAAGTCGGTATAGGTAGGCCGCCACGGCTTGGGTTTTGCCTGCCCAGCGGCTGCAGTGTACGTTAAACATAAGGCGGTCGTCGATCCAGAGGCCTAGCCATCGGGTGCTGGGTTTAAGGAGAAGGGGAGGGTATCCTGGGAGGATATCCTGGGAGGATCAGTAGCTCTGGCGGGACGTGCGCCCTCCTGGCCACGACTATGTATTCCGTTTTCTCAGGAGCGACTAGGCAGTAGTTGTTCAGTATCAGTGCCTTTCCCTTGCTGCAAACTACCCAGCGGGGAACCCTCGCGTTGAACCAGGCCATGCCTAAAACGTGACAACTGGCTCGTGCGACCGCAGATGGAACTGGGCCGCGATGGCCTTGGCTGAAACGTATCAATTTGGTGAATTTAAAGCTAAAGAAGAAAAGGAAAATAGGAAGAGAGGAAGCGCTGCAGCTGGTGGCAGATTAGTACTGACCAAGAGAAGCTGTCACGTGCGGAGCCACGTGATGGACCACTCTCCCGTCACTGTTCTCTTACTTACAAGATCGTCAAGATCCTAGAGGTGGGGCACGAGGATTAGTTAATAAACCAATCGCAACCTATAGCAGATTGTCACAACTCAATCACATAGGCTCGAAGCGGAGCTATAAGCAGGTTACCAGCTAAATCCGATTATAAGCTAAAGAAGGACAAGAAGAGGCCCTCATCCTCGGGAAAGTTGGAGTTGGTAGGTGTAGCCCATGCTCCTGGTGTTGGGTAATGTGAGCAGGCCCACTATTAGGCCACGTAATCTCCGGGTCCTCAACCCTTATTCCCTTCTCCGTGCCGTATACTCGAAGGCGGAGCGTGTGTCTGACGGCCCGGGGCGACGGCTAGGTATCTCCGATGGGGGGGGATCGAGCTCGGTTTGGCATTACTGCACCAGCTCTGTGCAGAATCCGATATGATATAGGTCGTGTCTCCGGTGTGGCGGCATCACTAGTGAGCTCATAAGCAAGATCGACGGTAAGGCCAAGCCAAGCCAAAGGCGCCGCAATTTGCCCTATGCTCCAGAGCGATTCGTCGTCTTCCTCGCTCTCAGGTGCATAAGAGAGGCAAATGTGTTTTTCGATAGTTTTAGCCAAAAAATATGCTGCAAAGGCGAAGATGCCAAGGGTAAGCGCGAAATGGGCGATTATTGCGAATCGTAGTGATGCAGACCGACGGGAAGTCTCATGCTGGCCGCGCGAGAATACCCAACGTAGGTAGCCCCAGACAGCCGCCCATAAAAAAAGTGTTCCAAGCGCCAAGCACAGGATCGGGATTCTGTCCTTGGTGATATACGGTAGGGCAACCGCTCCAAGCCACGGATACGACTCCGCTTTGAGCGCTTCCCCGCAAGCCTGAAGAATACCGTCCATGGTACGGTGGGACGGCATGGCCGCAGCCACCTCGGCAGCAGCGCCCGTAGCAACGATGGTAAGCAGGCAGCACCAGAGCAAACGCCATCTCTCGAGCGAATCGAGATATGCGCTCAGAGCAAGGACTGCGCTGTATTGGGTCAGTCCAGCGATACGGCGAATCAAGACCCGTTCGTAAGGCTCGATGTCAGATCGATATTGCCTAGCGCAGCAGGCAAGGCATATGCCCAAGCAGAAAAGAACATTCGTCCATATCGCTGTCCCGCGCAGCTTTTTCATCCACTGTGGCGGTTTGTGGGAAGTCGAAGGCTGCAGCGCGTCAAGCAGTACCGAATATGCGTACTGAGCAGGGCCGAACAGAATGGCGTAGAATAGTTGAACGCAGTATGAAATGATTACCTTTTCCCGCCTAGTCAGTTCCAAGGCCAAAGGGCCTCCTTCGTGACGGAAAGGAAGAAGCTTACCCCCCTGCCAGCCAGATCAGGCTGGCCTTTCCCGCTAGCTGACAGGCATATTGCAGGACACTCGACAATGAGCTCCCGGAGCTGCTCCCCCGGTAACGACAGGTTAACTAGCTCCGCCGGAGATACCGCAGGGCAAGCAGACTCGTTCGTAGCCGATCCTTTCCGGCTAATTAGATTGTGCGGACTAATCACAGGTACCCGACCGGTGAAGATATGAGGCACAAAGCTAGAACCACTGTAGCGCAAGTTATTGTGTGTCACTTATCTCTCTCAGATCCCGAGACTTACACCAGTGGACGTGATGAGTCTGAGCACTTTTCCCCTCTTATTTCGCCTATGGGTCTTGCTGAGATTGTCCTGGCCACAGCAAGTAGTCCAGCTGCCCTCTTTATAAGCTTGTTGTTGCTGGCACGCATTGCTGTTGACGGTACCATGAGAATCTGGTCGGGTGCTTGTAAGGCCGCGAACTGAAAAGTGGAGTGTTTTCAAAAAAAAAAAAAAAAAAAAAACCCCGATTCTCGTTTATAACCTCGGATATCCATTTTCCCTTTGGTGGGTGACATTGTCAAAATTTTCACCGCAATTCCTCAAAAGAACAGGATTATCATCAGGTGGGACAAAGTCCTGCATTCCTTGATGGGGATTGTAGGGGTTACACATGCAATGAAACATTGGACGCGCTAGCAAGCCTCGTATTAGTGCATTAGTAGGCTGGGGCGGAGGGCCAGCAAGCTGGGAAGGGGGCTAGAGAAGATCGATATACCGCTCGAGTAAAGTTTTAGGGTCGAGCCCTTGGTGCAAGGTGTTGCGGGATTTCTTTTCTGGTCCAGACGGAATCTGCTCCCCCTGTCGACTAAACGTGCTTTGGGTGCTGCTGATAAGCAGAGAGATCACCTTGACGTGATCTCTGAAGCGTTGGTGAGTTATCATCCAACCTGAAGTTAGTTTTTCACTCCCGTTGAAATTATTGACACTAGTTACTTATTTGGGTGGCGAAGTAGAAGTTAGGAGATCGCTGCAAATTGAGAACCTCTGCAAAGTAATGTTAATAGCTGGGCTTGAGACCGGATCGCTCGGCTTCTGGTGGGCCAGCAGCACCCCTGTCGATTCCGGTGAAGAGTAGCCTCGTCATAGCTCAGTCCGTGCTCGGTGACCCTCGGGGGCTCGTACTTGTGCAAAGACCTTTTCGGGTTCTTTGGTAAAATCTGCCCCTTCTCCCAAGACTATGCTATTCAATGAAAGATATTACTTTAAGGTGATCTAGGCTGATTAAAGGCGTGAGAAAGGGCCACGTGACTACGAGTGACGGTTGGGGGTGGTGAAATAATGTTTTCGCCACCCTAAAATCGACACCGCGAATTTCCCGCCAAAGTGCTCCGAGGAATAACTGGGAATCAATACATGTGAAGCGCTCGATGCGGACGGGAGGGGCACGCTAGAAAGGCCACCGAATCGGATTTGGGCCAAGAGGTGGGGCAAGGGAAGCTAGGCGACCAATTGGCTAGTACCCGATCCAGGAAGCCCGGCCGCCGGGCAGGAGAGACCGGGCAAGCTGCCTGGTCTAGGCAGCCCGAAGGGCGGGTCGGCTAGGACGGGCAGAACACTGTACCCTAGATAGCAAGCAAGTACAAGAACCAGCCAGGCTGGCTCTTCCGGTGAGGGACCTGGTTCCTCACGCAAGCAATTTCATATGTTCGCTCTCTACAATCTTCTACCCCTGTGAAGTTCTTTGTAGAGCATCCTGCCCAAGTGACAGTGCGCATACTGTCTGAGTGCTTGCACAACCTTTGGTTCTCACTGTCAAAGCCTTCGGCGTACCGCCTTGCAGCCCTTGCTCAGAGCAGGTTGTCACAACATGCAAGGTACTTCAACCACCACTTCAATAGCTAGGGCTGAAAGATAGCTTTTTGGTACTACCATCTAGTCATCTGACCCAATGCACGCTATTGTATCTTGCATTCGCACTATCATAGAATCCACCATCTCGTTGATATTCTCCTGACTAATTTGTTCCCACCCTTCTTGTATCAACGCCTTTAAATCTGAGCCAAGGTGGAAGTGTGCTTTTACGTACTGCCTCACGGCACGCCAGCAGTTTGGTCAGGTTGTTGTAGACTGATGAAACAGGGTGGAATTGTTAGGGCCCCTGCTAGTGCAAGGTGGCACGTGCCACACCTGGAGTATTGTCGGGAGCACTTTGCCTGCTTCGGACCTATGCAGTTGCCGTCTTAGGCTGAACCAAACTGAGTTAGACTGAGCAAGGCGGTTACTGTTCTGGGCTGTCTCGGTGTCACGGTACGGTGACGCTGCCTGCCTGTGGCGGCAGCTAGATGTAGAAGGACTATGGTGCAGTGCCCTGACTGCACAACGTTCCACTTTTTGTGGTGTTTACGCATTGCGTCCTTTGGTGCCGTGACAGTATGTTTATTCCCAATAACATCCCTTCTCTGCTTAGGAAACGGTTATGGATTTAAAACGATACTAAGGCGCCAATTTTTTTTAACTATATAAGTCTCGCGGACGAGCCTTTTTTGAAGAGGGGGGTTGTTATAAAGTATGGGTTGGAACCTTGGTTCCACCCACCTCTATGGATTCTGCTAACTACGCCCGCCTTTAGGTGCGTCCAGGCCTGCAGTGGGGACCCAGTACCATAACTCCAAAAGGTGCAACCCCGCTACAACCCTTCCTCTTCTTTCTCTTCTCCTTACCTTGCAATTCTACGTAATTGAGTCACGGCAGGTGCCCTAGATGCCCTACAGCCGTGGTATGGTTAGTCAGCCCTTGGGCTGACCCACTGGTTGAGGTGCTGTTGCCAATGCTGTGCCCTGGGCCCCACTGGGCCCCACCCACGCAGATAGATCTTTGGCATCGCTGCCCCGCAGCGATTCCTCTCCTTCTTTCTTCTTCACCTTGTAATTTTATATGATGATTGCCACGTCTTCGATCCTACGATTGTTTTGGTGCCATCGCCGTGACAAATTGCCACAACTACTGCGCAAGCCTTGTCTCGTGTTCTGTTTGGTTGCCGTGACAACGGGCAACTTATGGAAAAGGAAATTTTATTTGCCCAGATTCGTTGCATACAACAACAATTAAGTGTGCACTAGTTTCACTTTACACCACTTTTTAGTTTCGCAACAAAATTCCGTTCTTGAGTTGGTCAAGCAGCTGTAGCCAATGCCAAATTTTCCTCAGAGTGAACACTACCCGACTTGGGTATGGGTGGCGCCCTACCGTACACATGCTCTCCCTCCCTCCTTGTTACGATGCTCGATGTGCGCTTTGATACCCCCTTGCCCCAATAAATACTCCACAATATCAGCGTGATTACCTACCCACCATCGCCGCTACAACGAGCCCATTGTGTATCACCTTTTTACCTGACTTTGGTATATCGTAAAACCATCTCTCTCCAGTAACTGTCGCTTTCTAATAGCCACAAAGGCAGAGCTGGGCATACCATCACGGCGGTCCCAGTCACAGTCTCAAGCCGTCAAATCAAGGCATTTGACGGCAGGTAAAATAAGTATTTGCAAAGCTAGGTACGTACCTAAGGTAGGTACGTATTGAGATGGGTCGTCCGCTCCTCCACCCAAAGAAGCACCAAGGTGTTACCGGGATAGAACTATACCCGGCTCAAAGAGAGAATGTTCAAACAAAATCTACCGTCTTGGTTCGATTTGACCTTTCTCGCTAACGGATCCTAAGACAATCTCCCCTGGATTCCTGTCGCTCCCCGCGCATAATTCCAGGAACATAAGCATATACCACCTTGAACCACAAAAACGCCAACTACCTGTTTTATTTTGATAAAGACGCTTAGTCAGCCTTGTGTGGATTTCTTCCAGTTTTGCGGGGTAACGTCCGAATTACAGGATCCCTGTCTCTTCAGTTGGCTTCCTCTCAGCTCAGATTAGAAAACTCGACATGGCGACCGTTGCAGCCGCTGCAGTCCGCTTCCGTCTCGTCTTCAACGTTCCGCTGCCCGCTCTCGAATCATGCAAGAGCGTAATCTTCGCCGCAGGTGCGGGCCGCTATCCCGGCCCAGGTGAGTACACGGAATGCTGCTGGACCGTCATCGGGACGGGCCAGTTCCGCCCGGGACAGATGGCAAACCCGCATCTGGGAAAACCGGGTGCGTTGGAGACTGTTCAGGAGGCACGAGTTGAGACACTCTGTGTGGGCGAAGACGTGGCAAGGAAGGCAGTCGCCGCGCTTAAATCGTATGTTCTTATCCCAGCGCCAGCTTTCAGTCGCACTGTTGTTTGATGACGGTTTTTTGATTGACGGTTGTTCTCTACAGGGCGCGCCCGTACGAAGAACCTTCGTACAGCGTATATAAAATAGAAGATTTCTGATCGGGCTAGGTACTCATGAGGAGGGAGGGGGGGG
>Ga0247765_1001281_pt1 | contig 12888 bp, 9 predicted proteins | sample UWRJL106311C6_FD_179949 | JGI IMG/M metagenome (GOLD analysis project Ga0247765, IMG submission 179949) | Plant litter microbial communities from Arlington Agricultural Research Station in Wisconsin, United States - UWRJ-L106-311C-6 | ecosystem: Environmental > Terrestrial > Plant litter >... | reverse complement strand
TCCCCGTCGGTTCTAGTGGGTTCCAGTGGGTCCAGGGGGCTTGGCAGCCCCCCTGAACCACAACACCAACTCCCCGTGGTTGTGGTGACTGCACTTTGCCATAGTGCAGTCGGCAGCACTCCCAGGGCAGTAGATCAACTAGGCTACAGCACCCAAGGGTGCTGTAGCTACAGGGCAACTGGGCTGTAATTTCAACAGTGACATCCCAGAATACACCAGTATATGCCTGGGATGGTACATAATCTCTATATTAAGTACTGTCCCAGTTTTGGAGCCAGGGTACTCTATAACGTTACCATGTGATAGATTAAACTAGCATGGCATACCATCCCACGCTATGTACTAGTATACAACAAACGGTCCCAAATTTGGGCTTACTTTCCTGCTCTCCAGAATTTACACCTCCGCCGGGGTAATAAAGACTAGTACGCTACATGCCAAGCCAACCATGCCGTTTTCGTAACGCCGATCAACGCCATTTACGCAATACGGTTCGAAGGTATTCTTTCTATTATTTTCTATAGAGTAGTACTTCCGAGAAATAAATTCTGATGCGCTCTACAGACTCCGCCGGCCACCACCGTTTCCACCGTTACAATTAAAGCTATCGCCAACAATATGAACGTTACGGCTCTCCTCAACCACGCTCGCAACGCATACGACTCACCAGCGGCAGAAAGGTTTTATCGCCTTCAACTACAATAATTGCTTCGGCAACCGATTCTACACCGCCCTCCTGCCTTCCAGCCAAGGTTAGAAAAGCTACGTAAGCCAGAACTTATACGTAATTAACGCTTAGAGATTCGAACCTTACGCAAATATAATAGATAAAGCTATATTACTTTAGCCAGAGAGACCGGTTATACCGTTTAATAGGTTTAAAAGGCTTGTACTAAACCGTTAACGCTGAAAAAGAAAGGTACGCATATATTATTTTAACCCCTCTATTTACCCCTTTATCAATACTACATACGCGTATAAGGAAGGAGCTTTCCTGGTACTACCAGCCTTTCTAAGCCCTGGACTGGCAATCTAAAGGCCGTAATTTCTATTAATTTTTTCCTTTTTACTAGGCAATTAACTAATTTCCTCTTTTATTAAGTAGGTTATTGCGGAAGGAAGGCTATATTACGTACGCTTTAAAAGAATCAATTACGTAAATTCTTACTTAAAGACCCTGCTTACCGTAACCTACCTTAGCCAGATTTACGCTGGTATATATTAGGATTCGAACTTTACGGCGAAGAAGCTATAATATACATACTCCGCTTTATAGGCTGGTAACGACGGATACGGCCTCAAAGGATTGTTTTTACGCCTTAGTATAAGGCCGCGCGCCTCCGATTCGCCTACGAATAGTTATACCTTCGCCCTAATCCCGAAGATTGGGAAAAAGTACTATTTTCGGACGAAACCTAAGTAACTGCGTCGCTAATGTAGAAGAAGTGGGTTACAATATACGATTCGGAAGATATAGAATCCTTCGCTTTCGTTCGGAAGAAACCTTACGGTTAGATATTCTAGGGTTCGTTTACTAGAGGCCAGAAAGGCCCCTGCTTTTTCTAGGAGAAAGAATACAGTGGTATTACTGGTAAGAAATACTAATAGTATATTATTCTACACGTACAGACCTTTTTCAAGGCCTAAGACAAACCCCAAGCCTTTATATTCCAACAAAATAACGCCTTTCTATATACTTCTAAAAATACAAGGATTATACTACGCGCTCTAGGTATAAAAACGCTCTTTTGGCCGGTTTGGAGTCCAGACCTTTTACTAATTAAGAATATTTGGTTCAAGATAAAGGCCTGGATCGAGGTTAACTACCCCAACCTTAAATAGTTGAGTTTAATAGAGCTCCGATTAGCTATATAAGCTACGTAGGATGCTTTGGATCCAGAATGGCTTCGTTAATTGGCGTATGGTATACCTGAGAGGCTCCGTATGGTTATTGCAGCTAAAGGTGGTCGGATTCCGTTTTAGGGGTACTATTTGTAGAAATACAAAACTTTCCCACTATTTTGGCCGTCTCCAAAAGTATCAATACTTCCAAGGCCCTCAGCCCCCTTTCTGGAAAGTATGTAGGGCAAGTACCGAACTAGTCTTTATTACCCCGGCGGAGGTGTAGCTAGCTCAGGGAAGAATCAGTGAAAGCTCAGGACAAATCAGCCACAGCTCACCCAGTCACGGCAGGTGCCCTAGATGCCCTACAGCCGTGGTGTGATTGGTTAGCCCTTGGGCTGACCCACTGGTTGAGGTGCTGTTGCCAGCGCTGTGCCCTGGGCCCCACTAGGCCCCACTCACGCAGATAGATCTTTGGCATCGCTGCTCCGCAGCGATTCCTCTCCTTCTTCTTTACCTTGTAATTTTATATGATGATTGCCACGTCTTCGATCCTACGATCGTTTTGGTGCCATCGCCGTGACACACCCGAGCTCAGTGCTACAGACGAAAAAGGAAATTTCGTGTGCCCAGATTCGTCGCAGACAACCAGGCTGTAAAAACAAAAGTTCTCCTTCTCCGCTGTCTCTCCCCTAACTACTTAACTAACTGCCATGTCTCGCCCGTCACAACATATTATTACCCGAGGGTAGGTACTCAGGTATCCATACAAAGCCCTAGATCTTAACTGCCTAAGTAATGCGCACCGAGTCGGCACTGCCGCCGCCAGGCGTAGACACAGAAGTGATGCGGACTGAATCGGGGTTATCCTGCGGGACGGGGACGGGGGCGGCCATGACTAGGGCCAGGAATGTCAAGATAGTGACAAATACACCCGGCAGATGCATTATTGCACGTCCAGTACTTATTGAGCTAGAGTTGTAAGTCGATAAATAGGTAAGGTAAGGTAGATGAGAGCAGATAGCGGATGGAAAGTTGGAAGACGTTGACAAGGATATTCGTCGGCCTCGCTACTTCTTGTGAAACAGACCATCTAGGACATAACGAGCGGCCGCAGGACAATAAATACCCACGAAAATATTGCTTACGCTTCGGAAGATAGCTTCGGCGCAATATAGTCCCGCCGAGAGATCGACATGGAAATATCTCGTTGTCATGTCTCAGTTGATAGCTTGGCGTTCGCCAGCCCAATCACCCTTCGGTTGTCCTCGGCAAGAAACTCGTCGATTTTTTTGCCCAAATGCCCTGCCTACCAATTACTTGAACACCCACAACGAATAAAATGCATCCACATGGAACTCCACGCTTCAATGTTAATATGATCACGTCCACCTATCATATATCATAACCCCCTGGTCTTCCCCTAGTTCCTTCAAATCACAACATGTAGCGAAACTCGGGATTCAGGTCCTGCTCACCAACGTCAGCGTTGTTCTTACAATGTATGATAATTGACACTCACCCCCAGCTCCGTTTTCTCATCATCCGTCATGTCCATCTCCCGAATCGCCTTTTCCTTTTTCCGATTTTCCCACGTAATCGCAATAGCATAGGCCACCGTGCTCGCTGCGGAAAAGCTGAGAAAGGCCAGACAGATAGTATAACCCTTTCGGTAAAAGTTGGGCGCGTCACTCGACAGGAATGAATATGTGGAAATGATGCCGCCAATGTTGCCAAAGCCTATATCCGATCATCAGCATGCACTACCAAGGAATAGATCGAAAGTCGACGTACCAATCTGCCATGCCGTCCCGATAGCGCGCCGACGATGACCTCCCAAATTCATGCTGAACCAGCAGACAATAATGGGCATGGCCGAGTATGTGCCCAAACACGTCAAGAATAGGGCTCCATACTGCAGATCAAGGTTGTCGTGTACATTGAGAAGAATGGCCAGCCCGGCCATGGCGACAAAGATGGGACACAGTGCATAAAGAAAGCGGTGTCTGTTCCAATCACTTGCAGTGGCAACCAACATGCCAAACCCAAAGGATGCCGCCCAAGGGGGGACCGACCGCAACTGCGTCTGGATGGCGTCGTAGTGGTAACTCTGGATAATAGTCGGCGAGAAATAGGCGTATCCATAGGCCGGAACGATCATGCCAAAGTACATGAAGCCGCCGAGCCAAATCTTGTAATCCTTCATGACCGTCATCACATCCGCAAAGGTGATATTGCGTTCGGCCCCGTTGCGTCCTTGGTCCGCCTGCAGTCTCGCCTTGACGTATGCCCTTTCATCCTCCGACAGCCAAGTCGCCTCCTCGGGGAAGGACGGAAACGTAAAGAAGAACACAACCCCAAAGACCAAGGTGACGATTCCCTCGAGGATGAAAATCCACCTCCACCCGCTATATCCGCGCACGCCATTCACTGCGACTGTCAGCCACTCTCCCCTCCCATCATCTCGAATCTCCCAATTCAGGGGGTGGTACTCACTCTTGCCAATCGCACTAGCCAATAACCCGCCAAACGCGCCCGCCAAGCTGGTACTTGAGAAGAACAGGGTATACCGTTTTTGCGCTTCGTCCCTTTTGTACCACATACTAATAAGGTAAAAACACCCAGGGAACATGCCACATTCAAACACGCCTAGCCAAAACCGCGTGGCTAGAATGCCCCCGTAATTCTGTGTCAATCCCTGCAATGTGGTGACGACCCCGAATCCCACACAACATGTCGAAAGCCAGACTCTCGGAGAGAAGCGTTTCATGAGCATATTTGAGGGGATCTCAAATAGGATGTAGGGAACGAAAAAGATGGTGAGAATAGTGTTGAATTGCGTCCCTAGTGGGTCAAGACCCAGGTCCTCTTGCAGGTGGAAAGCGCGAGCATTTCCGACATTTACGCGATCGAGAAAGGCGAGTAGGTAGAGAAGCGAAACGAAGGGCAGGAGGCGGTAATCGATGCGGGCGACGAGGCGGGCTTCGGTGGTGTGTGGGGGGCAGGGAACTTGCAGACCTTCAGAGAGGCCGAGTTCGGGGTTGGAATCGCTGGCGGTTCCGATTCCATCATGACCGAGTTGAGCGGTGGGGTCCTTGTCCTTGTCCTTATCCTTATCTTTCGGGGAGGTTGACATGGTGGGTGGTGATTGCCTGCCGAATATCATGATCGCGTTTGTACCTTGAGGTTGAGACGAAAAAGAACAAGAGTTCGTGAGATAGGCACGGTCAATTGAGGTCGACGAGGAGGGGAAAAAAAAAAAGAATCTGTTTGTTACACCGCCGATCAGTCCCGCCCGCAAATATATACGGATAGCAGTGGTGCTCTGTTGCATTGCAGATCTTTTTCTTTTTCCCCGCTATTTAACTTTTTGATGCCCATCTTACTCTTGCCCTCTCTGACTGTTTGGACCTGCCTTTTTGGAACCCCCGGCGCCACCGGCCGCGCTTGCTTGCTTCCCTTCCATCACTTCCAGTCCCCGACCTAAATCCGACGCTGGAAAACCAGTCACCAAAATGCATCTCTACCTACGTGAGTGGCAATTGGCTTTGACTAATGCACCCACCCAGTTTTACCCGTTGTCCCTGTTCGTTGCAAAGGACCCGTTTCTAATGGCCACCTCTGGCTTACTCAGATTACATAGATGGCAAAATAAGAAATGGCAAATGCATGCATGCAGCGCTTGATCGGACGAGGAATCTCAATGTGTAGAGATAACCGAAAAATGTTCCGGCCGAGGTTCCTATCCTCTGGTCTGCTCTACGGTGCTTGATGCACGCATGCATGCATTTCACTCTATAATTGTGGGGAATAGATCCAATTGCCGGCCGTCCAGGCATTTTATGTTACAAACGCGACATCAATTACATTGGATCTGATGGATTCTTGCTCTGCCGCGTATTAGTGCTGTCGCATAAAAATGGACATGTCAGATGCACACCGGATGGAGCATATTTCAAGAGCCACCACTCGACCTACCCATTACCACTAACTACCCGGTAGGTAGGTATGAACCAGACTGGGTCCCAATGGGTCTGGTGGCTTTTTATTTACTTTGGGGAGAACCGACCAAACTCAACTGTTGACCTGCGTAGGTAGCCATCAGTTGTGGACATTCACTGACGCAAAAGCACAGAGATTGACTCACTCACCGTGTAGAAAGTTTGTTTCTACACACTCACATCATCGCATGGACGCCGTGTGATCAGAGTAGTGGCCCGGGTATATATATTTATACATCTACTTGGAGACTTGGAACAGTAAAAGTGAGTCTTGCAATCACGTTACCATGCTACGCGCCACATACGGCACGGTAGCTACGGGTAAGTAAATAGTAAGTAGGTAGGTGCATATAAATGTACATACTAATTGAAGTAAACTGAAGAACCAGGTTAAGACGGAACTTGGAGTCACCGCGGGCACACGCACCCGCCCACATCGACTTTTGGAGACTTGAACCCACAGTGGCGTTACCGCTAAATGTGACTATATTGACCGATTGACTTTAAGGGCGCTTGAAATCACTCACTTCGAGGGTGCTAGTCTAGTCTGGTTGTACGTGACAGTTTTGCGGATGGATCCTCCTCGACGTACCTGGTGGCCTAGGGGTTCATCTCTTATCTTTTAAAGGCCACCTACCTAGATGTAATAGACTTAGGGCAAAACACGTCGCACCGACGAGAACCGGGATCCACGGAAATTTTGTTTGCAACAGGTGCACAGCTATCAAAATACACCACCCGTTCAATAGGTGTACAAATAACGGAACCTGCAGTTACAAGATTGGATCCAGGATATATGCTTTTAACTTGAAGGACGAGTATTGCACTTGAACCACCCTTTCTCGGTCGCTCCAGACAGACCTCGGTATCCTATCACACACACAGGTCAGTAGGTAGGTAGGTAGGTAGGTAGGTAAGTAGGTAGGTAGGTACCACTTGACACAAATACACTTCAATGTTGATTTCTCGCAGTATCGAGTTGGGTTGAGTCTGGTCGAGCTGAAAACCAGAAGGAAAAAAACCAAAAACAATTTGAAAAAAGAAAGATCAAAGCTGGAAAATCGCGCTACCCACCAACTCTAGTAAGTAATGATCAAAGATCACTTACTTTTGCTTGAGGACTTTGCTGGGAGGAGCAGCTACTGCTGGAGGTCTCCAACATGATTCCGAGAAGAAAAAACGTACAAATATTGGACTTCATTACTTTTATGTCGAGCAGGACTTGGTGTAACAACCTACCTCCCTACTTAGGTACTCAGCACAAGTCTCCAAATCCTTATTCATGCTTCCAACAAACACGAACGTTCCACAAAAAAACACCTAACAAAACCGCACGTCGCCGCCATATGGTCCTCGGCATGCTCAACCCTGCAACTACCACGCCTCGTGTTATCTTGAAGCCCAAAAATGCCGTTGCCAATGTGTTTTTTTTGTCTGTGTGCAATTAGTACTTCCAAGATTAAGTTCGTTGACGTTCCTGGGGTAATCCAAATTCACGGACGGCCTCCCGGCCACCTTCCGCTTTCGCTCGAGCTTTTTCCCCCTACGACTACCTCTACCTCTACCCCTATTCTGGCCTTATCCCTACCGTTACTTTTATTTCCCCAGTTCCGACTGGCTTGGACTCGCTCGGTTTTGACATTGAAATTGGGCCTGATAGTGCAGTTGTGGATGTTGCCGGACTTTTGGTGAATCCCGAGATTCATGTCTTCTTTTGAGAGATATCAACTGCCTTACCTAACATAGTGTACCTAAATTCATGTTAAGAATCCTCATCGTCGCATAAGATAAAAACAAAGTGCCCAACGTAAACACCTCCAGTGCCATATACATATATAATTCAAACAATGAGCATTGTACTTTGCAAGTAGACAGGATTGGCACACACCCTTTCTCAGTCGCTCTAGACAAATCTTGGTATAATATCAGACACAAAGGTACCTGCCTACCTAGGTACCTAACATGATAACACATACCAGCCCTGACACACACGGCAAGAATGTCAGGTCGCCCATTAAAATTCCAATCGTCTCCAAATTTCATAATATCATGTGTACAAAGTACAAAAATCCCCAATCCACCCATCACAAAACATATTAGGTTCCAACAACAGCAAAGAAACCAAAAACAAGAGCTACTCAACAACAATGCAGTCGAATACGCTGGCTGATGCAAATGCTGGCCCCCCCACCGAGAAATGAATGTTTGAACAGAGACGCTCGGCGTAAAGAAAGTTAGTGTACAATCGACAGCATAGACAAACGAATCAAACAAGAGGAAAAGCCCGAGGATGGCCTGTTGTCAGGTTTCGGGCCGTCGGGTCGCCCGCTTCAGAAAGTGGCGACACGTTGACTGTCTCAGCCGATGATGGCTCCGGCGACGCGCCATCGTGATGCGGCACTTGGGTGGTGGAAAGGGGTGACAGCTGAGGCCGGTTTGGACTAACGGGACTTTTGCTTGGCGTCAGCGGCCAGCGTGGTGAACGTGGTGTGGTTGGGTTGCTGGTCGGGGTGGCCGACCCACAGCGCGAAACGGAACGCATGCTGTTGCGGTCTGACATGGGGTTGAGCTGCAGGGGGTGGTGACGGCGGAGCCAGCTGGCAATTGACAGCCGGATCTCGGCTTGCGGCACGACCAGACTATCCGTCTTTTTCTCACCAGCCACCACGTAGCCGTCAGGGATTAGACCGGCGCCGCCGTTCTGGTGCGCATGTGCTGTGGCCATGAGGTCTCTGAGAATTTCGGCATCGGTCCGCGTCTCCTTGACCTGTGGTTTGGACCCAGAGGAATCCGAGTCGGTGATTTCATCCCTGCGACTTTTTCGGGCTTGAAACCGGCGCCAGAGGAAGAAGAAAATGCTGACAACCAAGGCCGCGGCAGCTACACAGATATTAGCAAAGTCTCCAATAAAACATCAAATCCAAACCCACCGATCGATCCAACAGCAATTCCGGCTTTGGCGCCGGGCTGTGGCCCTCCCGACCCGACCCCGGCCACATCCTGCCCACCCTCCGAGTTCGAGGGGACGCCAAGCACGGAGCCATCGGTTGGGAGGACAGTCTCGCTGGTGGTGCTGCGTGTAATTGTCGAAAATGTAGACGTAAAGCGCAAAGGAAAACCTTGTCCAGGACTGAAAGAAGTGGTCTGCGTTGCCGATGCAGAACTCGTGGTCGATGATTCGCTGTTGACTGAGGATAGCGCCTGTGTTCCGGTGGCCTGGGAGCTCTGCGGCTCTCCTGACGATGCAGTTACGGGAGGTTGGACTGCGATTGTGGTTGAGATAGCCTCGGATGTTGGCCCTAAGGGCAGACCCAAGGATGTTGACACCGGAGTAGGGAAGAACGGCGGGAGGCCAAGACGCCCGCTGGCCGTGAATCTCGCCGGGTCCGGAACCGTGCTGGGGATGGCTGGCGTGATCGGTGTTAGTGGCGACGGTGGCTCATCTCCATCGTTGTTGTTTTGTCGTCGGTGAACTCGATCCGTGATAATGCCCCCCGCAAATCGCCTCCGCAACCCGCCCCGTCGGGAATCCCGGGAACTATCAAACATGGCGACCAAACTTTATGCCCTGGTCAAGTTGGCGTTTGTCATCGGGTATAGTCGGGAACCAAAAGAAAGAAAAGAAATCGCGAGTGCACGTCTGGTAGAAAATGACCGCGGACCTGCCGTGGGATTCAGCAAAGCAAGCAGAAAGCGAATGACGAGCTGGAAACCAGGCACCTGGCCGAGATGATGGAGGAATCTGGCATCTGGGGCTGGGCAGGAAAAAAATTGGAAATCATCTTGGTAAAAAACATGTTCTCCCTTTCCGCCAAATTGGTGGGGTTCGGTACGCCTGTGCGGTTGTTTCATGGCAGCCGACTGGGAAGGCGCAACCCCTTGTCGCAGAGGTGGGGTGGAGACATGGGCCGTCTCGGTTGCCGCTTTGGGGTGGGGATCGGACCCAGAAACGGCGCAATGTGCATCCCACTGCAACGGGAAACCGTCGGGGGACGGCCTGTGGATTCGGCCTGTTTCAAGACGTGCCTGTTCTGTTCTGTTTACCCATTCAGTCGTTCGATTAACGAGATTTGTGTCACCACGTCACCTGTCACCTTGACCCTGGAACCACAGTCACGTGCAAACTCTTGTTTTTCTCCGACGTCGGCAATTCCCGCTTTTCCGCCAATTCCTTCCACGGCGAAAACGCGCCAAGACTGGCCGCAATCGATACGCGTTAACAATATTTCGGACCCCCAGCATTGCTGGCATTTTATCGCTGCAATACAAAGCAGCTAGCGGCGGTCGCTGTTGGTTCGTTGGCTACGAAGTCCGACGTTCGAATACGAATACGATCCCATGATGATCAAAAACCTCAACATGGCCCAACACGATTAGTTTTCTGGTTGACTCGGTCTCTCACGGCACACGATGATTTCCATCCGCGACGTGGTTGGCCGACTTGGCTCGGCTTCGTTTTCGGAGCTCGCAGCCATCGCCGTTGCAGGTTTGGTCATCATCACGGCCATTAATGTTCTCCTTCAGCTGTTACCGCAAAAGAAGTCGGAGCCCCCACTGGTTTTCCACTGGTTCCCTTTAATTGGAAGTACTGTGACATACGGAAAAGACCCGCCCAAGTTTCTCATCGAGTGCCGGAAAAAGGTGAACCGGGCCGACACTTGATGTGCTGGCTTTGCTGACTGACCCACGCAGTATGGAGACATTTTTAGCTTCGTCATGCTCGGCAGAAAGACGACAGTGTATCTCGGCATCGACGGAAACGACTTCATCCTCAATGGCAAGATCCAAGACCTCAACGCAGCCGACATTTACGGCCCGCTCTGCACCCCGGTGTTTGGGCCCGGTGTCGTCTATGACTGTCCCAACACCCGCTTCATGGAACAAAAGCGCTTCATGAAGGCCGGGTTCAGTACCGCCGCTCTAGAATCTCATGTCCGACTGATTGAAAAGGAGGTCCTCGACTACATCAAATCGACCCCCTCACTCAAAGGCACCAGTGGAACGCTCGACGTGCCTCCGGCCATGGCACAAATCACCATTTTTACCGCGGGCCGGACATTGCAGGGCGCTGAGGTACGGCGGAAACTGACGCACGAGGTGGCTGATCTGTACCACGATCTGGACATGGGATTCCAGCCCATCAACTTCATTCTCCCGTGGGCGCCATTGCCCAGGAACCGCCGTCGCGATGCCGCCCAGACCAAGATGCGCGACATGTATCTCGGTATTATTCGCGAACGGCGACAACGCGAGGCCGAGAATCGAGTGGAGGACGAGGAACCAGATATGCTTTGGACGCTGATGCGCGCCGTGTACAAGGACGGCGTTTCCATCGCTGACGAGGAAATTGCCCACTTGATGATCGCCCTGCTTCTCGCAGGTCAACACACAGCTGCGTCATCCAGTTCATGGATTCTGCTACGGCTAGCATCGCGGCCGGATATCACCGAGGAGCTCTACCAAGAACAAGTGCGGAATCTCGGTGGAGCTAAGGGAAAACTTGCCCCGCTAGAGTATGCCGATCTGGAAAAGCTACCGCTTCTCAAGGCTGTGATCAAGGAAACGCTCCGACTGCACTCGTCAATCCACTCCATCATGCGCAAAGTCACGCGGCCCATGGCGGTGCCGGGAAGCGATTTTGTGATTCCGCCAGGACGGACTGTCATTGCCTCGCCCAGCGTGGTTCAACAGGATCCGCAGTACTTTTCTAACCCGGTGGAATGGGATCCGCATCGCTGGGATGAGACGGAGGTTGACCGTGAGAAGGATGACGAGGACATGGTTGACTACGGGTTCGGTGCTATCAACAAGGGCACCCGCAGTCCGTACCTCCCTTTTGGCGCGGGACGACATCGTTGTATCGGTGAGGCTTTTGCCTATGCTAATCTATGTGCCATTATCGCCACGTTGGTACGACACTTTCGGTTTTACACACTGGATGGGAGTCACACAGTGCCGCCTACCGATTATAGTTCCATGTTCTCGATACCGAGTCGTCCGTCAGTGGTGCGTTGGGAGAGACGGGAGACTGCTTAGGGATGAACAGGGTAGAGATGACACCACTACCCCTTAATGTAACTGTAATCAGTTTTCCTAATTGGGGGAGGGGAGGGCTTAAGAAGGTTGCTAGGATTAAGATTAGCTGAAAATTCCCTCTTACGAATTATCTACCTGGATAGGTGCTCAATGATGTCTCCAACAACTCCCGGCGCTCAGTGTTGACAACCCTCCCTCCCCCCCCCCCTCTCTCTCTCTATATCTTCCCTCTGTAAATCTCTGCCTTCCCCAACAGGATATCACAGGACCGGATTTTTTTCTTTTTCTTGTTCCTCCTAACTGCTTTAAAAACCGTTTATCCTCTCGGATGAGACAAAGTCATGGTGCGTAGCAAGTTGACCCAATCAACAAGTCTCCTCGGATAAGTCCAAGGTCAACCACCAAGGCTGGGCTTGTCCCAGCAAGCCACTTTGACTATTTACCCCCCTTTTGTGGTTATATCGTCCCAACTTTGACTTTGCATGTGGGCTGGGCTGGACAGGGTAGGTAGGGTAGGGTCGGGTCGATACACGGCATTCTCCTCCATAAAAGACATAAATGATACCTAGGTACCCATTGAAATCCGCAGCAAACATTGGTACCTTGGTAAGAAACGGGGGAAGAATCAAATAGCCTTGGTTGCTCGCCTTGGACCATCATCTCTTTGGGGGCTTTCAACATCTTTCTACCAGGGAGGGGACACTGAAGGCGGCGGCCCTCACCAAAATGACAAATAAGAGTCCTCCTCTGCAGCTTGGCTTCTTCAACTAGGAACTAGGAATCTTTTTCCAAGAATGCCATCTCCTCAATACTGTTAAAATAACAGAGAGTTTATCACGGCAGTTGCGAGAGATGATCCTTATCAATCCACCTCAATTGAATGAAGAGAGCAGAGGTCCCGAACTGGATTTCATGCTTCCCGTTTCACTGTACTGGAACATACATACCTAAATTACCTAGGGTAGCTAGGTAACAAAGGGAGAGAAAAAAAAAAAAAAGAAAACTTTAA
>Ga0247765_1001280_pt1 | contig 12889 bp, 8 predicted proteins | sample UWRJL106311C6_FD_179949 | JGI IMG/M metagenome (GOLD analysis project Ga0247765, IMG submission 179949) | Plant litter microbial communities from Arlington Agricultural Research Station in Wisconsin, United States - UWRJ-L106-311C-6 | ecosystem: Environmental > Terrestrial > Plant litter >... | reverse complement strand
TCGATCACCTCCACCCGCCAACCCTGCTGCTCGGCATAGCGCGTGTACATGCGGAACAGCTCGGCGGCGAACAGCGACGCCTCGTCGCCCCCCGTGCCGGCGCGGATCTCGAGCACGACGTTGCGCTCGTCGTTGGGATCCTTGGGCGTCAGCTCCAGCCGGAGCCGCTCCTCGAGCTCCGCGACCCGGGCCACGAGCTGCTGCTTCTCCTCCTGCACCATCTCGTACAGGTCGTCGTCCTTGGCCAGCGACGCCAGCAGCTCGTCGTTCTCCTCCCGCTGCCTCCGGACCTTGACGTACTCGCGGTAGAGGCGGACGGCCGGATCGATCTCCGACAGCGTCTTGTTCACCTCCCGGTACACCTTGGGGTCCGAGAAGACGGCGGGGTCGGAGAGCCGCTGGGTCAGCTCCTGGTGGGTCTTCTCGATCTCTGCGAGTTTCTCGATCATGATCTTTCCAGAGTCTACGTTTTATGCCCCGGCGGCCGCGACGGCGACCGGGTCCGCGGCCATCCGGGGCATCTCGTGATCCTGCAGGATGCCGTCCTCGCGCAGCGCCTCCTCGAGCGCGGCGATGGCGACCTCCAGCATGTCGTCGGTCGGCTCCTGGGTGGTGATCCGCTGCAGCGCGAGCCCCGGCGCCACCAGCAGCGCGAACAGCGGGGCCGCCTGGTGCTTGGCCGTGAAGCGCAGCACCTCGTAGGAGAGCCCGGCGATCACCGGCACCAGCAGCAGCCGCCCGCCGTACATCAATAGAAACGGCAGCGTCTTCGGGATGAACGAGAAGACCAGGATCGAGACCAGCAGCACGAAGAGCAGGAAGCTGGTGCCGCACCGCGGGTGGAGCCGGCTCTGCGCGCGGGCGTTCTCGACCGTCAGCGGCACCTGCTTCTCCCACGCGAAGACCACCTTGTGCTCCGCCCCGTGGTACTGGAACACCCGGTGGATGTCCTTCATCCGCGAGATCAGGAAGATGTAGGCGAGGAAGAACAGGGCCCGCAGCGCGCCGTCCACCAGGTTGAACCCCAGGCTCGACAGCGAGCCGAAGAGGTAGGTCTCCGAGAGCCGGGTCAGCCAGAGCGGAACCAGCAGGAAGACCACGGCGCCGAGCCCGAGGCCGACCGCCATCGAGCCGGCGATCGCCCAGTTGGACTTGTCGCCGCTGTCGCCGGCTGCCTTGGCGGCCTCCGCCTTCTTCTCGGTCTCGGGCATCGCCTGCTCGGCGGAGAAATTGAGCGAGCGGATGCCGAGCGCGAGCGACTGGAAGAGCACCGCGACGCCGCGCAGGACCGGCAGCTTCAGGAACGGATAGCGCCTGGCGAGGCTCGCCACCTTGCCGCGCTGGAAGGCGATCGAGCCGTCCGGCCGGCGGACAGCCACGCCATAGGCGCCGGGGGAGCGCATCATCACTCCCTCGATCAAGGCCTGGCCGCCGACCAGCAGCTCGCCCTCGGGGCTGTTGCTAGAACGCATGCTGATGAAGTCTCCACCCCGGCCCGGCGGGGTGCCGGGGAGCCTGTGGATCCTACCGGCGGCCCTGCGCCGCGTACCGCTTCTGGAAGCGCTCGACGCGTCCGGCGGTGTCGATCAGCTTCTGCTTGCCGGAGAAGAACGGATGGCAGGCGGAGCAGATCTCCAGGCGCACCTCGTCCTTGGTGGAGTGGGTCTCGAAGGTGTTACCGCACGCGCAATGGACGGTCACCATGTGAAGCTGCGGATGGATTTCTTTCTTCACGGTCGATCCTTCTCTCTTTTTCGTGGTTTCCCCGGAGGGGTCTGTGTCCAAGAACCCGAAAGCCTAGCCGATCGTCGCCTCTCTCGCAAGACGCCGGCAGGGCGGCCCGGTTCGTTCGTTTCAACAGATGTTCACCGGGCCGAATTCCCCGCCGGCATCCCCCGGGCCGCGAAGAGTCTCCGGCCGCCATGGACACAACTACAAGGAGCCTGCTAGACTGAAGCCGAAATTTTACAACCCGTAAGCTTCTGGTTTCCCTTGGGAGGGGAGTTTCTGCCATGCCTACCCTGAGAGTCGGCGCGAAGGCCCGTCTGGCCCTGAGCCCATTCTGTGCACTGTTGATCCTTCTGCTGTTCGTCACTCCCGGCACCGCCGCGGCCCAGGATTCCGGGGATTCCGTGCAAGCCGATACCGATGCGGCGGCCCCATCGGCTCCGAAGCCGGACGGACGTCCGGTCGAGCTCGTGATGAGGCGGGCCGGGAGCACGGCGGTGGATCTGCGCACCCTCCCCCTGACCAAGCCCAAGGCCCGGGAGCGGCCCGAGCGCGAGGATCCGGAGATCGACCGGACAGAGCTCCCGGGAGCCCCCAAGGAGCCCGCCATTTCCTCGGTCCCGGGGCTGAAGGCCGCCGCGCCTTCGCCGATCGCGAACTTCCTCGGTCTCGACTTCGCCAACTGGGGCGCCGGGCGTCCGCCCGATACGGTCGGCGACGTGGGGCCCGTCTACTACATCCAGTCCGTCAACAGCTCCCTCGGCATCTACCGCAAGTCGGACAGCGTCCGGGTGGCGGCGTTCACCTTCGACACCTTCATGAGCCAGGGCAACTTCGGCAACCTGTGCGATACCGAAAACTTCGGCGATCCCGTGATCCTCTACGACACGTTCGAGGACCGCTGGGTCATCTCGGACTTCGCCTTCCAGCTCGACGCCTCCAACAACGTCATCAGCCCGCCGGGCGCCTACCAGTGCTTCGCGGTCTCCAAGACGGGCGATCCGGTCACCGGCGGATGGAACTTCTACTCGCTGCACCTGACCGATGCCCTGGGCGATTACCCGAAGATGGGGATCTGGCCGGACGGCATCTACATGTCGGCCAACATGTTCGGCTTTCCGGCGAGCGCGTCTTTCCAGGGACCCCGGGTGTGGGCGCTCAACAAGGCCCAGATGTACGCCGGCAATCCGACCATTCAGGTCGTCCAGTTCAGCCCGCCGGCGGCTGAGTTCACGCTGCTTCCGGCCAACGCCCGCCTGCAGACGGGCACGCCGCCGGCGGGGTCGCCGAACTACTTCAGCGTCGTCTGGCAGTTCACCAACGCGGTCTCCGTCTACAAGTTCCACGTCGACTGGAACAGCATCTCGCTCTCCACGTTCACCGGTCCCTCTCTGGTGCTGGTGCCCGCGAGCTGGGCCAGCCCGCCGGCCACCGTGCCGGCCCTGGGGGGCAACCCGAATGACACGCTGGCTCCCCGGCTGATGATGCAGAACCAGTATACGAATCTCGGCGGCGTCGAGTCGCTGTGGAACGTCCATACCGTTCTGGGCGGCGCCGCGTCGACCGCGGCCCCCCGCTACTACCAGGTGACCGTGACAGGCGGGACGGTCGCGGCGAACACCACGCAGGCGGCGACCTTCACGCCGGACACCACGGTCAACCGCTACATGCCCAGCCTCGCCGTCGACCGCGCGGGGGACATGGCCATCGGCTACAGCGCCTCGAGCAGCACGCTCATGCCGGCGATCCGCTATGCGGGGCGGCTGTCCACGGACCCCGTGAACACCCTCCCCCAGACGGAGACCTCGCTGGTCGAGGGGACGGGCGCCCAGAACACCAGCAACCGGTGGGGGGACTACAGCGCCATGTCGCTCGATCCCGACGGCTGCACCTTCTGGTATACCAGCGAGTACTACATCACGACCGGCGGCAACTGGCAGACCCGCGTCGGGTCGTTCCAGTTCCCTTCCTGCACTCCAGTCACCAACGGCACGGTGCAGGGGACGGTCACGGCGACGGTCGGCGGCGCTCCGATCAGCGGCGCGACCGTGGCCTTCGGCAGCCGGACCGCGACCACGAACGCCGCCGGCTTCTACTCTTTCGCGTCCATCCCCTCCGGCACCTACCCCAGCATGACGGTGAGCGCTCCGGGTTACAACTCGAGCACGGTCACCAGCATCGTGGTGACCGACGGAGCGACGACGACGAAAGACTTCTCGCTGGGCGCGGCGGCGGCCAGCGCCTGCCCCACCGACACGACCCAGGCGGATTTCCAGACCGGCGTGCCGACCAACGTCGATCTGACCACCAGCCCGGGCGACGTCATCCTGCTGAACGCCGCCAACATCGACCAGCAGAACACGGCCGGTACTACGACCGGGACGAGCTTCGCTACCACCAGTTGGGGCGGACAGACCTTTATTCCGGCCATTACGGGTAAGCTCGTAAAGGTGGATGTCCAGCTCTTTTGCTCCGCGTGCACAGGCACCACACCTAACCTGACGCTTTCAATTCGTAGCACGAGCGGTGGTCTCCCCACCGGCGCCGACCTCGCAACTGCGACCATCTCCGGCTTTTCAAGTGGGTCAGGCGCTTACTACACAGGCAGCTTTGGCGCGCCGCCAACCCTGACGTCCGGAACGCAATACGCTCTGATTCTGAGGCCTGTGGCTAACCCCTCGTCCGGGGGATATTTCTGGATTCGTTCCAGTCCCAGCACCTATGCCAACGGGCAGCGAGTCATCTCGACCGATAACGGCGCGACGTGGACCGCCGATTCGACCAGAGATTTTAACTTCAAGGCCTACATGCAGACCGGCTTCGCGCTGTCCGGCAACCAGGTCTCGTCCCTCAAGGACAGCAACCCGCCGGCCGGATTCACGCCGACCTGGACGACGCTCTCCTGGAACGCCGCCACCCCGGCCAACACGGCGCTCCGCTTCCAGGTCGCCGCCAGCAACTCGAACATCGGCCCCTTCAATTTTGTCGGTCCCGACGGCACCGCGGCGACGTTCTTCACCACCAGCGGCGCGTCCCTCAGCCAGTTCAACGGCAACCGTTATCTCGAGTACAAGGCGTACCTCTCGACGACCGACAGCGCCGTCACGCCCACTCTCAATGACGTCACCGCCTGCTTCTCGGTGCTCAGCCTCGCGGATCTGTCGATCACCAAGACCGACGGTGTGACCTCCGCCACCCCGGGCGGCTCGACGACCTACACGATCACCGCCTCCAACGCCGGCCCGGGCAACGCCACGGGCGTGACGGTGGCGGACACCTTCCCGGCTTCGCTGACCTGCACGTGGACCTGCGCCGGCTCGGGTGGCGGCACCTGCACGGCGGCCGGCTCGGGCAACCTCAACGACAGCGTCAACCTGCCGAGCGGCGGCAGCGTGACCTATACGGCGGTCTGCGCGATCTCGGTGGCCGCCACCGGCACGCTGAGCAACACGGCGACCGTGACGGCGCCCGCCGGGGTCTCCGATCCCACCCCGGGCAACAACTCGGCGACCGACAGCGACTCGCTGGGCGCCCAGGCCGATCTGGCCATCACCAAGACCGACGGCGTGACCACGGCCACCCCGGGCGGCTCGGTGACCTACACCATCACCGCGTCCAACGCCGGACCGAGCAGCGCCACGGGCGCGACGGTGGCCGACACCTTCCCGGCCTCGCTGACCTGCACGTGGACCTGCGCCGGCTCGGGTGGCGGCACCTGCACGGCGGCCGGCTCGGGCAACCTCAACGACACCGTCAATCTGCCGAGCGGCGGCAGCGTGACCTACACGGCGAGCTGCGCGATCTCGGCCGCCGCCGCTGGAAGCTTGAGCAACACGGCGACGGTGACGGCGCCCGCCGGGGTCTCGGATCTGACCCCGGGCAACAACTCGGCCACCGACAGCGACACGCTGGCGGCGAGCGCCGATCTGGCGATCACCAAGACCGACGGCGTGACCACGGCCACCCCCGGCGGCTCGGTGACCTACACCATCACGGCGAGCAACGCGGGACCGAGCAACGCCACGGGCGCGACGGTGGCGGACACCTTCCCGGCCTCGCTGACCTGCACGTGGACCTGCGCCGGCTCGGGTGGCGGCACCTGCACGGCGGCCGGCTCGGGCAACATCAACAACATCGTCAACCTGCCGAGCGGCGGCAGCGTGACCTACACGGCGAGCTGCACGATCTCGGCCGCCGCTACCGGAAGCTTGAGCAACACGGCGACGGTGGCGGCCCCGGGTGGCGTCACCGATCCGACCCCCGGCAACAACTCGGCGACCGACAGCGACACGCTGGCGGCGAGCGCCGACCTGGCCATCACCAAGACCGACGGCGTGACCACGGCGGCCCCGGGGAGCTCGGTGACCTACACCGTCACCGCGAGCAACGCGGGACCGAGCAACGCCACGGGCGCGACGGTGGCCGATACCTTCCCGGCCTCACTGACCTGCACGTGGACCTGCGCCGGTTCGGGCGGGGGCACCTGCACGGCGGCCGGCTCGGGCAACATCAACAACAGCGTCAACCTGCCCGCGGGCGGCAGCGTGACCTACACGGCGAGCTGCGCGATCTCGGCGGCCGCCACCGGTACGCTCGCCAACACGGCGACTGTGACGGCCCCGGGTGGCGTCACCGATCCGACCCCCGGCAACAACTCGGCGACGGACAGCGACACGCTCGCCGCGTCCGCCGACCTGTCGATCACCAAGACCGACAGCCTGACGGCCGCGACCCCGAGCGGGTCGACGACCTACACCATCGTGGCGTCCAACGCCGGACCCAGCAACGCGCCGGGAACGACGGTAACGGACAGCCTGCCGGCGGCGCTCACCTGCACGTGGACCTGCGCGGGAGCCGGCGGGGGTACCTGCACGGCGGCGGGCTCGGGCAACATCAACAGCACCGTCAATCTGCCCGCGGGCGGCAGTGTCACCTACACCGTGAGCTGTACGATCTCGGCCGGAGACACCGGCACGATCGTCAACACGGCGACCGTGGCGGCGGGTGCCGGCGTCACCGATCCGACGCCGGGCAACAACAGCGCCACCGACACCGACACCTTGCCGAAGATCTTCTTCGACGGTTTCGAGACCGGTGACACTTCCCTCTGGTCCTTCCGGCAGCCGGCCGGCCTGTCGGTCGCCGTGGTTCTGCCGGTGCAGAACCCGGCAAGCCTGAGTTTCTCCTACGACTTCGGCCTGCTGCAGGCGATCCCGAACCTCGCCCCGTCCATCATCGCCGGCACGCTCGACGCGCAAGGCAGAACGGTCTTTGCCGTCGAGGCCCGCCGTAACGGTCCGTCGGCGGCGCTCGAGCTGCGTCTCGTCGCAGCCGGCGGCAAGGGCGCCTGGCAAGAGGTGGCCCAGCGGCTCCAGGATGTCCGGATCGAGTGGCGGGCCACCACCCCCGGGGGCAACAACGGGACCCTCACCCTCGCCCTCGAAGGGCGCTCCGCCCTCTGGCTCGACGGCCTGACCGGCTTCACCGGCCGGCCGGCGACTCTCCTCGTCCTTCACCCGGAGCGAAAGCCGGAGGCTGAGTAGACGCCCTAAACGCCTCCGGATCGTTCCCAAGGTCGTTCGCCCCTTTCCCGGTCCGGGAGAGGGGCGTTTTACTTTCCGGATAGACTTTTCCCTGCCATGAACCCATGTCTTCTCAGGAAGAGCGTTGCGGTCGTGTTTCTCGCTGGCTTTGCCTGTGGCTGTCTCGGCCCGGCGGATGGCGTGCTGGTTCTCGAGGGGACGGTGGTGGACAGCGGTGGCAAGCTTGTCGAGCGTTGCAAGCTGGCCCTCCGCTCAGAGGAACAAACGATCTCCTCGTATCGGGTAGAGGCTCGGTTCAGAGCGGATTTCGTCGTCTCACCGGCGAAGAAGGAGTACTACGTGGAGCTCACCTGTCCCGGATACTCCGCTCCCTACCGAAGCCGCGCTTTCCTCTCGACAGGGCGATCAGGCGCCCCACCCGTGCAACTCGGAGTGATACGGCTGAGGTCGCGAGCTTGAGGTACCCGAACGGAGAGGAAGCGCGGCTGGGCGATACCGTCCGCGCGGGTGAGTCGGAGCGTGGAGTCGTCGTGTGCTCGCTCGATACTCAGGAGGACTCAGAGCAGTTCCCGCGCAGCGAGTGGGAATACCTGGGCAAGGGGATCCTGGTCAAATTCGAACGGCTGGGGCTCGTTCATTACGCGGAACCAGAGCCGGCCCTCGTCCTGGTGGAGAGGCGCCACCCTGCTGGTTCCGCGTGAGCGGCTCCCGCAGTGGTGCATGGAGGAGCGTCCGGCATAAAACCGGGGAGCCGGATAGACTTCCCGTCATGGATCTGCACCGCGAAGCTCTCGTCATCGACGGCCATACCGATGTCCCCACCCGGCTCTGGGAGGAGCCAGCGGACCTCTCTCAGCGGCTCACCGACCGGCACATCGATCTCCCCCGTCTGCGCGAGGGTGGGGTGGACGCGCTGGTCTTCGCCCTCTACGTGCCCGCCCCGCTCGATCCGGAGCGGGGGTGGGAGCATGCCAAGGAGCTCTACCGGCTCTCGACCGAGGCCCTGATTCCGGGCCAGCTCGTGCAGGTGGCAGCCGCGAAGGACCTCGAGACCGCCGCCCGCCGGGGGGAGGTGGCCGTCGTCTTCGGCCTCGAGAACGGCCGCCCGCTGACGGTTCCCGGAGCCCTCGACGAGTGCGCCCGGATGGGCGTCCGCTACGTCACCCTCACCCATTGGGCCACCCACGAGTGGTGCGACGCCTCCACCGACGAGCCCCGCCACAAGGGGCTCTCCGGCGAGGGGGAGGGGATCGTCTGGAAGATGAGCCGACTGGGCATCCTCCCCGACGTCTCTCATGTCTCGGACGACGCCGTCCGCAACGTGCTCGACGTCGCTCCCGGCCCGGTGATCGCGAGCCACAGCTCCGCCCGCGCCCTCTGCGACCATCCGCGCAATCTCCCGGACGACCTCATCCGCGAGATCGCCCGCAAGGGGGGGATCGTGATGGCGAACAGCTATCCGGCCTTTGTCGACCGCAAGGCCGCCCAGGCGGACGCCGAGCGCGGCAAGGAGACCCGGCCCGAGATGCAGGAGACCGAGGAGGAGTACCTCCGCAATCCGCGGAAGCTCTGGCGGGAACGGGCGCGCCTGTTCGCCGACCGCCCCCTGCCGAAGATCCCCCTCTCCCGCTTCGTGGACCACATCATCCACCTCGTCGACCGCGCGGGCGAGGAGCACGTCGGCATCGGCACCGATTTCGACGGCATCCCGGACGTGATCGAGGGCCTGGAGGATGTCTCCAAGTTCCCCGCGATCACCGCCGCGCTGCTGGAGCGCGGGGTGGACCGGTCGGGGGTGAAGCTGATCCTGGGCGGGAACTTCCTGCGCGTGCTGCGGGAGGGGGAGCGGGCGGCGGAGTAGTGAGCCAAGGACCCAGGCATAGTTGAACCGGGAGATCGTAGTGCCGATAGCTTTGACAACCCCCCGAATCTACATAGCTCCGCGGTTGAGATATCCTCTAGAGGAGGTCCTTAGATAGCCTGAGGGCGGCAGGTTCTGGAACTCGGACCCCGTAGGAGATAAGCAATGTACATACAAAGAATAACAATCAAAAATTTAAAGGGGTTTAAGGAGCTAGATTTCTCCTTCGCTCGGCCCGAAGGCGGCTATGCCGGCTGGACAGTTCTTACTGGAGACAACGGCTCAGGCAAGACGGCGCTTTTGAAGGCCATCGCTCTTGCTCTCGTTGGTCCTGATGTAGGTAGGGCGTTGCAGCCTTCTTTCCGCGGTTGGATTCGCGAAGGTAATACAAAGGCTGAAATCGCGGTGCAAATTGTTACTGATGATTCGGATAAATTCATAACTGGAAGGAGGCCAGAGAGGTTCTGGTCAGAGCTTGAACTTCACAGGAATGGGGGACCCGAGGTTACGATGAAATCGCGTAGTGATAGGCGGGGTAATAAGAAGGGACCTCTTAATGGGCCTTGGGCCGAAAATACAGGAGGTTGGTTTGCCGCTGGATACGGTCCCTTTCGCCGGCTTTATGGCGCTTCACCTGAGGCTCAGCGGCTCATGTCAGGTCCCAGCAGAGTCGCTCGCTTTGCAACTATGTTTAAGGAGGATGCAACGCTTCTTGAGTGCGAGTTGTGGTTAAAGGACCTGAATCACAAGCGATTAGAAGGCAAGGAGCGCGAAACGCATGTTCTGGAGCAGGTTTTTAGTCTGCTCAATGACGATTTTTTGCAGAATGGCATGAGGGCTGAGAGGGTTGACTCAGATGGCTTGTGGCTTTGCGACGCAAGCGGAACTATCCTGCCTTTGTCTGACATGAGCGAGGGTTATCGAGCCTCCTTGGCTCTGATGATTGATATAGTTCGGCATCTTGATCAGGCCTATGGCGATTATGGCCTTGTCATACAAGAAAAGGATCATGTTATTGTTCCTCGCCCAGGGGTCGTATTGATTGATGAAGTTGATGCTCACCTGCATCCTGAATGGCAGCGACGGATCGGGATTTGGCTGAAGGAGCGTTTTCCTAGGGTACAGTTTATTGTTTCTACCCATAGTGCTCTAGTCTGCCAAGCAGCAGACCAACGAGGTATATTTCACCTGCCTGCGCCAGGAATCAATGATGCGCCCTTCCAGATAAACGAAGATGATTATTGGAAAATAGTACGCTCGAAAGCCGACGAAGTCTTGCTCAGTCCAGCCTTTGGACTGTCTCACACTCGCTCTCCTGTTGCAGTTAAGGCCAGGCAAGGATATGCGCGGCTTAAGGCAAAGAAAAGAGCCGGGCATCTTACGCCTGCGGAAGAAGGGCAGATGCATTTATTCCAGCCCTTCGTCGATGGCGACGAGGCAGGCGCCTAGGTTGTCATGCGCCGTTTACACAGGCCCTCTTTAGCGGCTCACCTCGTTGCCTATCTGAGTAATGCGCAGACATCTATTGATGAGGGGGCAGATGTAGAAATAACTTGGAAAAGAGAGCGCCGTAAGGCTGCTCTGAGAGAAATTTTCAGGATTCTTGGGACTATTACGGGTAGGCATGAACGGTGCATGTTCTGCGAAGACTCCAGAGGAACTGATATTGAGCACTTCTGGCCAAGGTCACCTTATCGTCAGTTCGCCTTCCTGTGGGAGAATTTCCTTTTGTCTTGCTCCGGCTGCAATCGTTGTAAATCGAATAGATTCCCCTTGGGCGAGAATGGGAAGCCAATCCTTATAGATCCCACTGTTGATGATCCTTGGGACTATTTTTTTTATGATACCGAAACGGACGAGCTTACGGCTAGGTGGGAGGCCGGTGGGAATGTTGAGAATGAAAGGGCACGGCAAACTCTCGAGGTGCTATCGACCCTTCGGCATCAAGCTGTCTTAGAAGGTAGGGGAAGGGTTCGGCGAAATCTGAAGCGTTCGGTTCTCTCCTTTTTGCAGCGGTCACTCCATGGAGATAATCAGGCCGAACTCCACGGGGAATTCTTGGAAAGTATCCAAGACAACGATGGATTTGGACTGCTTCACTGGTTTTTCCTCAGGGAGGGACAAGAGGAGTTCCCGTTTTCAAAGCTGCGAGAAGACCATCCTGACGTTTGGAATGAAATAACTCTACTCCTCAGCGGATAAGGCCAACCGCCCTTAATGGATGAGTGCTCAAAGAGGCGGCCGGAGCGATCCGGCTCTGTAGAGAATCGAAGACGCCGTCAGGAGCGGTGATACGAGCGCGGCTAGGTCTCATAAACGTCAAAGAATGACCGCACGGGCTCTTGCTACCCGTGCGGCCCTCCTGCCCTACTCCGCCGGGTGTCCCAGAATCCCGAACAGCTCCTCTTTCCGCTGGTCCAGCTCCTTGGTGGTGTTCGCTTCCAGCACCAGGCGCAGGAAGGGCTCGGTGTTCGAGGGGCGGACGTTGGCCCACCAGGTGGGGTAGCTGAGGGTGATGCCGTCGAGGTAGTCGATCTCGGCGTCGGCGTAGCGCTTCGCGAGCTCGTCCATCTTCCCCTGCTTGTCCTCCACCTCGAAGTTGATCTCCTGGCTCTTGTAGTAGCGCTGCAGCGGGGTGATCAACTGAGAGAGCAGATCCCGCTTCTGCCGCATCAGGTTGAGCACCTCGACCACCGTCAGCAGCGGGCAGTCGGCGTAGGAGTGGTCGCGGAAGTAGTAGTGCCCCGCGAGCTCGCCGCCGAAGATCGCCTCGTGCTGGCGCATCGTCGCCTTGATGAACGAGTGTCCCACCCGCTCGCGCATCGGGATGCCACCCTTCTCCTTGATGTACTCGGCCACCGCCCGCGACGAGCGGAGATCGTAGACCACCACCTTGCCCGGCTCGCGCTCCAGCAGGATGCCGCCGACCAGGCCGGTCATCAGGTCGCTGCCGATCGGCTCGCCGGTCTCGTCGATGAAGGCGGCGCGGTCGGCGTCGCCGTCGAAGGAGATGCCGAGATCGGCCCCGGTCTCGCGCACGGCCCGCTGGAGATCCAGCAGGTTCTCCTCCTTGAGCGGGTTCGCCTCGTGGTTGGGGAAGGTGCCGTCGAGCTCGAAGAAGATGGGGGTCAGCTCGATCCCCATCGCCTCCAGGATCGGCCGGTCGATGGTGGCCATGCCGTTGGCGGCGTCGGCCACCACCTTCAGCGGCTGGCCGTAATTTCCCTCGCGCAGGAAGGAGAGGACGTGGTGCTGGTAGGCCTTGAAGACCTCCCCCTGCGTCACCTTGCCGGGAGTGGCGGCCTTCGGCAGATCCCCCTCCTGGACCTTCCGTTCCATCAGGGCGATACCGTGGTCGCCGGAGACCGGCCGGGCGCCGTGGCGGCTGAACTTGAAGCCGTTGTACTGCGCCGGGTTGTGGCTCGCCGTCACCTGCACGCCGCCGGCGGCCTTGAAGTGGCTGATCGCGAAGTAGTTCATCGGCGTCGACGAGAGGCCGATGTCGAGCACGTCGAGCCCGGAGTCGGTGAGCCCGCGAACCAGGGCGTTCTGCAGCCCCACGCTGTGCTCGCGCATGTCGCGGCTGACCACCACCGTATTGCCGTTCGCGCGGTCTTCCGCGTCCAGCACGTGCTGGAAGGAGAGGCCGATCTTGTACGCGATCTCCTCGTTGAGCTGCGTGGGGACGATCCCCCGGATGTCGTAGGCCTTGAAGATTCCCGCCATGGTCTCCCCTCTCGATATTTAGTCTCTGCCC
>Ga0247765_1001279_pt1 | contig 12892 bp, 7 predicted proteins | sample UWRJL106311C6_FD_179949 | JGI IMG/M metagenome (GOLD analysis project Ga0247765, IMG submission 179949) | Plant litter microbial communities from Arlington Agricultural Research Station in Wisconsin, United States - UWRJ-L106-311C-6 | ecosystem: Environmental > Terrestrial > Plant litter >... | reverse complement strand
AGAGGTTTTGGGTTTTAACCAGGGAAAAGATTTTTAGAATAGAGATATTTTTTTTTTTTTTTTTGCTCTTGAAAATAGGCACACCATGCACGCCCTTTGTAGTTCTCTCTTGTACAAATTACTACCACTAGAAAGTTGAGAAGGTCTTGTTTATACCACCAGACAGTCAAGATTCCTACCTCTCAATCTAGATTGCCTTTTTCTTCCAGAACAGAATGATTCCATGTCCTCTCAAAGTTCGGCCCAAAACCAATAATGTCAAACGGTCACGCGACAGTCGAGACTCGGCAAAAACAAAAACAAAACCACCAAAAAAGTTCGCCTTCATCCCCGTGGACGGAAATGGCAAAACAACAGCCCGAGATCGACTCGTGATTCGAAGCCACTGCATGCATGGCAAGAATGTTCGGAGGATGGATGGACGACCAAACTGGGACAGACACTGTGGTGGTGGTGGTGGTGACTCATCGGAAGATGCCGTCGGGTCCTTTTACTGGACCCCTGGTCCCCTGACGGTAGCCCCATCCGAGTTGGCGCTCTTCCCTCTTGCGGGGGAGGTTGACTTTGCTTCGCGGATACTAATTTTTAACTGTGTGTATATTTATCAAGAAAGGTATTCTTCCATGGTCACTGACTTCTGTCTCTAGTCTTTACAAAAACCCGAGAAACCATGGGTCCATCAGAAAGCTGTGTGGACTTTGGTCCTCACCCTCAACTCTGGTTCCCCTTCATGGCACAGCAGCTCGGATTTACCCATCCTGTCCTCTTTTGCATATACATAGCCGAGTCTCTCGTCAGCGCGAAGCCATTAAACAAAAAAGCCCACCACCACCTCGACGGTGCTTTGGCGTTTATCAACCGTCGACTAACCAATCCCGTTACGGCCGTCGACGACGTCAATATTGTCGTTGTGCTCGCTTTGATCGACTTTTCCGCTTATCTGGGGGACTACCGCGCTGCTGCTATCCATCTTAGGGGACTGGCCGAGATGGTCCGATTACGCGGGGGTATCGATGCTTTCCGTCCACGTCCGCGGCTGTACGCCAAGCTTGCACGTCTTGATCTGATACAGGCACTGTACTCGGGAAACGGGCCAGTTTTTCAGTCGAGACCCGACCCGTCGTCCTCTGGGATTGATCACAGGTCTGTGCCTGCGGGTGCCTCAAGCTTCCACCCGGCGTCCACGCATGTACCAAACATGAACCCATCCCCACCCCTCCCGCAATGGATGCGAAACCTCCATCTCAAAAATCCCATCCTCCTCACCGCGTTTTGTGGTCTCAAAAACCTCGTCACCTCTCTCAACGCCGCAGCTGTTTCGGAAAACCGCATTTCGGGTCTAGATTTCCAGACGGAGATCTGCTCGATCCAATATCGTCTTTTATACCTCCAGGACGTCTCACCCATCCACTCAGATGAGAAGGAGGAGGATATTATTGTTGGGGAATGTCTGCGGCTAGGGATGCTAGCGTTTCTGGTTACCACGTTTCAAATTCCTCCAACTTTTCACATTCCGACGAGGACACCAACGGTGACAGGATCTTACCCCTTTCTGGCAAGGCGGTATCGCGAAGCTCGTGAGGCTCTGTGGCAACATGCACAGACACAGACACAGACACAGACACAGACACAGACACAGACACAGGACCTAAAAAGTCTCTGGTTATGGCTTTTGATAATCGGTGGTCTCGTTCAGGTATTCCGCATTGATGACGACGATTTCAGATCACGTTGGCGAGCAGTAGTGTCTTTGGAGATGTCCTGGGAAGAGGCCAGGGCGTTGTTACTGGGAGATGTGTTGTGGATTGAGGCGATTCATGACCGGGCTGGAGAGAGGCTTTTTCAGGTTATGAACAACGTGAAAATGGACGGGGACAGCATGAATAGGGACGATGATGATGATGATGATGCTGATGAAAACACGCTCCCTAACATGAAAACCACCACCACCGATGTTGCTGTTGCCAAGAACAGGAACATGAAAGCTGCGTGTGCGCCGCCGCTATGGGAAGTGGGCGGTTGGGTGGGCGTGACCTATAAGTTGCGGTGATCAATACAATTCCAATCTAGCTAGCCTGGTCCCTGAAAGATTTGCTTCGTTTTTGTGGACATTTAGTCAATAGGTGTCAATTTGCCTGGCACACCGAATTGACAGGAACAGGAACAGCTCGAAAAGTTATTTTAATGTGAAGAGTCATGTAGGTAGTCTACGCACTGTCTAGTGTCCAAGAAGAAAAGAGAAGAAAGAAAAAAAAGGTAGAAGAAGAAGAAGAAAGAGGAAGGCGCTGTCCCCCCTAGCGTCAATGGTGATTAAAGCTGGGGGGAGATGCAGCCCCAGGACTTACTGGGCTGGGCCCGCCTCAAGTACACGTGAGACTACCTGGAATACATACCCTCGCTTGGCTAGGTGGGCGCCCACGCCAAAACTCTCTTTTTTTACACTTGCCGTATTCTCTCGCCCCGGAGCTTACAGAGGGCCTGACCATCGCGCCGGAAAAAAAAAACAAGCAACGCCAGCAATTTTAACGGTAGGTATCACGTGGGATACATGTAGTGATCAGCCTGGCACTGGGGGCAACCACATAGTCCGAACACAATTGAGCTACCTACCTACCTAGCTACCTACTTACCTAGCTACCTACCTACCTAGGGTAGATAATTCCCATTCGGATTGTTCCGAGAGGAGAATACGGTACTGCTCAATTGGCTCCATCTTACCTGAGGCTGCAAGCTGCAAGGCAACATACCTAGGGCCGCCAAAAGATCGACCAGTCAAAGTGTCCCAGGCCCGAAAATAAGGCGAGAGACGTCAAGTGCTGTCGGCCTTTTCCGCTCCCTATGTCCATGTTCTTCAACGCCACGACTTCCCTTCTTTTGCCCTGACTCCAGTCGACGCCTGCCGAATAAATCATGGACTGACGACTGGACCTCGAGGAAGGAAGGAGTTCTTGCCCACGCAAAATTCTGGCTAGCACTGGAAGGTCGATGATGCGTTGATCAGCTGGGGTTGCTGACAGATGGGGTGGTGGGTGGTTATTGCTCTTGTACGGGCAGTTGGCGTCTTTTGAGTTCTTGTTATGCCGACAATGCCGTCGTCAGCGGCGGACTACATGTACCCACTGGCCGGCCGTCACCTTCCGGCGGTCGACTTGCCGAGGGAATAGCTAAACTCTGTGAAAACCCATTGACTGGATAGGTTGGGTTAGGGGTTGTGTGGGTTAGATGAGGGTCGTGGCCCAAGCCTTCTTTTTTTTTTTTTCTGGGACCAATCATCTTTGGTTTCCACGTGGCGTTGGCAGTTAGGTATTGTTTTTTGAGCGGCCTCGGGCCGAAGTTGTATCGTACGATAGAAGGCTTTTTATCAAGGTGCCGACCCCCATGGTGCCGGCCTCCATATGGCGCTCGATACTGCCTTTCATGTTCCCACAAACCTACCTACCTAGGTATGTGGCTCTTGTGACCCCGGCCGAGGCCACACACCTAACGCAGTTTCCATATATATATCTGTCTTCACCCGCTCAAATCTATTGGGCAACGCAGTTAAAAGTAGAGACCTCCTGTCTCTCTCTGCCTCCAAGTGGCAGGGGCATCCTCCCTTACTGACGGGTATATCCTTCCTCACTGACGGGTACATCCTTCCTCATTAACGGGTGCATATTTATCAAGGCCTGGATTTGATACTCACAGGTTTTTGTTGCACGACGCACATCAAATTAGCCTGGTTGCGCCGAACATTGAAGCACCGTCACCATGAACCCCAATCTATTCCAGGCCTGGAAAGAATACGAACAGGAGTCCATCATATATCGTTATCAGGGACAGATAGCTACCCCTACCGCGCAGCAACGGAGGATCCTGAAGCATTTTGAAGATGCGATACTACACAAGTGGACCTATAGCAGCGCGAGGGAGTTGATTATCATTGATCTCTTGGACGTGGTGGAACAGCAGCAGCAACAACAGCAGCAGCCGCCCAACAACATGAACCAGTTCATTGGGTCCCCCCCTCCTTCAAGTTTGGACACGGTGACAGCCGACTTGAATTATATGGCGCATTCCGTCTACTCTCTGGCGCTTTATACTTCGCACAGCCACCCATTTCTCGCCAAATTTATGGCGACGCTGTTATGCACGCAAGAAGAGGAGTATCACGGCAGCGCAAATCTCAACCTCATCATCCGGCCAGGCCCATCCCGGACAAGGGTAGTAGAAATGCTGCAACAGTTTGAGGGGCTCTTTGCAGAAAAACGAGTCTACCCATTCTGTAAGTTTTATTTCAATGTCTGGTGATAAATTTAATTTTTTTTTTTTTTTTTTTGGCTAATGAACTTCATGTTTAATTTTTGAGCAGTGGCATCGACAACGGCGACGACGGCTCGTAATACAATAGCAGCGCCCAGGCACAGAATGTTGATGGACGTCGTGGCCGAGGGGTTACTTGAAAATCAGCACATGATCAGGCTCAGCTCATTCTGTGCTCACCTGCTCGTCGAGATGAGCAAATGGAGGTACAATGCACACTGGATCCCCCATTTTCGGACTCTTGCCCTGGACACGATTGATCTGGGAATGGGATTGCTCAATGTGGGAGAACCTCAACTGCCGTACAGGGGGCACATTTTTTGTGCTCTAGCCTGGTTATCCATTGCCACCAAGGAGATGTATCAGGTGATCATGTCGGCGGCGGATCAAACGCGTTGGCTCATCTGGATGGGTTGCCTGCAGTGGATGAAGAGGTTGGGATGGACGGAGGATGAGCAACGCCTAGTAGATTGGCTCATAAATATCATAGAGTCATGGAACATGGCTCATCAACCCCAAGGCCAAATCACCCAGGGTCAGGTCCAGAATCAAACCCAAGGTCAGGTCCAGTATCAGACCCAAGGTCAGGTCCAGTATCAGACCCAAGGTCAGGTCCAGTATCAGACCCAAGGTCAAGCCCCAGGTGGAGGGCGAGGTGGATGGCGAGGTAGTGGGCGAGGTAGAGGTGGAGGGCGGCGAGGTACATGGAGAGGGCGCGGTGGATTGAGCCCGGAGTCAAACCGCAGATAAAGGCGAAGACGGGGGCAATGCAGGAGTAACAGGACACTAAAGACGTGAGAGATTAAGAGTTGAGCTGTTTGGTGTTTTACGTTACGTTTGGGAAGGGATCGAACCGGATCGGATCGATACGCATGGTGGATAAACTCCAGCGTCAACGGGGGGTTTTTCTTCTTTTTTTTTTCCTTTTTGTAAATGAAAAGGCAAATAGAATTTTTGAGTTAGCGTAATGGCCGTGGTGAGGGAAAAAAAAAAGGAAAAAAGGAAAAAGGAAAAAAAGGAAAAAAAGGAAAAATAAAAAAACAATGAAAAAAAGTTTGAAATAAAAACTACCTACAGATGGAGATGTAGATGGTCTGCACATGGATGCTATGGCTCATTGAGGTCTGGCCTGGTCCGGTCTGGTCTGGTCTTTGACCACATAGACATGTATGTGGCAGATATCTTGGGTAAAACCCCGATCGGGTCTGCTATGTCCCCCAAACTGGAATGGGAGCGGGCAAAACCCCCTACCTAAGGTGTGAGAAAAGGACCGCCCCAACATGATTTGTGGCGTGAACCCCTCTCTTTTCTCTCTCTCTCTCTCTATCCACTAGGCCAGACATTGAACCTGTGCCAGACTGCCACTGCGTGCAAGACTTAAATGTCAAGGTATCAGGATTGCCCGTTCAGAAAAAAGGAAAATCTTTTGTATGTTGTCACATTTACCTCTGCACTACGAATACCTTATATAGAACTAGACTAGGCGTTTACTTCTGCCTCTGCATTAAAACCAGACTAGAGCAGGCGTTTACTGCTGCTACCTCTGCACTAAACTAGACTACCTAGACTAGTTACACCAAGGGTTCAGCCTAGTCCAGTCAGCCACCCTGTTACTATTCTAATACTTCTCCAACACGATAAAAAGCCTTGCTTAGGTCTGTCTGGTGGCGTATGTTAGCACTGGCATGGGAAGCAAGGCGGCTGCCAAAATAAAAAGAGACTCATTACCTGGCCGGTACCGCCACCACTGCCAAGATCCCTAGGTACCTAGGTAGTAAAGAGGGAGTATCTTTTTCGTACTTTCACCACTCATCTGACAACTTCGTACTAACAAAAAACCCGGGGACTTCCCTATCGCAGAACCAGCTACTACATCCTCATCTCCTGATACTCCTCTCAGTTCACCAATCGCTATATCACTATCGTAGATTTAGTGATGGGTGGGGTGATGGAAGATAAAAGATCCGCTGGTAAGCCGCTGTTAGTACAAGGTCCACATGCATTGCTTTGTTTTGCAGTCTCTTTTTTCCTGGCACCTACCTGGAAAGGTATTTAACGTTTCGGTTCTGTGATCTCGACTTGACCGATCACCGAGGCCGAGGGGCGAGGGGCGAGGGGCGTTTAGTGGCTTAGGGGCAGGAGCAGCCAAGAGCAAATGTCGGCGCGACGTGCGTTTCCTGTCCCTCACGGACCTGCTCATGGAATCTCAGCCCTGTCAGGCTACATGCGGTGGCACACACTCACTCGGACGTTTCTGAATGCGAGTGGGATTCTGCATAGGCGCGGCGTTTTACAGTCCGACTCCTGGAAATGATAGTGGGGTGTTTGTTGGCGAGCGATGTGACAGCCAAGCCGAGGGCAACTGCCAAGCCGAGAGAAGGCTGTTTGGAGGGCAAGTACATGGGCGGGTTCATACCTTCCTACCTGGGCAATCAGCACCAGTGCCTGGCATTTTTTGCAATTTCATTTCCATGGAAGTGAATGGAAAAGCCATTGTTCAAAAATGGAGTTGGCCGCCGCGGCTTCCAAGCTGCAAAGTTCTCTTCGCGGAGAAAAAAAATTGAAGGAGCCGGACTGAAGAACGTCGTCGATGTTACATAGATGGCTGTCGATCACCGAGAGATACAAATCCGGGTCGCAGAATACCTATCTAGGGGGAGAGCGGGGTCGCACCTCGTCTCCGATGATCCCTCAATGCCATCGTTCGCTGCGTTCCAGGCGGTAGTGTCGCTTCGCTACCACAAACGATAAATCCTACCTCCCCAACCACCCAATGGCATGCAGCCATTCCGAGCACGCTAGAATGCACACGGGGCTTGCTGGGGACTTGGTGCCGAAATCTGGGTTTTCGCATGGGCTTGACCTCGTGTGCATGACGACGGCGAGTGGCGGCGATGGAGACTTTATTATCTTTTGTGTTTCCAGCTCGACGAAGCTCAATTCCACGATCCAATTTCTGGCTGACGAGCAAGCGACCTGGCGTTGCTGCCTTCTCCCCACCGGAAATATGATATAATTTGGGGGTTTACTGTTTTTCGCCGTCCGCCCCGTTTATTTGGTTCGGCGCTGGCCATGGAGTCGGAGAAGCGGAAGGTTGGGTGGGAGCCTTGGACCACCGACAAGACGAAAACCCACATTGCCGTCACCGAAACGACGTACGACTCAGATTACACACCCACGACGCCCGGCAGAGCCAGCAGAGCCAGCTCGGAAAAAGATGGCGAACGTGCATCGCCGTCGTTGGAAAAGCCCAAGATCGCGGTGAGTGGTAGGAGACGGGATGCGCTCTACTACGGCGTTGTCTACCACTTGCCTGCTCTCCTGGTCACGGCTTTCCTGACCATTATCTACGTCCAACAATGGCGGTGGCCGTATCCGGGTCCGTCGGATGAGGTGCAAGCAGGTCTCCAGTTCGTCGCCAAGCTGCACGAGTGCCTCCTCATCCTCTCGCTCTCCAACATCCTCTTCCATCGGCTCAGATACCTGCTTCTGACCAGCGAAGGCGTGCCGCTGGGCCTTTTGACGACGGCTTTCCAGCTCAACAACCCCATGTTCTTCATTGGCCCCGAGTTCCTCGGCACCCTCCGGCAACTTTTCTCCTCGCTGTCCATCTTTCTCACCTTTGGCCTGGCTTGTTCTATCGCGCTCCTCTCCTTCGCAGCAAGTCCTTTATCAGCTGTTGTGCTGCTTCCCCGACCGCTCAGGCTGCCTCTGCCGGAGTCGCACTTTGCCATGCAGGCGCTTGTCGAGAAGAAGAGGATATCCGGATCTCCTGACGCAGAGGGATACTATCTGCGGGACACACTCCCAATCCCTGCAGCAAGTTTTTATCCCACCTCGATTGGTCCAGAGCTCGGCGTCACTTGGAACTGCCCGTCACTGCCGAACCGACCAGGAAACTGCGTGTCCTTCTTCCAGAAGACGTTCCCTGAAATTCTGATAAATAGCTTGACAAGCACTTCTCGCAACAGCGGCAACAGCCCCATGGTCCCAGACCCGGCTGGTATTCTCATCGATGGAGGGTCGAGGTCGGCCGTGTCAATTGGGGCATTTCATTTCCCGGTCGAGTTGGCTCTGACTGCCCCGCCGGCGTATGATACCATAATCCGTGTGACAACCAGCCTGCAGACATCCATTACGTCTCTTGTTGCCATTAGAGGGGCGATTATGGGAGCTATTTTCCCTGGGGACGGAACCGAACGCGCAGATTACCCCCTGATCACAACCAACAAACTTCATGCCGAGGTCGGCGTGACTAACAGCGTACCGCAGCTGCAGCCGCAGATTCTCGCACAGATGTGTGACAGAGGCATCGAGTTTGAGAAGCTGAGCGTCGAGTACCTAACCTCGTTTGCGTGGAGTGTCAAGGACGAGGACCCTGGGCTGGTCTATCCTCTCTGCTTCGGCACAGGTCTCTTTCCCGAGTTCAACTTCACAATGAGCGAGCAGCTAGCGATGATGTTGCTGGAGCAAGACTGGGAGCTCGGGTTTCTCTTGTTTGTGGACCTGCAGGATCACGTCCCCTTTCCCATCTCTGGCGGCTACATCTCCGTCGAGCCCCGGATGCAGACAGAAATTGCGCTCAACCAGGCAGTGCCCGAGCGACAACGAGTACGAATCGGTTTCTTCCTAGCCCAATGGGCGGAGGCCTCGGCTACGTACATCTCTTCTGTCGACAGCAACGGACTTGCCACCCCTGACGTCCGGCCCGGAGAGCTTGCTCGCCCCCTCATCGACCATCTCAACATGTCAGCCTCGACAGTTGGCCCCCTAGTCCGCATGGACGCCGTCTGGCTCAATTCGCTCGACATCTTCCCCTTTGAAATCCTCCCCACGGGTGGGTTTCCCCGACTAAACAACAACTCTCGCTCGCTTTTCGACCACGTCGCCGCCTCATCCGTCGAAATCATCCCCATCTTCCTTTCCGCGGTCATGTCCACTGCTCAAGGCATGTACGGCATTATCCCTGCCGAGTCAGTGATGTGCGTTGTACCCGGGACCGAAGCCTGCATCTTCCCCGACGGCAACGGCACCAGCGCTATCCAGTACACCTATTCCCGCGCGCTACCTGTCACAGACGCGGAGCTCCCGGAGAACCAGGTACAGGTACGCGTCAAGATTGAGCAAGAAGTCTGGGGCTACGCCTTTCAGGGCACTACCATTATCGGTGCCTTTGTCTTTCTCTATCTCCATGCCGCCCTGGTGCTGGTCCACCTGGCGATTATGGCAGTAGGAGGGTGGAGCAGTATGGCGTGGGCCAGCTTGAGCGACTTTGTGGTTTTGGGTCTAAACTCGGCGTCGTCAAGACTGTTAGAGCATGCTGGCACGGGCGTCAGTGCGTGGAAGACGTGGGGGTTCATGGCGTCGGTTAGGAATGTTAAGAGGGAGGGGCGGTTGGAGCTGGTGGTGTGTGATCCGGAGAGAGATGAATATGCGGGGCTGTTGGGTAGGGAGAGAGTGAAGAAGGATTTACATTATTCTTAGACTACCTAACCTACATAGAAGAAAGGGCTCAGTGCCGGATAAGGTGGGGGGGTAGGGGTGTTAATGTGGAATTTTGGTGCGGGGAGCTATGATTTGAGGTTGCTGGTGAATTAATTCAATCCTGGATGGTGTGGGACTGTGCCCTTCTGTCTGAACAGCCACGGCTTTCTGGGTTAGTCTGGATGGCAGATGGCTTGTTGTGGCCGTTGTTCCTTGGTGTCAGACCCTCCTGATGGCTTCACCCCAGGCCGAGTCTGGGATGATATCGCCGACTTCGATTCGTTGCCAACGGGGGCGGCCACACACGCCACACAGGACACGCAACTATTCTCTGCTGCGTCTCCCACCCTGCACACCGCAATTGTTTCTCCGAGCTTCGTGATGAGACCAACAAGTCGCGCGCACCGCGTGCCTATCATCCTGCCGTACTTGCTCCGGGCGGTGCGAGACATCGATGGTGGATTCGTGTCTGGCGAGGGAAAGAATGTGACTGCGTTTGTGGACAACGCGGTGCTTGCCGGGATATATGTGGCGCTGGTTGCCGATGCGCTGAGGGCCATTCGGGGTGGGGAGGTCAACGATGAGGTTTGGGGACCGAGGGCGTATTATTTCGCTTCCTCGCTGGAGGTGAGCTTTCGAGAGTTTATGGAGAGCTACCTGCTGGCGTCGCTGAAAAGAAGCGGTGAGGAAGGGCTCTTGAAGAGCGACGGGATCAAGGAGATGCCGCAAGAGGAGATCGCTAAGGACCCAGTAGCAGAGAGGAAGAATGCATTCCACTACGCTGTCGAGCACACCGCAAGCGGAAGAAGATTGTTCGTTACCGCAAATGGGTACATACATAGGACTCGGACCTCCAGACGTCTCACCGGGAGACCTGATCTACGTCGTCTCCGCGAGCGGAGTACCGTTCGTCATTCGACCATCACCGGATCCAGCCGTCTGTGAACACGCTCCAATAGAGACGCTGGTCCGCGGCAAAGTCGAGCAAAACGTACATCACGGCTGGAACTGGAGCGAAGCGCCGAACCGTCAACGAAGAGTTCTGCAACACTGCACATGCGAATGGCTACACCCTGATTGGGGATGTCTACCTCCACGGGGTCATGGATGGTCAAGCCGGGCTATATCTTTGGGTGACATTTCTCAGCCGGTATTTTTGCTGTCAGTTTTCTGTCACATGATGCCCCTTCTGGCGGTATTTGATGAGCAACTGCAGATACGGACCCATTGTCGACGCTCAAGAGCTTGCCGAGCCTCATCTCCGGACGTCACCCTCTGGTCGCTCAGGCCCTTTCTTTAGCGACACCGCTGGAGACGGGTCACCGCGGGTTGGCTAGTGCTGGTTATTTGCTGGTGCTCAGGCCCTTTGTGTGCGGCCGAGCGCTGGCATGATGTCTGTGCGCTGGTCGTCTCTCACGCCTACACAGACTAGCTGCAGCTGTCAACAAGGGCGCCAACTGGGATGGCTTGCCACGAGCCAATCGCTGTGTCTAGCGGGAAGTGTCAAAGTGGTGATTGACTTTTTACACTTGCCAAAACAGTTACAACCTATGCGACTATGATCAGCTTTCTCCAGCATCCCGGTTCTCTGGAAACCGGGGTAGCCAAGGAAGCTTAAAATCCTCTTAGGGTCCTGGAGAGAACCACGGCTTCGGTTCGTTTTGGTCCACAATCGTTGTTGCCATCATCATGCCCGCAGATTCCAACTCATCAATGGCTCCACCGCCCGGAGGACCACCACCAGCGGGGCCGCCACCCGGTGGACTACCACCAGCAGGGCCGCCTCCGCTAACACCAGAGCAGCTCGCCCTGCTCCCGCACGACTCTCTCGGCCCCAAGCTCAACGCCGTCATCTGGACTCTCACAGGCGTCTCAGCCATCTTCCTCGCCCTCCGTCTCTACTGTCGCGCCGTCGTCGCCAAGGTGCTGTGGTGGGATGACTGGCTGTTGATAGCTGCGTGGGTCGCCATCTTCGCCGAGTCCATCGTCGTCTCCGTCACCATCAACATGGGCTTTGGCAAGCACAGCTGGGACATTCCCTTTGAAGACCTCGCTGGGATTTTCAAAGTCTTTTCAGTCGCATCCACGCTGTCCATCTGCGCGTCGGTCTGGTCCAAAACGAGCTTCGCGTTGACGATTTTGAGGCTGACGCAGGGGTGGCTGAGGAAGGCGATTTGGGGGTTGATCATATCCATGAACGTGTTTATGGGGGTCACGGCGCTGATCAATTTTATTCACTGCTGGCCGTTGGAGAAGCTGTGGGATTTCACGGGGGCGGTGCCGGGGTATTGCTGGCCGATTCAGGTGGTGATTGATTATGATATCTTTTCGGCCGTGTATTCTGGGGCCATGGATATTGCGCTGGCGTTGTTGCCGTGGAAGTTGATTTGGAGTTTGCAGATGAGGAAGAATGAGAAGATTGGAGTTGCTGTGGCGATGAGTATGGGTGTTCTGTGGGTTTTTGCCTTTTCCATTTCATTTTCTGACCGGGGCAAACGGCTAATCAAGGTGGTCAAACAGTGCTGGCGTCACGGCGTTTGTCAAGGCCAAGTACCTCCAAAACATCACCTCGTTCGACGTTTACGATGCTGTCGACCTCAACTACTGGTCCAACGCCGAGAGTACAGTCACCATCATGGCCGCCAGCATTCCGATCCTGCGAGTCCTGGTCAAGGATGTCGGGAAGACCTTCTTCTCCCGGTCGCCCAAGTATTACTACGATCCATCTCTCGGGACCCTTTCCAACCCCCGGGCCAGCCGCAACAAGACGCAGGTCACGGCGGGACAGACCAGCAATCGCCGTCCGGGTAGTGAAGGCACGGATGGCAGCGAGCTCGACATTTTGCCAGGCAAGGAGATTTCTTCCAAGGGTGGAATCGTGCAGACGAGCAAGTACACTGTTGAGTACGAGGAGCGAGAGTGGAAGGGAGGGAAGGGCGATGATCATCATGTGTGATAAGCTGGGTTTATTATGAAGACAAGTTGTTGTATCATCACCATTATACTTTGAGCCAAAGACGGCATCACAAGCCTTCACAACGTTTAAAAAAAAAAAAAAAAAACCGCCCCCAATTTTTTTAACATTTTCTTTTTTTCTTCCCTCCCC
>Ga0247765_1001278_pt1 | contig 12921 bp, 10 predicted proteins | sample UWRJL106311C6_FD_179949 | JGI IMG/M metagenome (GOLD analysis project Ga0247765, IMG submission 179949) | Plant litter microbial communities from Arlington Agricultural Research Station in Wisconsin, United States - UWRJ-L106-311C-6 | ecosystem: Environmental > Terrestrial > Plant litter >... | reverse complement strand
GCCTTTTTTTTTTTTTTTTTTTTTTTTTTTTTTTTAACCTATGTCGTTAATCTTTTGTAATATTTCTCTACCCTCAACTCTAACAATAATCGTCTCTTCAACTCTATCTAGTACAATTTTATCCCGATGACGTCAAGTAGTCTCCAGGCATCCCCGTCGTGCTCAGAGATATTGACTGCTACCTCGGATTGACGGTTGGTTGGTGTGGTGGTACAAACTCTACAATAGGCGGACATGATTTCCGATGTCCCCGGACATGGTGGGGATGATGCCGGCAGGCTTCTTTCACACCATTTTACGCAGCGGTGAGAAATTGAGACCACAACGGACTGTCATCTCCTACAACAAAAGTTCAGCTACCTAGGTGTGTCCTCACCGCCAGAGACAGACTGGCTTTTTTATGTGACCAAAACGCCACAACAGCCTTGGCAGTTTCTGTTGTTGTCTCAAAAGACCCACAGCAGCTCAGCTCGGACGTTTTGCAAGTCCTGGGTCAGTGATTTGCTCAATGGGATGTAACCGAGGAAATTGACTTGCAGCAAAACCGCAGCAGCTGGCCCGATTTGGCCCCAAAATTGGAGATGGCATGCAGGGGTCCTGAGTCAACGCTTTGTCACGGGTCTGGCGCAGTGCCGTTCGGCAGATTTTTACTTGGGTGTGTGTGTGTGTGTGTGTGTGCAAAAGGCCTGGAATTTTTGTCAGGGTGGTGTCTGGTCCAAAATGCCACGGGGCCACTTTTTTGGACTTGACATCAAGCTATTGTGTTAAATCTATCGTTTTTTCAATCCTGCCAGGGCGCGGCATCTCCACAGATTGTGTAGAACCGAAGAGAAATTCCAATGCGACAGCCAGATTGACTTTTAGATCAACAAAACATGCCAGCTCAAGAGCGCGACCCGCTGGCGGTTGCGGACGTGGTTCCTTCTGCGACAGTGACGTCGGCGATTGCCGTGGGACCAGACAGTGTGGTAAGTTTGGCTTTATCCACAACATCCCCCCCCCATCAAATCAAACGTAAAAAAAAAAAAAAAGATTCAAAATCATCTAATACTACTACTACTACTGTAGGATACCGATCTCGATGAATCCGAAGACGCGTGAGTGGCAGATAAAACAGGGAGGGGGCTGGGGGTTATCACAAACGAGTTGGTATTGACAATCTCCCCAGATTCAGCTCAACCGCATCAATCGCATCGAGCATCCTAGAGTATCGAGCCATCAATGGTCGTACCTATCATAGCGCGAGACATGCTACCGATTATTTCACCCCGAATGATGAGCAGCATCAGGAATCTCTGGATATCACGTACGCTGGACCACCTCACCTAAGTGTCATGTGTGTGTGTTCGTTCATATTAGATCGCTAAGTCTGAGTCTAGTCACCACTATCTTACCATCTTGTTGGATGGGCGACTTTACCTTGCTCCCATCTCGGAGGATGTGAAGGTCTGTCGTTGACGTCATCGTATGATGGAGATTTCATCATGACTCGGATAATAATGCTAACCCCGTACAGCATGTCCTCGATATTGGGACTGGCACGGGTAAGTCAGTTGATATCCCGGGGTCTCAACTCATGCTAACTTCAACTTCCACTGCAAGGCTTATGGGCCATGTAAGTCACCGCTCTCCGTCACATACTTCGCTATTAACATGAACCCCCAACAGCGACTTTGCCGAATCCCACCCCCAAGCCCAAGTCATCGGAACCGACCTTTCTCCCATGCAACCAGCATGGATACCGCCTAACCTCCGATTCGAAATGGATGACGCCACCCTCCCGTGGACCTGGGCTGAAAACACGTTCGACTTCATCCACCTGCGCCATCTGTTCGGTGCCATCCCCAACTGGACCGCGCTTTTCACTCAAGCTTACCGATGCTGTCGACCCGGCGGATGGATCGAGTCATCGGAGCTGGACGCGGCGATTAGAAGTGACGACGGCACGGCGGAACCTCACCCCGTCCTCGCGCGGTGGACGCAAATGTTCCGCGAAGCAGGACAGAAGACGGGCCGCCCGTTCACCGTCGTGGCGGATGGGTTACAGTATACTTGTATGGAAGCGGCCGGATTTACTGGCATTACCGTGGTTAACAAGAAGGTGGGTCTTTTATCCGGTGGTTGGTGTGATCAAGACTGACTTGGTGGGTGTGTAGCTGCCAGTTGGAGGGTGGCCTTTGGACCCGAAGCTCAAACAAATTGGTCGCTTTTCCCGCCTGGCGCTGGAGTCCGACATGGAAGGTAAGATACCTCTATAGCAACTACAGCAACTAACCCCGAGGAGAACCCCCGCAACAACATGAACCCCGGGAGTCAATTTCTGACAATATTTCCCTATATCTCTAGGCTACACTCACTTTCTCTGGCACAGCGTCTTGAACTGGCCGAAAGACGAATACCCCGAGTTTCTAGAGTCGCTACGGAACACGCTGCATAACAGAAAGATACACGGATATCTGATGCTGCGCTATGTTTACGCAAGGAAGCCGCACAATGTATGAGTTCGAATTTTGCAATACAGTCGGAACAAGCCGAGAGAGGAAACATGGGTCAAGGCTTGGGTTTTGGCGTTGGGTACAAGCGTGTCGGATGTGCGGTATCATGTACGGTACTATGTACGGGACTTTTGCCTCTTTACAAGAAGATTCGAGCCCGGCATTTGAAAGGTTGATTTACATTTTCTTTTAGTAGAAACAACATCTTGTTCCATTTCACATCAAACTATTGCTTCCATCAATGCCACTGATTTCATACTGTCTAGGTACCTCCCCAGTACTAAACCCCCGGGCCTCCAGGGTCTATGCCAACGGAGGAGGTGCCGGAACGGGCGGGTCCGCATACCCGGCCGAGATATGGCGACAAAACTCATTGTGCACGCAGTAAAAGCCGCCGAACATGTTGGGACTCATCATGGTGAAGGGTCCTCCCGTCGGCTCTGCGCCGGTGCACTGGTTCGACCTCATGTTGTGGACTTGATATGCGGTTCGACCGATTTTGTTCCAGACACAGAGCCGCTCGCCTTCTTTACCGTCGCATTCGTTGGAAGTTCCGGTCTCAATGGACTTAAGTTTTTTTGCTGGTTACCTAGACTGCAATATCTATGGTTTCCTGTGCGAATATAAGCTCTGATTGAGACTGCTCCAGACCAAACTAGGGGAGAAAACTCTGGCTCTATGATCTCAACCTCCCTATCGCCATGTTCCTCCCACCTTGAAGTTCCCGTTGTAAGATTCCCGCGCGAAGTTCCACTTCAAAGTTCCCAGCTCAAAATTCCGACTTCACAACTCCTACTTCAGAATTTCAACGTCAAGGTTCCCAACCATTGTTGCAATGAGGATGCAATGGAGATATTACCGTGATGAAACTGAGTTTTCCATACCTCCTTCCGAGTATGGAAGGCCGTAATCGACGAAGCTGAGGTGATGTGTCGCGATGACAGCAGAGTGCCTTGGTATTGTAAACTCTAGCGCCACCAAACTCAAGGCTGAGCGGGACATTCATGCTCATCGAGATCGAGATGGACGAGTCTCGCTACTGTCGAGGTTGGCATATGATGCATCACCGTAGTCTCCAGCGCCCAGAAAAGTGTGCCAGGCCCGAAGGAAGTAACCTTCCCTTTCTTTCCTTTCTTGTTTTATTCTTGCGTTGACACATTTTCCATGACAAACGATCACAGGGTTCAGCCGAGTGTGCCAAGCCCGAACGTAAAACGCCACACTGCATGTTGCTGGTTGGCAGTTGGTAGTTCATCATTTCACATCCACTAGCTGGCTGAAGCGAACCAGGCCCTCGGGTCTCCATCACGACTCAACTCCCTTGCAAGTTTCCGACGGTCGCCGCGCTTCTGACGTAGTTATACTACCCTGTCTGAAATCAAGATTCCGAACGAGGCGATCGCGATGTGATCATGAGACAGCTGAAGGGTGTCACTGTGACAGTATTCAGTACTCTAAATACTCAAACTAACCCCTCGAGCCTGGCGCCGGAATTCTATATCGCAGACTTCCGGTCTCTGTTCTATGTCTATTCTACCTACCTACCTACCTATTCATCAGTCACCAACCCGTTCTCATACAACCCAGTACACTGTTTCGCACCCTACACCCAAAGGAAAATGTCCAACACAATCTGCCGTGGGCCAAACGCCGTTCCTGACCCCATCCAATACCCAATCCCGCGAGACAAGTCATTCGCCTTCCTCCCCGTCGTCAACGGCAACGGCTCCCCCCTTGGATGCTGGAGTGCTGCCAGCCCAATCCCGTCAGTTTGATTGACGGGTGCTACCTGTGGTATCAGCTTCCGGCACCTTTGACCGTTCCCGCCGGAGTGGATTTCTCGAATGCGGCAAGGATGAGAAATTTCTCTAGGTGCTTGAAGAATAATGGGCGGAATATTAGCGAGTCGAATATTATCACTTACCATTTCGCCAATGGGGCCAGTGGTAGGATGGTGGGTATGGCAGGGATGATGGTCTGGGTGGTTTTGGCATCGGGATTCGTCACGGGGTTGCTTTAGGTTTTATCGGGAGCGAGCCTTGTCATGTTAGGACAAAGGGATGGGCCATATGGTAGGTAGTTGTACAGAAGGCATTTGACAGTTCAGCTAGACCGCAGTGAGAAAAACAAGCTGGACATTTGTAAATACTTTACTACTGTCACGGGCAAGTTGGAAACGAACAAACGTGATTGTTTTTGTTGGATAATCCCTTATTGTGTCACTGATAAGAATGCAGTGCATGTCAATTAGTGTCTCGCACTACACGGTGATCCACGTTTGTCTTGCAAAATCTCAGCTTAATACAAGCAACATGTTGACCAGAACTCTCGGGCAATAACCCGAAAATGCCATCTCCCAGTCCCACCCAGGAACCCAGACACCTTCCCAACAAGCTCCTGATTTGGAAGTGAATAAAACCGACAAAGCGCCTGTCAGAAATATTCCCGTCGTAAATCCAATCCCATCTCCTCCACTCTTCCTTGGACTCTGCCACCCGGTCGCTTTATCCACTCTCTACCGCCTTCTCACCATTATCATGGGTTGCTTTTCGTCCCGTCCAGACTGCTACTCTTAAGACGAGTCCCGTTTGAGTCGCGGAAGGGACTTGGTTGGCATGAGGTCTGGTATTACGTGTCTGGTAACTTGTGGAATCAAAGTCTGGGTGTTGCAGTGTATTACTGACTGGACGTGGTTGAGTGTTTGCGTTACTTTCGTCAGACTTCAGGGTTATTTCTATGGATACTGTTCGACATTTTCAGGATTGAGTTCTGACATTCCCACTGCTTTGGAGATCACTGGCTGGGTCGGGGTTGATATTAGTCATGTCCAGTTATATCCGGCTGTGCACGATACAACATCGAATCAGTTCTTTTTTTCGTTTGTCGTGTAGCGGGTAAATACACCCCGTATACGGTACCGAAAGCTAGCTTCAAAGAAAGTTAAAATTGTCTTGTTGGCGATCCGCGCAATGGTATTGGATACCGCGCTGGATACGAGAAACTGCGCCGCCTGAATCCACTTTGTGTTGCGAGATTGTTTTTCTTGGCATGACCCCACAACCCCCAGATTGCTCTCTCTCCCTCTTAAAGAGCTTGACATCAACCTCATGTCTAAATTTTTCTTTCACGTTGCACAAGATTTCAATCAATCCAGTCGTTACCGCCAGCAGCTCAAGTCAACATGTTCCGTCCAATTCTCTTCGCGGCTGCATCGCTTGCCGTCTTCCTGCCTGGTGTCAAAGCCGGCGGACCAGGCCAACCCTCGAAACAAATTACCGCGCCTGACGGACCCAACAAACTCACCGAATGCACGCCCTGCGACAAGATTGTCTCGAAATGGACCGAATGCCAAAAACTTAAAGGCCCCAACGCCAAGACCCGCGAATGCATCTGCCTGCCCAACGGCAACCCCGACGGCTGGTACGGGTGGATGGACCAATGCCGAACCTGTTTGGGATCCGGCAACGAAGCCGGCATGAACAGCTTCTTCGATATTATGGCGCGAACCGTCACACAACTCTTCGTGTCATGCACCAATGCCGGCGGCGGGGTGGTTAGCGACGGCACCAGTATCTGCGCGAGCAATGCCATGTTTCGTCTCTGCACCGCGCTTAAAGATAAATCTTCCAAAGATCCCAGTTGGGCCAGCGATGAGGATTTCCGTGATAATTCAAAGCATAACGCCACTTTTGTGCTGAATATCTCGGTGCCCGAACCGCCTTCCAACAGTGCTGGGGTGTCCTCCACGGGGTCGGTCTCGCCGACAGCATCGGGGACGGGGGGCTCGCCTGGGGGTTCGGCGACGTCTACGCCGCCTGCGAACTCTGGCTCGAATTCCACGAATAATCGGGCTTCGGGGGCTGGGCTTTCTGCGACACCGGTTTGGGCCGGCCAAGTTGTTGGCTTGGTTTTGGCGGTGGGCTTTGGCGCTCTGCTGGTTTGAGGCGCTGAGCGTGCGGCTGCATCCCTGGTTTTACTGGTTTTACACACTGTACATTGTAACTTTTTCTTCTGGCATATCAGCATGTTGTAGTTTTCTTGTCATAGACGGTTGTGTACAAACACATTAATCTCAAGTTTCAGCTGAGTGCATCTAGCAGCAAGCTGGTTGTGCACTGTGTGCATTTCCTGGGTATATCGGACAACCGTTTCGGGGACTCTGTCAAAACGCGTTTGTCGGGGCTGAAGAAAAGAAGATGCCTTGGTCGCAGCCCACATATCTCCCCCCGTCGCGACAGTCCCGCGTCGTTCCTTGTGTCTTCGATTTTGTTTCTGAGCGCTCAGCCCTGCAAGCCTTTCCGTTCTGTCATCGCGCCGATCTTACCCGCCAGATTTCAAGTGGATTGACATCGTTGATCACACATGACGGAGAAAGAGGCCTCGCTGTTGCCTTGAGCAAAGTTGGTGATGGCAAAAGTGTGTTGGCTCGAATCAATTAACAGTCAGGAACTTGGTATGTTCCTTCCTGCCAGCTCCTTCTTCCTCCCGCGGGGCTGACGTCAGATCAGTTTGATGTCAGTTGTCCAACACAAGTCCCATGTCACGAATCCCTGCCGACGGAATCCAAACTGAACGACACGCAGATATCGTACGGAATATCACACGAGGGACCAAAAGGTCGACGCAGTGTTGATAAGCTGTTTGTTGGAGCCATGATGATCGGGTGCATCCCGCCTCGGCCGTCGACCGGAACCCGTGAGTGGACAACCCAGTCGGCCCGTGTTTCTATTTTTGATCAGATTTGTAGCAAGAAACTCTCCCCGAGTTGGTAAGCCCGAAAAGAGTTGCGCTGCTCTGTGTCGGCGTCATGCCGCTATCCGCTCCCCAACCTTTGTGATTCCTCGTTACCATCGACAATTCAATGTTCCACTCGTCGGTTCCATGTCGGCAGGCAAACGCAGGAACGGCAGGGGTTCAAACTACCACAACTTCACGATCGGTCAGAATCTAAACTTGTCAACAAAACCTCGTAGTCCCAAACACGAACTGTAGTGGTATCCTGCACCCTACCGGGCGCAGTGGCAGTGCCAGTCTGAATGCCGGTTCGAGTGTTTGTACTTGTGTAACTCGGGCCCTGCTGTAGTATCACCATGTCGTAAAAGCATGGGATGAATAGCCTGTCGCTCGTCAGTGTGGCACAGCGCCGCCTTAAGCTTACAGTGAGACAGCTGGGCCGAGTCCTCCGGGTTACCGAGTCGGGCAGTGAGGGTTTTGGCCCCCAACCCTGGGGAAGAACGCCGTTTGCGTGCATCGGTCTCTTCTCGGGCATCGGGTCCGGCAGATACCATGTATCATGGTCAAAAGGTCCAGCCCTCGGACTGTAAGCTTCAACAGGGCAAACAAAGAGCAGCTGCTGCGACTGCGAGTGCGACGGTGACGGTGTGGGTTGTACTGCCGACTGCTGCACCTGTCAAAGGTGGGTCCTTCTCGTGGCAATGAGCCCCCAATCATGCAAGTCATCAGACATCAGGGGGGGGTGTCGGATGGTTGGGATTGAGCACTGGGCTGCTGCTCTGCCGTATTGTGAGACAATTTCTGGCATAAAGCCGACTTCATTGTCGAACGGACGGAATTTCTCCGCAACACCTTGAGAAAGTGTCTTACTCAGTGACAACTGCCAGCCCTTTACGCCCTGTGCTGATGCATCTGACAAAACAGACTCCGTCGGCGAACATGGCCTGTAAGCTGATTCGCTGAGTCGAGATGTCCGATGGATCCTGGTGGGAAGGCTTGGCGAGGATGTTGTCAGTTTGGGGAAAAAGATCCAGATCCCGCAGCCCGACGTCGGAACTTTCAGTCATTCGATTGCACTGGGCTATAATGTCACGAACAATAATGCTCGCATTAGCTAATCGGCTGGAAGAAGAAGAAAAGAATTGCAGAAGGGTTGGGCGCCACAATGGCGCAACGAGGTGGTCCAACTCAGCACATGGGGCATTCGTGCTATCGTAGTGGGGGGGAAGTACTTCGTACCCCCGGCCACACTCCACACTGATGACGGGAGGGGGAGAGATACCGACATTTCGGTCCCCGCGGCGAGGTGCGGAGCCGAACATCCGCTTCCAGCCCGATGGAAGTGAGGGGCCGGGGAAAAGGCTGAAGATTTCGCAATTTAGTTCGCGCCTGCAACTTGCAGCAGCAGCTGCCAGCCTCAAATCTTGTCAACGGCTTTGCCTGGAACTACTCTCGTTGCGGTAGAGTTCTCACCGTGTCTCAGACGCAATCGCGATCGGTTTCCCGCTCGGGTAGAAAAAACACCAAGAAGAGAATGTTTGCGACAACCCCGCACGACGAGTGGTGCGATGCAGACGTGGTGCGAGGGCGGGCAAAAGTGGAGGGTCAGCACAGGCAAAGATTGGAAGGCGCGGCCGTGGTTGCTGGACAGCAGGCGAGCATCGTCTGCCGCGGTGCATTTGCTCCTGCCGTGCGGTGTCGTTTTGCAGCGCAAGTGGGAAAGTGGGGTGGTTCACCGCCCAACAGGAGGTTTGCTTCTGCCTGCACCAGCCGGACCGTGCAGCAGATTTGGGGGCCTCTTCCTGCAATAATGCGAGCATGCACACGCCCCGCGAGTCGCTATTGGCTGCGGCAGCTGCACTCGCTGCACTCGCTGCACACGGCTTGACTCAGCCTCCCAAAGCAGAAAGTCTTGGCGCCGGTTGGGCCCGAACGTCGGCGGGACTTTGGGAAGCTGCCATCGATGGGCCTCTGCCCTCACTCCATCACGCTGCCAGCAAAGTCCGGACCCCCAAAAATACCTGGGACCTGGTAAGCTATCGGGTCAGCAGGAACCGCAAGCACCACCACCAGCAGCAAGCGCGGAAGCAGCAGATAGCCATGTCGATCTACCCGCAGCTCCCCTCTTTTTCCCCTTCTTTCCCCCTCTCCTTCCTTAATGTTCTCTAGTCTGCGATTTGGCCCCTCGGAGGGCCCCCGAGCTGCAGCACCCACTGGTCGAATGAGAGGAAAGTGAAGGCGTCTTGTTTTCATCTTCGACTCCGTCGCACAATGTCGGAAAAGGCCACGGCGCCCGGAGGGGCTGCCGTCCCTGAGACCTCCGATACGCCTGATGTTCCTGTCGGCGTTCCCGTCCATGTTCCTGACGAGCCCGTCTACTTTGATAGGTTAGTAGAGCCCGGGAGACCCGAAACACCAGTTAGCCACATGGACGACTTCCCTGAACCATCACCACCATTGTCGTCGCCAGGGATACCCATGTCTTTCATCACCGACCCAGACCCGGCCTCGCCAGAACCCGCACCGACAGACTTGGCCTCGGTCACAGACATGTCACCATCAGAAGCTCCAGAATTGGCCGAGGGCCAAGACAGCCTGCCCGGTCGAGCAATACCGAGGCGTGATTCAGAGGGCCCTCAGCTGGTTTTCTCCTCATTACCTGAGGTAGTTTACTGGGATCACATGACACCGCCACAAGTCGTCAACAACGACGATGTCAAGATCGCCATGCCGTCCGAGAACGATGGCCCAGAAGTACTACCCAAGGGCTACACAATTCAGCCCGACATATACGACGAGGAGACGATTGTGTCCAAACGACCAAGGTGGATTAACCGAGGTCGGAACAAGCTCATCCTGGGTGTCATTGCGATTATTGTTGTTCTTGTCATTGCTGGTATTGCTACCGGAGCCGCAGTCGGGGTCATCATCAACAAGAACAACAACAATTCCCAGCAACAGCAATCGTGAGTCACTAGGTGTGTCGGGATTTGAGTACTGAGCTAACCATGCATAGGGGAGGAGCAAACCCCACAGGGGCCGGAGGCGGAAGTGGAGGAGGCGGAGGTGGTGGAGGAGGCGGACCCGGTGGCCCTCCTGGTCCAGCGCCAACAGCACCTGTAGCCCCCACAGCCCCGACCGGGCCGGCACCACCCGGACTGCCAACGCGTACAGGATTCGGCATCCCGACATCATTCCCAGCACCAATCGGCGGGCAAGTCCAACAATCGTCATGCACCGGGACCACGTGTCCGCAAATGATAGCGTCTGCACAATACGCCACTTCCGGGACATCAACAATCTTTGTCTTTGCGCGCGGCCTCGACTCGGCGATTTGGTATCGGCAGGCCGAGAACATGGCGTGGAAGGATGGGTGGAAGAGCCTGGGTGGCAACTTTGCCAGCCAGCCAGCCGCTGTATCGATTCGCGAGGGACGTGTTGACGTGTTTGCGGTATCCTCGGACAAGACGGCGCGGTTGAAGACGTTTCAGAATGGCGTGTGGGATGGGGACTGGACGAACCTGGGCGGCACGACCGGGTCGCCCCCTGTTGTTTGCAGCCTGTATCCCGGCAATCTCAACGTGGTCATGATCGATGGGAGCCGTAATGTGGTTCGGAAGAACACCAGCGATGGTCATGCGTGGGAACCGGCTATCGACAAGTGGGATTCCCTGGGTGGCCCGGCGGGTAGCAGCGCCGACGTTGCCTGCACGAGCACACTACAAGGGGGAATGCGCATCGACGTAGCAGCACTCGGCAGTGGCTCGACGCCATCATTGAACTCCAAGCGTTGGACAAGCACGGCAGCCGCGTGGGACAAGGACTGGGGCAATGGCTTTGGTTTGATGAAGGGGGATCCAACCGTGGTTTCGACATCAGACCAGACCGATTACCTGGGCATTGGAGTCGACGAAACCGTCTGGCATCGCACCTGGACAGCAAGAGACGGCTGGGGTAAAGCCGAGAGCTTGGGCGGCAAATTCCAATCAGCCGTCTCGGCTTTTGCTACTGGAGGGTCGCGTCTCGATATCTTCGCCGTTGGCACCGACGCTAGGCTCTACCACAAGGCGCGACTGATGGGTGTATGGGGCACATCGTGGGAGGATCTCGGCGGTTACTTCCACAGCGCGCCGAAAGCTGTGGTAACCGACGTGGCGACTGGAGCTGTCACTATTTTTGGGGTTGGGCCGAACGGCAAAATCATCCACTGCAATTTCATGGTTGGCGCCGGTTACAACTGGGGACCACAGCAATGGTATTCAGATGAAGGTGACATGACGGCAAATTGGCTCCGACTATGAGGGTCGGTCTTGACATTTTGGGGTGGCACACACATACACACATATATATATATATCAAAACTGGCGTTCCAGGGGTGCATGGGCTGGGTGGAATTGGATGTATATCTGAGTTGTGGAAGTGTCAACAATCTGACTCTCCACGTTGTTTACGGGCGCCGGCATGGACGGGCGCCATAAGATACCAATCGCTTAGGTCGAACAAATACCTGAACTTTCCAATGTGGCGAGCTTTATCGCACACGAATTTCAGTACGCCTCATCACCCAGTCTGCAGGAGCTGCCCCGAGATAACAATATGGGTGGCACGGAGGCGGAAGCAGGTGCACAGGTGAATCATGGGGTACAGCCCCAGGATTGGAGGGCAAAGTGATGGCGAATGCTTGGGTCAAATCATGCGAGAGAGGTGAATATCAACCGTGCTAGGTTGAAATTGTCTGCGGCACACGTAGAGGTGCTGCAGATGAGACCGTTCACGAGCATAACAGCACTTAGTGGCATTACATCATATGAGCCCCGGTCCTAAACCCTCTCTAGAAGGTACCTATTCAGTTGTGGGTGGTTGGCATCCCAGTTCCGGTGTTGGCGGGAAAATACATGGAGCTGCGAACTGAGCGGTATCGCCTCTAGTTTGAGTCCAGGCAAACACTCGTTGCATCTTTTCGGTGAATGGCCTGGCAGTTACACCGAATTCGCAAGACCCCACACCGTGCTAGTCCGATTTGCCAATCAATTCCACTTCATCACATTCATTCATGAATAATTGCAGCAAACGCTTCGAAATCGAACCTGGTCTCCTGCTCGTTGAGGTTGTTCGCAAGCATTCTAGTTGAGCCCACACAACAAACTTAATAACGTACCTCACCGAAGGGATGACGATCATGTCGTCTAAAGATGGCACTGCCCTGTGTGATGTCTTTGGGTGCTGTGCGTAGAAGTGGACATAGCCAAGCACTGATCAAATTGGAATAACAGACTCTGATTTAGAAAAGCAAGCTACCTAGGTACCTAGGTACCTATATACACTGGAAATTATTTTGACAAAGATAAGAAAAAGGGGTTAATTATATTTGATGCGCATCTGGGCAATCTTGGCGTAGCTAGCCTGGTTCTCAGTGTTAATATCAATCCTGCCCAATTGAGATGTAAAATGCACAGGCAAGGCACAGGGCGCGAGGGTTGTGCTTTCGTCCGACGTCTTCGAGACCGATCTGCCCTATTACAGGGCTGCTATCAGCAGAGACCGGTTCGAGAATTGGCCAAGGCTCGGACTTGGCTACGAGGGTGCCTATTCGCTGATAGGGGGGGGGGGGGGGGGGGGGGGGGGGGCACCGAGCCCGGGGGGTAGGGTGGGTTTCGCATCTTACTTGATCTGATCGGATCGGATCGGATCA
>Ga0247765_1001277_pt1 | contig 12951 bp, 15 predicted proteins | sample UWRJL106311C6_FD_179949 | JGI IMG/M metagenome (GOLD analysis project Ga0247765, IMG submission 179949) | Plant litter microbial communities from Arlington Agricultural Research Station in Wisconsin, United States - UWRJ-L106-311C-6 | ecosystem: Environmental > Terrestrial > Plant litter >... | reverse complement strand
TCGGGCGCGTCTCTTGCTGTGTCGCTTTTGTGGCCTAGGGGTCCACTAAGGCGACAGGTCTAGTTTTCGGCGGCTTTGAACCTCGCGACCCACTCACCACGGTCGAATTCGGCGGGGTCGGTGTCGGCTAGGAAACGTTCGAGGGCGGCGATGAAGTGGCCGGGGCGCTCGAGCATGGGGACGTGGCCGGTTTCCGGGAAGATCTCGAGGTGGCTGTCGGGTAGGAGGGCGTGAGCTTCGCGGGCGTGCTCGACGGGGATGATCGGGTCGTTTTCGCCCCAGAGGATCAGGATCGGCAGGGTTTCCGCGAGGTAGAGGCGGTCAAGGGCGGCGATGCGCTGGCCCTCCATGCTGACGACGGAGCGAAGGGTGGCGAGGAAGGCTTTGCGGCGCTCCGGGTCCGAGAGGGTGGCGTAGCCGCGGGTGATCTCGGCGAGGTCGGCGTTGGGTCGGAATCCGAGCGCTCCGATGCCGCGGCCGATCACGCCGCCCACCGTCCTCCCCACTCCGGCAGTGACCGAGATGAAGAGGTCCGCGCCAGGTAGCGCCGCAGCGCGGAGGACCGGGCTGACATCGGGGCCGAGGCCGCCGCTGGAGACCAGCACCAGGCGCTCGACCATCTCGGGGAACTGGTAGGTGAACTGCATCGCGACGCCGCCGCCGAGCGAGTGGCCAACCAGCGTCGCCCGCTCATGCCCGAGCGCCAGCATCAGGTCCCGCAGGCTGCTCGCAAGGCCGCCGAGGGAGTAATCGCCGCCGCCGGGAGCCGAGGCGCCGTGGCCGGGGAAATCCGGCGCGATCACGGTGTTGTCCATCGCCAACGGCTCGATTACCGCTTCCCAGTTGGCACAAGTACCGGCCATCCCGTGGATCAGCAGCAGCACCGGGCCGGAACCAGCTTCGACGAAGTTCATCGGCCGGCCGTGAACCTCGACGGCCCTCGGCTTCGGCCTTGCCCTGCTCAGCCGCGTCGATTTGGTTGGCACGGGAGGAACCTACCCCCGAACCGCGCAGAGGTATCGCCTGAGCGGCGAATCCGCCACCGATTCCAATACTGTCGCGCCGTGGCCGACGCCCCGCAGAGCTCTCACCCCCAGGACGATAAGCCCCCGCGCGGCGCCCTGATCGTCGTCGCAATCGGGCTTGTCGCCTGTGTCGTCGCCGCCCTCGCCAGCACCGGCAAGGGCGATGGCGAAGCGGCGCGCCTCGAATGGGTTCAGTCAGGGACGGCGGCTGACTCCAAGACCGTCGCGGTGCCCGGAGGCCAGGGGACGATGCAGTTCACCGAGACCCACATCCGCGCCACCGGGACCAACGTCAGCGGCTACTCGCTCTTCACCGCTGGCTCGACTCTGAAGATCTCAGCCGGGGCACCGCTCAGCGACGGGAACGTCCTCTGCAGCGTCAAAGCCCCGCCGAAGACCGAAGTCGCCCAGAGCTCCGGCGGCTTGCGCGCGACCTACCCGCGCTCCTCCGAAGCAGGCATCTACAACCAGGAAGTGCCGGAAACGGTGTTGATGGACTTCAGCTCCCACAGCAGCGAACTGGCGGTGCTCGAAGTGCTCGACCGGCCGGCGCGCTTCACCAGCGAAAAAGGCGTGAAGGTCGAATGGCCCGAGTACCAGGTCGGCAAGGAGCGGCTCGAATACTCCATCGCCGGCAAGCCGAAGAAAGACCTGGAACTGCCCTTCTTCACGATCTGGCGGACGACGCAGGTGCCGGCGGCGGGGATCGCTTGCACCCTGGAAACCAGCGCCGGCAAGGCCACCGTCACGACCAAGGTCGCGCTGGCGAAGCGCTCGCCGCCGATCGACGAACAGGCCGAAGAAGAAAAGGCCGAAGCAAAAGAAGAACGCGAAGAGGAACAGGAAGCCGAAGAAGAAAGCTAGACGTCGAGCTGCTCCTGTGGCGCGACCAACAGCTCCGGCCCTTCCGTCATCCCTTTCCCGACCTTGTTCAGCGCCGGGTTCGCGGGCTCGCCGTGCATCCGCCGCGCGTCGAGCGGGCCGCACATCGCGATCGCGTCCTCGGCGCTCAGGTCCGGTCGCAGCCAGGCCGCCTCTGCCTCGGCGCTCGGCAGGATCGCCGGCATCCGGTTGTGGACCGGCGCCACCACCTCGTTCGGCGTCGTCGTGATCAACGTGCAGGTGTAGAGGTGGCCGTCCTCGTCGTAGCCTCGCTCACTCGGGTCCTCCCATTTCTTGCGGGTACAGAGGCCAGCGAAAGAAAAGAGCTCGCCGCCGTCGACCGTAAAGCGCCAGGGCTGGCGCGGCTGCTTGGGGTCCTCGGCCTTCATCCACTCGTAGAAGCCGTCGGCGACGATCAAGCAGCGGTGCCGGTACTTGTCAACCAGCGGCCCATAGGCCTTGCTTTTCGTCAGGTTCTCTTTTTTCGCGTTGATCATCCGGTAGCCGACTTTCAGGTCCTTCGCCCAGACCGGCACCAGCCCCCAGCGCATCAGCCGCGCCTCGCGCTCCCCCTGCTCAGCCTCCTCCGGCTCAGGGGACGAGCGGACGACGAGAACCTCCTGCGTCGGCGCGACGTTGAAGCGCCCTAGCCCCGGCGGCGCTTTCGCCTCCCCCCCGTCCTTGGCGCTCTCTTTCGCCGGCGCGCCGCCCCGTTCCAGCGCTTTCTCAAGTTCGACCTGAAAGCGGTCGGCGATCTTCTTCGTGTCCTTCTGAGTAACCGTAAAACGCCCGCACATGGAGATCAGCCTAGCTGGGAGGAAGGGCTATTCGGGAGCGATCAGCTCCACGGTCGGGAAATAGGTCCGGTAACGGGAGACATCACGGGTCAGCAGTCGCAGTCCCGCAACCGCTGCATGCGCACCGATGAAGAAGTCGGGTAGCGGAGAGCGACGTTGACCGCCGAGGGTGCGGTATTTCACGTATGCCTTCCCGGCGAGGAACGCGGCGGGCCAGGGAACGTTCTCGCGGATGAACACGTCCTCTGGCAGCTCTCGATCGAGGAGCTCCTTGCGTGAATACCGATGGGAGACCTCCGCGTAGATCATCGGGTTGATGACCAGCGCTCCCTCGAAGCCAGCTTTTCCCAGCGCCTCGCTCGACCAATCCCCCCACGTGGAATCCCAGGACAGGATGTCGATCAAGACATTGGAGTCAACGAGAGTCGCCTTCACCCTCTTCTAAGGTCCCGGTGCCCCAATCCTCTCCCCGGGTCAGGCGCATGATTTCGTCGGTCGACATCTTGATGTCGCCGCCGCTTGCGCGTTTCAAATGTTCGACGATCTCCCGACCCCGGTTACGGCCGCCTTTCATCTTGCGGACCTGGACTTGGCCGCCATCGGCGACAAACTCCACCTCGGTCCCCGGCAGAAGTCCGAACTCGTCGCGGATCTCCTTCGGGATCGTGACCTGGCCTTTGCTGGTGATCCTCATGAAGTAAGAGTATTACAGGTATTACTCTTACTTAGCCTCAGCAGCCATGGGCCGCAACCCAGGGTGGTCGCGGTACCAGTCGAGGGTGCGGATGAGGCCGTCGCGGAGCTCGATTTCGGGGCGCCAGTTAGTTAGCTCGCGAAGCTTGGTCGAGTCGACGTACTGGCGGTCGATCTCGCCGGCGGGGTTGCCGGTACCGAGGAATTCGGGTTGGAGGTCGGTGCTGGAGACGTCGACAATGGTTTCGAGGACCTCGGCGACCGAGTAGGGGCGCTCGCCGCCTGCGTTGAAGGCCTCCCCTGCCCCGGGTCCGCCGGCGCCGACGGCGTGCTCGACCGCTAGGTAAGCGGCGACGGCATCGCTGACGTAGAGGAAGTCGCGCTCGGGGCTGCCATCGGAGCGGATCTGCGGGCGGCGGCCGTCGAGGACGGCGGCGATCGCCTCTGGGATCAGGCGCGAGAAGTTGGGGTCGCCACCGCCGTAGATGTTGGCGAAGCGCGTCACCGCCACCGGCAGGCCGTAAGAAGGCCGATAGCTGAGCGCGATCGCGTCCGCCGCAGCCTTGCTCGCCTCGTAGGGCGAGGCGGGCTGCAAGCGCATCTCCTCGCGGTAGGGCAGCTCGTCGCTGGGGCCGTAGGCCTTGTCGGAGGAGGCCACGATCACCGCCGGCACGTCGGCGCGGCGGCAGGCCTCCAGCAGGCTCCAAGTGCCGCGCACGTTGACTTCGAAGGTCTGAGTGGGGTCCGCCATCGCCGGGCCGACCAGCGTCTGCGCGGCGAGGTGGAAGACGACCTCGAATTCACCTGCGGTTATCGCCGCCTCGACCGCCGGCGCATCGCGCAGGTCGACTTCGAGCAGCTCGACGTCGGAGTCGATCCCCTGCAGAGCCAATCCCGACCGTGGTGGCGGCGCCAGGTCGAGGACGCTGACCGCGTCGCCGCGTTCCAGCAGCGCCCGCGCCAGGTTCGAGGCGACGAAGCCGTGGCCGCCGGTGACCAGCGACCGCTTCAAGGCGCGTCCACCGGCGCCGCGTCCCAGATCCGCCAGGCGGCGCGACCGGCGGCCCAGAGGTCGTTGAGGACGACCGCGTCCTTGTAGGTGTCCATGCAGTCCCAGAACCCCTCGTGCCGGAAGGCCCGTAGCTGCCCCGCCGCTGCCAGCCGCTCAAGCGGCTCTCGCTCCAGCACGCTCTCCTTGTCCAGGTATTCGAAAACGCCGGGCTCGAAGCAGAAGAAGCCGCCATTGATCCAGTGCTCGCTGCGGGGCTTCTCGACGAAGCCGGTGACGGCGTCACCGCTCAGCTCCGCCACCCCCCACTGCAGGTTCGGCCTCACCACGGTGACAGTCGCCAGTGCTCCCTGCTCACGATGGAAATCGAGCTGGGCGCCGAGATCGATATCGGCCACGCCGTCGGCGTAGGTGGCGCAAAAGCTCTCGTCGCCCAGTCGGTTGGCCAGCACCGCGACCCGGCCGCCGGTCGGCGTGTCGAGCCCGGTGTCGATGCACTCGACGCTCACCCCCTCCGGCCAACGCTCCGAGGCGGCGAACTCCGCGACCGCCTCGCCCATGTAACCGGTCGCAAGCAAGAAGTGCTCGAATCCCTGCGCGGCGTAAATCTGGATCACGTGCCAGAGGATCGGCCGGCCGCCGATCTCCACCAGCGCCTTCGGCACCGACTCGGTCCGCTCACGCAGCCGCGTCCCGCGGCCACCGCAGAGGATCACCACGGGGGGCTTCATCGGTTCCGAGTTTTACCCCACCAGGGTGGGGTCAAGTTCGGAGACGCTCAGCCTCCGGCCACAGCCGGCAAGATCGTTACTTCGTCGCCGTCGTTGATCGAGGTCTCCAAACCCTCCTGGAAGCGGATGTCCTCGCCGGAGACGTAGACGTTGACGAAGCGGCGCAGGTCGCCGTCCTGGGTGATGCGGTCGCGCAGGCCGTTGTGGGCGTCGAAGACGGCGTCGAGCACCTCGCCGACGGTCGAGCCTTCCACCTCCAGCTCCGCCTGACCGCCGGTGGCGGCGCGCAGCTGCGTCGGGATCTTCACGGTGACTGACATCTAGGCGGCTACCTCCTGCGGGAACTCGGCCTCGAAGCTCTCGAGGGCGGGGTCGATCTCGTGCATATGGAACGTATCGCGCGTCGCGTCGAGCGTCTTCAAGCCCTCACCGGTGATGTAGACGACAACCCGCTCGCCGTCGGCGAGCTCGCCCCGTTCGGCCAGCTTGCGGAGAACGCCGACGGTGACGCCGCCGGCGGTCTCGGTGAAGATCCCGGTCGTCTCGGCCAGCAGCTTGATCCCCTCGCGGATCTCCTGGTCGGTGACCGCGTCGACGCCGCCACCGGTCTTGCGCGCGTGCTCGACCGCGTAGGGGCCGTCGGCCGGGTCGCCGATCGCGAGGCTCTTGGCGATCGTCTCGGGACGCTGCGGCTTGCAGACTTCCCAGCCTTCGGCGAAGGCGGTCGCGACGGGGCTGCAGCCCTGCGCCTGGGCGCCGTTGAAGACCGGCTGCTTGCCCTCGACGAGGCCGAGGTCGAGCCACTCCTGGAAGCCGCGGCCGAGTTTGGTGAAGAGCGAACCCGAGGCGATCGGGCTGACCACCCGGTCCGGCAGTTCCCAGCCGAGCTGCTCGATCGTCTCGTAGGCGAGCGTCTTCGAGCCCTCCGCGTAGTAGGGGCGCAGGTTGACGTTGACGAAGGCCCACGGGTGCGTCTCGGCGAGCTGCGTGCAGAGGCGGTTGACGTCGTCGTAGTTGCCGCGGACGCCGACCAGGTTGGTCCCGTAGACACCGGTCGCAAGCAGCTTCTGCTCCTCGAGGTTGGCGGGGACGAAGACGTAGGAATCGAGACCCGCTGCGGCGGCGTGGGCGGCGACGGCGTTGGCGAGGTTGCCGGTCGAGGCGCAGGCGACGGTCTTGAAGCCGAGCTCCTGCGCTTTCGCGACGGCGACCGCAACGACCCGGTCCTTGAACGAGTGGGTCGGGTTGGCGGCGTCGTTCTTGATCCAGATCTCGGCGCCCGTGCCGAGCCGCTCGGCCAGGCGGTCGGCCCGCAGCAGCGGCGTCAGGCCGGGCTCCAGCGGATCGCCGGGGCGGCCGGCAAACGGGAGGAAGTCGGCGTAGCGCCAAATCCCCTGCGAACCCGCCTGGATCCGCCTTTTCGCCGAAGCCGCATCGAGACCGCTGAGGTCGTAGGTGACTTCCAGCGGGCCGAAGCAGTTTTCGCAGACGTAGCTGGCGTCCAGCTCGTACGCCGTCCCGCACTCCTTGCACTTCAAGCTTTCGACTGACATCCGATCCTCATTTCGCTCTTACGAAAAAACCTCGCCATCTGTGGGGCGAGGTCCGATCGGACATCCCCCACATCTTCCAGGCCTCTGACTTCGCAGACCTGCTGGACTTGGCACCTCTCCCGGACCTTGCGATCCGAGGCGGTTGCCGGGGCTTCAATGGGCCAGTCCCTCCACCCCTCTAGATGTGGCGCTTATGTGGGAAGAACCTTACCAGGCACCCCCCACGCCTTCCACTGCCTGCAAGGCGGCTAACCTAAGCGCACGATGAGCCCGCTGCACCCCTACGAGACGACGAGCCTGAGCGATGCCGAACCTTCCGAAACCGAGGCTGCGGCGGCCCGGCCGGCGCGGCGCGCTCGTCACTCAGCCCGCAGCGCCTGAGCCGCAGAAGCCGAACGTCGAGGAAATCGAGGCGAACGGCCTGCGCTGGGTCAACATCGAGTGGCCCGGCTCGCTGGAGCGGACCTGGCTGGAGGAGCACTTTGCCTTCCACGCGCTCGACCTCGAGGACGTCCTCTCCCGCAACCAGCGGCCGAAGATCGACGTCTACGACGACTACCTCTTCATCGTCCTCCACCTGCCGATCTTCGACCCCAAGGCCGGCCGTCTCGGCACCGGCGAGCTCGACCTCTTCGTCGGGCCCGACTACGTGGTGACGATCCCGAACCTGCCGCTGCAACCGGTCGAGTACCTGTTCGAGCGCTGCCGGGCCAAAGAGGAGCTGCGCGAGCAGCTCTTCTCGCGCGGTTCCGGCTACCTGCTCTACCGGCTGGTCGACGACAGCTTCGACTACTGCTTCCCGATGCTGCGCAAGATCGGCAACAAGCTCGACGCGCTCGAGGACTCGATCTTCGAAGAGCGGGCCGAGGAGGTCGTGCGGGACATCTCCAACGTCAAGCAGGAGATCATCAACTTCCGCAAAGTCATCCGGCCGCAGCGGCCGGTCCTGCGCGACCTCGAGAAAGTGAAACAGCGCTACCTCGCCTCCGACCTCGACCTCGAGATCTATTTCGACGACGTCGTCGACGCCCACGAGCGGATCTGGGACATGCTCGAGAACTACAAGGAGGTCGCCGAGGCACTCGAGGAGACCAACGAGTCGGTGATCTCGCACCGCCTCAACGACATCCTTCGTGTGCTGACCGCGATCAGCGTCGTGATCCTGCCGCTGACCCTGATCGCGAGCGTGATGGGGATGAACACCTGGGTCCCGAGCGAACACGACGAGGCGGGCTTCTTCACCGTGCTCGGACTGATGCTGATCGTCCTCGTCGTGATGGTCGCCTACTTCCGCCGGCGCAAGTGGCTCTGAGTCGTCGCCCGCTTCCATAGGATGGACAGCCCGTGGCAAATTTCCGCATCTGGGCGCCCTGGCGCCTCGCTTACGTGAAGGACGCGTCCAAGGACAACGAGGAGGAGTGCATCTTCTGCGCCAAGCCGGCGGCAGACGATGACGAGGCGAACCTGATCGTCCACCGCGGCGAGCGCGCCTTCGTGATCCTCAACCTCTTCCCGTATACGAATGGGCACCTGATGGTGGCGCCCTACGACCACGTCGGCCGCCTACAGGAGATCCCGGCCGAGACGCTGGCGGAGATGATGGCGCTGGCCCAGCGGGCGATGGAGCGGCTGGAATCCGTCTACCAGCCGCACGGCTACAACGTCGGCTTCAACCAGGGCCGCGTCGCCGGCGCCGGGGTCGAGCACCACATCCACATGCACGTCGTCCCCCGCTGGGCCGGCGACAACAACTTCATGCCGGTGATCGCCGACACGAAAGTGATGCCGCAGTCGATCGAGCAGAGCTACGAGGCGCTGAAAGGAGCGTTTTGAGCGACCAGAGCCCCCTGGCGCCGACGGGAATCTTTAAGGCGTACGACATCCGCGGCCTCTATGGCAGCGAGATGGACGAGACGACTGCGCTGGCTATCGGTCGTGCCTTCGCACGAGTGCTGGGGCGGCTGCGCGGCAAGCAGACGAGCGAGTTGCGGGTTGGCCTCGGCCGCGACATGCGTTTGACGGCGCCGGCGATGGCGGCCGCGGTGCGCGACGGGCTCGTCGCCGAGGGCGCGACCGTGATCGACGCCGGGCAGGTCGCGACCGAGATGCTCTACCACCTGGTCGGCTCACGCGAGCTCGACGGCGGCGCGATGGTCACCGCCTCCCACAACCCCAAGGCCTACACCGGCGTCAAGCTGGTCCGCGAGGGGGCGCTGCCGCTATCCGGCGACGCCGGGATCGGCGACGTCAAAGCCGAGATCGAAGCCGGGCTAGGCGAGGCGGCGGGTGGCGGCAACGTGGAGGAGGCCGACATCTGGGACGAATTCCGCGCCCACGCCCTCTCCTTCATCGACCCGGCGAACGTAAAGCCGATGAAGGTGGTGGTCGACGGGGGTAACGGGATGGGCGGCCCGATGGTCGGCCCGATCCTCGAGCAGCTGCCGCTGGAGTTGGAGGAGATGTACTTCGAGCCGAACGGGGAGTTTCCCGACCACGAGCCGAACCCGCTGCTGGAGGAGAACCGGCGGATGATCATCGCGCGCGTCCGCGAGAGCGGCGCCGACCTCGGGATCGCCTGGGACGGCGACGCCGACCGCTGCTTCTTCATCGACGGCGACGGCAGCTTCTGCGACGGCGACTTCATCTGCGCCCTGCTCGCCCGCTCGGTCCTGCAGAAGAACCCCGGCGCGAGGATCCTCTACGACCCGCGCTCGAGCCGGGCTGTGCCGGACCTGGTCGCCGCCGAGGGCGGCCGTTCCGATCTCTCCCGCGTCGGCCACGCCTTCTTCAAGGCGCGGATGCGCGAGGAGGGCGCGGCCTTCGGCGGCGAGGTCTCCGGCCACTACTACTTCCGCGACTTCTGGAATGCCGATTCGGGGACGATCCCGGCGCTGCTGGTGCTGGAGCTGCTCTCGCTCGATGGCCGCTCGATGGCCGAGCTGATGGAGGAGTTCCGCTCCCGGTACTTCATCTCCGGCGAGATCAACTCCGAGGTCGCTGACCAGGAGGCGAAGATGGCGGAGATCGCCGAGCGCTACGCCGATGGCGAGATCACCCGCCTCGACGGCGTCTCGATCGACTACCCCGACTGGCACTTCAACGTGCGACCCTCCAACACCGAGCCGTTGCTGCGGCTCAACCTCGAGTCGCTGGTCTCACGCGAGGACATGGAGCGGCGGCGCGACGAGGTGCTCGGCCTAATCCGGGCGTGACCGCCACCCCAGAGCAGGCGCTGGAGCAGGCGGCGCTGGCCGGCATCCACCGCTTCGCGATCCCGACTCCGTTCGCGGTCGGCCGGGTCAACTGCTACCTGATCGAGGACGAGCCGCTGACGCTCGTCGACACCGGGCCGAACTCGGGCAAAGCGCTCGACGAGCTGACCGCGCGGCTGGCCGAGCGCGGCCACACGCTCTCCGACTTGGAGCTGATCGTCGTCACCCACCAGCACATCGACCACCTCGGCCTGGTCGAGATCCTGGTCGAGCACTCCGGCGCCGAGGTAGCGGCGCTGGGCGCGGCCGCCAAACGGCTGGCGGCGTTCGACGAGGACGCTGAGGAGGAGGACAAGTTCGCGGTCGAGGTGATGCGCCGCAACGGCATCCCCGAGGACGTAACGGTGGCGCTGCGCAGCGTCTCTCGCAGCTTCCGCGGTTGGGGCTCGCACGTATCGGTGACGCGACCGCTGGATGACGGCGGGACGCTGGAGCTGCGCGACCGGCGGCTGGAGGTGCTGCACCGGCCCGGCCACAGCCCCTCCGACACGGTTTTCTGGGATGCCGAGCGGCGGATCCTGATCGCCGCCGATCACCTCCTCCCCCACATCTCCTCCAACCCGCTGATCACGCGCTCGCTGGACGGTTCCTCGCAGCGCACGCAGGCCCTCGTCACCTACATCGAGTCGTTGCAGAAGACCCGCGAGATGCCGGCCGAGATCGTCCTCCCCGGCCACGGCGAGCCGATCACCGACCACGTCGAGCTGATCGATTCCCGGATGGCGGGCTACGACCGGCGCAAGGAGAAGATCCACCGCCTGATCGCCGAGCGTCCCCGGACCGGCTACGAACTGGCACAGGCCATCTGGGGCAACGTCGCCGTCACCCAGGCCTTCCTCACCCTCTCCGAGGTGATCGGCCACGCCGACCTCCTCGTCAACGAAGGCCGCGTGCAGGAAGCCGACGACGGCTTGGTGATCCGCTACGAAGCGACCTAGTGTCGCTTTTGTCTCCTATAGCGAGACAAAGTCGACACGCCTAGAGCTGCAAGCCGATCCAGCGACCGAGCGCGGCGGCGGCAAGGCCAAGGGCGATGCTGAGCAGGAGGTTGACGACCGCGATCTGCCGTTTGCCTGCCTCCCCCACCCGCTGCGTCTCCAGCATCCAGGTGGAGAAGGTGGTGTAGGAGCCCAGCAGGCCGACGCCGAGCAAGAGACGCGCGTCACCGCCAACGCTGCCGCCGACCAACAGGCCGAGCAAGAAGGCACCGCTGACGTTGACCGCCATCGTGCCGAGCGGAAGGTGCGGGTGCAGGCGGTCGGCGACGAGCAGCGTCAGCCCGAACCGCGCCAGCGCCCCACAGCCGCCCAGCAGGGCCACCCCAACCCACACAGCCCAGCTCATGCCGCCCCCATGCGCCGTCCGAGAGCGGTCGCCGCCATTGCCCCCGCCAGCCCGGCGGCGACACTGACGCCGAGGTAGAGACAGGCGAGCGGGAGCCGACCCGCGTCCATCATCTCCACCAGCTCAACCTGAACGGTGGAGAAGGTCGTCAACGCCCCACAGAACCCGGTGGTCAGCAGCGGCCGCCGGTACTGCGTATGCGGCAGAGTCGTGAACCAGTAGCCGAGCAGAGCGGCACCGGCCACGTTGACGACAAAGGTCGCCCACGGCCACCCCACCCCAGGATCCGGAAGCGCTTCCGCAAGCCCTGCCCGCAGCAGCGCCCCCAGCGCTCCGCCAACAAAGATCGCGCCCAGCTCCCGTCGGTCGATCATCGGCGGCAGCGTAATGACAGCAGCAGCTAGTAGAGCTGCAAATGAGCTACGAAACCTCGATTCCCAACATCGGCCAGAAGGCTGCCTCGGCGACGACCCGTATGCCGTACTCCCGCGCCTTTGCCGCCTTGCCCGACATCGAATCAGGGTCGGCAACTACGAGCATGTCCAACTTCTTCGTGACACGCGGGGCGACGGTCATGCCCGCTTCTTCGGCCAACTGATGGGCAAGCTCGCGGGTCACTTGGACGCCTTCATAGATGCAGGTCAATGCCCCCGTGAAGCACACGGTCTTGCCTAGTAGCGAATCCTGCGGCTGTGCCTGGTGGCCCTTAAAGGGTTGGTCGAGGAGATCTTCAACTTCATTTATTCCGAGCGCTTCCCCAACGAGGACCAAGTCATGTCGCTCGCGCTCAGTGACAACCGAATCGCGCCTCGCCAACGCAATCAAGGTGCCCATGTAATCGCTGTGCAGGGACCTCACTCGGTCGGCGGAGAGGCCGAGCATGACCGCAGTCTCCGCGAGTTCCCCTTGCTCCGTCTCGCTCAAGCGGCGGTCCTCTATCGCTCGATCCAAAACTTCTAGATACGGCGCGACTAAGGCAGTGTCGGGCCCCAGGGCAGAATCCGCCGCTCCAACCAGAGTCGCCAGGAAGCTCGGCTCCTCGAACTGAGCAATCGTGGTTCCCCTCGGGCAGCATGGAGCGCGCCTGTCGCTCTTCGGCCACGAAGCGAGTTGCCGCACCTCGCCGTACCTGAACTCCTCAAGGGCTGCCGTGCTCTTTTCACGTAGGAAGGCAGTAAGAATGGCTGCGCACGCCATCGCGTCAGCTTCCGCGGAATGGGCTTTGTCGAGAGCCGTCCCGAGTGCCATTGCGCAGTCAGTCAGTCGCATCCGGTTTCCCCCGATGTTCAGGGATCCGGCCAGAGCCATCGTGCAAAGCCGAGGCAACGGCTTGACGTCGATCCCTACGCGATCGAATTCTGACTCCAGGAACGAGCAATCAAACCTGACGTTGTGAGCGACGATCGTCTTCCCCGCCAGTCGCTCGAGCACCTCCCCTAGGACCTCCTCAAAGCTTGGAGCGTCCCTCAGGTCGCGGCCTCTGATCCCATGGATGCCGGTCGGCCCGAGATCCCGATCGACTCTCAGCAGGCTGGCCCATTTATCAACTGGTCGGCCTGCGACGTCGACATCGACGATCGCCAGCTCGATGATTCGATGGTGAGCCCCCGGATGAAATCCGGTGGTCTCGCAATCGACCACTGCG
>Ga0247765_1001276_pt1 | contig 12953 bp, 10 predicted proteins | sample UWRJL106311C6_FD_179949 | JGI IMG/M metagenome (GOLD analysis project Ga0247765, IMG submission 179949) | Plant litter microbial communities from Arlington Agricultural Research Station in Wisconsin, United States - UWRJ-L106-311C-6 | ecosystem: Environmental > Terrestrial > Plant litter >... | reverse complement strand
AGTGATTTTTTCATATCTCCCCGTTCTTTGATTTGGTTTTTTTTTTTTTTTTTTTTTTGGATTTCTGTTAGTAGGAAAGGATGCAGGGACTTGAAAACCCCTACTTACCAGGACTGCGAAATAAGGATAGGGTGATGGAGCTTGCGCCCTTCATCTTCAGGGATGAGCCATCCTCTCAAACAATGCGGAGGCATAGCCCGTAGCACCGTATCGTTCGCAGGTTCTCCACAAAAGCCCGCAGAGATCGCACAACCCAGCTTGGGCCACTTCTTTTAGCTTAGAGGTCTGGCGGTGGTCGTTGAAAGTTGAGTCCCAGATGCGATCACGCAGGTTCTCACACTTGTTACAGAGATTGGATGAGGGTGTCGTCTTAGGGAAGGCAAGAAGAGCCTTGGATGTCTTGTTCGCAGAAAATACCCTCGTCGCAAACTCATTATCAATGCGAATATCCCAGTCCCTCCCGAGCTGTATTTCAAATGCGTGAGTTTCCGCATTCAGAGTTAAGTACCTTTCCAGGATAATACTCACTCCCTGAATTGACGTCAGCGAATCGGCCTATATGAAAGGAAGCGTTCTTCTGGGCCTTACCGTCTACCGATTTGCGTGAATTCCCTGTTAGCTTTCGAAACATCTTTGGTGTTTAGCACTCACACTCTATAAGACAGTAAGCTTTCACACTGTAATTGAATACTCATCCTACTTACTCCCTATATGTGTAAGGCAAATGCTCTATTAGTTCCAAGTCTAATTAAACGTAACACGAATTGCGACTCACGTACTAGTTATTACAAGATCAGATCTTATGGTCGTACTGCAGTTGAAACAGTATGGGAACTTACATCCTGTTACCAACAAGGGTATGAGGTGGTTAGCAACACATAAATCAATCACGCCGGTATAGAAGTGACACGCACAATCTAAGTCGCCCAAAGAAAAATAGTTAGTGTTACATATCGTACCAAGGGGCTTCTCCCTGAAGCATAACCTACCCGAGTTTGGCTAGGTGCGGGGGTTTGACCGCGCCAAGTGGCAATCTGTACATCTCCGTTGCCAGCATTCCGATTAAGTGGGCTAGTATGTCGCCAGGACTCCGGTGATGGAAACTGCCGATCTGGCACAGGCCTAAACCAGTAGTAGCTATCTTGATCTTGATCATGATCGATGCAGCAAATCTCCTCCATGCGCCGTACAAACTCCGAAGATAGGGCACGCCCAGTGCTAGAGGACACAGAAGTGATGAGAGTAGGCGGCTCCAAGTCGGATATAGAGATAACAATGTCTGGTATTTCGGCAATATCTGGCATTTCGGCGATATCTGGCATTTCGGCAATGCCTGGTATTTCGGTATTGTTGGCCGTCCCCAGTGTTGCCGGCAGCTCGACAACCAGAAGTCGCGTGCGGATGAGCTCTAGGAGACTGCCAATTGCCGTTTCTCCCGGCTGACAAGCAGGGTCTTCAGCCATGTGGTCCATCCATTGTACCACTGCATCGTGTACCCTGGCTTCCTTCTTCCCGTTTGGTAGATTCCTTATCTGGTAAAAGGGAGGGTAGTTGGAGAAGTCGTTTTTGATAGACGCGTTGAATTTGTTGAGCCCGTCGATGCCATACAAGAGCCACACGAGAAACTCGAGCGAAATGCAGCCCATTGCCCAGACATCATATAGCCGTGATCGCTTATTCTGACGGCCGCTCGTCTGGGCGGAGAGCGGCGTCTGCACACCGATTCCTCGGCCCGTTTCTTCTTCAGGTGGTTCATAGCGCCGGGTACCAGACTCGGTCGAGGTCATGTTGCCGCGGCGTGCCGTTCCGATGTTGTGTTGCTTAGCCAGCCCCCAATCTGCGATTTTTAAGGTACCGATTTTGTCCTCAGCCCGAAACCAGAGAATATTCTCGGGCTTGAGATCTCCGTGACGAAATCTTGGGCCCGAGTCCGGATAGTGGGCCTCGCACAGTGCCGTGGCCAGGCCTAGAATTTGTGTGAAAGCCGCCTTCGTCAGGTCCGCAGTGAGTTGAGGTCGAGGCAGTGTCGTCCATAGATCACGCAGGTTCCCGCCGTCAGCCCACTCAAACATGAGATAGTAATCTTCTTTTCCTTTATCGCCGCGACGGAAGGCTGTGATGAACCGTACGATGTTCGGCTGCTGGAGAGCATTCATCTTCTGCAAGACGCTTGCCTCGTTTTGCCAGTTGCTAATCATGGTAAGACGATCCTGTTCATTTCGGGGTTGGATCTCCTTGACAGCAACGGCTTTCTCCCAACTAGTGCCCTACAACGATGTCAACGATTCTTCGTCTTTGCCGAGTCGGGGGTGTTCTACCGGATTCTCTGGGTCTCTGAGATGGCTGGGATGGATCTTATACTTGTAAACTTGGCCGAAGGCGCCCCTCTGAAACCCTTCTTCGTATTTTTCAATGAACGGCAGGACATGAGAGCGTTCCAAGTCGTAGCTGAACAGCGTCTCGGTGGCGGCTGTGAAGATGGGTGCCAAGAACGCCCATTGGTGGATGCAGAAAAGCCTTATTCTCTGCTGCTTCTTCCATGGCCCGCCGAGCAAGGTCAACTGGTGCGTTTCGCCGTCTTTCCATGGCCTGACTGGCAGGTTCTCGTCGGTGAAATCTTGCGCTTTGAATAGCTTCATTGCGTCGATCAAGGTTGAGCCGTCCATGCCGCTATATATGGCGATGGCAAATAGCTTGGTCGCTTTCATGTTGACAAAGCTTATTAGGTCGGTGAGCTCCTCGTCTGCATTGTCGGACCCGTACTCGAACTCTTTCTTAATGTTTTCCACAGTGATGATGCGTTCCATATCATCCGCAGGAACGAACTTCTTAGTATCCGCCCCGAACCGGCTCCCGACGAAGGAGCGCGCGATCCTGTAGGCAAGATCTGAGTCTTCCTCCATTGTCTCAATCAGCTGACGGGTGGTGATAACAAATGTCAGTGCTCGCAGGGCTTAGCTCCGGCGCCCCGGAACGGATTGATATGAAAGAGGGGTTACTGCTGGAAGTAAGCTACAAGACTGGAAGATGAAGAAGAACAAAAACTCTGATCCATACAATCTACTGCTTTGCCCCTATTTTTGAAGCTCTTCACGCTGTGAGCGATTGATCGGCGGAGCCCCTGTCGACGAATATATGATGCTTGAATAGCTTTCCCAATTTAAAAAAGCTGAAAAGCGGTAACACAAGTGATCCCCGCCATATTTCACGGCACAGTCAGGTGACCTTGCGGGGAGAAGTGAAGCCGCCGCTGTGCAACCCCGCTCCGAGACCGGCGCAAGCCTCTGGATGTGGCTCCCCCCAGTTTGTGCTGCAATGTGCATTGAACAATAGTTAGGCATTTGCAGAATGAGGCCAAGTACGTCAACAGAGGTACATTCGCCATCAACCGTCTCCACTCTGCTCACTCTACAGCATTCCGGAGTGGATTTTCATGTCCAGCTGAGCCAAAACATGAATCCTAACCCTCATGATCCTGATGCGGTCATTTCTTAGCGGCGAGGTGGCAATGTTGGCCAACCGTGAAAAATGTCATTTGTGGTTTGCCGTTTTCGCGCATCTCTGGCGACCCACAGCCGCACCGATGTGTGTGAATCCAGCGGGACTGCTACCGCCCGAATGCAACTCAGGACTCGGACCTGCCAACCACGAGGCGACCTTTGGATGGCAGCCCGCGCTTGAGAGCCGTTTCTCCAAGCTACGCCAGAACAGAGATCAGGATGACTTCGCTCCCGCTTAGTACCGCGCCAGAGACGGAGGGACTTTCGTACCCTGATACGCGCCGTGCTGCGCTCAGACTTCTCCCTTCCAGGCACTCAGCACGCGCGCAGAGGTCTAGCGAGATCTACCTGAGAGCGTATCGATGTCCGCCACCTCGGCCCTCTCGCTGCGAAGCTGGGGCGTCGCCACGGGATCCTTTGGGCCTCGTCGATGCCGTCACCATGTCGCGCGACAAGGCGAGCAAGAAGTCGCGTCACCGTGATCTGAGGCTCGGACTGACGTAAGACACGTTGTATATGTCTCTCAACTTCCCCACGCATGGGACGAGCCCAAACCGGTCACGAACAAGAGTGACTCGCCGCCGATATTGTTGTCAAGCTGGGCTATGCAGAAGTGCTTGTAGACCGACGCAGTAGTTCCAAGCCTTGTCTCGCGCATTTTCCTCTTTCCCAGCTGAGGTGTCAAGTATAAAATAATCCTATCATCTCAGTCCACATAACTATCCCACCCTCACCTAGCTTCAGTCAGGGCTTCATTGTGCACGTCGGAAAGGCTCGGGATGCGCGAATAGCCGACCGACCCAGTCAAAATAGCCAACCACGCGGCATGCAACGGCTTCGCCAACCGCCGTTTTGCATGCCGTGTCCAGCATTGCTGCCTACCTTACTTTTAAGTTTTCGGTCACAGCCCCGCCTCCCCTCAACGTCAAACCATCGGCCACGCCATCTACCACCAAAACAAACATGCCACTCCCCGGATCCCGAGCCCTCAAAACAAAACTCAAAATATCCCTCGCTTGCTATCTCCTCCTCTACGCATTTCTCTACGGCCCGCTCACCGTCCTGAAATATTCCGCAGCTACCTGTCTCGCAGGCTGCATTCTCCTCGGGCTACTCCGCATCCCCGCCATCTGGGAATGGTGCATCCGGCATATATGGCCCCGCATCCTCCGAGCACTGCACAATGTCAATGATGCTAAGGATGTGCAAATCCTCTTCATCCCGCCACGTCTGGCTCGGGCTCTTTTCGTCCGACTACAGGCCATTGCCCAAAAACTTGCGGCCACGGGAAGGCGGTATTCTTATGCTCCTCTCGTCGGGGACAGACAGATTCGACTTTTATATCTCCACCCCGGGGAGGGCGCGCAGCCCTTGATCGCCGGCTTGGTTCACGCATCGTTGGATGAACGTGTCGGCCAGTTTGAAAGTCTCTCGTACGTGTGGGGCAGCGGCCACAAGACGCGCATTCTGCTCATCATCGACTCATCTGGCGCAATACGGAAACTTCTCATCGGCGCTGCCCTACATGCGGCGCTACAGCGGATCCGACTACCGACAACAGTGCGGGTGCTCTGGGCCGACGCCGTGTGCATCAACCAGGCCGATAACCTGGAAAAGGCCGCCCAGGTCAACATGATGGGAGATGTGTACGCCATGGCGGCCCGCACTCTAGCCTATCTCGGACCGACAGCCGACGGCAGCAACATGGTGCTCGACTTGCTGGAGAAGATAGCTCGAAATAGCCCGGCTCTGAGCGGGTTCAACCTTCGAACAGTTGATCAGCAGGTCTTGGGTGAAGTGGCAGGTCTGCCGCCGGACCATGACCCCGTGTGGGATGCACTACGCAAGTTCTGGGCAAGACCGTGGTTCCGACGTGTGTGGGTAATCCAAGAATTTGTCCGCGCCCCCGACGTGCGCATCATCTGTGGCGATTGGGAAGCTAGCTGGGCGCTGCTCTATGCGGCTACTCGAAACACCGATCTTTCCATCCGCATCGTACCTACCGAACAAAATGCCCCCGGCATGGCCCATTTTATGTCTGGCGCGAGTGCCATGCATTTCATGAATCAACTTCGCAGTCGGTGTTTGAGCCATACCGTCCATCGATTGGGACTTGGGCCGGATCGAGTCTTGAACATGGATCCTCTCACGCTGGAATTTGACGAACAACAGCGTTTTAACCTCGTTCGGGCTCTTAACCCCATGCTTCGCCTCGACGGAGATGCCGGCTCGGACTTTTTGGACTTGCTCAGCAAGGCGGATTCAGCTGAAGCCACGCGGGCAAGAGACCACTTATTTGCGCTACGTGGCCTTGCATCTGACGCACACGACGACGCGTTATTTCGTCCTGACTACGTTGCCCCCTTTGAAGAGATTGTTCTCCGATATGGTCAGGCTTTTGTCCGTCGGGGCGAGGGGATGGAATTGCTGTATCAAGCTCGACTTGGCATTCAGTCATGTCGCTTTCCCTCGTGGATACCCGACTGGACAACAAAATACATGGCGCTCAACCCAGATGACACCACCGAGTATACCAGCCTTGGCCAGTCTTGTGGGAAAATATTCTCCGCTTCCGGCAGTCCCTCTACCATTACCCTCGACCCTACTAACCCCACGGCCATACTCACTCGTGGCCGTTCCCTAGGTGACCTCATATTTGTCGACGCCAACCACATTTCCCACGGCTGGATTCACGGATTTCTTTTACATATACGAACCGCCTGCTATTTTGCACATCGACTTTCTCACCTTTCAACCTCAACCTCGCGTCCAGGCCCGGATGCGAAAAATTACCCACCCACGAAGGAGTCTTTTACTGCTGCCATAGCCAAAATTCTCATTGCCAACCAGACGGCCAACCACGAGATTGCCCCGGCGGAATTTACTGCGAGTTTAGTCACCTTTGCCCCAGATTTGATTTCAGAGACATTATTCTCCAAATTATTCAACCTGCCCGAACAAGAACTCAAAGCCTTCCTGGTAGGAAAACTAACCTACGCTCTGTACGACCAAATATATAAATTCTTTAAACATTTCCGTCTGGGCATGACGAGCTGCGGGTTCCTCTGTTTGGTACCCCACGCGGCGCGGATGGGGGATTCTGTTTTTGTTTTGCATGGAGGGGTGGTGCCGTTTGTTTTGACGAGACGTCAGCAAACACCAGGATGGCGATGGCGAGGGTGGAGTTTCAGCGGAAAAGAAAAGGAAAAGGGGAACCTTGCACAAGGTAGGGAAGGAAAAGAAATGATAAGGGATTACAGGCTGGTTGGCGAGTGTTATGTTCATGGCGCGATGAATGGGGAGACGGCCACGTGGGGGTTCCTCCCAGAGGAGGAGGAGGTGGGGATATATTAGTTCTAGCTCCTGACGAGGTTATACAGCTTTGCTCTAAGGGACTCTGTCAATTCATTGTTAGCCCAACAATCCACCTCAAAACAAGAAAGAAAAGAAAAAAGCGGGAGGAGAAAAGAAACGCAGCTAGGTATTTAGTATACATGATGCTCTAACAACCCCACTCCCACACAGTCGGCCCATTATGAGACCTGGACTAGACTACAGGTGATGCTTTCCTCCCTGTCTTGACGCTCTTCCACTCCATAAAGACCGAACCCACAACCGTCAAGCACGACATGATCAGCGCAACTCGAAAGGTGTCCCGCAACGCTTCATTGTACGCCCCAATGACCACCCCTCGGTACTCTTCGGGAACGAGGTCCCGAAAAGCCAGGGCGCCTGCTCGGGAGATGGCGAGAGCATCCACACCTGGAAGGTCAAGGTCAGAAACATAGCCCAGAAGCCGCTGGTTTAAGACATTGTTTCCCGCACTGAGCAGCACGGCAGGCCCAAAATTCTGGAAGAAGATAGTAATGGCGAGACCGGTGGGGACGTCCTCCAACGAAAGCACCGTTTGGGCTGCAATCTGCGGAAGCTGGTAAGCGCAGCCGACGCCGAAGCCGTACAGGATCTGGTAGCCGATCCATTTGGAAGAAGTGGTGTCGACGGCTAGTGTTGTAATGAGACCGGCGGCGATGCTGACGCAGATAATACAGACGTAGACAAAGGGCATGTAAAACCCAAGCGTGCTAACAAGTCCGCCAACCAGGATGAGGCCCACCACGTTGGAGAGAATAAGCGGGATGCTGGCAATGCCCGAGTCGAGTGCCGTCCTGCCCGTAACCGCCTGGAAGTAGATGGGAAGAAAGTAAATGAAAATAAAGAAGCCTGAGGACAAACAAAAGGTAAAAAGACTGGAGGACCAAATCGTCCGCTGGAGTCCAACACGGGGTGGAACTGATTTCCATGTTAGCATCACTTCAAAATACCAAAAGCCCTACTGAGAAAAAAAAAAAACAGCTTAACGGGCGAATTCTCCCCCAGCAACCACTGGACAACAACAAAAGCGATTAGGGCGACGGGAAACACTACAAAGAGGGCAATGATGCGACCACTGGCCCAAGACTCGCCCGCACCGCCGTACTAACAAGGTCAGCTAGCACTAGCAATCAAGTTGATGTCACGTACCTCCAGAGCCATGAGACAACACGTGATGGCGCCGACAAACAGAGAGAGACCAAGCGGGTCAAGACTCCAGAGGAACTGTCTAGCGCCAAGTGTGTTGAGAGGGTTGTTGCCAGTATTTAAACGGAGGAAATAGAGAAGGAGGACCGCAGTCACGGCGCTGTAGGGACATGAACGGTCAGCCATGGCGTCTATGATGACTAGTGGGACGCGGGGGATGCTCACCCGATGGGAAGATTGATGTAAAAACACCATCTCCAAGTTACATGATCGGTAAATGCACCTCCAAGCTAACGCATGTTTTTAGCCTCTGTATCTGACTGTATGAACCTGGGCTCGCTCTTGATGCATGTCGGGTTAGTTGGATACAGGAGGGGCACATACCAGAGGTCCCACAACAGAAGCAATGCCAAACATGGCACCAACGATGCTGGTATAAATGGGCCGTTTTTCCATGGGCGTCGAGTGCGCGATGATGACCAGCGAGCCGCTGAAAACGCCAGCGGATCCCACGCCAGCGATGGCGCGCTATGCATAAACCCGTTAGTTTTCCACATACGTATATTCTTTCCGGTCTGACTAGATGAAGCGAATCTAGGCTCCGATGCCCCTGGGACATGAGGGCAAAGACATGGAAAAAATGGTAGGAGGTGGAAACTTACCCCGATGATCAAACCCGTTGAAGTAGGCGCCGCACCACAGACAACCGACCCAATCTCGAAAACCAACAAGGCCGCGAGAAAAACCCACTTTGGATTCAAGACTTTGTAGAGCTTGCCGAAAGGTAGTTGAAATGCTGTCCCCGTATTGTCAGCAACCTCCACCAGACCACTTGGGCCTTGCCACAGTAGAGATATGGGGCGTATTGCTTACAGCATGTGGTAAGAAGGTAAGAAGAGCCATACCATCCCACATCCTTAAGACTGTGAAACTCATCTGTGATTCGCGGAATGGCCGTAGCGATAATGGTATTGTCCAAGGCGACGCACAGGGTGGCGATGCAGAGGGCGAATATGCACAGGGAGAGAGCAATCCCGGACAGGTGAGAAGACTGGGCGCCGATATCGTCTCGGGAGGAGGGTACGGCTGGCGATTTCTCGTTCGCTGGGTCAGAAGACTCTTGGCTAGAGGGGGAGTCGTGATCTGCCATGTTGGGTTGGGCCGGGGGGGTAAATGTCGAATGGGATGCAAAGAAAATTATGTAAACTCTTGCACTTGTGAAAAATGGCAAAGGATGGACTGATCAGGAGTAGTGGTGAAAAATCTCCAAGACAAGAAGATGCATCGGTAGGTAGGTAAAATATAAAAATACGCGTCCGGGGTCAAGTCTTGACATTCCCGGCCTGTCCGTTAGCAGAAAAAAAAACGATCCCCCGGCTGGTTGGACATTCGGAAGCGCAAAGATGATGTTATTCACCTGGTGTAGTCGGGGACCGAAGGTCGGCCCCGATTGGCTGGGGATCAAAGACCGCATCTCATTGGCCAGACGTCCCGAGCCCACCGCGACCCAACAACTGGCATCATCACCCCGGCTTTGCTGGAGAAAAAAAAAGATACAAACTTTGTAACCGATATCAATTGCATATGCTAGGTGTCTCGGTTTGTAGAGTGATGGCTGATTAAGTGTCAGAACTCAAGTCGTGTCACCAAATCTCGACCCGCTGGATGAATCCCCCAATCAAAATGGAAACGCCCCAACGCCTGATTGGACCGAGTCGTTTTCAACATATTGGGCTGCGGTGAAAAAGGTTACTTGGGAATGAAGAATAAACTAGATACAGGTAGGCTTTTCTTGCTACCGTGCTTAGTGACACAAACGTCACGTATGTACCTAAGGTAATTGAGACATTGTTTATTTGGACGCCCAGCAACCCCACCCAAGAAATGGTTGCAGTCATGCTCATGCATCGCCGTTTGGTCAAAGGTCCATGCCGGCATTCAACTCTCTAATCGCCCCCCTCAAGACTCTAACAGTACTGGCATGATCATCCCTCAACCATGCACTTAAATTTGCGCGCAGACCTTGGGCGCCCCCATCCTCGTCCCCAGGAGACGGCTCGGCAAAGAGATTGATCAAACTCCCCGCCCTCTTGAGTTCGTTGCCGATTAGCAGATTCTTAAACGCAAACTGCACACAGCTCTCTTCAATGTTGAATGTTCCCAGAGAAAAGGGTAGCTGCGTGACTTGGTCGGGAATGCCGCTCGTAACTGTCTCGGTGTTGCTACTTTTGCTGATGGGAGTGCCGATAGTGGCACCGGATGCTGGTGTTTCGGCACTTGCTGCTGTGTCTGCAGCCGCACCACGAACTGCGTGAGCACACCCGGCCGCCTGCTGGTACAAGCCCAATAGTCGAGAAATGATGGACGAGTGAAGCATGACCAGGTATGGGGGTTTGCAGCATGAACACTGAAGTACTCTCGTGAGATGGTCGATTGTTTTCCGGTTGACCTGAAGCACGCCGTCGAGTTGTGTCAGAATCGCATTCGCGTTTTCTTCTGAGAGAGATGGCGCCGCAGTTAATTCTTTGAAAATTTCAAACGACTCTCCCGCGCAGTCATGGCCGGTAGAAACTGGCGGTGTCGATGGGGGAAGGTTTTGGCTCGGGCTCTCTTCCGTGGCGGGTGTGGCAGGTATAAAGGAAGACAAATCCAAACCAAAGTCCAGACTCCAATTCTCGACTGACGGAGTGAAGAATGAGGGCTCGAGTGAGTTGTGGTCGTCAACCCCGTTGATCATGGCAGGCTGCATGGGAATATCCGTCATGATCAAATCCGAAACCTGTGCGCTGGACGGAGAAATGTCTGTGTCGTGGTTCCCGTTTGTGGGTGTTGGAGTGGTGGGCGTAGGTTTTACATATGCTAGACGTTTCCGTGGCGGTTTTCCCGACTTGCGCGTTACTCCATAGACACAATTCAGGTCCATGGCAGCGCAGCGATGACATTGGGGTCGTCCGCGATCACATCTCACCTTGGCAGTTCCGCAGGCATTGCAAGCTGATCGTAGCCGATCGGAGGGAAGTGGCAGCGTGACCTGTTGGTTGGCCATGATGATGCTGGCCTCGAGTCAAGATGGGTCGGGTTCGCGAAAAGGGGCGGTGCCGAACTAGAAGGGGGGATCTGGTCGTGAGCGCCGCTTACCAATCTCTTAACCTTATTGATCCTCCCTGCCAAGCCAAGGCCAAGTCCTGCAGTGTTTCCGGGTGTCTGGTTTCCGGGTAGTAAAATGAAAACTCGAGTCCAAAACAAGCTCAAATATTGCCATGCGTCTTTTCCATGTTCCATTGTCTATCTTTGAGGGTCAGAGTTGTAACTTAAGTCACCTACCCGTTCCTCATAATCACCGCGCGGAATGTTTGAACCTTTAATATCACACGCTCTGTCGCAAATACGCCGCCACCACGGCCGTCTTGAAAACATCAAAAGTCCCTCCCTGGTTATCCGCATGGGTAACCACCTCCGTCAACTTCCCATCCCGCCTTTCCAGGACCAAATTCTTAACATTAATGGTGTCTAATCCATAAATGGATAGCTTCGAGTTGTTCTCGTAGATAGCTCCGTTATCTTGGCAGTCAACGGAACAGAACGTGCGACTGGGACCCATGACAAACGTCCACCAGCCTTGGCTGTAGAGGTTGATGTTTTTCGAATTTCGAATGATTTGGTAGAGACCCATGCGGCACTATACCAGTTAGTGTCTGTCACATTGGACCGTGAGTAGGTAGGAAACGGTACCTGGGCATTCCTCTCTGGACACCACGAAAAGTCCGGGTCGATTGGCAGGGAGGGCGTCCAAGGACTGGGTGGAAAAACCGTCGTGCCATTTCCCTGCCAATGCGATGTCTCCCCTTCCATGAGGCCGACAAAGACATTTTCGGCATTGTTGATATTGACTTGATATAAGTTGTAATGTTCTGTCGTTATTAGCGTCGGTGCTTTCGTCAATTATGAATTGCCAGGGGAAACTCACCAGCCCCTAGCCCCAAAAGCCAAGTCCCTTTTTGCGCCTCGATCAAAAGTCCAGCTGCCGGACTGGCCAAAACGCTACTCCCCCCGTCCAAATCCAGATCCCCGCTCCACGCCCAGATATTCTCCCAATACGACGAAGAACTCGCCGTGAGATGGGCGCTGATCCGCGCGGCGTTACAAGTCAGTGGGTTAGCGCAATTATTCCACACTTTTGAACCCTTGGCCCCTCCCACGCGAAAAACACAAAAGAAAAACCCTACATCCCCGGGTTTTGTCCCCGCCATGTTAACCTGTACGTGATCCACTCCGGGAAGAATCTCGTTGACGGTAAACACAAAATCATGAAGTTGCGCGGTGCCGACGTCTCCGGGATTACCGATTTTAAGCATCGGTTTTGGGTTACTTGGGTTTTTGAATTTATTCCCAGTGGCGCTGAGTTGCGTGAAGGCTTCCCCGACGAGACGGCTTCCGGGGGGGATAATTAGCGTGTCACTAAGGAGGTAGATGCCGTGGGGGAAATAAACAACTTTGCCGACAGAATCGTTGATAATAGCTTGGAGACTTGCCGTGTCGTCGGCAACGGCATTGCCTAGGACGGGATGCGTAGCGACAGTTTTGACGTTGACCACCTGGGAGAGATCAAACTCGGCATAAGTGGTTGGACGATAGTATGGTAGAAGCCGGTGCCGTTGACGAGGACTTCAGGACGGGAGGTAGTGATCATTTCGCCCGCGAGACTTTTCGGACCGGTTTGGCCTGGCTGATAGCTGCTTCCCCGGATCCAAGCCGATCCAGGACGGACTGAGCCAGTGAGGACAGTAGACCCACTGACCTTGACTGTCTGTTCATTCCCAGTTAGCATTGGCTGGACTATCCAAAAAAAAAAAAAAAAAAAAAAAAAAAAAAAAAAAAAAAAAAAAAAAAAAAAAAAAAAAAAAAAAAAAAAAAAAAAAAAAAAAAAAAAAAAAA
>Ga0247765_1001275_pt1 | contig 12956 bp, 14 predicted proteins | sample UWRJL106311C6_FD_179949 | JGI IMG/M metagenome (GOLD analysis project Ga0247765, IMG submission 179949) | Plant litter microbial communities from Arlington Agricultural Research Station in Wisconsin, United States - UWRJ-L106-311C-6 | ecosystem: Environmental > Terrestrial > Plant litter >... | reverse complement strand
AAAAAAAAAAAAAAAAAAAAAAAAAAAAAACCTTTTACGTTATTCCGGTATGGCCGTCATTGGTGGAGAGCACGCCAGCTTCAGCCTAGGTAGTTAGGTCGGGTTGGGTATCAAAAGTGAAAGCCCGCCAGCCCGCTGGGCAAAAAAGAAGCATTGGGTTTGGCTGTTGTGGCGGAGCAAGATTGGACATGGAACATGGACATGGCAGTTTCTCGTACAATAAACTACTTTGCATCAGTCTCTGGGTCGAACAAATTTAATGTACCTTTGGTGTACCTAGCTGAGCCAAATGTCAACTTTCATGATGATGACCACCAAAAAAAAGGGAGCATTTTTACATGTAGTCGTGGCAGGCAGGCACAACTGACCGCCTTGCGGCAGCCTTCTGGGGCCACCTCGACACTTTTGAAAGCAAAAACAAAAAGATTGGTGCAAGTTCTGGAAAAGGAAGACAAAGTAGATGTTGGCGGAAAATTGATAATGTAACGGCACCCCTTGTTCTCCAGATCCTTTCTATCCCAAAACAGGGGATACCTTCAAGATCACCGAGCATCGGCTTGAACCTCATTTCCAAAGCACCATCACCAATGGGCGACAGATCACCGCTGTCACGGGGTGAGAGTGGAGACCGCTTGTTGAGGAAAGCTCTCGAAAGCTATCGGGCGGTTCTTCCAGACGAGCAGTGGAAGCGCATCGAATCGGTGACATCGGTGCATCAGCTTCTGTCCCAGGTGAACGGGTGCGAGAAGCAATACTCGAACCAAACCAAATACCTTACCCAATTATCCCATTGTCTTCGGTGGCTCGACAGCTTCCACAAACGCGTCGCCAACTTTCTGCAAGCCAGCCCAGCAGAGTTTGTCTTTGTCTGGGGATCCCTGTCATTTCTCCTCGAGGTACCTTGACTTTCTTCCCCCCCCCAAAACACGGCTCACCACGCTCCGATCCATCGATCGCACCTTCCTGCCGCGCTTGCAGGTTTGGGCGCGCAAATGACGTGCAGCAGCAATTTTAAAACTGACTGTTTGTGGGGAACCTGGGCAGGTCGCTGTGCGTTATCATCGCGGGCTCGAGTACCTCGTCGACGCTCTCGGAACCATCCAGTTCGCCCTGCATCGGTTCGATCGCTACCAACAAGTGATCCTGAGACGGGTGCAGTGTCCCGAACTCGAAGATGGGCTTCTCAAAGTCAACATTGAGTTTATCGGTTTCTGCCAGGACGCCATTGCTTTCTACAGTGGACGTTGGCTTTGTGCGTCAAGCTCCACTCCCCCTTCCCACCCAGCCCCCATCCCATAGCGCCCCTGTCCCCTGAGCCGATAACTGACCGGCTCTCTCTCTAATCACAGGGAACTGGTTTTCTGCAATCTTCAGTCCACTCAAGAACAAAGTGGCCCCACGACTGAAACGAATTGAAGCACTGATAGACAATATCGACAAGGACGCTGCCGCCGTCGCTGACCAGCACCAAATTGAGCGACTGGAGACTCTTGGCGCTGATGTCCACATTAGTCGGGCCGAGACCCGACTTCAGCATGCAGAAGCCCGAGCCAATCAGGCGCGAATCCTGGAGCGCCTCGATTCCTTCTCATCACATCCTGTCACCCTGCTTTCTTCATTCCACGAGGGTCTTCCGATACCCAACCCAGCATTCTTCGGCCGTGAAGACGAGCTGAGACAACTCACCACATACCTCACCCCCGGCGCCAATACTCGGCCGTCACCGGTATGCGTGGCGTTATATGGGCTAGCAGGGTGCGGGAAGACACAATTGGCGGTGCAATTCGTCCACAGCCACCTCGACACATATGATGCTATCCTCTGGGTGGCTGCCGAGGAGAAACATCAGATCGAGGATTCTTTCCGCAAGATCGCCCAGGGTCTGAACTTGGTTGATGGCTCAGTGGCCCATTCGGACAAGGTGAAGAATCAGGTCAAGCAGTGGCTTGGCAGTCCTGTTCGTAAAGGTCTATTATCCCCAACTACCCATCGCTGTCAAATCATGACCATAGAACTAATACCTAGAGAGGAGCAGGAACGGGTGACGCCCTTGCGCCCAGAGACTGGCTTCTTGTCTTTGACAATGTTGAGGACGTAGAGTTAATCAAGCCGTACTGGCCATGTACCTCCAGCGGCGCAATTATGCTCACCTGCAAGAGCCGCGAAATTGCCCATAGATTTTCCACCCGACTGGGCGGCACTAAAGGCCGCAAGCCAGCTGCAATAGAAGTCAAGCCTTTCGAGCGCCAGACAGCAGCCCAGTTCCTCCTCAGCCTCTTAAACCGACCTCCAGACGTTGATTCTGCTAATGACGAGGAGTTGGCGTTGAAGATTGCAGGTTCTGTCGGCAATTTCCCCCTCGCATTGGATCTGATCGGGTGTTTGATCCGCAAGTGTGGAATAACGATGCAGCAGTTTGTCCGCGAGCATCCTGCTTTCGAAAGGGAACTCATCAAGGACGGATTGGGGTACACGGAGAATGACTACCGGAAGCCAATTGCCACAATTTGGACCTTGAACCGCAAACACCTGTCCGCCGAAGCCGAGAGTTTCCTCGGCATGCTGGCGCTGCTTGACGGCGATGGAGCTCCGTTGTCATTGTTTACTCATGGCAAAAGCAAGGAAGACCTGTAAGTTGGATCATACTGAAGCGACTCGGATAAGCTAACAGCACCACCTAGGCTCTACGAGGGACCAGATGAGGTCGGCGACTTCCCAGACCTCAATGAAGTGCTCAAAGCACCATTCGACGAACAGAAGCTCCCGCTCAGTTACCTCAAGCCGCTAGGCTCTCTTCTCGATACATCCCTGATTCAACTAGACAACGAGAAGAATTGGATAAAGTGTCATAGACTCGTGGCACTCGCCGTCACAGAATCCATGGAGCCACGCGAATTATCGCTGGTCTTCCACAAGCTGCTGTTTTTTCTCAACGCCACATTCCCCAGACAAGACCACGGCGAGCCTCTGCTCAATCACTGGAGAAAGTGTGAGGAGCTCGCAAGCCAAATCCAGGCACTACTAGAGACATTCTCACTTTATCGAGATCATGTTGCTGGTGACCACATCGGAGAGCCAGTTCTACTGTGCGAGCTCATCTGTCGATGTTCGTGGTACTTTTACGAAAAGGGCCATTTTGAGACTGCTCTAGAAATGGTCGGCAAGGGGTTTTCGATATGCGCGGGAGCTCTCAAGACAGGATTCCATCCGGGATACACTCATGTATTCGTACAAGACATGGTCAGCCACCTTGTCAACGTGCAGGCGGCAGTTGCGAGGGAGAAACCGGACCTAGCAAATGTGCTGGGCCTTGCCCAACAGGTATGCGAAATTAGAGAGAAGAACAAACTTTCGAAACCAGGACTCGACCCCGGCGGGGATGGCTGGATACTGATGGCACGGGGCAATCTGGCAGTGTCTCTCATGACGCTTGACCGAATGGAGGAGGCGTTGAAAATCCTGCTGGAGATTCTGCCGCTTTTGGAAACTGACGACGTGAAACACACGCAAGACATTCACCTCAGCAACGCCGCTCTCTGCTTCTCAAGGCTCGGGCAGCTGGACAAAGCGACAGATTACATTAACCGAGCTATAAAGTGCGTTAACCAACGGGATGGAGCCGATGAGACGGAGGCGTTGGCTATATGCTACTTTTATCTTTCCGGCATCCGCGAAGCCAAGAACGACATTCCCGGTGCCCACCAACACCTCCAAAGGTGCTTGAGAATCCGCACGACACTTAAGCCTCACCATTATTATACAGGCTTTACCCACCATAAGATGGGGGTTCTTGAGCAACTCAGTGGACGACACGAACGCGCAGTGTGAGTTCAATGCATGGCAGAACAGAATCCACCCCCCAGCTAACAGCACCGTCCAGCCGATGTTTCGAGGAAGCGCTCGAGACGCTTTCTAGCAGCGAATGTCATCGCGGTGCGATTTGTCGGACTCGATTCGCGCTTGCCACCTCGTTGGAGAAGTGCGGTAAACTTGAAGTTGCAGAAGAGTGCCGCAAGTTAGCCCGTCGTGAGATTGTGGGTGTGGAGGCGATAGACTTGGGCGAAGACGCAGCCAAGTATGACCGCTTTGTCCCGGTTGGTCTACGATGACGATAACTCTGGGAGGCAGGGCCGGGGTTGTATAGTCTGTAAACTAGTACGGCCAAAAACGGGAAAACGGCTCTTGGATATGTCGACTGCGTGGTCTTTCTTTACCGGTTGAGGTTTCGGCTAGCTTGTTATCACTATAGTTGAAATGCATAACTGGAGTGATTGGTTGGATTCAACTCGTAACCCCGCATCGCTTGGTAGCGTTGGTGGGTTGTAACTGGGGCGGCTCGGCGGGGGAAGAGGGGCGGGAGAGGTAAATTGTCGTTGAGTTTATGTTTTTCCCCTCTTTCTCTTTTTCCTTTTCTCGTTCACATTGTAACTTTGACGGGGCGACCGACTAAAAGTTCGAATCATGGCTGGTACGCAAGAGCAGATTGAGTTTGTAAGTGTGACTTCGTCCCGTCCCGCCGCGCCAGGCGCCGCTACGGCTGAGCCCGGGGTGGACCGCTTGCCTGCCAAGAGTGACGGTCAAAGTCAACAGAAACTGACGGTGTAAAGGACTCGGAAATTGCGGAGACGAATCTCGGTGATGATGATAGGCGAGTTTATTCTACCTACCTACCTAGGTGGGTAAGGTACCTAAGGGAGGTACATGTAATCTGACTGCCGTGAGTCATGACAGTCTCCGAGAATCGACCTCGTCCATCACCTCGAGTCTGCTGCATTACCGCACTCTCCATGGACGGACATATCAGAATTCTCAGACGACAGAGTATTGGTGCGTTTTTTTCTTTCTCTCACTTACCTACTCACAGAGAACAGAAAAGGAGGAACTAGACTGACGTTGACCACGTGTGTCTATGTGTTTATGTGGGTATAGGGCTCCAAATGACAAGCAACACATTGAAGCCTTTGACGTTGCGTAAGTGTTCCTTCCCTGGAGAAACAGTGCTGGAGCTAAAAGTTTGTTCAATACCAAGTCATCACTGGCTCACCATGATGCTGGACAATAAACTCTTTGCGGCTCCGATTGGAGAGAACCCCCAGGTTTGTTTTTCTCTCTCTTTTTCTCCCCCTACCTCTAACTCCTAGATTTATTTTGCAGCACATACTAGATGTCGGCACCGGCACTGGTATCTGGGCCATTGACGTTGCCGACGCATTCCCTTGTGCGCGCGTAATCGGGACAGATATCAGTCCTACGCAACCGACCTGGGCTCCGGCCAACGTGGAATTCCAAATCGACGATGCGAATCTCGAATGGACTTTTCCCGAGAATTCCTTTGATTTCATCCACATCCGCTATTTGCACGGGGCGATTTCCGACTGGGACGCGTTCTACAAGCAAGTTTACAAGACGTTAAAACCGGGTGGGTGGTTCCAGCATCTCGAGCCAAACATTGAACTTCGCGTGGGTAACCCCTCTGTGGAGTTTGGGGAAGGGGAACATGTCTACCACCAGTGGGCGAAGCTGTTCTATAACGCCGGCGATAAAATCGGTAGGTCTTTTCGCATCTCCGAGGAAATCATGACAGGTTGGGCAACACAAGCCGGTTTTCTCTCAGAAGATCTAACACATCGGAAATTTGTCTTGCCGCATGGTCCGTGGCCAAAGGATAAACGTCTCAAAGAGATTGGCATGTTTACCCGTCTGTACATGAACATGAGCCTTGATGGATTTGCCCTCTTTCCCATTGGGCAGATTCTGGGATGGACTTTGGAGGAGGTGCAGGATTTGGTTGGAAAAATGAGGGGGACGATCAATGATTTGAATAATCGGGCGAATTCAGACATGTGAGTTTTCTCTTTCTCTGGTTTTTTCTTTTCTTCTTTCTCCAGAGGGGTAAAGAAGAGGGAGGGAGGAATAAAAAAAAGGGGGGGATGCTAACGAGTTGAGTGATAGGCACATGGTTTATGGACGGAAGCCACTGGCTTGAGGTTGTCAACATAAATGTTGGGAAGGCAGTGAGTGTGGTTTACCTCGGTGGTAGATAGGTACCATGGGGGGTGATGACGGGTGATGAATGAGACAGAAAAAAAGAGAAAAAAAAGAGCGTCAAGAATCTCATGTTCGCATCTCCTCTCCGTAGTCACCTATTCGTACCTAACAGATATTCTTATTTGAACACAGAGATTTGCAGTTCGCTCTCTAGCTAGTAGGTAGGTAGGTAGGTGGGCAGGTAGGCAAGGAGGCAGGCAGGCAGGCAGGCAGGCAGACACTCGGCAGCACAAATCCATAAACTCAGCAGCGCAGACCCGTGGGACTGAACGAACCCCCTCACAAGCAAGGATCCACTCCCATAAATAAACCTTCCTCGTTCTCTCTCATCACTAGGTACCTAGGTATACCTGCCACTGGGTACCTACCTACTTACCGCCAATCAACCTCGTCAGCTGATCCCCTATACCCCCCAACGAACGGATAAATATTCAGCCTGTAGTGTAGGTCTTACTTTATGCCTTCGGAGTAGAACAAGACCAGTATAAATTCGAGGGATAAAAGGCAGGCTTTGACGCGGTGTAACTTAGGTAGCTAAGGCAGTTCATAGCTATTCGTCAGACAGGAACAGTGTCGAGTACTTCGTACCGAGATCCACTGTCCTCTCTTTCTATCACTTTTCCTTTTCCTTGGCAGTTCAGTTGTGACGAGAAAAGGGAACTAGCCCATTCACCGGGGCGTAGCTAACCCACAGAAAAATAGCAAAGAATCTCGAGCCGTGGCAGAATCTCGAGTCGTAAATTTTCGACAGTAACAAAACGCATATATTAACGCAAAGAGGTGGGTATCTCGTCTATCGTCGTCAAATCCGCTCATGAGTTATTAGTACTTCCCTTCCATGCCAACATCTCCTTCGTACTCGGCAAAAACGCAGTCTTTCCCCGCCCTCCCAAACTGCTCAGATACTCGCCGCGTTTCTTCACCAAAAACGCCAGCGCCAGCGTGGCGTGTACGTTCTTCTGATTCCCCTTTGCACCACCCCCGTCTTCCAGGTGGAACATGGCTCTTGCTACTGAAGATGCCAGGTTCCTTGCATCTGCCTCCCCGATTATGGGATGTCCCTTCTCGTCTCTCTTGGTAACCGTCTCGGCAAATAATGTGAGTAGGTGTTTGGTAAGATTCCGATTTGCCGCCGGTAGTCGGTCGAGAGCCGTAGACCAAAAATCCAACCCTGTTTCCAAAGGTCGTGAAGCTGGCGGTTCGATTGCACCGTCCTGGCGGGCCAACATGATCCAACCTTTGACGACAGAGGCGGACACCAGCGGTTTCGGGAGATCTTGCAAGAATAAAAGAATCAATCGAGCGGCGTCGAAAACGGTAAAGTGGCGATTGTTCGGCATGTTAAAGTCGAAATGCTCACCATAAGGTGGAGAGTTGAATATATCACGGAGCTGGGAAACATTATACGCATCGCCCGGGGAAGCGAATAGGTTTGGCTGTGGTTGTTCTGTTTACAACGTCAACTTTATGCACATTCGATCCTTAAACCTAACTGGCTGCTTACCTGACTTCCGGATAAACTCGCAGCACTTGTAAACGCTCAGGGGGAACGTTCTTGACGAAGTGCTGTTTCCCCGGTGTGATATCTTGATGCGCATCGGTGCCAAGCGGATGCTGTCATTCAAGTCAACCCCAAATACTGGTTTCGCTGGCTCCCGTCGAGTAGGCTCCAAGTGGGCCGGACATAGTCCGTCGACTAGCTCTCCATCCAACATCTCACCCATTGGCAAGGGCGGCAGCGGCATGTCCTGTCGCGGAATCGGCGCAAGCAGTTCATGCGGTGTGAGCGAACGCCGCTCAATAAAATCGTCTCCGGTTGAGACACTTCCCAAGCGCGGTCGCAGACGACTGAAAATGCTTCCTGGCCGGCGTGGCGATGAATTTGTCATGTGCCGACGTCCCTCACCGCTACTAGTGCCTGATGCGGAGCTGCTGCTCTGTGTGGTCGACGTCGATGGTCGTCCTGTGGAAATGGATGGATACCTATAGCCGCGCCCCATGCTTGAAGCACTTCCAAAGTCGTCCATGGAGCCAAATGATGACATGGTGACTGTGGCATTGTGTCGTTCTTCTCTTCTCGTTTCGACCGTCGTGGATACTGTCACGGTCGACATGGTCTTGCTATCCTGCGATGGTTGCGATCCCGGAACCTGCAAAGAAAGGTCGTCGGACCCGATGAGGGAGAACTCCTGAAACACCTCGTCCAAGACCTTGGAGTCGAGGTGGATGGTTGGTGGTGGTGGTGGTGGTGGCTGGCTCTGGCGAGCAGCGGGGGCGGGCGTCGTCGCATCTTGATTGTCGGGCAAGTCGAAGGACTCCCCTGGCTGCCAGGTATATGGGACCTGTGTTATTCGAAACGAAAACGTGCTCTCAGCCATTCCGACACCGCTATTGCCGCTCGATTCGACGGGACCCCCCACAGTCGTAGTTGTCGACGTTACCTTCGGCTCTTGGAAGGGGCCATGACGTTTCCAACCATCGTCCCCACCCGTCAATGCAACCGAGTGGGAGGGAGAGTCGATATCTTGGTGCGAGGCGGTCTGCATGGCATTTTGGGATTTGTTGTTGTTGTCGTCGTCGTCGGCAAACTGCATTAGGGCGCGCATGTAGCCCCTTTTGAAGCCAAAGTCAAACTCGGAGAGGCGCCTAGCCAGAGCGTGGGCATCTAATATTGTTGGTGATTTCGCGTCGGAAATGTTTGCGCTGCGGCCTGGCGAGAGCGAGATTCCACCAACACCCACCCCCAACTGTGCCGCCGCCGACGCTGTCATGTCTCCGGGGGGTAGCCAGTCGAGACTGCGACACTACAATCTCCCCGCTGCAACCCTATGGCGATGAAGACACGAACCTGGCGACAGGGAATCCACTCGGCTCGCCGGCAGCGTCCGGCTGGCCCACCTGGATGGCCCACCTGATGTACCTCTTTGGCTTTGATACGTCCGTCGTACCTAGCTGATGGATGCTGCTCGTCAAGTTGCCCGTTTCTGAACGGCGTTGCATCAATCCTGGTCTCGCGAGAGACGCTGACTCCACAGTTTGCACCTTCACCGACACGTGCGCAACTGGTGCGTATGCGTGAGGAAAGAAAAAAGAAGGCAGGTTGTCCAGTGTTGCAAAAGTTGAGTTTCGAGACACGTGGGGGGGGATATTAAAGAATCGGAAACAAAAAAGAAAGAAATCACCAAATTACCAGGATTCTCCTGGTCACCCGTCGGGATCCATGACGGATGGATGCCTGTGATCGGCCCCCCCATGTTTTGCAGGGCCGTTGGGCAACCTAGTCAGCCAACCTTGTGTCCGTTTCAGGACCCCAAGCCACACACATCTCTTTTTGGAGAGAAAAGTTCTTTTTGGGCAATTTCAAAGGGCTCGCTCTTTCCCCCACAAGGCGGAGCGGATTCGTCGTCTCATCAGCTCACGTAAATTTCGGCAGCGAATGGCCTGTGCGGACCTGGCTGCGCGCATCGCGACTGCCAGCACCGAGGGCAGCACCGACGGGTGTGATTGGGTTAGGGTTTCAGTGACACTTGAACAGCCAGGTGATTTGGCTTGCCATTGGCGGTGGGTTCTGAAGCTAGCTAACTGACACCACACCAATTGCTCACAGCGTCTGTGCGAGCAAACGTCGGAGCCGGTTTTGATGGACGGATTGCGTGCTTCCTCCGAACGCCTTTTTGGTGCCCGACCCTTGGATGTGCAGAAAAGCTGAGCAGGCTGACAGCCATTTTGTTTCTCTTTTACTTCGTCCGATAAGGCGGCCGACAGTATTCGTTCGCATTTGACAGCTTCGAGAGTGCGTTGACAACGCAGTGACCGCCTTTTTGGAACGTGGTTGGTGATTGCTGTGCTGACAGGATTACCCTCATGCTCGGACCAGATTGGTGACAAGATTCTTTTTGACTCTTGGCTTGTCTGACAAACAAGCACAGACTTCAAGTTGCTGCCACGACTCCTACCTGGTGTTAAAAAAACCTCCGATGCCGACGACGCCAAGTCCGAGCATCAACTCCCTCGCCAAGCCTGCAAACGCCGCTGACAGCGGCAAAGACCACACCACCCCGGACTGGGAAATTCCATGCCGAGGCTCAATGCTATGTCTCAACTCGGTCATTTCTAGTCTCAGCGTGGTGAGCCCGATAGCTGGCGTCAAGAGAAGTCCATATCTTGGTTGACGCCCAACTCGATACGGTCGAGATTGTCCACCAGGAATCAGGACACAAATGGTGCTGACGGTTTGGGGCACCGTAGAACTTCGAGCGAGGTCCTACGGTTGTACAGTCTACACGGAGTACTGAGTACCATGTCCAGGAACTCACATCGCGCCATCGCCTTCCGAGCCGTCACATATTTTGCACGGTGCATCGTGACTCGGCTGGTAAGGATAGCAGCCGTGGACCACAAAGTTCTGAGAGTCTCGCCGCTCGCACGTTCGAGAATATCCAGTCATTGCCCGACATGTTGGTGCTGCCTGCGGGTCATTTAGTGGCGCTAGAGCGGCGCTGTCGAGACGGGGGATGCATGCTTTTGACTGTGGGGGAGGCACAGAAAAGGCGTGGGTAGGTGTGGGATCCCTTGGCAAACATCGTTTCGAGAAGGACGGGAGATGGTGCATGTGGCCAACATGAGTACGTTGTACCAATGAGAGCTTGTGGCGCATTCCGGATTGTGCCGCCCATCGACATCACACAGGCGAGGTTGAGGACAACATGGCGATTTCGAGAGGGGTTTGCAAATACCACGGAAAGTATACTGTGGGAAACCACGCCGCTTCCTGGCTTATGAAACACAAAGAATACTGGTTAAACTGAATTTGCTGCTAATTACTCATACAAGCCTTGCCGTTTCGAGCATCGCCGTTTTACCCGGTTTCTCGACAACTCGCCTCTCACCAGAACGCCACCCAAGCCCCCGCCAGGACGAGACCAGAAACCAACGTCACAAGCGAAGAATCCCGACTTCTGAATCCGGCGTTTTCTGAGCTTGTGCCATTCGTAGTAGCATTCACGGGCACTCCCGGTACGCTTCCGCCGTTCACGGCCTGATTCGCCCTCACACACGACATCTTGGCTCTCGTGTCTCTTGTCTCAACAACACCCATGAACGGATCCACTGACCTGGCAGAAGAACCCCAGAGCAGCATCACGGGCCAGGCCAAACTACCTGTCTCGTTGTACCCGGTGAGGTTTCCCCGGTCATGGGCCAGACCGCCATAGCGCTGGACTTCAAACCTGCCGTCAGGCCAGTCGCGAACAGCCGAGGCGCTGAAGGCTATATATCTGTTAGCATTTTATGTCATCATCTCAGGTGGAAGATGGGAGGTCGAAGAAAAAGAAAGCGAAGAAAGAGGGGGGGGAGAAAAAGAAAAGAAACTTACTTCTCGCACTGCAACTTCCCACCCCACTCATAAACTCCGCCTGCCCCCCTTCACAGCCCGCCACCTCGGCCAGATTCGGGCAGCGACACGGCGACCTGGCGATATCACTGGAATTCCCATAGCGCTCAATCGCATTCTGTTCGACCGCGCGAATACACTGCTCACTGAGCACGCTTCCACAGGAGCCATCATCGCCGCGTAATCTTGCGGGGAATTTCGAAGCTTCAACACGCCATTGAATGACACAGAGATTCCACGAATCATGAAACGATGCACCAGTCCCGTTGGGTCGTTGCAGCACGATACGGCTTGCCGTGAACGTCTTTGAAGAGTTTGCAACGGACGAAGGTTCCCTGGATTCTGTGAGCGGGAAATCTGCTACCACAGAAACTTTCCACGACCAAGACTGGGTGGATTGGTTTAGTGCGGGAAAAGGAATCGTCGTGTTGGGCGCTTGAATGGTGAATTCGCCGGTGGCGTTGAGACTAGCCGAGTTGTCGAGCGTGCGGTTCCAGGTAGGAAGGGGGATAGCCCAGGGGGCGATGTCGGGAGTTCCGAAGCGGTTTTGGGCAGAAGTCAAAAAAGGGAGAGAGAGGGTGAGGAGGAGGGAGAGAGAAAAGGGGGAGGGGGTGTTGTGGCCGCCCATGGTGAGGGCTTGGTGGGATAGCTGAGCCTAGGTCAGGCGGATAGGTGATGTGATGACGTGGAATACGAGGTAGGTACCGATAATGTGGTTGGTCCAAGATCTCAGATAGACTTCAAGATAAGGTAGGGTAGGTAGTTTGTACTCCCAGAACTTGTGTGTCGATGACGACGACAGGAAAAAAAACGGGGCAGCGCCGATCACTTTAATACTCCAGAGTCTAATCTCAGTCCTACCCCCAGCCTCAGCCAGACTTTAACCTTGATTGACTAGACTTTGATTTACGTGCCTCAAGAGAGTCAGAACCGATCAGATCCACATGGAGAATATCATCGCCGCCACAGCAGGAGGAGCAGGAGCAGCAGGCTACACACCCCACGGGGAATAAATCTAGGTAGGATACCCTATCTGGGTACTTACCGACCTGCCGACCTGCCGACTTACCGACGGCACAATCTGACCAGAAAAAAAACAGCCTCGCTGGCCTCTTCCATGCGTACGGCACGACCCAGACCCATACACATACAGCACATGCACCGCACCAAGACTACATAGAGCAGGACACCACAAGACAGGACAGGATAGGAAACGCGGCACAGCAAAGCGGAGCAAACATCGTGCCGGGCCGCAACCACTCTTTTTTTTTTTTCTCCCCGGAAAAGAGAGAAACACTCAGCCTTCCGTGGGAATTCCGTGCGGGGGTAGAACTATTCCTTCAAGCGGCTTATGCGTTTCAAGTTTTTTTTTTTTCATTTTTTTTTTCTGGCGCAGCATACACATACCACATCTGTACCATCCATAGGTTACCATACGCCGTTGAGCAGACTCTACTGTCCTGTCTGCCCGGTCGGTAACCAGATGCTCATGCTGATGCGGACTGGATGCGGGGGT
>Ga0247765_1001274_pt1 | contig 12978 bp, 9 predicted proteins | sample UWRJL106311C6_FD_179949 | JGI IMG/M metagenome (GOLD analysis project Ga0247765, IMG submission 179949) | Plant litter microbial communities from Arlington Agricultural Research Station in Wisconsin, United States - UWRJ-L106-311C-6 | ecosystem: Environmental > Terrestrial > Plant litter >... | reverse complement strand
AATCCAACTGGAAGAAGGCAGATTGGCTAACTCCGCCCTCCAAAGATAAAGAAAAAAAAAAGGAAAGAAACAAAACAAGATGCCCTCTCCAACTTTCGTCGCTGCCAACCTCATTGCCACCCTGTGGGTCGCCGCTGGTCTCAACGCCGTCCTGCGGCCGGTGATTGCGCTAAGCTACTTTGAATTTCCCTATCCGACCGGCGCCGAAGATGCGGCGCTCGTCAACAACCTGCTTGCCGTGTACGGGGTGCGCGACATCTTCATGGGCGTGGCGCTCTATGTCGCTGCCATTTGGGGCACGCCCAAATCGCTGGGCTGGACGACAATTGCGGCGAGCGCCGTGGCCGCGGCGGATGGCTACATCTGCTATGCGAATGGGGCAGGGGAGTGGAATCATTGGGGATATGCGCCCATGTTGACCGTGGTGGGCGGTTTGTTGGTTTGGTGAAGGGATATATATGTTTCTGCGCAGCTTTTGATCATTCTTTTCGAGATTCTATTCTTCTGTATAATACGATTGCATGGATATTTTGTCACTAGAAAGAATGACTGGCAATTGCCCTTACGGATTGATTTGCCCTAGGGCTATCTATTTCCTAACTCCTACTTACTTCGTGCGGCTGCCGCCTTTCAGGGGTTGGACTGTGGAACAGTTGGTTTCGAGGTGGGTGGAAGTTCAGATGATGTCTGTGCGCAATCGTAGAGGTTCCAGTCTGGCGTTTTTTTTGGGGGGGGGGGAAATCCAATGCCGGATCTACACCAACGTGGAAACTCAAATTTGACGGAGATCATTTCGGGGACCCAGAACTTCTCTTCTCTCAACCCTAACTCACCTGGGCATCCTGGTTACCCCCCTGCGTCGACCGCGGAAGGGGTTCCGTCTGAACTCAACATACGATTGGCCAGTTTCGGCTGTCGTAGCAACGGACAGGGATCCTGACGAGCACTCGAGCGGGGTGCACGGGGCAGAACACGGTCACGACTTACCTCTGCAGGTCTCCCACGAGCCAACCCAAGCAGCGAGCCCAAGCGGGAACCTGGGACATTTTGACGGCAGCGTCCCATTTGACGTTTACTGTTTCCCTTTTCGACCAGAAGAATACCAAGTATCTGCGTCGCTGTCTCTACCATTGGCTCCGCGGGGGTCATGATGAAGCCGTGACCTAGGTACCTTACCTATGGTTGAGTTTTTGCGTCAACCCGACACCCCGCGACACGCCGCTAAATCGCACCCGCCAAATCCACTGCCAAATGGATGAACAAGAATCGCGGCCCTCGACCTCGCATCGAGTCGGAGCCCACAGCCCCCTCCGAGACAACAAAGAGACCCGCGACGACTCGCCCGCACGCCCTCCACCCTCGACTGCGCCAACGGTAGCCTTGAAAGCCGAAAACATTCCGCCTCTCCACCCTCCCGCGCCACCGTCTGCGCCCGCACAGTTTCTCCACGCCCCAGAAACTTCATTTGTCGACGGTCCGAGTCTCGAACTTAGACATTCCGACTCTCAGGCCGAAATAGCTGTTCGCCAGCATCTCCAAGACATTGAGTCCAGCTTTTCGGCTCCGCGCTCGCCCATCCCAATCTCCAACAATGGCGTCGACGATACATACCTCTTCGACTCCCCCTCCAAGCGGCCCGCACCCCGCCTGACGTCGCGGCCTCCACCCCAAGTCGAGTCGTTCGTCGAAGAGTCGCAGTTCCTTCCCGAACGAGATCCTCCACCCCTGAACACGACTTTCGACACCGACGGGTCAGAGCTAGTCGAGATCGAAAATGGCCATGACCAAACCGCTGCGACTAGTAATGCGACAGCCGGCCTAGAAGCCTTCTCCTCGTCTCCGACTGCTGCGGCAACTGCTAGAACCATTTCCCGCGTCATTTCACAGGCTTCACAGGCGAGTACCGTCCAAACGCAACAGCCCGAGTCCGAGAGTCGCGATGCGACAGACGACGAGCGCTCCTTCAGCCAGGATCAAACAGGGACAGACTCTGACAATGTTTCGGCGAAACTGCGGAGATCGGTTTCCGGCACGAGGGGGAGCCTGCGACACCGTGGCTCGGAGCAAAGCCTTCACAGGTTATCCCTGGATGCGGGGAGCACGCCAGGGCAGGCATTAAGAGTCGCAAAGCAGCGTTCCAAATACCTGCGGAGCCGAAATGCCAGCCAGCGCTCGTCCATCTCCTCACTGGCCACAGATCCCGACAGCGACGTGACTGTGGGATTGGGAACTGACTACGCGCTGCAATCTGGTGGCGCAACGCCATCGCTGGGGATGCCGCGAAGTCTGAGTAACATCCTGTCGCGCTCCATTAGCATGGGAAGCATGGCAAGTGGGATTGATGATCTCCACGACGCATCCGGGCTTGGCCACGGCCATCTCGAAACATTGGACGAAGTCGGCAACATGTCCCCGCAACGGCCAAACCGCCACTCTCAGAACGAGGACTTGCTCAGGACTCCGAAAGCGAACCGTAACTCGATCGTCCTCACAGCCCCGACAGATACTGTCATCGCACGACATGTTCGGGACGTCCAGGTGCCCGAATCCCTCGCTAAAGAGTACAAGTCAAAGGGGGGACTGGTGACACCCCGGAAACCTGCAAACTTCAACGCGGGCGGCAGTCTTGGCACGTCAACAGCCACTAGTCGACACGGCGGGAGGAGCCTGACCCTGAAAGAGCAAAGCAGTACCATCGAGCGACTGAGCAAGGAAAACTTCGACCTCAAGCTCAAGGTCATGTTCCTGAGTGACCGCCTAGACAAGCTATCCGAGGAGGGTATTAAGGAAATGATCTCGGAGAATGTGGAGCTCAAGACGGGCCTGGCGGTGCTCCAGAGGGACAACAAGGTCTTGCGGCGGCGAGTCAAGGAACTCGAGAAGCAGCTCAAGGACGAGGACGAGCGACCCGGGACGGCACGGAGCATGTTGTCAGATGATGAGCAGAGTGCAGCCTACGACCAGGAGGCACAGGAGCGCGAAGAGGAGCTCATTTATCTACGAGAGCAAATGGAGGAGTATGTCACCGAGATCGAGAAGCTACGAACTGAAAACCTGAACAAAGAGGCCGAGAAACGCCGGATGGCTGAAGTGGTTCGAAACATGACCGAGAGGGCGGGTGAAAGGATAGGCGAGAACCTCGGCCGCCAGGAGGAAGCAGATGTCTGGAAAGATCTGTTGGAACAGGAGACGGCGAGAAGGGAACAGGGCGACGAGGACAACCGGCGACTCCGCGACGAAGTGTTCCGATTAAAACAGGAGCTTGCCGCACAAGGCGCTGGAGGAGCGCTGCATCATACTACCAACATCTATAACATTACAAAGAGGAACCGAGAGCAGCCCATATCTCCGACCCGCTCGGCGGCAAGCTTCTCAAACGATATGGAGATGAACGGGAGTATAGCTAGCAGCACTCTTGTCGAGGAACTCCGTCGCGAGAGCGAGCAGCTCCGTCACGAAAACGCCGAGCTCCGTCGCGAGGTTGGTGCCCAGACGTCCATGCTCACGTCACGCAACCGCGAAAAGGAGCGGCTGTACCAGGAGATTGAGGATCTCAAGATGGCGCAACGGCGCGGGGGACCGGCGCCTTCAACAATAGATAGTATCCTTGAGCGCTCAGCGTCCCGCGCGGGCGCCCACGAGCGGTCCCAATCACGCGCAAGCGGCGGTACTCGGGCGACAGCCACGGCGCTTGACGATTTAGACCGCGAGGAGCTGGAAAATAAGATGGCCGAGCTGCGGGATAAGAACAACGAGCTCAAACTGCAAAACCAAGATCTCCAGAGAGAGTTAGACGCCTGCATGGACGACTTTGAGGCCGCCGTTGACGCTAAGAAACAAGCGGAAGAACTGGTGGCTGCCCTGCAGGATGACCTCGATACTGCTATGAACGACTTGATGGCCCTGCAGGCCGAGCGAGACGAGGCGCTGCAAGAACACGCAAACCTGGAGAACGAGTTTGAGGCGCTACGGAAAGAGGCCCAAGAGGAGATTGACGCGCTCGAGGGAGAAGCGGACCAGCGAAGTGGCGAGATTGAGAGACTGCAGCTAGAGTTGAACGACAGATCCGAAAATTTTGACGCCTTGCAGGAAGAGATGCGCAAGATGAGTGATGCTCTCGTTCGGCTCGAGGATGAGCAAGAAGCCAAGCATCGGCGGATACAGCAGCTCGAGCAGGAACTCAGGGACGCCAACAAGGAGTTGGAGGACCTCGAGACCAAGTTACTCGAGGCCAATGACAAGGCCAACCGGCTGTCGGTGCAGCAGGAGTCTAGCCAGGGCGAGATTGCGTTCCTGCGTGAGGAGCAGGAGGGCGACAAGATCCGCATCGGCGATCTCGAGGCTCTGCTTGCTAATGTCGAGCAGTCCTTGCGCGATGAGAAGGATCGGGCGCGCGAGCTGGAGCAACGCTTGGCTACCGAGAGGCGGCAACGTGAGATTGTGGCGAACCGGGAGAAGGAGGATGTGCAACAGTTCGTCAACGAGCTTAACAGGGAAGCGTCGGCGGCCAAAGACGAGGTCAGGCGGCTGCGCAAGAATCTCACCAGCAGAGAGGTCGAGGCGACGGAGTGGAAGGAGAGGTTGGTTGAGTTGGAGAACAACTTGCGTGAGGCATTGGGTGATCTGAGTGGTACTAGGTCTAGCCTACTCAAGGTGGGTTTGCTTCCGTCTGTGTGCTTGCGTATCTTGCTAACATGGCGGGTGTAGTCTATCGCCAAGCTTCAACGCGACCTGGAGAATACAGTCAGGGATCTCGACGCTACCAAAGCTTCCCTTATGGAGAAGGATCGTATTATCAAGCAACGCGATGCCCTGCTCGAATCTCACGCACTCGAATCCCGCAAGTTGGCTGAGATGCTCGACAAGGAGAGGCAGGCACACCGCAACTCCAAGAATCAGTTCGAGACTTTCCAGAAAACGCATCAACACGTCACGCGGACTGTTACCTCACAAGATGCTCGCATCCTCGAACTCGAGTCTACCAAGGCGCAGGACAAGAAGCGCCTGGCGCAGCTCGAGAATAGCTTCAAGGACCAGCTCACGGAGCGCAACAATCTCTTGCTCATCCTTTGGGGTCGTCTGTCAACGCTCTGCGGGAGTGACTGGGCTCATGACAACAGCCTCATCAATGGGCGGGCGTTGCCGAGTCTCGAGGCCGTGGCAACTATGCTTCCTGGCTTCAGCAAGAACCTCCTTGCCGCAGTCAAGACTATCGAGACAATGGTGGGCGGCTTCCAGAGCAAAATCAAGAGCGTTGAGAAGGACCTGTGGCGGGAATACCAGACTCTCGAGGGTCATCTCGAACTGCGCACCAAGAAACTCGATCGTCTCGAGGCAATCGTCCGCAATGGGTTCGCCACTGGCACGCTAGGTAGCGAGGCGCAGAACCGTATCTCTCGGCTGGAAGAAGCCTACCGTCAGCTCAAGGTCGAGAATCATACTCTCCGCGCTGCCGCAGACGCTCGCGCTCGCGCCGCCTATGCCCACACGGGAGATCCCAACGGCATTGTAGACAACTCTTCGGGCGGTGGCAGTCCCAGCCCGTCGATTCCCACCGGCCCCAAGGCCAAAGACCGTGCAAGCCGCATCCCCAAGTCGGGCAGCCGCGGGAGCTCTCTGGGTCGCTCGTCGACCATGACACGCAACTCTAGCTCGCACCGCGTAAACCTCGCCGCCGAGGAGCTTGGCCTGGTCGAGTCGGAAGATCATGACACACTTCAACCGCCGCAGTCCCAAAGAGAAAGAGAAGGTAGTATGGCTAGCGGCTCAACCAGCAGCGCTGTCAACGTCAACGCCATGGACAACAAGTGGATGCTGCGTCTGCGAGACCTCGAATACAAACTCAAGGCCGAGCGCGAGGGCAGACTGCTTGACCGAGGCGAGGCAATGAAGCGGATTACGGCGAGCGAGAGCGAAACTTTGGCGCTGAGGGAGAATTTGGAGAGGGAAAAGAGGCGTCAGGGGCGGTAGGGGGTCGCTCCGACTACTCCAGCAGGGGGCAAAAGCAGACGACGGCGGAGAACGGACTAAGGGGCTGACTGTATGATCTGTGTAATGAATATGGGCCTGTTTCATGTTTCTGTCGTCATTAGTCTGGTTTGGCTGGGATTGGTTGGTCAGGTGGTTTGGTTGTTGGGGGATAACGGGTGTGTTTGTGTATTCTTCTCCATGGTAGCATCACAATATCGGTATAGCACGACGTACTGCTGCGCAAATCGCGGTTTAACTTTTGGGTGGTGCACTAGATAGAGATAGGGTAGAGGTGGTTAGCCGATGTATCTTTGACGGTGATGAGGGGCTGTTCGTGTTCTGCCGTCCAATAGATGTTATGCTGTCGTCATTCTCTTTTGAGAACAAGCCGTTTGAGAATATGACGCTGTGATGTCAGTCTTGGCTCAGTGTGAAATCGTCGGCGTGTCGTTGACAGCCCCTGATCCCTCTCTCCCCAACAAACTTGACCGCAACAACCACAACCGAGCGCCACAGCAGCCACATGTTTCCCACTCCGTTTCGTAGCAGGTGCACACTTTACTATCTTCGCAACCCCATTGGTAGTATCTTATCAGGGCGGATGAAAATCCACCTGTTTCACACTGCCGAAGTCGTGGGCGATGAGGGCCGCCACGCTCGTCACCCCACCACGGCCAGTTCCCGTCACGGCTGACAAAACCTCACCCAAGATCAAGTCGATGCCGCCATCGCGAATATCCAATATCTATGTACACAGTTCACATCTTGAAAGCCAAATCAAAGGGAGCTCATATTCATCGTTATATTACAAACATAAAAGAGTATTAATAGATATATAGCAAGCCCGCCTACAAGCAAAATGCTCCATCCAATGCCGCAGTAAAATATGGAGATTTTGCCCCATAATCTTTTTCATCAATGGTTTCCCCCGCTTGAACTTTGTAAGTCGTGACAATATGTGCTCGAAAAAGAAAAAAAATCACTCGGCTTCAGCCGACGTTTTGACTTGTGTGGAGGGCTCCTTCTCCTTTTGCTTCGCCTTACCCTCGCTCTCAGTCTCCTCGTCGTCTTCTTCGCCTCTGGCAGCGCGTCTGGCCGTCTCGCGCTCTTCGTAGATCTCCTTCTTCCGCGTCTCTGCTGCGGCAAGGCTGTCGACGTAGGTCCTAAACTTGACAATCTCCCGCAGCAAGTACTCGCTCTTACGCTCCCAGTTGGCCATTGCCTTGGCGGAATTACTGCTCCTTGGCGTAAAAGCTAGCAGCATGGGGCTGCGCAGGCTGTTGTGGACCTGAAGCTCTTGTTCGATGCTCCTGACGTAGTTCAGCAGATTCTCCAACTGCTCCTTCTCGCTCATGTTGCTCGGCCGCAAGCTCTGCGTCGGCGGCGCCCACTCGGCAATATGAATTCGATCACCAGGAAGCTTAGCGTGCCTGGGCAGAGAGTTTCCAAGGACACCGCTGCTGCCGCTTCCAGGACGGGGGAAGTCAAAGCTTCCACTCCGCATGCTGCTGCGGCTCTGCATCGAAGAGCGCCCAACAGCAGCGGCAATGGCCCCAGCGTTAGCAGAGCTGCCAGGACGGGAATGACCTTTATGACTGCTCATACTAGTACCAGGGCGATTGGGTAGATTTCCGGAGCTTTCATTGATAGCGTTTACCAAGGCGTTGTTTATAATGGCCTCACTCCAACCGTACTCGATATTTGATACGGCTCCAATGAGAGGGTGTGTGCTTAGCCTGGCACTCCAATAGTTGGCTGTAGTAACAAACTCCTTGCTGATCTCGGGCGTGCCCACCTGGAAGAGATGGACCGCGCCCGTTGGGAGTGAGAGAGCCCACACGTGAGGTCGGGAACGAGAGTAGCCCGGAGGAGGGAGCGCCGACGCCAGTGTCTGACGCAGGGAGAAGGTGCCGAGGTTGGTAGCATTGTCCTGCCAGTTGCCACCGCCGACCACCGCACCCTTTTGAAGGGGATTGCTGCTCCCTTGGCTGCGCAGACGGTTCTTGTTGCGAAGAGACTTGTTGGGGGTGAACGAGAACATACTGAGTTGTCCTTTTTGAATGACAGCAAAGACTTCCGTCCAGTTGCGATCCTTCGCCCTCTTGTCCATACCATCAAGATGGTGCTTGTGTGTGACAATGCCCTCTTTGATCCATGGAGGCCCCGCCAGTTCGAGGGTATCATCTTCCAGTAGCTGTTCGCTCCTGGTTTCGTCTCCCTTGACAGACATCATATCACCAGCCTGGTCTTCTCTTATGATGGCCTGACTGAGAGCATTGGCAAAGCCAATAGACTGTTGATAGTCGCCTCGGGGATAGGAAGAGCCGAACGAGTCCATAGACATGGACGTGTGAGTGCGACCAAGAGACGCGCGACTCCAGGTAGCCGAGGATTCTGTCGGGCTCCAAACTGATTGCCCATCATCAAAACTGGTCCGGCTTGATGAGAAGCCTGTCCCGAAGCCTCTTGGTCTCGAGCGGCTCTTCGAGTTCCACCGTGACCCGTTCGACCTCGCGTTCTCTGGTATCCTCCCCCTTTGTGAAGCAACACCCTCCGAGGGTGCTTTGCTCAACACACTAGGTGAGCGCTTCAACATACCCATGACGGTCAGGCCGCCTGGGGTTGGAATTGATGTCTCGGCACCGAAAAGGGGTAATCGGTCGTCGCGGATGGATGCGTAAATATCCTTCAGGACAAGTTCTACTTGAGATTCCCAGGCACGCTGTGTCCCCTCAAAAGGTGCCTTCACAAGGGGTCCACAGCTGTCTACGCTGGGAGTTTCCGCATAGTTGCCGATTGCTGATCCAGGCCGTGGTGGGGGCTTGAAGGACATTCTGAAGCTGCTGTGGCGATCGTGGTCTTCCGAAGTACGAGGATTTCCGTCAACCCCTAGATTCCCCTTGCCTTGCCTGTCAAAGGCGTCAGGGTCAACGTCTAGCACTGCCTGTCGGATAGTAGTCATCGTATTCTTGATAAACTGGCTTCGCGTCATCTTGTGCTCGATATCCGCCATGTGGAGGTCAGTATTGAGAAGGATAATAGAGTAGCAAATGGTGTGAATGACATCTGAAGCAAAAGTTAGTAGGGGTTGCCAACCAAGCAAGCGCAAGAAAACATACCTGCGGCTTTGAAGCCGTGGTTGGAATTGCAGTCACACCATCGCTTCGCAAAGGCGACCAGAATCCGGTCGACCTGCTGCGTCTCGGCCCGGAGAAGCAGCCGTTGACAGACCAGTCGGAGACTCGAGACGATGCTAATATTCTCAAAGTCGTAAAGATCCATGTATGCCCTGAGCGTGCGCTGGCGTACGGTCCCTTCTTCTCCCATCCAGGCCGCAGCCCTGTCCTTCTGAATAAAGTCCTCGTTTCCATCATAGATCTTTTGCGCCTTTTGGCGGTCGTCTTCGGTTGGGTCCCCGACAACAAATTCTGGCTCGTCGATCGACTTACTTGACTGATTGATGGAATCGCCCTTCGGACTCGGCTCGGCGCTCTCGACCCTCAGGCTCGGCAAGCTGGCAACTGGTTTGTACCCCTGAGTCCCATCAGTCGATACGCCCTCAATGGGCAAACCTAGGCTGCGAGAATCTCTCATCTCGCCACGATTTAGCGACGGCATGTGCTTCAAATCATGATGCGACGAAATCCGTGCACTCTCTCTAGACCTGGCCAGATTAGGAACGCTCTTCGACTTGGACACGGTCGGCGACGGCGACCTCCTCCTTTCTACGTCCGGCATCGGCTTCAAGTTTCTCTCCGACTTTTCGATCGGCGCAGGGGGCTCACGCAACCGTCTCGGGCTTTCCTCCTCGTCGCTGTCATCCTGAAGGAACGAACCAGCCGGACCGCTTCTCGGGGGTTCGGGCGGTTGTCGGCTGGGGGTATTGAAGCGTCGCTGGCTGGGATCATCCTCCCCTGATTCAGGGTCAACGGCTCTTATCACCGCTCTCGGGCTTGGGTCGTAATCCGGCGAGAAGCCTCTTGTGTTCCGCCTCTGAGCGTCCTCTATCGGTTCCGGAGACAGGGTTCTCGGGATCTTGGTTGCTGGGGAAGTAGGAGTCGAACTGAATCTCGTCTCGGCCGGGGGTATTGGATCATTAGTTTGCGACAGGGGGCTCGCGACGGTAGGGCCTGTGTGTAAGAATGGGTCCATCGCCCGTCGCAGGCTAGTGACGGGACTCGGCTCCGGCTTCGCGGAGAGCGCCTCCACCCGATCGATCGGGGGCCTAGTCGGGGCGGAAGGGAGATTCGGGACGGGTGGCGGGCCAGGGTCGGTAATCGAAGGCTTCCTGCGACGGAAGAACGCCGACGTTTTCTTCTGTAACGTGTGGGTGGTGGAATGATGCGACTCGCGCGAAGGCGGGGCCGATGGCGACTTTGTTGGCGTGGTCAAGTGGGATTTGCTTGCCGGAGTCTCGACAGTGGATGACGATGCCGTCGCGCTGAGATTTACCTTGGATGAGCCGAACATCCTCCGAAAGAAACCCGGCTTGTCTTTTGTTTGCGGTGTACCTATTGTTCCTCCAAGCATTGCCTCTTTGGATTTTTCGTAGCCGACGTGTGGCGCTGGAGCTGACTCGAGATCTAGAGCGGGAACCGGTGGAACATCGCGTCCACCGGCGAACTTAGCGTCCTTTCGACCAACCGTTGCGCTCCTCGACGATCGTGTGCTGCGCCGGCGCTCAAGGACGGTTCCTTTGCCTGGAGACTTCGGCTCCATTTTGGGTTCTGGTGGTGGCATCACGGGCAATGAAGGCACTGTCGCTAGTCTTCGGGGCCCGGCAGGCACGGTCGGTGTCGGGGCCGCATCATACCCGTCGTTAAAGAAAGAGTTAGAGAATTCAATGTGCCATGGCGACGCTGTCGGCGGCGCAGTGGCGGGCTGCGCCCTCGGTGGCTCCCCACCATCGAAGCTGGAGGACCTGCCCCCAAACCCACGAGCCCAGCGCTGACTGCTAAGCACCTGCGCATACCCTGCATCAATGCTGTTAGTGCTGCTGCTCTTACTCCCCCGCCCGCCTCTCGAATGCATAGGCTTTGGTGTGCCGGGTATGCTCCGGTGGTGCGACGTTTCCCGCATGCTGTTGATGCGGCCGAGACTCGACTGGAAACCCGAGCTACTGTTGCTACGACGGCCGCGAGACGATATCCTACTGGCGTCGTCGGCCCCGTCGAGGTCGGAACTGTACGAGTAACCGTGGCCGTGGCCGTGGCCACGGCCGGAGCGAGAGGTGAAGGTTAGGTTTCGCTCGTCATTGCCAAAGATGGCCGGATCGTCATAACCTGGCCTAGCTCCACCAACACCACCACCACCACCACCAAACGGGCCGTTTATTTGGCCCATAGAGAGCTGGTCAAGGGACAGCAGCATGTTAGCAACGAGCGAGTCGCGCGTGACCTGTCTCGCGGGCAGGGAGAGGTCGTGGGAGTCGCGCGGATGGGGAGGCGACGAGTGGTGCTGGTCGGGGCGGTCGTTTTCTTTATTCGACATGTCGATGGGTGTGAGACTGTCAAGAAAGGTTTCAATGTCTGCGGTATCCCGTGCCGAGGGCGCCCTAAGCGCCCGTTTTCCCTTGGACGACGTTGGCGGCAACCGGGCAGGCGGCGTTTTGGGGATCGGGGGAACCTGGGTAACGCCGTCTCTGGTCGACGACGACGATTTGGCCAGCGGGGGCGTCGTATTGATGTTCAGGTCGGGCTTCCGGCGAGCACTCCGGCGAGCCGTGTCTGAGGCGTGCATCATTGGGGTGAGACAGTGCAGAGCGACAGAAGGCGGCCGTCGACGTCGGGAAATGAGGATGTGACACAGGCTCCAGCGTGGAATGCGAGTGCGCCCAGCACCATCCACCGCCGACCGGACTGAATTCTGCTGCGCGCACAATTGAACTGCGACTTTTCTGCTTCGGGACGTGTTTGCGCAGCGCAGCAGCTCGATCGCTCAAATCGATGCACTCGGGCGGCAACCCGGCGCGTAACGTGTAAAGAGGCTGCGTCTGCAGGAATCTGCGAGCACCAAAATCGGGCTTGTGATTTGCTGCAAGGGCGACAGGGGCAATCGAAATGTCATGGGCCGTGTCACACCCACTTTTGTCTTTGTCGTTTCTTTTCCTGATCTCCCTGGTGATCACCGTGCCGATATCAATGTTTGCACCTCCAATTCGCCCGGCCGAGAGCTTTTTCTTAGGGGTTCCCTTTGGTTCAAACGCATTGATCTCAAGCTCCGGGCGTCGAGGCACGCCAGACGGAGAGATGCGTTAGCCGGTGGCCCGTCCGCAAGCAGCCCACCTGGGCAGCATCAGAAAGAAGCAACGTTCCCCTATTTTTTGGACGTCGCCTGACAGTTCCTGCATGTCTCTCCAGCTTGCCAATTGGAAGCCCTCGCTGAATTCTAATGTTGGCATATCAGGAGGCCCGAGCTCCCTCCCCTCTCCATTATTTGCCAATGACAACTCGCAAATGTGCGTATTGAAACGAGGGGTATAGCAGGAAAATGTGGTGTATTTTTCCGAGGTGAACCCGCTCTTTTTTCAGGGACGGAACGGGAACAGGCACCAAGCACGTGGATCCGAACCGTTTCCAGAGGAGAATGCCCCTCTGACATCAGCACGTTATCACTTGGAACACGATAAGAAAAACGGTTGAAACAGGCAAGCACACGAAATTTAGTGTACGGCGACAAATGGACACGACACTCTCACGAACAGGCAGAGACATGTCTCCCTGTGTGATGCACCCCCTTTTCGACGCGTGCCCCTCACACACAGCCCTGACAAAATACTTTTGGCTGGGCCAGACCAAAGTTGGCCAACCGAGGTCCTCTCTGGTAAAATGCCCGGCTTGGCAGCGGCCCACCCGTCCCACGCAATCGGGAAACAAGCGAGAGTCAATTCCCAACGGGAAACCCAAAGCGAAGGCCCAGCGAATCCCAAGCTCGATCGCGGTCCGTCGTCCCCTCCTCCACATGTTTATTTGTTGTTATTTTTTTTTTTTTTTTTGGCTCTCTTCCCAA